>ERZ772867.202-NODE-202-length-86515-cov-5.417985_pt1 | contig 86515 bp, 74 predicted proteins | sample MGYA00511341_ERZ772867 | MGnify/ENA primary metagenome ERZ772867 (study PRJEB29015, sample SAMEA2737707) | human gut metagenome | biome: human gut; feature: human-associated habitat; material: faeces | place: China | collected 2012 ... | reverse complement strand
TGCACACCATTGTCGGCGCGGGCAAGACCGAGGGCAGCATGGACGCGGGCAACCTGCTGAAGCCCATGCTGGCTCGGGGCGAGCTGCACTGCATCGGCGCGACGACGCTGGACGAGTACCGGCAGTATATCGAAAAGGACGCCGCTCTGGAACGCCGGTTCCAGCCGGTGCAGGTGGATGAGCCCACGGTGGAGGACACCATTGCCATTCTCCGTGGCCTGAAGGAACGCTATGAGGTGTTCCACGGCGTGAAAATCGCGGACTCCGCCATCATTGCCGCCGCAACGCTGTCCCATCGGTATATCACCGACCGGTTCCTGCCTGACAAGGCCATCGATCTGATCGATGAAGCCTGCGCCCAGATCCGGACGGAGAATGATACCAAACCGGCAGAGCTGGACGCGCTGGATCGGAAGATCATCCAGATGGAGGTCGAGGAAGCAGCGCTGGAGAAAGAGGAGGATGAGCTTTCCAAGGCGCGACTTGCCGAGCTGCAAAAGGAGCTGGCCGAGAAGCGGGACGCCCGCAATGCCATGAACGCGCAACTGGAGAACGAAAAGACCGCCATTGATCGGGTGAATCAGCTGCGTGAGAGACTTGTGGATTTGAATTGTCAGGTGGAAGCTGCCAAGGAAAACGGCGAAAATGAAAAGGCTGGGAAGTTGTTGTACAAATATATCCCGGATGTTGAGAAACAGCTGGAGGAAGAAGAGCGCCGCATCCAGACCACGAAGGAGAAAAACATCCTTTCGGACAGAGTTACCGACCGCGAAATCGCCAAGATCGTGGAGCGCTGGACGGGAATCCCCGTTTCCCGGCTGGTGCAGGGAGAGCGGGAGAAGCTGCTGACCCTGGACGAGACCCTCCACAAGCGGGTGGTCGGTCAGGACGAAGCGGTTCAGGCCGTCACGGAAGCCATCCAGCGCAGCCGCGCAGGCATTCAGGACCCCAACCGGCCCATCGGTTCGTTCCTGTTCCTCGGCCCCACGGGCGTGGGCAAGACCGAGCTTGCCAAGGCGCTGGCGCAGGCGCTGTTTGACGACGAGAACAACATGGTGCGTATCGACATGTCCGAATACATGGAGAAATACTCCGTGTCCCGTCTGATCGGCGCGCCTCCCGGATACGTGGGCTATGAAGAAGGCGGCCAGCTGACCGAAGCGGTACGCAGGAAGCCCTACTCCGTCGTCCTGTTCGACGAGGTGGAGAAGGCGCATCCCGACGTGTTCAACGTGCTTTTGCAGGTGCTGGATGACGGCCGGATCACCGATTCTCAGGGCAGAACCGTGGACTTCAAGAACACCATTCTGATCCTGACCTCCAACCTCGGCTCTGAGTATATCCTGAACGGCATCAACGCCGACGGCACCATTGAGGAAAGCGCCAAGGAACAGGTTCGCGCACTGCTGCGCCGCACCTTCCGGCCGGAGTTCCTCAACCGTCTGGACGAGATCGTGTTCTACAAGCCCCTGACCAAGGAGAACGTGACCAAGATCATCGACCTGCAGATCGCCAAGCTCAACGACCGTCTGGCTGACCAACAGATCCGCTGCGAGCTGACGCCTGCGGCCAAGGCCGCCATTGTGGACGCGGCCTATGACCCGCAGTACGGCGCCCGTCCCCTGCGCCGCTATGTGCAGCATACGGTGGAGACTATGCTCAGCAAGCGTCTGCTTCGGGGCGACGTTACCCCGGGTCAGACCGTCACCGTGGACGCCGAAAACGGCGAACTGGTGATGAAATAATTCCCCAAAAACAAATGCCCTGTCCGCTGAAAAGCGGACAGGGCGTTTTGCGTTTATTCCAGTTCCGTGCGGAGGGTGAGGGCTTCCGGCAGGTGGAAAATTTCCTTTTTCAGGAACAGAGGATAGAAATATTCCTGTTCCAGCCGTTCAAAGGGCAGCCATTCAAATTCGTGGGTGTGGTGCCGTTCCAGCAGGGTAAACTTTTCGCCTTTGGACAGCAAGTCCGTGTGGGAAATGTCCATCAGGAAGTACAGGCACAGCTCGTGGTAGTGCAGGCCGTCCACATCCTCCGTGAAAAATGCCTGATTCAGCCACAGGGGACGGATGATTTCCGGGGTGATCTCCAGTTCCTCCTGAACCTCCCGCACCACGGCGGCTTCCGCCGTTTCCCCCATCTGCACCCTCCCGCCGGGGAGGTAATAGTAGGGGGAGCGCTCGTCGTGCATGGCAAGAAGTTTGCCCTCCGAAATGATGACGGCGCAGACACGGTAATTGAACTTTTCCTTGCCGGAGACAAAAGAAAGGTCTATGCCGCTCATACGTACTGCTGGGTGTTCACATCCACCACGCCCCGGGTCGTCAGGCGCAGGGTGGGGATGACGGGCAGGCTCATGAAGGACAGTGTCATGAACGGGTCGATGTCCGTGCCGACGCCCAGAGCGTGGGCGGCCTTCTTGGCGTCTTCCAGAAGGGTGTTGACCTCCCGCAGGGGCTTGCCGCTGATGATGCCGGCAATTTCCAGAGGAAGCTCGGCCAGCACCTGACCGTTCTCCACGACCACGATGCCGCCTCGGTTCCGGGCAATGCGGTTGACGGCGAAGGCCATGTCCTCGTCATTTGTGCCGACGCAGATGATGTTGTGGCTGTCATGGGCGACGGAGGTGGCCACCGCGCCGGATTTCAGACCGTAGCCCTTGAGGTAGCCGATGCCGATGTGGCGGGTATTTTTATGCCGCTCTACAACGGCCATTTTCAGAATGTCCTTGGACACGTCCACCCCGGCGGCGTAGCCCGCGTCCTCGGTGATGATCTGCCCCGGCACCATGCCGATGACGCCCCGCAGACGGGTGTTGGCAAAGTCCGCGGGAGAAAGCACCGGCAGGTGGAAGGTGTCGTGGGCGCGCTTGTTCAGGTGTTCCGGGATCTCGGGCAGGGGGAAGTCCTCCACGATGCCGTCGTGGTAGACCCGCTTGCCCCGCTTGTACACCGTCACCACGTGGAAGTCCTTCAAATCCTCCACGATGGCGAAGTCCGCAAGATATCCGGGGGCAATGGCGCCCCGGTTATTCAGCAGGAAGTACCGGGCGGCGTGGAGACAGGCCACCTGCACGGTCATGATGGGGTCGGCACCCATGGCGACAGCTTCCCGGCAGATGTAATCGATGTGACCCTTTTCCAGCAGATCGCTGGGGTGCTTGTCGTCGGTGCAGAACATGCAGCGGCTGAAATATTTCTGGGACTTGATCAGGGGCATCAGAGCCTCCAGATTCCGGGCGGCGGTGCCCTCCCGGATCATGATGAACTGACCCAGCTTCAGCTTCTTCATGGCGTCGTCAATGTCCGCGCACTCGTGGTCGGAGTAGACACCGGCGGCAATGTAGGCGTTCAGGTCGGTGCCGGAAAGACCGGGGGCGTGGCCGTCGATCTTCTTGTGGTGCGCCTGAGACGCAATGATCTTGGCAACGGTGGGGGAGTCGGCGGAGATCACGCCGGGGAAATTCATCATTTCCGCAAGACCCAGCACCCGGGGGTGGTCGAAAAAGCTGTCGATATCCCGGTAGTCCAGATTCGCGCCGCTTTCGTCCAGCGCTGACGCCGGGACGCAGGAGGGGATCATAAACTGGGTGTCCACCGGCAGCCCTTCCGTGGCGCAGAGCATATAGTCGATGCCGTCAGTTCCCATGACATTGGTGATCTCGTGGGGGTCGGTGATGACGGTGGTGGTGCCGTGGGGGATGACTGCCCGGGCAAACTCCGCGGGGGAAACCAGACTGGATTCCAGATGGATGTGGGCGTCGATGAAGCCGGGGCAGACGATCTTGCCGGTCATGTCCACTTCGTCCCGGCCTTCGTAGCTGCCGAGGCCCACGATCAGACCCTCCGCCACGGCAATGTCGCCGGTGTCCAGCTCCCCGGAAAACACGTTGACATAGGTGGCGTTTTTCAGAACCAGATCGGCTTTCTTCCGCCCGGCGGCGACATCAATGATGTGCAGCTTTTTTAGAAGCTTGCGGTTGATCTTTCCTGACCAGCTTTCTGTATAACTCATAAACTCTGCCCCTTTCAAAATTTTTGACCAGTATAACACAGACGGGAGAAAATGTAAATTGCCTATTTTGCGGCGGCTGGGATGAATTGAGACTTGCAAAAGAATGTAAAGTTGCTATAATAGAGAAAACGTATGATGGCGGGGTGTGCCTGCCGGAAAGGAGCGCGAATATGTCTCTGCGGGGAAAGCTGGTGGTCTTCTGGATGAAGCACCGACCCAGGCACATTGCTACCACGCAGATGGTTGCACTGATGTTTGCCGCGATCATTCTCCTGGGGGCGCTGCTGCTGACTCTGCCCGCCGCGTCCCGGGACGGGGTGTCCTGCGGGCTGCGACCGGCGCTGTTTACGGCCACCTCCGCCACCTGCGTGACGGGACTGGTGCTGTACGATACCTGGAGCCAGTGGAGCGGCTTTGGCCAGATTGTGATTCTGTGTCTGATTCAGATTGGCGGATTGGGCTTCATGTCCGTGGCGACACTGCTGATTTTTCTGCTGCGCAGGAAGATCGGCCTCCAGCAGCGGCTGATGATCGCCCAGTCCCTGAGCGTGAACGATATCAAGGGCGTGGTGCGGCTGCAAAAGCTGGTGCTTACCGGAAGCTTTTCCGTGGAGGCAGTGGGGGCGATCATTCTGACCCTTCGGTTCTGGCCGGAGTATGGGTTTACAAGAGCGCTGCGCTGGGGCATTTTTCACTCTGTTTCCGCGTTCTGCAATGCGGGCTTTGACATTTTCGGCGCCATTGCCCCGGGGCAGAGCCTGATAGAATTTAACGCAGACCCCGTTGTGCTTCTGACGCTGTCGGCGCTGATCATCATCGGCGGCCTGGGCTTTCTGGTGTGGGAGAACATTGCCCGGAAGCACTCCTTGCGCAAGTTCAGCGTGTACACCAAGCTGGTACTGCTGATCACGGCGGCGCTGCTTGCCGTCGGCTGGGCGGGAACCTGTCTGCTGGAATGGAACAACCCGGAGACGCTGGGCGGCATGACTGTGGGCGAAAAGCTGCTCAACGGCTTTTTCCAGTCCGCGACACTGCGCACCGCGGGGTTTGCAGCGATTGATCAGGCAAAGCTTACGGAAAGCGGCAAGGCCTTTTCCAGCGTGCTGATGTTCATCGGCGGCTCCTCCGGCTCCACCGCCGGCGGCATCAAGACCGTGACGTTTCTGGTGCTGGTGCTGACCATCTGGGCGAGAGCCAGAGGGAAAAGCACGGTCTGCGCCTTCAAGCGGACGATCCCCGACGAGCAGACCCAGAACGCCATGATCATTGCCTTTATCGTGCTGGCACTGGCCGTTTTCGGCGGCATTTTCATCAGCGCCACGTCGCCCATGGGCTTTACGGACGCCGTGTATGAGGCGGTTTCGGCGTTGGCGACCGTGGGATTAAGCGCGGGCGGTACGGCTTCCTTAAGTATCCCGGCGCAGATTTTGATCATTATTTATATGTATTTCGGACGGGTCGGCGTACTGACCATCAGCCTGGGCTTCCTGGCGGGAAACCGGGCGGAGGAGCGGTTCCGCTATGCGGAAACCAATTTGCTGATCGGATAAGGAGAGAATTATGAAGTCTTACATTGTCATCGGTCTCGGCCGTTTCGGCGGCTCTCTGGCGCGGCAGCTGTGCACGCTGGGGGCGGAGGTGCTGGCCATGGACGTGCACAACGACCTTGTGCAGCAGCTTGCCAACGACGTCACCCACGCGGTGGTGGGCGACGCCCGGGACAAGGAAGTCCTGCGGGCGCTGGGCGTGCGGAATTTTGACTGCGCGGTCATTGCCATCGGCGACGATCTTGCGGCCTCCGTGCTGATCACCATGAACTTAAAGGAGCTGGGCGCACCCTACATCGTCTGCAAAGCCCACGACGAGACCCACCGGCTGGTGCTGGAAAAGCTGGGGGCCGACCGGGTGGTCATTCCGGAGCAGGAACACGCCCAGCGGCTGGCGAGAAGCATGTACTCCCACAATGTGCTGGATTACATCGAGCTTTCCGAGGACTACGGAATTCTGGAGGTTCCCGCCCCCAAGAGCTGGATCGGCAAGTGTATCAATGAGCTGAATGTCCGGGCGAAGCTGGGCGTGAACATCATCGCCGTGGAAAACGGGGACAAGACCAACGTTTCCCCCGCCGCGGATTACCGGATTCAGGAGGGGGACGTGATGGTGGTTCTGGGGGACAATTACGCCCTCAGCAGGGTGCAGAAGCTGTGACGGAGCAGAGAATCACCTCCCGGAAAAATCCCCTTCTGCAACAGGTGAAAAAGCTGCTTTCTTCCCGGAAGGCAAGGGAGGAAGCGGGGCTGTTCGCTGCCGACGGGGTCAAGCTTCTGGCGGAGGCCGTCCGCTGGTATCCGGGACTGGACACGGTGATCTTATCCGACGGCGTGGAGGCGAACGTGCCGGAATCGGTGCGGCTTTTCCGTGTGCCGGAGGACGTGATGGCATCCATTTCCCCCATGGAAAGTCCTCAGGGGGCGCTGTTTCTGTGCCGCCTGCCGGAAAGAAAAGCGTATGTGCCCTATCCCGGCTGCCTGCTGCTGGACGGCATTCAGGACCCGGGAAACCTTGGAACCATTCTGCGCACGGCGGACGCGCTGGACATTCCTGTGACGCTGCTGGAAGGCTGCGCCGACCCCTACAGCCCCAAGACGGTACGCGCCAGCATGGGCGCGGTGTTCAGAACCCAGCCGGTGAAAGCGGACTGGGCGGAGGTAAGGGCCACCTGCGCGGCTGCCGGAATTCCTGTGGCTGTGACGGCACTGAGCCAGCGGGCGAAGGATTTGCGTCAGGCCGATTTGCGCGGCATGGCGGTGGTCATTGGCAGCGAAGGGCAGGGCGTGCGCCGGGAAATTCTGGAAAGCGCCGACGGGGAGCTTATCATCCCCATGAATAAGCGCTGTGAGTCCCTGAACGCGGCGGTGGCGGCGGCCATCGTCATGTGGCAGATGAAACAGTAGATATAGTGTATAGAGAGAAACAGGTGAGAAAATGCTGGTACACTGGATATGGTTCGCCCATCGCCCCGGGTTGAACGACCGGGACAAAATGGCACTGTTGCAGCATTTTCGGGATCCTGAGGACATTTACTTCGCCGACGACGGGGCGTTTGACGCCATCGGTCTCAGCGAGGAGGCAAAGACTGCCCTTCGGGAGAAAAATCTGACCTCTGCGGAGGAAATTCTGGAAGCCTGTGACCGGGAAAAGCTACACATTCTGACCTGTCAGGATGCGGCCTATCCCGCGCGGCTGAAAAACATTGCCGACCCGCCCGTTGTGCTGTATTACAAGGGGCGGCTGCCGGATTTTGACGGAAGCCCGGTGATCGGTGTGGTCGGCACCCGGAAAGCGTCGGCCTATGGCCTGACCACTGCCAAACGCATGGGCTACCAGATCGCCCGCTGCGGCGGCATCGTGGTATCCGGGATGGCCTACGGCATCGACGGCATGGCCATGTCCGGAGCGCTGACCGCAGGCGCGCCTGCGGTGGGTGTGCTGGGGTGCGGCGCGGATATCGTCTATCCCGTTTCCAACCGGGCGCTGTTCCGGGACACGGAGGAATACGGCTGCATTCTCAGCGAGTTCGCGCCGGGGACGCCGCCGGCAAAATGGACGTTTCCCAAGCGGAACCGGATTATCAGCGGCCTGAGCTGCGGGGTGCTGGTTGTGGAAGCGCCGGAGAAAAGCGGCGCGCTGATCACCGCCCGCTTAGCCGCCGAGCAGGGGCGGGACGTGTTCGCGGTGCCGGGAAACATCGACCAGCCGTCCTTTGTGGGGAGCAACCGGCTTCTGCGGGACGGGGCGATCATGGTTTCCTCCGGCTGGGACGTTCTGAGCGAATATGAAGCCCTCTTTCCGGATAAGATTCGGAAGGAAGATGCGCCTGTCCACCAGACGGCCTATCCGGACGAGGTGCGTAAGGCCGCGGAAGCGGAAAAACCGCTGCTGAAAGTGGCGCAGAAACTGCGTCTTCCCCGGAAAAATGAGAATCTTAAAAAAGATTTAGCCCCTCAGGGCATTGACAAGACGCCTTGCGCGCCTTATAGTGACGTAGGCTCGGTCAGGCCGAAGCTGTCGCCGGAGGAGCAGACCATTGTGGACGCCTTAAGCGGCGGGCAGCGGCTGGTGGACGATGTGATCGCCGAAACCGGCCTGTCCACCGGAAAGCTGCTGTCCAGCCTGACCATGCTGGAACTGAAGGGCATAATCAAGCGTCTGCCGGGCAAGCGCATTGTTTTGAGCGGGAAATAGAGAGACGTAACCGCTGAATCTGAAGTAACGAAACGGAGAATTTTCATTCATGGGCAAACCTGAAAATCTGGTGATTGTGGAGTCCCCCTCCAAGGCAAAGACCATTGGCAAATATTTAGGAGACGACTATGTCGTCAAGGCCAGCATGGGGCATCTCCGGGATCTGCCGAAAAGCACGATGGGTGTGGATCTGGAGCATGACTTTACCCCCCATTATATCCCCGTCCGGGGCAAGGAATCCCTGATCAAGGAACTGAAAACCGATGCGGAAAAGGCGAAAACCGTGTACCTTGCAACCGACCCTGACCGGGAGGGCGAGGCCATTTCGTGGCATTTGAAAGAGCTGCTGAACCTCCCCGACGGGAAGGCGCAGCGTGTGACCTTTAATGAGATCACCCAGAAGGTGGTCAAGGAGTCCATCCGCCACCCCCGGGATATCGACTATGATCTGGTTGACGCCCAGCAGGCGCGGCGTATTCTGGACAGGATCGTGGGCTATGAGCTTTCCCCGCTGCTGTGGAAGAAGATACGGCGGGGTCTGTCCGCAGGCCGCGTTCAGTCCGTCGCCACCCGGCTGGTGGTTGACCGGGAAAACGAAATTCGCGCGTTCCAGCCCAAGGAATACTGGACGCTGGACGTGACATTGAACCGTATGGGCAAGCCCGGCGCCTTTGTCGCCCGCTACTGGGGCGAGGAAAAGAAGCGGGAGCTGGAGAATGAGGCTGATACCCTTGCCGTGATCGGCGACATCGACGGGAAGGAATTCGACGTTACCAACGTCAAAAAAGCGGAGAAAAAGCGCTATTCCGCCCCGCCCTTCACCACCTCCACTTTGCAGCAGGAGGCGTCCCGGAAGCTGGGCTTCACACCGAAAAAGACCATGATGGTCGCCCAGCAGCTGTATGAAGGCGTGGACGTGGCAGGGGAAGGTACCACCGGTTTAATTACCTACATGCGTACCGACTCTCTGCGGCTTTCCGACGAGGCCATGGACGCTGCCGCCGGGTTTATCCGCAGCCGCTACGGAAATGAGTATTATTACGGCCAGCACCATGTGTTCAAGACCAAGGCAGGGGCGCAGGACGCCCACGAAGCCATCCGGCCGTCCCATGTGGAACTGGAGCCGGAACGGGTGCGTACCAGTCTGACCCCCGATCAGTATAAGCTCTACAAGCTGATCTGGAGCCGCTTCCTCGCGACGCAGATGGCCTGCGCCGTTTATGACACCGTGTCCATCGACACGATGTGCGCCGGGCATGTGTTCCGCGCCAGCCACCAGAGCCTGCGCTTCGCCGGTTTCATTGCCGTTTACGAAGAAGGACGGGATGATGAGCAGGAGGCCGTCGGCTCTCCGCTGCCGGATCTGGCGGTGGGGGAGAAGACGCTCCCCTCCAACATCCAGAAGGAGCAGCATTTCACCCAGCCCCCCGCCCGGTATACCGAGGCGACGCTGGTCAAGGCCATGGAGGAAAAGGGCGTCGGACGTCCTTCCACCTACGCTGCCACCGTGTCCACCATTGAAGACCGGGAGTACGTAGTCAAGCAGGACAAGCGCCTTGCCCCCACGCCCCTGGGCGAGATCGTCACCGGGCTGATGGTGGAGCGCTTCACCGATATCATCGATGTGGAGTTTACCGCCAATATGGAGTCCCGTCTGGACGATGTGGAGACGGGCAAGCAGAACTGGAAGGACTTGCTGGCGGATTTCTACAAGGATTTCAGCAAGGAGCTGTCCGACGCGGAGACGGCGCTGGAGGGCGTTCATCTGAAGGTGCCGGAGGAGGAGACCGACGAGGTCTGCGAGCTGTGCGGACGGAAAATGGTGGTGAAAACCGGCCGGTTCGGAAAATTTCTGGCCTGCCCGGGCTACCCGGAGTGTAAGAATACCAAGCCTCTGGTGGAGCGGATGCCGGGGCGCTGCCCCAAGTGCGGCAGTGGAATCCTCAAGCGCAAGTCTAAGAAGGGCTACGCCTACTACGCCTGCGAGCGGGGCGCGGAGTGCGGCTTCATGACATGGGACGTTCCCACCGCTGAGGATTGCCCGGAGTGCGGTCAGACCCTGTTCAAGAAATCCGGCAAGGGGCGCATGAAGCCCTTCTGCATCAACGAGAAATGCTCCCGCTTCCTCCCGGAAGACCAGCGGGGCTACTATAAAAAGAAGACCGCCGAGGACGGGGAGGCCACCCCGGAGGAAAAGTCTGCCGAGAAGAAGACGGCGGCAAAGAAAACGACGGCAAAAGCCCCGGCAAAGAAGACGGCAGCAAAGAAAACTGCGGCGAAAAAGACTGCGGTGAAGAAGACCGCCGCCAAGACCACAACGAAGAAGACGACGAAAACATCCTCTAAGAAGGAGAGCAAGGCATGAAGGTAAAAGTCATCGGCGCGGGGCTGGCCGGAAGCGAAGCGGCATGGCAGCTGGCAAACCGGGGCATCGAAGTGGCGCTTTACGAAATGAAGCCCAAAAAGATGACCCCCGCCCACCACAGCGAGGATTTTGCCGAGCTTGTCTGCTCCAATTCCCTGCGGGGCGACCGGCTGGAAAACGCCGTGGGGCTTCTCAAGGAGGAGCTGCGCCGCTGCGGCAGCGTGATCCTCGCCTGCGCCGATGCTACCCGGGTGGAGGCGGGCGGCTGTCTGGCTGTAGACCGGGGCGGCTTTTCCCGGATGGTCACGGAGAAAATCCGGAATCACCCCAATATCACGGTGATTTCCGAAGAAATCACCGAAGTCCCCGAGGGGCCGGTGATCGTGGCTACAGGGCCGCTGACTTCCGATGCTTTGAGCGAGGCCATCGGGCATTACTTCGGGGAGACCGGGTATCTGCACTTTTTTGACGCAGCGGCGCCGCTGGTTTCGGCGGAGTCCATCGACATGAATCTCGCGTGGTGGCAGTCCCGGTACGACCGGGGAACGCCCGATTACATCAACTGCGCCATGAACAAAGAGCAGTACGAAGCCTTCGTCCGGGAGTTGGTAAACGCCGAGGAAGCCCCGGTGCATGGCTTTGAGGACAAGAACGTATTTGAGGGCTGTATGCCGGTGGAAGTCATGGCGCGGCGAGGCGTGGATACCCTGCGCTACGGCCCCATGAAGCCCGTGGGGCTGAGAAATCCTGCCACCGGCCATGAGCCTTACGCCGTGGTGCAGCTGCGGCAGGACAACGCGGCAAAAAGCGTGTACAATCTGGTGGGCTTCCAGACCCACCTGAAATTCGGCGAGCAGAAGCGGGTATTCTCCATGATACCCGGTCTGGAAAACGCGGAATTTGTCCGCTACGGCGTGATGCACCAGAACACCTTCCTGCAAAGCCCCAAGCTGCTGGATAAGTATTACGCAGACCGCCGAAACCCGCTGGTGGCTTTTGCCGGACAGATGACCGGCGTGGAGGGGTACGTGGAATCCACGGCCTCCGGGTATCTGGCGGCGGTGGCCATGGCGGCCAAGGTGCAGGGATGGGAAGTTCCCGATTTTCCCAAGGAGACCGCCATCGGCGCGCTGGGGCAGTACGTCAGCGACGAAAGCATTGAGAATTTCCAGCCCATGAATATCAATTTCAGCATCATCGCACCGCTGGAAAAGCGCATCCGTAAGAAGGCAGAAAAAAATCTCGCCATTGCCGCGCGGTCGCTGGACGTGATCGATAGGCTGGTGGCGAAGGGTATCTGAAAGAAAGAGGTGGAACGGTTGAAGATCATTCTTGACGCGATGGGCGGCGACAATGCCCCCGAGGCTCCCGTTTTAGGCGCTGTGGAAGCGGCAAAGACCTACGGTATCGAGATCGTGCTGGTAGGCCGGGGAGAGGATATCCTTGCGGTTCTCAAGAAGCACGGCATTGACAACCTGCCGGAAGGCATGGAGATCTCCAATGCCGACGATGTGGTGGACATGCATGACGATCCCGCATCCATCATCCACAAGCGGAAGAATTCTTCCATGGTGATCGGCCTGAAGATGCTGGCGGACGGGCTGGGCGACGCGTTCGTGTCCGCCGGTTCCACCGGCGCGCTGCTCACCGGCGCGACGCTGCTGGTCAAGCGGGTCAAGGGAATCCGCCGTGCCGCCATGGGCCCCGCCATGCCCAACAAGGCAGGGGGAAAGACCGTGATCGTGGACTGCGGCGCAAACGCCGAGTGTACGCCGGAATTCCTGCTGCAATTCGGTCTGGTCGGCTCTGTCTACGCGAAGAAGCAGCTGGGCATCGAGAATCCCAAAGTCGGTCTTCTGAACATCGGCACCGAGGACAGCAAGGGCACTGCCCTGCAGAAGGAAGCCTACGCGCTGCTGAAAAACGCGGGGGAGAAGGGGCTTGTCAACTTTGTCGGCAATGTGGAAGCCCGGGACGTGCCTTTGGGCGCGGTGGACGTTGTGGTCTGCGACGGCTTCAACGGCAACGTGCTTCTCAAAACCATCGAGGGCACTGCCATGTTCATGGGCAGCCTGATGAAGAAAATGTTCAAGAAAAACCTGCTCAGCAAGCTGGGCTATCTTCTGTGCGCCTCCGGGGTCAAAGACCTGATGAAGATGCTGGACTACCGGGAGATCGGCGGCACGCCGTTCCTTGGCATCCGCAAGCCGGTCATCAAGGCCCACGGCGCTTCCGACGTGCTGGCGTTCCGCAACGCGGTAAAGCAGGCAGCGGACGTGGCTGCGTCGGACATCACCGGTGAGCTGGAAGAGAATTTACAGCGGCTGGCTGCTGAAAAAGAGAAGGTGAGGGAGCATGATTAAGGACTTGGAGGTCGTCATCGGCTACCGGTTCCGGAATATTTCCCTTTTGCAGAATGCGCTGACCCATTCCTCCTACGCAAACGAGCGCTGGCACAACAGTCTGCTCAGCAACGAGCGGCTGGAATTTCTGGGGGACAGCGTGCTGGGAATGCTGGTGGCGGAATATCTCTACCGCAATTTTCCCAACCGCCCGGAGGGCGAGCTGACCCGGATGCGGGCGGACATGGTCTGCGAGACCACCTTGGCGGGTGCTGCCAACCGCATCGGCCTTGGGAACCATCTGCTCCTTGGCCACGGTGAGGAGCAGGGCGGCGGACGGAGCCGGGACTCCATTCTGGCGGACGCCATGGAGTCGGTGATCGCCGCGTGCTTTCTGGACGGCGGACTGGACGCGGCGTTACAGGTGGTCAGGACGTTCATTCTGGTGGAGGTGCCGGTGACCAAACTGCACAACGCGGACTACAAGACCGAGCTGCAGGAGCTGGTGCAGCAGAAGAAAAATCAGGTGCTGGCCTACGAGCTGGTGGGGCAGTCCGGCCCCGACCACGACAAGCAGTTTTCCGTGGAGGTCTCCCTCAACGGCACGATCGTGGGCAAGGGCGTCGGCAGCAGCAAAAAAAGGGCAGAGCAGGACGCCGCCCGCTGTGCCATCGAAAATCTTTTTCCGGACAAAGCGTAAAACGTCGAAACGACGCGGTCTTTCATGGGCGGTCGTAAAACAGTGAATGGAGCGTATCGGTGCAGATACGCTCCATTTCTTGTGCAAACATGCTATTAACGAGGTACGGCCCCTTGGCTCTCCCTCTGGGAGAGCTGTCACCGCAGGTGACTGAGAGAGGGTCTTGCAGACTTGCTTACCATCTCCGTCTTCGCTTCGCTCAGCCACCTCTCCCAAAGGGAGAGGCAAGAGATGCAGTTCATGATCCCACTGCGCCTGATAATTGTTTGATGCGCCCTGCCTATTATGGTTGCGCCATTTTTCTATGCATGCAAAAATGGTTCTCCGGAGACGTTGTAACGGCAAAACTTTCCCTTGCTGTATTCGACATATTGTGTTATAATAAAATGAACTATGCAGACAAAACAAAGTACCCGCGGACAACTGCCCGCGGTGAAATACAGGATGTGAACAAAATGGGTTCCCGAAAGCCGATGAAACTGAATCTGGGCATGGCGCCGAAGGTCATTTTTATTATGATGCTGGACGTGCTTGCTACTGTCGTCTCCTTCTTTCTGGGGCTGTGGTTCCGGTATGATTTTTCCTTTGCCGAAATTCGCCCCGTCCATATGGAGGGCTTCCTGTCCGCCATCGGCCTATGGTGCGTGATCACGCTTCTGGTATTCTGGATTTTCCGGCTGTACAACTCCATCTGGGCCTTTGTCAGTACGCCGGAGGTGTTCCGCATTACTGGTGCCTATGTGGTGCTGGGCGTGATCGGCGTGCTGGTATTCCACTTTGACGGCAATCTGATGCCCCGTTCCAGCATGGTGGTGGGCTTCCTGTTCAGCTTCGTCAGCACCGTGGCCATCCGGTTCTCCTACCGGCTGCTCCGGACGGCGCAGCGGCGCATCAGCCACATCACCCATGCCAACGGCGTGAAAAACGTCATGCTGATCGGCGCGGGCGACGCCGGACGGGCGCTGGCTGTGGAATTTACCAACAGCGACCATATTCAGGATCACCTGTCCTGCGTCATTGACGACAACCCGGTGAAATGGAACAAGCAGCTGTGCGGCGTTCCCATTGTGGGCGGCCGTCAGGACATTGCCACGGCTGTGAAAAAATACAAGATCAGCAAGATCATCTTCGCCATTCCCAACTGTACCGCAAAGTCCCGGAAGGAAATTCTGGACATCTGTGCCACCACCGGCTGCGAGGTACAGATGCTTCCCGGCATTTTCCAGATGGTCAACGGAGAGGTCAGCGTCAGCAAGCTGCGCAAGGTCGATCCGCAGGACCTGCTGGGCCGGGAACCCATCAAGGTCAATCTGGATGAAATTGTGGGCTATATTTCCGGCAAGGTGGTGCTGGTCACCGGCGGCGGCGGGAGCATCGGCAGCGAGCTGTGCCGTCAGATCGCCCATGCGAAGCCGAAGCAGCTTATTATTCTGGATATTTACGAAAATAATGCCTATGATATTCAAATGGAGCTGCGCCGCACCCATCCGGAACTGAATCTGGAGGTCATCATCGGCTCTGTCCGTGACGCCGTCCGGCTGAACCATGTGATGGAAACCTACCGGCCGGAGCTTGTGTTCCACGCTGCGGCCCATAAGCACGTCCCGCTGATGGAGGAAAGCCCCAACGAGGCCATCAAGAACAACGTCATCGGCACCTACAAGCTGGCGAAGGCCGCCGCGGAGTACGGCGTCAAGCGGTTTGTGCAGATATCCACCGACAAGGCCGTCAACCCCACCAACATCATGGGTGCGTCCAAGCGTCTGTGCGAGATGGTGATACAGATGATGAACCGGGAGTCCAAAACGGAATTCGTGGCGGTGCGCTTCGGTAATGTTCTGGGCAGCAACGGCAGCGTCATCCCGCTTTTTAAGAAGCAGATCGAGGCCGGCGGCCCCGTGACCGTCACCCATCCCGACATCATCCGGTATTTTATGACCATCCCCGAGGCGGTGAGTCTGGTGCTGCAGGCGGGATACTATGCCAAGGGCGGCGAGATTTTTATTCTGGACATGGGCGAGCCGGTGAAGATCGACACCATGGCGCGGAACATGATCCGCCTGTCCGGCTACGAACCGGATGTGGACATCAAGATTGAGTACACCGGTCTCAGACCGGGGGAGAAGCTCTACGAGGAGCTGCTGATGAAGGAAGAAGGAATGCAGGAGACTGCCAACAAGCTCATCCACATCGGCAAGCCCATCGAAATGGACGACACGCTGCTGGAGCAGCAGCTGAAGCGGCTGGACGAAGCCAGCCGGGCGGAAAGCGAAGATATCAAGGACATCGTCGCGGAGATCGTGCCTACTTACAAACGCGAGTGTAAGGTCTGACCAAACGAAATAAGAGAAAATGAGGAAAGCGGAATGTACCGAACGTTTTTCAAACGCCTGCTGGATATTATCCTGTCCGGCTGCGCCATCGTGATATTGTCGCCGCTGCTGCTGGTTATCGCCATCGCCATCAAGATCGACGATCCCGGCCCGGTGCTGTTCCGCCAGAAGCGGGTGGGCATTCACAAGACCCATTTTTCCATCATGAAATTCCGCACCATGAAGATGGACACCCCCAAGGACACACCCACCCATCTGCTGGAAAACCCGGAGCAGTATATCACGAAGGTGGGGAAATTCCTGCGGAAGTCATCCCTGGACGAGTTGCCCCAGATCTTTCAGATTTTCACGGGGAAAATGTCCATCATCGGCCCCCGGCCTGCCCTGTGGAATCAGTTCGATCTGATCGCGGAGCGGGACAAATACGGGGCCAACGACGTGCGCCCCGGCCTGACGGGTTGGGCGCAGATCAACGGGCGGGACGAGCTGCCCATTGACGTAAAAGCCCGGCTCGACGGGGAATATGTGGAAAGGCTGAGCTTTTTCTTTGACTGCAAATGCTTTTTCGGCACCATCGTTTCCGTGCTGAAGCACGACGGCGTGGTGGAAGGCGGCACCGGCCAGCTGGAAAAGGAGAAGAAAGAATGAAGAACATTCTCATCACCGGCGCCGGAAGCTATATCGGGGTTTCTCTGGAAAACTATCTGGGGAAGTGGCCGGAAAACTACCGGGTAGATTTGCTGGATATGCGCGGCACCGATTGGGAGAGCCACTCTTTCCGCGGCTACGACGCGGTGTTCCACGTAGCGGGGCTGGTGCATCAGCCGGACAGCAAAAACGACCCGGCGCGCTCTGGCCTGTACGATCAGGTCAACCACATCCTCGCGGTGCGGACGGCGGAAAAGGCCAAGGCCGACGGCGTGGGGCAGTTTCTGTTTATGAGCTCGGAGAGCGTGTACGGTCTGACCGCGCCCATCGGCAAGACGGTGGTCATCACGAAGGACACGCCGCTGCATCCTGCGGACAACTACGGCGTCAGCAAAGCCAGAGCGGAAGCGGATTTGCAGACGTTGTCGGACGACAGCTTCAAGGTCGCAATTCTCCGCCCGCCCATGATCTACGGCAAGGGCTGCAAGGGCAATTACGTGACCATGGCGAAGCTGGCGAAGAAGCTGCCGGTTTTTCCTTACGTTTCCAACCAGCGCTCCATGCTGTATATTGAGAACCTGGCGGAATTTGTCCGGCTGCTCATTGACGACGAGGCGGCGGGCATATTCTGCCCCCAGAACAACGAATACACCAACACCAGCGACATGGTCAACTGGATTGCCCACGCCAACGGAAAGGGCATCCTGATGGTGAGGGGCTTTACCTGGGCGCTGAAGCTGCTACGGTTTGTCTCGCCTGCGGTGGACAAGGCCTTTGGCAGCCTGTGCTATGATTTTGCGCTGAGCCGGTACAGCCGGGATTACTGCGTGAAAACGCTGGAGCAGTCCATTCTGGAGACGGAGAGAACTTGATTTTTAGGAAGCGAAAGAGGGCGGTTGCTTGAAAAAGAAGCGGGATATCCTGTTTTTGTGCCAGTTTTTTTATCCCGAATATATTTCCTCCGCCCAGCTGCCCTATGACACGGTGCTGGCGCTTCGGGACGCCGGATTCTCCGTGGGCGCGCTGTGCGGCTACCCGCGGGAATACGCCGAGGGCGGGAAGGTCCCCACGAAGGAGGATGCGGACGGCATCCACATTCACCGCCTGAAATACATCCAGACGGGCCGGGCGGGATTTCTTGGCCGGATCGTCAACTATTTTTCCTTTACGTTTCATGTGCTGCTGCACCTGCCGGAGATCGGCAAATACCGGGCGGTGGTGGTGTACTCCAACCCGCCGATTCTGCCGTGGATTGCTTCTTGGGCAAAATCGCTGTTCGGTACGAAGCTGGTGTTCGTGTCCTACGACCTCTATCCGGAGGTGGCCACGGTGACGAACACCCTCCGGGAAGGCAGCGTGATCTGCAGGCTGATGAACCACATCAACAAATGTGTGTTCCGCCGGGCAGACCGGGTCGTGGCGCTGTCGTCGGAGCAGAAGAAATGCATTCTCCGCACCCGGAACGCCATTGACGAACTTGTGACGGTGATTCCTAACTGGTACCGGGACGAGGGTGGCCTGCGCGACCGGGAGGAAAACCGGTTCCGGGAGTTGACGGCGGGGCGGTTCGTGGTGTCCTATTTCGGCAATATGGGCACCATGCAGGATATGGACACCATTCTGGGCGCTATCCGGGCACTGCGGGAGGAGAAGGACGTTTTCTTCCTCTTTGCCGGACACGGCAATAAAATGGAGAAGCTGCGAGAGATCATCGCCCGGGAGGACATTGAAAATGTCCGGATTCACAGCTTCCTTCATGGTCAGGACTTTCAGGACGCGCTGGCGGTGAGCGACTGCGCGCTGATTTCTCTGGAAAAGGGTGCGACGGGGCTTTGCGTCCCCAGCAAGACCTACAGCTATATGATGCAGGGCATCCCCCTGCTCGCCATCATGGACGAGTGCGACATCGTCCGGGATATCCAGTCCGGCGCGGGGCTCTGGGTGCGCAACGGCGAAAGCGAGCGATTAGCCAAGGCCATCCGTTTCCTGCGGGACAACCCGGAGAAAGCCCGGGACATGCGCAGAAAATGCCGGGAGCTGTATCTGCAAAAGTACACCACCGAAATTTGCACGGGAAAATATGTATCTCTTTTCCGGGAACTTTTGCACCCGGAAACAGGGGAGGAGAATAGAGTATGAGTATTTTTGCCAACAAAACGCTGATGATCACCGGCGGTACCGGTTCCTTCGGAAACGCGGTGCTGAACCGCTTCCTGGACACGGATATCCGGGAAATCCGGATTTTCTCACGGGACGAGAAAAAGCAGGACGACATGCGCCATGAGTTTCAGGCGAAAATGCCGGAAGCGGCAGGGAAGATCAAGTTCTTCATCGGCGACGTCCGGGATCTGGCTTCCGTGAAGAACGCCATGCACGGCGTAGATTACATCTTTCATGCCGCCGCCCTCAAGCAGGTGCCGTCCTGTGAGTTTTTCCCCATGGAGGCGGTGAAAACCAACGTGTTCGGAACCGATAACGTGCTGACCGCCGCCATTGACGCGGGGGTCAAGGCCGTCATCTGCCTGTCCACGGACAAGGCCGCCTACCCCGTCAACGCCATGGGTACATCCAAAGCCATGATGGAGAAGGTCATCGTTGCCAAATCCCGGACGGTTTCTCCGGAAAAGACCAAAATCTGCTGCACCCGCTACGGAAACGTCATGTGTTCCCGGGGCAGTGTCATTCCACTGTGGATTGATCAGATCAAGGCGGGCAACCCCATCACCATCACCGAGCCGAACATGACCCGGTTCATTATGTCTCTGGAGGAAGCGGTGGATTTGGTGCTGTTCGCCTTCCAGAACGGCGTCAGCGGGGATATTCTGGTGCAGAAAGCCCCGGCGTGCACCATTGAGACACTGGCAAAAGCCGTCACCGGCCTGTTTGCCCCCGGCCACGAGATCAAGGTCATTGGCATTCGTCACGGCGAAAAGATGTACGAGACGCTGCTGACCAATGAGGAATGTGCCCACGCTATCGATCTGGGCAATTTCTACCGCGTCCCCTGCGACAAGCGGGACTTAAACTACGACAAATATTTCAAGGAGGGCGACACCCAGCGCAACGTCCTCACGGAGTTCAACAGCAACAACACGGAGCTGCTGAACGTGGAGCAGGTGCAGCAGAAGCTGCTGAGCCTGAGCTACATCCGGGAAGAACTGGAAGCCATGAAGAACAAATAACGGAAGGGTGAGCTGGCATGAACATTCTGATTACCGGCGCGGCCGGATTTGTGGGCAAGAATCTGACGGCGGCGCTGGAGTGCATCCGGGACGGCCGTGACAAGACCCATCCGGGGCTTACGGTGGGGGAGTTGTACCTCTACGACATCGACTCCGACCCGGCGCTGCTGGAAACGGCCTGCCAGAAGGCGGACTTCGTGTTCAATCTTGCCGGCGTCAACCGCCCGAAGAATCAGGAAGAGTTCATGCAGGGAAATTTCGGCTTTGCTTCCACGCTGCTGGACACGCTGAAAAAATACCATAACACCTGCCCCGTGATGCTGTCGTCCTCCATTCAGGCAACCATGGTGGGGCGCTATGCGGGCAGCGAGTACGGCAGGAGCAAAAAAGCGGGGGAGGAGCTGTTCTTCTCCTATGCCGCCGAAACCGGGGCGAAAGTGCTGGTGTACCGCTTCCCCAACCTGTTCGGAAAATGGTGCCGCCCCAACTACAATTCCGCCGTGGCCACCTTCTGCCACAACTATGCCCACGACCTGCCCATCACGGTGAACGACCCCGGCGTAGAGCTGGAGCTGCTGTACATCGACGATCTGGTGGACGAGATGATCGCAGCGCTGGAGGGCAGAGAGCATCACTGCGAATTTGAGGGCGTGGACACGGTTCTGACGGCGTCCGGGCGCTACTGCGCCGCGCCCGTCACCCACCGGGCGACTCTGGGGCAAATCGTTCAGCTGCTGGACAGCTTCAAGGCGCAGCCGGAAACCCTGCTGATGCCGGAAATTCCGGCAGGCAGCTTCGCGAAAAAGCTGTATTCTACGTATTTATCCTATCTGCCCAGGGAAAAGGCGGCGTTCCCCCTGAAAATGAACGTTGACGCCCGGGGCAGCTTCACGGAACTGCTGAAAACGGCGAACTGCGGCCAGTTCAGCGTGAACGTCAGCAAGCCCGGCGTGACCAAGGGGCAGCACTGGCACAACACCAAATGGGAATTTTTCATTGTGGTGTCCGGTCACGGCCTGATTCAGCAGCGGAAGGTCGGCGCCGGGGAAGTGCTGAATTTTGAAGTTTCCGGAGAAAAAATCGAAGCCGTCCACATGCTGCCGGGCTATACCCACAACATTATCAACCTGAGCGAAACGGACGATCTTGTGACGCTCATGTGGGCAAACGAGTGCTTTGACCCGAAAAAGCCGGATACATTCTTTGAGGTGGTTTGACATGGAAATGAAGCTGGACTATTCCGACGTGGCGTTCCGCAATGACGGAAAATTAAAGCTGCTCATCATCGTAGGCACCCGCCCGGAGATCATCCGTCTGGCGGCGGTCATCAACAAGTGCCGCAAATATTTTGACTGCATTCTCGCCCACACGGGGCAGAATTACGATTATAACCTGAACGGGATTTTCTTCCGGGACTTGGGACTTGCCGACCCGGATGTGTATATGAACGCAGTGGGGGACGACTTGGGCGCCACCGTGGGCAACATCATCAACTGCTCCTACAAGCTGATGACGGCCATTCAGCCGGACGCCATGCTGATTCTGGGGGACACCAATTCCTGCCTGTCCGCCATTGCGGCCAAGCGGCTGCATATTCCCATTTTCCACATGGAGGCGGGAAACCGCTGCAAGGACGAGTGCCTGCCGGAGGAGACCAACCGCCGGATCGTGGACATCATCTCCGACGTGAATCTGGCCTATTCCGAACACGCGAGACGATACCTCCACGAGTGCGGTCTGCCCAAGGAGCGCACCTACGTTACCGGCTCCCCCATGGCGGAGGTGCTCCACGTCAACTTAAACGCCATCGAGGCTTCCGACATCCACCAGCGGCTGGGACTGACCAAGGGAGAGTACATTCTGCTGTCTGCCCACCGGGAGGAAAACATCGACACGGAAAAGAATTTCCTGTCCCTGTTTCGCGCCGTCAACGCCATGGCGGAAAAGTACGACATGCCCATTCTGTATTCCTGCCATCCCCGCTCTAAGAAGCGGCTGGAGGCAACGGGCTTCATTCTGGACAGCCGGGTGATTCAGCACGAGCCGCTGGGCTTCCACGATTACAACTGCCTGCAAATGAACGCCTTCGCGGTGGTGTCCGATTCCGGGACTCTGCCGGAGGAATCCAGCTTCTTCACCTCCGTGGGACATCCGTTCCCGGCGGTGTGCATCCGCACGTCCACGGAGCGCCCCGAAGCGCTGGACAAGGGCTGCTTCATTCTGGCGGGCATTGACGAAAAGAATCTTCTGCAAGCGGTGGACACCGCCGTTCAGATGAACCGGGACGGCGATCTGGGGATTCCCGTGCCGGACTATGTGGAGGAAAACGTATCCACTAAGGTGGTCAAGATCATCCAGTCCTACACCGGCGTGGTGGACAAAATGGTCTGGAGAAAGTCGTAAGAAGCCAGACGCCGACAAATTGCGCTGTTTTTTCTGGATATGATGAAACAGCCGGAAAATTTCACAACATCGGGAGGCGAGACGCATGAAATACCTGTTCATCAACTCCGTTGCCGGCTTTGGCAGCACGGGGCGCATCGCGGCGGAGCAGTGCCGTGGGCTGATGGCGCAGGGGCATGAGTGCGTGCTCGCCTTTGGCCGTGAAGAGGCAAATTGCAGCGATATTCCCACGGTGCGCATCGGTACGCCCATGGACTACAGGCTCCACGGGGCGGAAAGCCGTCTGCTGGACGATTCCGGCTTCGGTTCCCGGCGGGCGACCCGGCGGTTTCTGGATTGGGTCAGGGAATACGACCCGGACGTGATCTGGCTGCACAATGTTCACGGCTATTACATTCACTTGGGAGAGCTGTTTACTTACCTGCGCGGCTGCGGGAAGACCATTTTCTGGACGCTTCACGACTGCTGGAGCTTCACGGGTCACTGTGCCTATTTTGACTATGTGGGCTGTGACCGCTGGAAAACCGGCTGCCACGACTGCCCACAGAAACGCGCTTATCCTGCAAGCATTCTTTTGGACAACAGCCGGAAAAATTACGAAAAAAAGCGGGAACTGTTTACGGGCATTCCCAATGTGACCCTCATCGTCCCCTCCCACTGGCTGGAAAGCCGGGTGAAGGAGAGCTTTCTGAGGGACTACCCGGTGAAGGTGGTATACAACACGGTGAACCGGGAAATCTTCAAGCCCACCCCCGGCAATTTCCGGGAAAAGTACGGCTTGGAAAATAAAATCATCCTGCTGGGCGTTGCCAGCGTCTGGGACGAGCGCAAGGGACTGCGGGACTTTCTGGCGCTTCATGACCTGTTGGACGAAGAATATGCCATCGTGCTGATCGGTCTGAGCGCAAAGCAGATTCAATCCCTCCCGGCGGGAATTCTGGGGCTGCCCCGTACCAACAGTGTTCAGGAACTGGCGGAGGCGTACACCGCCGCCGACGTATTTCTGAACCCCAGCACGGAGGAGACCTTCGGCATGACCGTACTGGAAGCCCGGTGCTGCGGCACGGAGGCCGTGGTTTACCAGGGGACTGCCTGCGAGGAGGTCGTCAGCCAGTTCGGGGGCGTCGCCGTACCAAGGGGCGCGGCGCATCTGCTGGAAGCCGTGGAACAGATCACAAAGGAGAATCGCAAATGACCCATTATCCCTTCCCGGACAGCCGTGGGACAAAAATTGCCTTCGCCGCGTTTTTCACGGCCATGCTTTTTCTGGCGCGGGACAGTATGTTCACCACGGCGGTAATCGGTTTTGAGAAGGCGCAGTTTCTCATGCTGGGCGTGATCTGCCTGCTGGGTGTGGCCTTCCTGATCGCCAACCGGAGAAATCTGCTCCAAATTCTGAAAGACCGGCGTATGATTGTCGTCGTGGTTTCGGCGGCGGTGCTTCTGCTGCCCATGCTGGTGAAGCGGGACTGGCAGCTGATGTATTTCAGCGTCCTGCTGTGCCTGCTGACGGCGGTGTTTTTGTCTTATTTCCTTACGTTGCGGGATGCGGCCAAGTATTATGTGGCGATTCTGTCTGTGCTGGGGGCGTATTCCGTGCTGGCGGCGTACATCCTGCGCATCGGCGTGGATAGTGGCGCTTACGCGGTGCCGGTGTTCCAGAATTCCATGGGCTTTGAATTTCACAATTTCTTTTTGTCCATTGTCCCGGATACGTATGTCAAAAACCGGAATTTTGGTATTTTCCGGGAGCCGGGCGTTTATCAGTTTTTCCTGATCACGGCGCTGTATCTGAACAATTACGAAGTCGAGTGGAAAAGGCCGTGGCAGCTGTGGCTGGTCAACGGCATTCTGGCCGCGACGATGGTGTCCACGTTTGCCACCGGCGGCGTCGCGGAAATGGGACTGCTGGCGATCGTGCTGTTTTTTGACAAAAAATGGTATCGGGACAAGCGGATATGCGCCGTGGCGGTCGGGCTGATTTTGTGCGTCGCCGTGATAGCGGGCGTTTCCATTGCCCGGAAAAACATCCTCTACTGGGAAGTTTACGACATGGCCATCGGCAAATTTGTCAACGGGCAGGATTCCTCGGTGGAGAGAATGGACGCTATTGTGACGGACATTTCCATTTTCCTGCACCATCCCATCTTCGGTGCGAAGATAGCGGAGGTGCTGTATGCCACTGCAAACAATACCACGTCCACCCTCATTCTTTTCTCCGCCTTCGGCATTCCGGCGGCGCTGCTCCACATTGCCTGCTGGGTCGCGCTGGTGTGGCGGAAGGAGCGGAAGATATGGGTGAATTTGGCGCTGGTCGTTATCCTGTTTATGTCTTTTAACACGCAGAATCTCATTGCGGACGTATTTCTCTGGCTGTTCCCGGTCATGGCGCTGGTGGAACGGCTTATGAAAAGGGGGTAACCATATGGAACGGGAACTGCTGAGAAAGGTGCAGCTGACCCAGCTGGAAATTGCGAAGGAGATCCGCCGGGTGTGCGAGGAAAACGACATTCCCTATTTTCTCACCTGCGGCACCCTTCTGGGCGCGGTGCGACATCAGGGGTTCATTCCGTGGGACGACGACATGGACGTGGGAATGCTGCGGGAGAATTATGAGAAATTCTGCCGCATCGCCCCGGAGAAACTGAAACCGGAATACTGCTGGCAGAGCTGGTACACAGACCCCAACTACGCCCTGCCCTTCGGCAAGGTGCGCAAGCGCGGCACGCTGTACTTGGAGGCCAAGTCCCACAGATTGGAAGAAAACGGCTTCTATGTGGACATTTTCCCCTACGACGCCGTGTCCCCGGATGCCGAACAGCGGCAGGAAACGGCGGGGCGTCTGCTGAAAATCTACCGGACAAAGCTGATGAAATCCCATTATCAGCCTTGGCGGGAGAATGAGAAAATCCTCTGGAAAAAGCGGATTGGCTACCTATACTATCAGGCGCGGGCGCTGTTTGCCGATCAGGAAAGCCTTGCAAAAGCGTATGATGCGCTTGCGACGGCGCTGCCGGAAAACGGCTATGTCTGCGAGCAGAGCGCCATGACGAAGCCGGATGCCTACGAGAAAGCGTGGTGTCAGGCACTGACGGACGTGACCTTTGAGGGAGAAACCTTCAAAGCGCCGGCGGAATACGACAAGTTCCTGACCACGCTGTACGGAGACTACATGCAGCTCCCGCCGGAAGACCAGCGGGAAAACCGCCATCAGATCGTGCAGATCGATTTTGGCGCGTGACATTCTGGAGAGGTAATAGTAATATGAAACGAGTGCTGTTCCTGACGAACTACGCTTCCCCCTACCGGGTTCATTTTTATGACGAGCTGGCAAAGAGCATGGACGTGACGGTGCTGTTCACTGACCGGGTGGAAGACCAGAAAAACCGCAGTGCCGACTGGTTCGTTCCCGGGGGCGGCGCTTACCGCCCGGTGCAGCTAAAGCGGTGCGTTGCCCATTTTCTGGACGAAAATCTGTGTCTGGACGTGACCGAATGGCTGAAAAAGCCCTACGACGCCATCGTGATATGCGGCTATTCCTCGCCCACGGCGATTCTTGCGATGCGGTGGCTGCGCAGAAGGAAAATTCCCTTCTACATGGAAGTGGACGGCGGCCTGATCCGGCAGGAGCGGAAGATAAAGTATCTGTTCAAGAAGTCGCTGGTGCGCAAGGCTGACCAGTGGCTCAGCTCGGGGCGGTACACCACGGAATTTCTCGTCCACTATGGGGCAGAGGAAAGCCGCATTCATTTTTATCCCTTCTCCTCTGTGTTTGAAAAGGATATTCTGCCCGCCGTCCTCTCTGCCGCCGAAAAGCAGGCGCTGAAAGAGGAACTGGGCGTCCCGGAGAAACGGATGGTACTGGCCATCGGCCAGTTTATCCACAGAAAGGGCTTCGACATCCTGATGCACGCCGCCTGTTCGCTTGGCAAGGACGTGGGAATTTACATTGTCGGCGGCGAGCCGACAGAAGACTATTTGCAGATGCGCGCTTCTCTGAGGCTGGATAACGTTCATTTTGTGGGTTTCCAGAAAAAGGAAGCCCTCAGCCGGTATTACAGAGCTGCGGACTTGTTCGTCCTGCCCACCCGGGAGGATATCTGGGGACTGGTCATCAACGAGGCCATGGCCTACGGCCTGCCCGTCATCACCACCGACCGGTGCGTTGCCGGTCTGGAACTGGTGGAAGAAGGCGTCAACGGGAGTATCGTGCCTGTGGGGGACGATGCTGCCCTTGCCGGAAAGATGAAGGAAATCCTGTCCTCGGACTTGGAGAAAATGGGGACGGCTTCTCTGGAAAAAATCCGCGCCTATACCATTGAAAACATGGCGAAAGCCCACGTTGCAATTTTTGAAAAAGATGGGAGATAACCCATGCATATCATTTACGCTGTGACAACGTGTTCCGACCGGGTGTACCGTCAGCTGTTCGAGGACGCCCCTCGGAAGCCCGCCTTTCAGTCCCAGAAATATCACCGCCTGCTCATTGAAGGGCTTGCCGCCGGGGCAAAGGTGGACGTGGTGGCGAACCCGCCGGTGAACCGGGAGGTTCTGAAAAAGTCCTTTGTCCGTCTGCCCCGGGAGACCGAGGGCGGCGCGTGCTACCGCTATATTCCCGCCGTCCGGAATCCCATTGTCAAGGCTGTATTTGTGGGCGTGGGAACTTTTTTCCGCACCGCGCACCTTGCGGGGAAGGATTCGGCGGTGGTGGTGGACTGCCTGAACAGGACGACAGCTCTGGCCGGTCTGCTGGCGGCGAAGCTGCGGGGAAGACGGTGCGTGGGCATTGTGACGGATTTGCCGGATATGCTGGGGGGCAGCGCCTTTTCCAAGAAGCTTTCCAATTTTGTCATCCGTCACTGCACGGACTATGTGCTGCTGACCCAGGCCATGAACGACTATCTGAACCCGAAGGGCAAGCCCCATGTGATTCTGGAGGGGCACAGTGACATCGCTATGGAGCGGCAGGAGCCGTCTCTGGCGCGAAAGACCAGCCCGCGGGTGTGTATGTACGCGGGGGGCGTCAGCAAGCAATATGGGGTTGAAAATCTGGTGAAGGGCTTCCGGAAGGCAGATCTGCCGGACGCCCGGCTGGAAATTTATGGCCCCGGGGATTATGTGCAGGAGCTTTCCCAGATCGCCGCGGAGGATTCCCGGATTTTCTACGGCGGAATGCTGCTGAACGCGGAAATCGTGGAGCGGGAGATGGCGGCGACGCTGCTGGTCAACCCCAGGCCGACGGGGGAGGAATACGTGAAATACTCCTTCCCCTCCAAGACCATGGAGTATATGTCCACGGGAACCCCGGTGCTGACCACGGTTCTGCCGGGGATGCCCAAGGAATATCACCCCTACGTGTATCTGTTGGAGGAAGAAACCGCTGACGCCATTGCGGAAAAACTGGGGCAGATTTTTGCCCAGCCCGCTGAAGCCCTGTTTGAAAAGGGCATGACCGCCCGGGAATTTATTTTGAAAGAAAAGAACAACGTAAAACAGGCCGGGAAAATTCTGGCCATGCTTGAAAGGGACGGGGTACAATGAAGCTGCTTTGGCTGTGCAATATGGTGCCCGGAAAAGTGAAGGAAGCCGTCAGCGGCGGCTCCACCGGCGGCGGACTGTGGGTCGACAGCGTGCTGGAAGGGCTGCTGGGACGGGAAGACCTGAATATCCGCATTCTCTGCCCCGGCGACGGCGGCGAGGGGAAGGTGAATGCGCGCTGCTCCTACGCTTTCTTTTCCGAGGGACTGCCCTATGTGTACCTGACGGAGCTGGAAACGCAGTTCCGGGGGGAGCTGGATACCTTCCAGCCGGACGTGATCCACGTCTGGGGGACGGAGTACGGCCACACCCTTGCCATGGTTAACGCTGCGGAAAAGGCGGGGCGGCTGGACAGTCTGGTGGTCAGCATTCAGGGACTTTGCTCGGTTTATGCCGGGCATTATGCCGAGGGCGTGCCGGAGAGGATTCAGCGGGGCAGCACCTTCCGCGACCTTGTCCGGCGGGACAATATCGTGAAACAGCGGGAAAAGTTCGTGCTTCGGGGGCTTCTGGAAGAAAAAGCCCTGCAAAAAGCACGTCACATTATCGGGAGAACCGACTGGGATCTGGCCTGCGTCCGGCGGGTCAACCCAAAAGCAAAGTATCATTTCTGCAACGAGACATTGCGCAAGCCCTTTTATCAGGGGGCTTGGCGCTATGACAGCTGCCGGAAGCACCGGATTTTCGCTTCCAGCTGCGCCTATCCCGTGAAGGGCTTTCACTATCTGCTGGAAGCCTTTGGCCAGATCGTCAAGACCTACCCGGATGCCACGCTGGCGGTGCCGGGAAAGAGCTTCCTGACGGCGAACAGGCTGCGCAGAACCAATTACCAGAAATATCTGGCAGATCTGGCGGAGCAGTACGGCGTGGAGGATAAGATCGAATTTCTGGGCAGTCTCAGCGGGGAGGAAATGAAGCAGGCGTTCCTTGACGCGAACGTGTTCGTGCTGCCATCCACCATTGAGAATTCCCCCAATTCTCTGGGGGAGGCCATGCTGCTGGGCGTGCCCTGTGTGGCGGCGGACGTGGGCGGCGTCACGACCATGATGCGCCACAGGTTGGAAGGAGAGGTCTACCCCTCCACCGCGCCCTATATGCTGGCGTTTTATGTGGAGAACATTTTTGCACAGGGCGAGGTGGCCGAAGCTATGGGCGCGGCGGCGCGCGCCCACGCCGGTGTGACCCACGACCCGGAAAAGAATCTGGCGGATCTGCTGGAGATTTACGAAAGCCTTACTACAGAAGGATGAGAAAGGAAGGAATGCGGCATGAATCAGAACCCGCGGATTAGCGTCATTGTTCCGGTGTACAATGTGGAGCAGTACCTTTCCCGGTGCGTGGAATCCATTCTGGCGCAGACCTATGAGAATCTGGAGATCCTTCTGGTGGACGACGGCACGAAGGACAACAGCGGCGCCATCTGCGACGCCTACGCCCGGCAGGACGCCAGAGTCAAAGCAATTCACAAGAAAAACGGCGGCCTGAGCAGCGCCCGGAACGCCGGAATAGACGCGGCGACAGGGGAGTACCTTTCCTTCGTGGACAGCGACGACTGGATCGAGCCGGATATGTACGAGAAAATGATGGCGCTGATGGAAAAATACAGTGTCCGTCTTGTCTGCGCGGGGCGCTGGGACGTCAGCAGCGAGACCGGGGAGAAGACGCTGGGGCTGTGTCCGCCCAAAGAGGAGGTCATTTCCGGGGAAGAGCTGGTGCGCCGGATTTTTCATTGGGAGAACATCGACTCCGCCGCATGGGACAAGCTGTACCATAGAAGCCTTTTTGCGTCTGCCCGCTATCCCCTTGGGGTGATCTGCGAGGACGTTCCTACCACCTACCGCATTGCGCTGGATGCCGGACAGGCGGCTATGCTGCCCTGCCCCGTTTACAATTATTACCACCGGCCGGGGAGCATCACCTCATCCTCGGTTTCGGAGAAAACCTTCCATTTTTCCAAACATACTGAGGAAATCTACCCGTTTATAAGGAACAATTATCCGGAAATTGCGGACGCGGCGCGGTATCTGCGGGTGCGTTCCCTCGCCTACAATCTGCTGACGCTGGACTTGGCGGACAAGGATACCCGGCAGAAATTTGCAGATGAATACCGCCTGTCCCGGAAGGCGCTTCGCAGGCACGTTTCCTTTTTGCTGACCAGCCCGCTGTTTGGCAGGCAGGAGCGGGTGACGGATTTGCTGCTGGCCGCCGGGCTGTACCGCCCCATGCGGGGGCTTTACCACGGGGTGCGCCCTGGGAAAACGGATACAAAAAGCGCGGAGTGAACTATGAATCGACGAAACCGGGTTGCTTTTTTTAACATTCTGAGCACCGTTTTGCTCAGAGGCATTTCCATATTCACGGCGCCCCTGTTTACCCGTCTGCTGGGAACCAGCGGTTACGGCGTTACCCAAATTTACAACACATGGGTGGCGGTGATCGCCATTGTGTTTACGCTGCAAACGCAGGGGACGCTGGTCAACGCCCGGGTGGAGTACCCGGAGGGAGACCAGCTGCGCTACCAGTCCTCGGCCATGAGCCTGTCCACGCTGGTGTATCTGATTTTCAGCGCACTGGTGCTGTGCTTTATCGGCCCCATTTCCGGGGCGCTGAAGCTGAGCTGGTTTTTGATCGTGCTGATGCTCATTCAGGGCTTCGGCACCTTCTGCGTCAACTTCCTGAACACCAAATTCGTCTACGAATTCAAGGCAGGGCGGAACATGGTCATGTCCCTTGTGGTGACGCTGACCACCCTGATCCTCTCCATTGTGCTGATTCTGCTGCTGCCCAAGCAGATCAACTACTTAGGCCGCATTTCCGCTATCGCCGTGACCTACGGCGTGCTGGGCATTCCGGTTTGCATCTGGATTCTGGCGAAGGGGAAGACCTTTTACAACAAGGAATATTGGAAATTCTGCGTCGTTCTTGCCATTCCAACGGTATTTTATAATCTTTCCGACCTGATTCTGGGGCAGAGCGACAAGGTGATGCTCCAGCAGATGATGGACGAGGCCACGGTGGGCTGCTACGGCGCGGCGCTGAATTTCGGCGGCATCATGTTCACTCTGTTCACCGCCCTGAACAATTCATGGTGCCCCTTTTTCTTCGAGGACATGAAGCAGGGCAACCGGGAGAATCTGCGGGAAAAGGCGGGGAATTTTCTGGAGCTGTTCACGGTGCTTTCCGTGGGCTTCGTGCTGCTGGCCAGCGAAGTGTACCGCTATGTCTATGTTTCCCGGGATTTCTGGGGAAGCACCATGCTGATTCCCATTTTTGTGTCCAGCTACTACACCAATTTCCTGTGTACCTTCCCGGTGAATTTCGAGTATTACCACAAAAAGACCAAGGTCGTCTCGATCATCACCATCGTGTCGTCGCTGATAAATGTGGGGCTGAATTACCTGCTGATCCTGCGCATCGGCATGGCCGGCGCGGCGGTGGCGACGCTGATTTCCCACAGCCTGCAGCTGACGCTGCACCATCTGTACGTCCGTTTCGCTCTGGGCGGGAAAGAATACCCATTCCCGCTGAAAATGTGGGTCGGGTACGCGGCGGTGTTCGCCGCTGTGGCCGTGGCGTCCGTGGCGGCGGATGGACTGTGGCTGGCGCGCTGGGGACTGGGCGCGGCCGTTGGCCTATGGGAGCTTTTGCGGATCAGAAAGCGGAAAGTATTGATCTGATACTATTTCCTGATTAAAATCTTTGATTTTAATCAGGAAGGCATCGCCTGACGGCGCTGCCTGTTTTGTGATTTATAAGGAAAGAAATCACAAAACAAGTCTCATATGAACTCCTTGCCCTTCGGGCAATTAAAATCTTTTCTAAAGATTTTAATTGGAGTTCAGTATGAGAATGAAATATGGAAAGGCCGGGCTGGCTGCCCGGCCTTTTTTCGCGCTTGTGGTTGAAATAGGACGTGGAATGGTGTATAATACATTCGACATTGTATCCGAAAAGAGGGAATGGAATGAAAAAAGTGCTGTTCGTGGCAACGGTGGTCAAAACCCACATAATGGAATTCCATATCCCCTATCTGAAAATGTTTCAGGACATGGGCTGGGAGACAGCAGTGGCGGCGCGGAACGACTATGAAGACCCCGCCGACTGCCAGATTCCATTCTGCGATACTTACTATGACATTCCCTTTGAACGTCTCCCGTGGAAAGCGGCCAACATCAAAGCCTACCGGGAGCTGAAAGCCATTATCGACCGGGAGCATTTCGACATCATTCACTGCCATACCCCCGTGGGCGCCATGATCGCCCGTCTGGCGGCGCGGGACGCCCGGAAGCGGGGAACCAAGGTGATTTACACCGCCCACGGCTTCCACTTTTTCAAGGGTGCGCCCGTGAAAAACTGGCTGATGTTCTACCCGGCGGAATGGCTGCTGGCACCGCTGACGGACGTCCTCGTGACCATTAACAAAGAGGACTACGCGTTGGCAAAGCGGAAAATCCACGCGAAGCGCATTGAATACGTCCCCGGCGTGGGGGTGGATACGGCGAAATTCCACGTCGGCACCGTAGACCGGGCGGAAAAGCGCCGGGAGCTGGGACTGACCGAGCAGGATTTCCTGATCCTCACCGTGGCGGAAATGACGAAAAACAAGAACCATTCTACGGTGCTCAAGGCGCTGGCGCTGCTGAAAAACGAGCCGGGCTATGAAAGCATGCACTATCTCATCTGCGGCCGGGGAGAGCAGCGGGACGCGCTGGAAGCCGAAGCGCGGCAGCTGGGCATCTGGGAGCATGTTCACTTCCTTGGCTATCGCCACGACGTGCCGGAACTGTGCCGGTGCAGCGACATATTCGCGTTTATGTCCTTCCGGGAAGGAATGCCGGTGGCGCTGATGGAGGCCATGAGCTGCGGCCTGCCTGCGGTCTGCTCGAAGATCCGGGGCAACACGGATTTGATCGAGCACGGCGTTGACGGCCTGTTTGCGGAGAACACGCCCGAGGGCGTGGCGGCGGCCATCCTGAAGCTGTACCATGACCCGGCGCTGCGGGAACAGCTGGGACGCGCTGCGTCGCAGACGGTTTCCCGGTTCGACGCGAAAGCGGTACAGCAGAAAGTGAAGGAAATTTACTTAAGTGTATGAACGAAGGGGGGCGGCGGCATGGCCGGAACGCTGATCATATCGCTGGATTTTGAGCTGTTTTGGGGAATGCTGGACGTGTGCCCGCTGGAGAAGTATCAGGATCACGTTCTGGGCGGCAGAAAGGCGATTCCCGGGCTGCTGGCGCTGTTTCAGAAATACGGCATCCATGCCACGTGGGCGACGGTGGGATATCTGTTCGCCAGGAGCGCACAGGAAGCGGCCTCGTTTTTCCCGGAGGAAGGTCTGCGGCCTGCTTACGATGACCCGGCGCTGAATTCCTATGCCGAGTTCTCCAAAATCGGAGAAGCGGAAGCGGACGCGCCCTGCTTTTTTGCCCCGTCGCTGATTGATCTGGTCGCAGGAACGCCGGGGCAGGAGATCGGCAGCCACACCTTTTCCCATTACTACTGCAAGGAAAAGGGGCAGACGGCGGAACAGTTCGCGGCGGACATGACCGCGGCGAAGGCCATTGCCGCGAAATGCGGCTACACTCTGACTTCCGCGGTGCTGCCCCGGAACCAGTGCGATCCGGCATACATTCGGGTACTGCGGGATTTGGGCTTCACCGCCTACCGGGGAATGGAAGACAACTGGGTGGAAAATAAGGTCCACGTCCATTTTCCCCTGCGGGTACTGCGGCTGACGGACACCTATTTCCCTATTACCGGGTACGGCAGCTACACGCCAACGCAGGAAGACGGCATCTGGAACCTGCGGGGGACCCAGATGTTCCGGCCGATTTTTAAGCCGCTGAAATTCATGGAGGGCGCGAAGGTTCACAGAATCAAGCGCCAGATGCTCCACGCGGCGAAAAACGGCCTGACCTTCCATCTGTGGTGGCACCCCCACAACGTCGGCGTCCGGACGGCGGAACACATGGCGCAGCTGGAAGAAATCTTCCGCTATTACGCCGAACTGAAAGAAAAATACGGCATGGAAAGCCTGAATATGCGGGAAGCAGCGGGAAAATAAAAGAAAAGAGGGCGGAGACATGAAGGTACTGCACGTTCTGTATTCCAAAATTTACACCGGCGCGGAAAAGGTTGCCGCCCAGATCATCAAAGCCTTTGAGGGCAGGGTGGACATGGCCTATTGCAGTCTGGAATGCGAAGAGGTCTGGGAAATTCTGGACGGCATGGGCATCCGGCACTATGGCGTGGAGAAGCTGACCCCCGCGACCCTCAGCCGGGTGATTCGGGAGTACCGGCCGGATGTCATCCATGCCCACGATATGCGCACCAGCTTCGTCGCGGCGCTGTGCTGCGGCAAGATACCTCTGATCTCCCACATCCACAACAACGCCTATGACGCAAGAGGGTTGTCCGCGAAGTCCATCGCCTATCTGCTGGCGGGCTTCCGGGCAAAGCATATTTTCTGGGTCTCCAACAGCTCCTACGAGGGGTACGTGTTCCACAGGCTGTTCGCCAAAAAGAGCAGCGTGCTGTACAACATCATCGACGCCAAGCGGATTTTTGCCATGCGGGACAGTGATGAAAATACCTACGATTTTGACATGATCTACCTCGGCCGTCTGACTTATCAGAAGGATCCCCAGCGCCTGATGCGTCTGAGCGCCGCTCTGAAGGCACGCAAGCCGGACATCAAAGTGGCGGTGGTCGGTGCGGGAGAACTGGAGGAGGAGACAAAAGCGCTGTGCAGGGAACTGGGCTTGCAGGACAACGTGCATTTTCTGGGCTTCCAGAGCAACCCCATCAAAATGGTGGCGGACAGCAAGGCAATGATCCTGACTTCCCGCTGGGAGGGAACGCCCATGTGCGCGCTGGAAGCCATGGCGCTGGGAACGCCGGTGGTCAGCACCCCGTCCGACGGGATGAAAGACCTGATCGAAAACGGCGTGGACGGATACCTCAGCGACGAGGACGCCGTGCTGGCGGAGGACATTCTGAAAATCGTGGAAAATCCTGACCATAGACGGCTTCTCTCCGAAAACGCGGCGAAGAAATTCGCCAAAATCAACGACGAAGAAAAATACAACGACACCATTCTCGCCTGTTACCGCCAGTGGGGAGGAACGCTATGAAACTATTGCAGGTCATCCCCTATTTCTGCTTCGGCGGGGCGGAAACCATGTGCGAAAATCTGACTTACGCCCTGCGGGAGCTGGGACACGACGTGGTCGTGGTGAGCCTGTTTGATGAACGGACGGAGATTTCCAGTCGCATGGAAGCGGCGGGCGTCTGCATCCGGTACTTAAGCAAAAAGCCGGGACTGGATGTGTCCGTGGTGCCGAAGCTTACGAAGATTTTCCGGGAGGAACGGCCGGACGTAGTCCACACCCACCTGAACGTGATTCTGTACGCGGTGATGGCGGCTAGATTGGCGGGGGGCATTCCCTGCGTCCACACGGTGCACAATGTGGCGAAGGTGGAGGCGGAGGGGACTGCCCAGGCCATTCTCAACCGGTTTTACTATCACCGGGGCTGGTCCGTGCCGGTGGCGCTCAGCCCGGAGGTTCAGCGGACGGTGACGGAGTTTTACGGTCTTGACCGCGTTCCGGTGATTTTTAACGGTGTAAACCTGCATCGGTGCATTCCCAAGACGGATTATGGGCTTGGGGATACCGTTTCCCTGCTGCACATTGGCCGGTTTGACGAGCAGAAAAACCACGCAGGGCTGCTGCAAGCCTTTGCGAAGCTCCTGAAAACCCACCCCAACTGCTGCCTGAACCTTTTGGGGGACGGGCATTTGCGGACGGAAATGGAAAAATACGCCCGGGAACTGGGCATCGGCCATGCCGTCCGTTTTCTGGGAAATCAGGCGGACGTCCATCCCTATCTCCACGATGCGGACATATTCCTGTTACCGTCCAAATATGAGGGAATGCCCATGACCATCATCGAGGCCATGGGAACGGGACTGCCCATTGTGGCGTCCAGAGTCGGCGGCGTGCCGGATATGCTCCGGGACGGGGAGAGCGGGCTGCTGACGGGCTGCGACCCCGGCGAGGTGTGTGCGGCCTGCGAAAGGCTGATCGACAGCGAGGACTTGCGCAGAACCCTTGGGCAGAACGCGCTGGCGGACAGCGTCCGTTTTTCCGCGGAGACCATGGCAAAACGATACTGCGAAGAATATGAGCGCTTAACAGCGAAAAAATAAGGAGGAAGCAAAATGGAGGGCGAAACCATCTCGGTCATCATACCGGCGTATAATGTCGCTCCATGGCTTCCTCGGTGTCTGGACAGCATCCTGGCACAGACCTATCCGAAGCTGGAAATCATTGTGGTGGACGACGGTTCCGCCGACAACACCCGGCAGGTGATGGAGGACTATGCCGCCCGGGACGGGCGTATCAGACCGATTTTCAAGGAAAACGGCGGCGTGACCTCTGCCCGCCTTGCGGGCGTGGCGGCGGCCACGGGAGAATGGGTCGGCTTCGCCGACGGCGACGATGCCATAGACCCGGATATGTACCGCCATCTTCTGGAAAACGCCCATGCCTACGGCGCGGACATCTCCCACTGCGGACACCGGGTGGAGTTTCCCGACGGCAGGGTGGCCTATGTCCACAATACCGGCGGGCTGCGGCAGCAGGACAATCTGACCGGCCTGCGGGATTTGCTGGACGGCGGCCAGATCGAGTCCAGCCTGTGTACCAAGCTGTACCGCCGGGAGCTGTTCGCCGGACTGGCGGAACGGATGAACCCCGCCATCAAGAACAACGAAGATTATCTCATGAATTACTTCCTGTTTTCCCGGGCGAAACGGTCGGTATATGAGGATTTCTGCCCATACCGCTATATTTTGCGGGAAAATTCCGCCTCCTTCCGGCAGCTGAACGAGCACAGCCTGTTCGACCCCATCCGGGTTCGGGAGCTGATCGTGGAGGACAGCTGCGACGAGATTCGAGAAGACGCCCGCCGGGCGCTGATGCGGAATCTCCTGTTTGCCTACGCCCAGCTCTCCGTGCATCCGGAGAAACGGTATGACGAATGGCGCCGGCGGGTTCGCGCCGAGATGAAGGAGCAGGAAGGGTATTTCCATTTGCTGTCAAAGCGCAACCGGCTGCTGGCAAAAATGGTTTGCAGGACGCCGGGTCTGTTCGCCATGACGTACAGACTGTACGAGAAGCTCTTCCGACGGGAAGAGGAACACTGAGAGGATACACTATGACGCAGCTGCCATTGATCAGCGTGATTGTCCCTGTCTATAAAGTGGAAAACTATCTGGACTGCTGCGTCCAATCCATCGTGAATCAGACCTATTCCAACCTGGAAATTATCCTGATCGACGACGGCTCCCCGGATGCCAGCGGTGCCATGTGTGACGCCTGGGCAGAAAAAGACAGCCGGATTCGGGTGATTCATCAGGAAAACGCCGGAGGCGGCGCAGCCAGAAATGCCGGGTTGGATGCGGCGCGGGGAGAACGAATTGCGTTCGTGGACAGCGACGACTATATCGCCCCTGACTGTTACCAATATCTGCACGCGCTTCTGGAAGAAGGGGCGGATATCGCCGAATGTGATTTCGTGGAGACGGAGCGTAACGACGCTGTTTTCGGCACGGATGCCGGAGAGATTTCCTTCTATACACCCCTGGAAGCCATGCGCTGTCACATTCGGGATACGGCGTTTCGCCAGCTGATCTGGAACAAGCTGTACCGCCGGGAAACCGTCGGGGATATCCGGTTCCCGGTCGGGACGAAAATCGATGATGAATTTTTCACCTATCGGGTGCTGGGAAACGCGAAGCGGCTGGTTCGCTCCACCAGAAAGCTCTATGCCTACCGTCAGCAGCCGGACAGCGTTATGCACGGCGGCTTTTCGCTGCGCAGACTGGAGGGCGTTCAGGCACAGGAGCAGCGGCTGGCGTATCTGAAAACGCATATGCCGTCGCTGGAATATGAGGGCAGGGCAAATCTGTTCCTATATTGCCAGTATGCAATGCAAATGAGTATTCAGTACCTGTCCGGAGAGGAGCTGCGTCAGGCAAAGGAAAGCCTGCGGAAGACGGTTTCCGGGCTGACGCCACTTTTGCCCAGCAGAAAGCTGTCGCCTGCCGGGAATGTGTGGCTGGTTCTGGGACAGCTGTCCTTTGAAGGCAGCTGCCGCCTGATGAATTGCTTGGAGCGCAGAAACGGGAAAGGAAGCGAATGAAATGGCGTTTTCTCATAAAGTAACGGTCTTCACCCCAACCTACAACCGGGCGTACATATTGGAAAATCTCTACCGCTCCCTACAGCGTCAGAGCTTCACGGACTTTGAATGGCTGGTGGTGGACGACGGCTCCTCCGACGGGACAAAGGCGCTGTTTGAACGGTGGCAGAAGGAAGATAATCCCTTTCCTATCCGCTACTGCTATAAGGAGAACGGCGGCAAGTGCCGCGCCATCAACTACGGTCTGAAGCTGGCGCAGGGAGAACTGTTTTTCACAGTGGATTCCGACGACTACCTGACGGATGACGCACTGGAAAAGGTGGCACTCTGGGAGTCGACGCTTCCGAAAGATCAGAAATTCTGCGGCATCGTGGCAAACGGAGGACAAAGCCCTACCGAAACGCCCAACACCCGATTTGAGGAAGCGTATCTGGACGGCAACGCCTTTGATATGTATGGCAGAATTGACGGCGAACGGGCACTGATTTTCTATACGGAAATCCACAGAAACTACCTGTATCCGGAATTTCCCGGAGAGAAATTCATGACCGAAGCGGTGACCTGGAACCGGATGGCCTACGACGGCTACCGCATTCGCTACTACGACGACATTATCTGGATCTGGGAGTACAAGGACGACGGCCTGACCAAGGCGGGGTACAAGGTTTTTCTGGACAACCCCCAGGGAACGGCGCTGTTCTTCCGGGAAAAGGCGGTGTTCTTCCACTATCCCCTGAAAACCAAGCTGGGCATGTGGTACGGCTTCACCTGCGACGCTATGGATCGCTGTACCGACGCCCAGATTGCGGAATATATCGATATGCCCCGCTGGCTGGTTGCGCCTATGAAGACATTCCATAACCTGCTGCAATTTATCCGAAAAAAGAGGTAATCCTATGGCAGAGAATTCCATGTATCACACCCATATCTCGTCGAAGCACCGTCTGCTGGAACTGAACCTGAAAGAAGTCTGGCAGTACCGGGACTTAATTTACCTGTTTACCAAACGGAATTTCGTGGTGAGCTATAAGCAGACCATCCTCGGCCCTGCGTGGATTTTCCTGACGCCCCTGTTTACCAGCATCGTGCAGGCGTTTGTCTTTGGCGGCATTGCCGGCATCGGCACCGATGGAATCCCCACGTTCCTGTTCTATCTGTGCAGCAACGCCGTCTGGAGCTATTTCGCTACCTGTCTGGTACACAACGCCAATACCTTTACCGCCAACGCCTACGTGTTCGGCAAGGTGTATTTTCCCCGGCTGACCACGCCCATCTCCAACGTCATCTCCACGGTCATCCGCTTCGGGATTCAGATGGCGCTGGTGCTGGGGTTTATGGTGTACTACCTCATTCAGGGCGTGGTGCATCCCAACTGGCTGTGGTGGCTGATGATTCCCGTGGAGCTGGTGCATCTGGGCATTCTGGGCATGGGCTTCGGCATCATCATTTCCAGCATGACCACGAAATACCGGGATCTCACGGTGTTGGTGGATTTCGGTGTGTCGCTGTGGATGTACGCCACGCCGGTGGTCTATCCCCTGTCCATGCTGGGCGAGGGCTGGATGCGCACGCTGCTGCAAATCAATCCCGTGACCGAGTCCGTGGAGCTGATGCGCTATGCGATTCTGGGGCAGGGAACGGTGAACTGGGGCTACTACTTCCTGTCCTGGGGCGTGACGCTGGTAATTGCGTTGCTGGGCATTGTGGTCTTCAACAAGGTGGAACGCACCTTTATGGATACGGTGTAAGGAGGGCGGATTATGAACGAACAGGATATTGCCATCCGCCTGACCGGCGTGAAAAAGCGCTATAAGCTGGGCCAAATCGGCGGCGGCACACTGACCGCGGATTTGCAGAGCTGGTGGGCGCGTGTGCGGGGGAAGGAAGACCCCAATCTCCCCGTGAATATGGATCAGCGCCTTGTGGGGCAGACCTTTATGGCGCTGAACGGCGTTGACCTGACGGTACACAAGGGCGAGGCGCTGGGCATCATCGGCTGCAACGGCGCGGGAAAAAGCACGCTTCTGAAGCTGCTGTGCCGTGTCACCGCGCCCACCGAGGGCGAGATTGACATCTACGGCCGCATCGCCTCCATGCTGGAGGTGGGCACCGGGTTCAACGGAGAAATGACCGGCCGGGAGAATATCTACATGAACGGTGCGATCCTCGGCATGACCAAAGCGGAGATCGACGCCAAAATGGAGGACATCATCGAATTTTCCGAGGTGCGGGATTTCATCGACACCCCGGTGAAGCGGTATTCCTCCGGTATGTTCGTCAAGCTGGCCTTCTCCGTCGCTGCGCATCTGGACAGCGAGATCATGATCATGGACGAGGTTCTGGCGGTTGGCGACGTGAATTTCCAGCAGAAGTGCCTGAAAAAAATGCGGGAGGTCGCTCAGGTCGAGGGACGGACTGTCCTTTACGTCAGCCACAATATGGGCACCATCCGTCAGCTGTGCGACAGGTGCATCGTGATGGACAAGGGAAAGATCATCTTTGACGGAGATGTAGAGGACGCCATCGGGGTATATGCCAAGGGCAATATGCTGGCGCTGCAAAGCGATTACGACGTGTCCAAAATCAAGCGTCTGGAAGGCATTACGGAAGCATGCCATCTCAACGCGGTGCATCTGGACTGCGGCAGTATGGCGCGGGAGAAGAAGCTGCGCTTTTCGCTGGATTATGACAGCAGGCGCGAAATCCCCGACGTGATGCTCCGCTTTGTGGTGTGCAGCGCCGGGGGCGCCGCCGTCGGCACGGCTTATTCCCAGACCTTTACCCTCCGGGCGGGAGAAAGCACGGTGCAGCTGGAATTTGACGGGAAAAATCTGGCCCCCGGGGAGTATGTCGCCGACCTCATCACCATTTCCTACGATGGTACGACCCAGACTCGCCACGATATCGTGGTGCGCGCCTTCGCCTTTACCGTGGAGGAGGACGAGCCGCTGTACAACATGAAGTGGAACACCAACGGCTGGGGCAGCATCCACTTTGACGACGTCCGGGTCGTGGAGGGGAAGAATGGCTAAGATCAAGCGGTTCTTTGAGTGTTTGGTGCCGGTGTCGGTGTGCAATCTGGAATGCCCCTACTGCTACATCATTCAGGAAGACAGACGGAAGATGGCGCTGGCGGACATGCCCTATTCCCCGGAGCACATCGCCCGGGCGCTGCGCCCGGAACGGGTGGGGGGAACGTGCTTCATCAGCATCTGCGGCGCGGGAGAAACGCTGGCGCAGAAAGAGGTTGTCCCCATCGTGGGGGAGCTGCTGAAAGAGGGGCATTTTGTCAATATCACCACCAACGGGACGCTGAGCCGCCGCTTTGACGAACTGATCGAAGCCTGCGGGGAGAACATCGGCCATCTGCACCTTTCCTTCTCCATGCACTATACGGAGCTGCTGCGCAAAGGCTGGGTGGAGACGTTTTTCGACAACATCCGGAAAATGCGCGACGCCGGGGCGTCCATTCTGTTACAGCTGAACCTGTGCGACGAGTATGTTCCTTACATCGAGGAAATTCAGCGGCTGTCCATGGAAAAGGTGGGGGCGTACCCTCAGGTAGCGCTGACGAGAGATGAGCAGCGCAAGCCCTTTGGCATCTTTACCAAGGGAACGCGGGAAGAATACCTCGCCAACGGCGAAAAATTCCACTCGCCGCTGTTTGATTTCACCACGAAAAATTTCTGCGTGAAGCGGAAGGAATTCTGCTTCGCCGGAGACTGGTCGGGGACGCTGAATTTACAGACCGGCGTGCTGACCAAATGCTATGCCGATTACGACGGCGTAAACATTTTCGAGGATGTGGATGCGCCTATTCCTTTTGAAGCGGTGGGAAAGCACTGCGGCAGTCCCTACTGCATCAATTCCAGCCACTTCATGAGTCTGGGGGTGATTCCCAGCCTGAAAACGCCTACATATGCCCAGCTGAGAAACCGGCCGGAGGCTAAGTGGTACACGCCGGAGATGGAGGCGTTTCTCAGCGGGAAGCTGGCGGACAGCAACAGCGTTTTCGCGGGCAAGCTCCGCTATTACCGCTCCCGGCTCACGGTGAAGGAGCTGAAAAAGTGGTATCCTGATTCCTGGCTCCACAGCTTCCTGCGCTGGGGGAAGCGGACGGTTTTCCAAATTCTGCGTCTGGACAGACGGGAGAGATGACAACAATGCGCATTGCGGATTCCCTGAAACGATTCCTGCGCCCGGTCTACTGGTGGTATCACAGACGGTGGGAACACCATCTGGAATGGAAGCGCCGCCTGAGAAAGTGGCGGGAGATCGTATTCCCTCTGGGACAAAAGGTCTATCTGATCGGAACGCCGTCCCATGACAATCTGGGGGACAGTGCGATCGTTCTGGCGCAGAAGGCGTTTCTCAGATCCTGCGGCTGGGAGGAAGAACGGATCGTGGAGCTGACCGACGAGGACTATGCCCGGGACTGGGAGCGAATTCGGAAATGGGTGCCGAAGAACGGCTTCATTGCCCAGCTCGGCGGCGGGCATCTGGGAAATCAGTGGCGGAACGAGGAAAATCTCCACCGCCGTCAGGTCTCCGCCTTTGCAAAAAACCGGAATGTCATCTTCCCCCAGACGATCTGCTATCTTCCCGGCGAAGACGGAGACGCGGAGGGAAAAGCCTCCACGGAAGTCTACGACGGACGGAAAAAGCTGACCATGGTGGCGCGGGAAAAGCAGTCCTACGACATCATGACGTCGCTGTACCCCAACACGCGGGTGCTGTTGACCCCGGACATCGTGCTTTCGGCCTCTATGGACACCTTTGGCGCAAAGCCTCAGCGGCGGGAGGGCGTCCTCCTGTGCCTGCGCAGTGACAAGGAGCGTTCCCTTCCTGTGGAGGAACGGGAGAATCTGGAAGAAATGCTGCGGTCGAAGGGCATTGCCTTCGGCTATACGGATATGTATTCCGGCCAGAAGGTCACGAAGCAGAGCCGGGAAATGCAAGTTCGGGAGAAAATGGAGGAGCTTGCCTCGGCGCGGCTGGTCATTACAGACCGGCTTCACGGCATGGTGTTCTGTGCTCTTGCCGGTACGCCCTGCATCGCCATGAGCAGCAGCAACCATAAGGTTCGGGGAACCTACGAATGGATTTCCTACCTGCCCTACGTCCGCTATGCGAAATCCCCTGAGGAAGTGGAGCGGTATTTGCCGGAGCTGCTGGCAATGGAAAACTGCCGGTATGACAATGCGCCCCTGCGCCCGTGGTTTGATAAATTAGCGGAGGTCGTGAGAAAAGATGTCCACAATTAGTGTGATCGTGCCGGTGTACAAGGTCGAGCCTTACCTGAACCGGTGCGTGGACAGCATTCTAAGGCAAACCTACCGGGATTTTGAGCTGATCCTGGTGGACGACGGCAGTCCCGACCGCTGCGGGGAGATCTGCGACGGATACGCCCGTCAGGACAGCCGCGTCCGTGTCATCCACAAGGAAAACGGCGGCCTGTCCGATGCCCGGAACGCAGGCATTGATTGGGTGGAAGCCAACAGCGACAGCCGGTGGCTGATTTTTGCCGACAGCGACGACTGGGTACACCCGGAGCTGCTTGCCCGGCTGCTGGACGCCGCCACGGCGTTTGATCTGAAAATCAGCGTCTGCGGTTATCAGGAGACGGAGGGGGCAGACCCGGCGGTTTTGCCGGAGGATATGCGTCCGTGCCGCTGGACGCCGAAGCAGTTTTACATGGAGCATTTTGTTAACGCCACCGTTGCATGGGGGAAGCTCTACAGCAGAAGCTGCTTCCGGGACATCCGCTATCCTGTGGGGAAAATCCACGAGGATGAGTTCGTGACTTACCGCCTCCTGTTTGCGCAGAAGGAAATTGCGGTGATTCCCGCACCGCTGTACGCCTATTTTATCAATCCCAAGGGAATCATCCGCAGTGCGTGGTCGCCGAAGCGGTTCCATGCGTGGGAGGCGTATGACCAGCAGCTGGCATTTTTTACCGCCATGGGAGACGAGGAACTGGTCAAATTCCGGGTGCGGGGGTATCTGGATAACGCCTTGGCGAATCTGTACACCGCCGAGCAGGCGGACAACGTGGCGGAGCTGACGGCGGAGATCGGCCAGATCGAAGAGAAAATCCGCATGCTGATCCCCCTTGCCTGGAAGCACGGCTGCATTGATTTTTGGCCGGATTTTGATTTTTTGTACCGCTTTTTCCCTCTGAGAACCAGAGCCTACCGGCTGTGGCTGGAGGTGCGGGCGCGATTGGAGAGGAAGAAAGATGCCTGAGATCAGCGTGATCGTGCCGGTTTACAAGGCGGAAGCGTATCTCCATGCCTGCATCGACAGTATCCTTTCCCAGACGTTTTCTGGTTTTGAGCTGATTCTGGTGGACGACGGCAGCCCGGACGGCTGCGGTGCGATTTGCGACGATTACGCGGCGCGGGACAGCCGGGTGCGGGTCATCCATCAGGAAAATCAGGGACAGGCCGCGGCAAGAAACCGCGCCCTTGCTGCTGCCGAAGGAGAATGGGTCTGCTTCGTGGACAGCGACGACGCCGTGCATCCGCAGATGCTGGAGTGTCTGCGGCAGGCCGCCGCCGGGAGCGGCGCGGCTATGAGCATGTGCCGGATGCTGGAAGCGCCGAAAATTCCGGAGGACTTTTCCGCGCCGGTGGAGGTCAGCTGGGAACGGCTTTCCATGGAGGAAGCGCCGCTGGTGGCGCTGTTTGACGCGGGGAATTACCCCGGATGGGTGGCATGTGCCAAGCTGGTTCGTCGGGAACTGGTTCAGTCCTATCTGTTCTGCCCCGGACGGGTGTATGAGGACAACGAGGCCGTGTGCCACTGGATTTACGGGGCGAAAACCATTGCGAGCATTCCTCACAGCCTGTATTTTTACCGCACCAATCCCGGCAGTACTACCCAGAGTCGATTCTCCATGAAGAAGCTGGACTATCTGTGGGCGCTGGAAGGGATCATCCGCTTTTATTCCTCGGTGGGGTACACGACCCTCCGGGAGCGCTTCGGCACGCTGTACGCCGAAGAAGCGGCGGGGGATTACCACCGGGTCAGGTACGAGCTGAACGACCCCAAGGCCGCCCGGGACATTGAAAAGGCCGCCCGGCGGCTCAGACGGGAGATCCCGTTCACGAAAGCGCAGTTTGAGGCCATGTTCAGCGCCATGCACCCCAAGCTTGTGCGGCTTTACTGGCCGCTGGAAGGGGCGGCGCGGACACTGCGGGAAGACGGCGTGTCCGGCCTGACGCGAAAAATCGGGAAGCATCTGCGGAAAGGAGAACATGAATGAGCGTTCCAAAAATCATTCATTACTGCTGGTTTGGCGGAAATCCCAAGCCGAAGCTGGCGGAAAAGTGCATCAAAAGCTGGAAAAAATTCTGCCCGGACTACAAGATCATCGAGTGGAACGAGGAGAATTTTGACGTTTCCGCCGCGCCGGAGTACGTGTGTCAGGCTTACGCGGCTAAGCGCTGGGCGTTTGTCACGGACTATGTTCGCTTGAAGGCTATGACGGAAATGGGCGGCATTTATATGGACACGGACGTGGAGCTGGTGAAACCCCTGACACCCTTCCTCGCCCACGACGCCTTCGCCGGATTTGAAACGGACGCCAGCGTGCAGACGGGGCTGCTTGCCTGCTGTCCGGGTTTTCCGCTGTTTCAGGAATTTTTGCAGCATTACGACAGCGCGAGCTTTGTAAAATCCGACGGCACCCACGACGTGACCACCAATGTCTCCGTCCTGACGTCCCTGTGCCGGGAACATGGGCTGGTGCCGAATGGAAAATTTCAGGTGGTGGACGGCTTCGCAGTCTATCCCAAGGAAGTGTTCTGCCCGGTGGACTTTGACACGGAGCAGCTGCACAGAACGAGGAAAACCGTTGCCATTCACTGGTTTGCCAGCAGCTGGAAGACGGAAGAGGAGCGCAGGGAGCTGGAAGCGGAGCGGGCGCGGCTGCACTATGAAAAGGTGTCCGCCGCCCGGTATGCGTTCTTTACAAAACTGCTGGGAGAGAAGACCTATCACAAGCTGAAAGCGCTTTTTCTGAAGCGCTGAACGATACGAAGGGGAGAAGCCTATGGCCGCGATCAGCGTAATTGTCCCGATCTACAAGGTGGAGGCGTTCCTGCGCCGGTGCGTGGACAGCATCCTTGCCCAGACGTTTGCGGATTTTGACCTTGTGCTGGTGGACGACGGCAGCCCGGACAGCTGCGGCGATATCTGCGAGGAATACGCCCGGAAAGACGGTCGAATCCATGTCATTCATCAGAAAAACGGCGGCCTTTCCGCCGCCCGGAATACGGGCATTGACTGGGCGCAGGCCAACAGCGGCAGCCAGTGGGTGGCCTTCGTGGACAGCGACGACTGGGTGCACCCGGATTTCCTGCTGCGGCTGTACACGATGGTTCAGGAAACGGGGTGCCTGCTCAGTGCCTGCGGCTATTTCCGCACCGGGGGCGGGGATTTCCCGGCTATGGGTGCGCCGGAATACCGCGTTTTGTCGGCGGACGACTATTACTGCCCCGACGAGGCCGAGGAGAATGTCCCGGCGATTTCCTGCGCAAAGCTGTACCACAAGAGCCTGTTTGACACCCTGCGCTATCCCGTAGGAAAGCTGCACGAGGACGAGTTCACCACCTATCTCGCTGTGTACCGCGCGGGAAAGGTGGCTGTGACGTGGGAGCCTTTATACGCTTACTACCAGAATCCCGTGGGTATTATGTTGTCCAAGTGGACGCCGAGAAAGCTGCACATTCTGGAAGCGACGGAAAATCAGATCGCCTTCGCACGGGAGACCGGCAACTTACGGCTGCTGAAAAAGGCGGTCAGGCAGTATATTTACAGTACATACGAACAAATCGGCTTTGCAAAGCAATGGGACGACCCGGGCAGGGGACGGCTCCTGAAAACCCTGCGGAAAAAACTCCGGGAGGGCCTGCGGCAAGGAAAGGAATTTGACCTGTTCCCGCTCTGCCGGGAGCTTTTCTGGGTGTATGAGGAAGCCTATCCTATGAAGCCGTTCTGGTGGCTGTACGGCAAGCTGGGCAGGAGAGGGGAGCGTCAGGAATGAAGGACGTGATTTCGGTCATTGTGCCGGTGTATAACGTGTCGGCCTACCTGCCGGAGTGTCTGGACAGCATCCTGTCTCAGGACTACGAAAAGCTGGAGGTCATCCTCATTGACGACGGCTCCACCGACGATTCCGGTGCCATCTGCGACGCCTATGCCCAGCGGGACGGCCGCATTCGGGTCATCCACCAGAAAAACGGCGGCGCGGCGGCGGCGAAAAACGCGGGACTGCGGGCGGCCGCGGGGGAATACCTGAGCTTTGCGGACAGCGACGATTTTCTGGAGCCGAATGTGTATAGCTACATGCTGTCCCTTCTGCGTAACTACGATGTGGATGCGGCGGTGTTTGCTTTTCGGGATGTCTACCGCAACCGGCAGGAAGAGAAGATTTTCCAACCGGGACGGCAGGTTTTGACGGGAAAAGAATATCTGGTTCGCTTTACCTGCGATTGGAGCGCGGCGCTGCTGTGGAACAAGCTGTATAAGCGCGCGCTGTTCCGAGATATTTTTTTCGAGGAAGGACATAAGATCGACGACGAATATTTTACCTATCAGGGTATCATGAACGCCGAACGGGTTCTATGCGACGACCGGGTGATTTATAACTACCGCCGGCGTGCATCCAGCGTGATGAATAATCCGACAGCCGCCGAACGGCGGGTGCTGGACAGTCTGGAAGCCATTGGCCAGCGCAGACAGAAGATCAAGGCGCGGTATCCGGAGCTGCAGCGCGTCTTTGATGAAAGCTATCTGGATGCATTGTGGTATCTGGTGCTGACGCCGGGGAGCACAGAACGGACGATTGCGGCCCAGCGTGCTGCCCTGCGGCGCTATCTGCTGGAACGGGGGAATACGGTGCCTCCGAGACGTCTATGGCGACCATTGCTCCGGATGTATTTTTCCAGCCCGAGAAAGCTACTGAAACAGCCGCAGAATGCAATAGAACAGACAGAGGACTATTTTACATAACGGAAAGAGAGTGCATACCATGAAGACAGTGAAGATTAAGTTTGTTGGTAAGTATGCAGAAGACCTTCAGCCAAAGGATAATGCGATTACCTATTATTTGCAGAAAAATGGCTATGACGTCCAGATATCGGACGATGCGGACTACATTATCTGCGATGTGTTTGATCCAAAGTATGACTACTGCAAATATCCCCAGATCCGGATATTTGAATGTGGCGAAAACTATGTGCCGGATTTCAATTTGATTGATTACGCGGTGTGCCGATACCCTGTTTCATTTGGTGACCGCTGCTTTTACCAGCCGGGGTGTACGTACCCCGGTGCGCATTGGTATGCTCTGGCGGAAAAGAAACGTGATTATGATATGGATTTTGTCCATAAAAAGGAATACTTTGCAAACCTGATTACCAGCCATGATTCTGAGCATCAGTACCGGAGCCATTTTTTTGAAATTCTCAATATGTACAAACGGGTAGAGTCACCAGGTACTTTCATGAATAACCGCCCGGGGGAAAGCGTTAGTTGGAATGATGATACCAAGACATCGTTCCAAAGTAAGTGTAAATTTACCATCTGTTTTGAGAGCACTTCGCATTATGGGTTTATTACAGAAAAGATAACAGATGCTTTTTATTCGGATACAATTCCGATATACTTCGGAAGTGCAAACATCACTGATTTCTTTAACTCAGCTGCGTTTATTAATGTGGCGGATTTCGATTCTCTGGAATCTGTGGTAGAGAAGGTGAAGGAGTTGGATCAGGACGATGAAAAATACCTTGCCATGCTCCGTCAACCCATTTTAAAAGACCCGAATCTTCCTTGGAAAATTGACAGTGCGCTGGAAACGTTTATTCTGCATATTTTTGACCAGCCATATGAGAAAGCATACCGCCGTTGTCGCGCATTTTACCCCAAATGGTATGATGAGTATCTGTCAAGAGCAGTAGACACGGAGGATCTTACGATGAAGGACCTGCTGGTTCGGATAGCTGATAAGATAAAAAAGAAAGTAATAAGATGATATAATTTTTGCCGGGAACCGAGTTGCATAGATAGCACAAACCCATATAGGAAATATTGAGTTTTAAGCGGGAGTGGCGCAGTACGAATGACGCCGCTCCTGCTTTTTGCCCGGATGTGCTCTGTTTCCAAGATTAAGAGGGAATTACCGACAGGAAGCAAAAGAAACTCTTGCATTTGCGCAGTTTGTCAGATATAATAAACTGAATTATTATCTTTTACTCTCTTTTACATGAGGTTATGCTGTGTATCTGAAATCATTGGAACTGCAAGGCTTTAAGTCCTTCCCGGACAAGACGCTGATCCGGTTCGGCGACGACATTACCGCCATCGTCGGCCCCAACGGCTCCGGAAAATCGAATATTTCCGACGCCATTCTGTGGGTCATGGGCGAACAAAGCTCCAAAACCCTCCGGGGCGCAAAAATGGAAGACGTGATCTTCGGCGGCACCCAGAAGCGCACCGCCGTTGGCTTCGCCGAGGCGACCCTGACGCTGGACAACTCCGACCGGGCGCTGGCCTACGACGCCGACGAGGTAATGGTCACCCGGCGCTACTACCGCTCCGGCGACAGCGAATATTACATCAATAAGCAGTCCGCCCGTCTGCGGGACATCAACGAGATGTTCATGGACACCGGTCTGGGACGGGAGGGCTACAGCAATATCGGTCAGGGCAGGATCGACGAAATCCTCTCCCTGAAAAGCGGCGACCGCCGGGAAATTTTTGAGGAAGCCGCGGGCATCTCCAAATACCGTCACCGCAAGGAGGAGACGGAACGGAAGCTGGCCGCCACCGAGGACAACCTTCTGCGCATCGGCGACAAGGTCTCCGAGCTGGAATTGCAGCTGGAACCGCTGAAGCAGCAGTCGGAAAAGGCAAAAAAATATCTGGAACTGAAGGACGAATTAAAGGGCGTGGAGGTGGCCGTGTGGCTGGACACGCTGGACAGGCTTTCCGCCGCCGCCAAGAAAGCGGAGGAGGACTATGCGTCCGCGTCCTTCGTTTTGCAGCAGGCGCATGACGACCTGGACGCCCTGTACCGTCAGGCAGACCAGCTGGGGGAAGCCCTGCGCACCCGGGACGGCGAACTGGAAACCGTTCGCCTGAAGGTGAACATGCTTTCCGCTACCCACCAGCAGCTGGACGGACAGATGGCCGTGCTTCGGGGAAATGTGGAGAACAACAACGCCAACATTTCCCGGATCGAGGAAGAACTGAAAGGGCAGGAGGATCGCTCCGGCGGCATCGTGTCCCAGATCGACCAGACGAAGGCCAGAATTGAGGAGATCGAAGCGGCTCTCTCGGAAAAACGCCGGGAGCTGGAGGAATTGCAGCGCAAGCTCACCGCCATGACGGCCAGCGCTCAGGGACTGACCAAGCAGTTTCTGGAGCTGCGGGGGAAGGAATCCTCTCTGGCGGCGGACGTTGCGGGACGTCAGGCAGACGTGCGGGGTCTGGAAGAAAGCATGGCGCAGACCAAGGAGCGGTTGGAGCAGCTGAATGCCGACCTGTCCGCCGGCGCGGCCAGACAGCAGGAAGCCCAGACCAATCTGGATAACTGCCGCAGGGAGCTGAAAAAAGCCCAGGAGGAAGTGACCGCGGCCAACAACACCATCGCGGGCTACACCCTCCGGCAGAATACCCGGGTCAAACGCCGGGACGAATTGCAGGAAAAAATCCGGGACATGACCTCCCGGCGGGATTCCGTGACGGCCAAGGCCAGAGTGTTCCGGGCAATGGAGCGGGATTTTGAAAGCTATAACAAGGCTGTCCGCATGGTAATGCAGGAAGCCCAGCGGGGCGCGCTGCGGAATATCCACGGTCCCGTGTCCCGTTTGATCCGCACCGAGGACAGCTACACGGTCGCCATTGAGATCGCGCTGGGCGCGGCCATGCAGCAGATCGTGGTTGGGACGGAGCAGGACGGTAAGGCGGCCATCGGCTACCTGAAACGCACTGGCGGCGGTCGGGCGACCTTCCTGCCCATGTCCAACATTCAGGGCAGAAGTTTGCAGGAAACCGGGCTGGAAAATTGCCGGGGCTTCGTGGGCGTTGCGTCTGAACTGACCGCGAGCGATGAAAAGTACCGCGGGATCGTGGAAAATCTGCTGGGCAGGACGGTCATCGTGTCCGATATGGACGCGGCCATCGCCATGTCCCAGAAGTACCGGGGGCGGTTCAAGATCGTCACATTGGACGGTCAGGTCATGAACCCCGGCGGCTCCATGACCGGCGGCTCCGTAAATAAGGAAGCGGGCATTCTGTCCCGTGCCAACGAGCTGGAAAAGCTGACGGCGCAGGAAAAGAAGCTGGAACAGGAGCTGCTGGTTGCGCAGGCGGATCTGCAGGAAGCCCAGCGGCAGTGCGATCAGGTGGAATTCCAGATGAAGGCGGCGCAGGATCAGCTTCGCGGCGCGGAGGATCAGGTGCTGCGCCTGCAGGGGCAGGAAAAGCAGTTTGAGATCTTGCTGAACGCCATCACGGAAGCGGAGACCTCCGCCCAGCGGGAGCGGGACGCGCTGAACGCGCGGCAGACCTCCGATCGGGAGCGCTATGCCGCCCAGCAGGCGAAAATTCAGGTTTACACCCAGCAGCTTGCCGAGACCCGGCAGACGCTGGCACAGCTGGAAGGCAGTCAGACGGAAGCGGCGGAAGCGAACGCCGCCATCACCGGACAGATGACGGAGTTGAAAACTGCGGAAGCGGCGCTGGAAGCCGAGCGGGATACGGCGCTGACCCACATTGCGGACCTCCAGAATCTCCGGACAGCCATGGAGGGCGACCGGGAGAAGAAGGAAGCGCTGGCGGATGCCATCCGGGAGGACACCCACCGTCTGGAAGGAGAGATCGCCCAGCTGAAAATCAAGCAGGAGGAAAACGACGCTGAGTCCGACCGGATGAACGCCCTGATGCAAAAGACGCTGGAAGACCGGGCGGAGGCGGAAGCTTCCAAGACCCGTGCCGAGCGGGACGCACAGGAAAAGAACAAGGACATTCTCAACATGGAGCGCGCCTGCGCCCTGCTGGAACAGAAGAAGGTCACTTCGTCCATGGAGGAAAAGCAGATCGTGGACAAGCTGTGGGATTCCTACGGCCTGACCCCCGGCACCGCCCCGGAGCATCGGGGCCAGATCGAAAACGTCACCGCCGGAAACCGTCGTGCGGCAGAGCTGAAACGGAAAATTGCCGCGCTGGGTACGCCCAATCTGGGCGCCATCGAGGAATACGCCCGGGTCAACGAGCGCTACACGTACCTTGCTTCCCAGCGGGACGACGTGCTGACCTCCAAGCGGGAGCTGGAAAGCGTCATCCGGGACATCACCAAAGAGATGACCACCATTTTTGTTTCGGAGTTCGGGAAAATCGACCACTATTTTGGGCAGACTTTTGAAGAAATGTTCGGCGGCGGCAAGGGACAGCTGGTTCTGGAAGACCCGGAAAATCCCCTGACCTGCGGCATTGAAATTCGCGTCCAGCCCCCTGGAAAGCAGGTCAAGACCATCACGCTGCTCTCCGGCGGCGAGAAAGCCTTCGTGGCTACGGCGCTGTACTTCGCCATTCTGAAGGTGCGGCCGACGCCCTTCTGTCTGCTGGACGAGATCGACGCGGCACTGGACGACCGGAACGTGGAGCGGTTTGCCAGCTATCTTCACAATCTGGCGAAGAAGACCCAGTTCATCGTCATCACCCACCGCCGGGGCACCATGGAAGCCTCCGACGTGCTTTACGGCGTGACCATGCAGGAGCAGGGCGTGAGCAAGCTGCTGCGGCTGGACTTGAACCAGATGGAAGAATATTTGGGAATCGTGGAATAAAAAGGAGATTTTTATGGGCTTTTTTGACAAGATCAAGGCCGGACTGACCAAGACCCGGGAGGCGCTCAGCGGCACTTTGGGCAGCGTGTTTTCCGGCTTTTCCGAGATTGACGACGATTTTTACGATGAATTGGAGGAGAGCCTGATTCTGGCGGATTTAGGCGTGGACACCTCCGTCAAGGCTGTGGGGCGGCTGCGCAAGGCCGTCCGGGAGCAGCACCTGAAAACCACAGAGGAAGCGCGGGAAGCGCTGAAGGAAATTCTGGTGGACATGCTTTCCGTGGGGGACACGGAGCTGAATCTGTCCACCCACCCCAGCGTGATTCTGGTCATCGGCGTCAACGGCGTGGGCAAGACCACCACCATCGGCAAGATCGCGAAGCAGCTGACCTCTCAGGGAAAGAAGGTCATGCTGGTGGCGGGAGATACCTTCCGGGCGGCTGCCGCAGACCAGCTGGAAATCTGGGCGGGCAGAAGCGGCGCGTCCATCGTCCGCCAGCACGAGGGGGCAGACCCGGCCTCCGTGGTGTTTGACGGCATCCAGTCCGCCAAGGCCAGGGACGTGGACGTGATTCTCATTGACACCGCCGGACGGCTGCACAACAAGACGAACCTGATGAACGAGCTGAACAAGATCAGCCGCATTGTGGCGCGGGAGCTGCCCGATGCCGCCAAGGAGGTTCTGCTGGTTCTGGACGGCACCACCGGCCAGAACGGACTGATTCAGGCAAAACAGTTCAAGGAAATTGCGGGGGTCACGGCCATTGCCCTGACCAAGCTGGACGGCACCGCCAAGGGCGGCATCGTCATCGCCGTGGCGGACGCCCTGCAAATCCCCGTGAAGTTTGTGGGCGTGGGGGAGCAGGCGGACGACCTGATGCCCTTCAGCGCGAAGGAATTCGTGGAAGCATTGATCTGAGGAAGTATCATGAAAGTAGTTTTGGCAAGCAAAAACAGACATAAATGGGAAGAAATCCGGAAAATCACCGAGAAATTCGATATGGAGCTGGTGATGGAGTCCGACCTGGGCGTGGACATTGACGTGGAGGAAACGGGAACTACCTTTGAGGAAAATTCCTTTCTGAAAGCCAACGCAGTCATGCGGGCCACCGGGCTTCCGGCGCTGGCGGACGATTCCGGCATTGCCGTGGACGCCCTGAACGGGGAACCCGGCATCTACTCTGCCCGGTACGGCTTCGACGATACGCTGGACGACTGGGGCAGGTTGCAGCTGCTGCTGAAAAACACGGAAAATGTTCCGGACGGCCAGCGTCAGGCGCAGTTCGTCTGCGTCATCACCATGGTCACGCCTGAAGGCAAGGTGATCCAGGCTCGGGGCGAGGTGCACGGCGAGCTGCTGCGCGCCCCCGCCGGGACGGGCGGCTTCGGCTATGATCCCATTTTCTACTATCCGCCCTTCGGCAAGACGCTGGCGGAGGTGACGCCTGAAGAAAAGAATCAGGTGTCCCACCGGGCGGTTGCGCTGCGGGCATTTTACGACAAACTCAAGGAGGAAGGCTATGCTGACAAGTAAACAGCGCGCCGAGTTCCGGGCGCAGGCGAACAGCTTGGAAACCACCCTGATGGTGGGCAAGGACGGCGTGACGGAGGCAGTGGTCGCGGAAGCGGACAAGCTGCTCACCGCACGGGAGCTGGTGAAGGGCAAGGTGCTGGAAACCGCCCTGATGAGTGCGCGCGAGGTGTCCGACGCCATCTGCGAGGCCACTGGCGCCGACGGCATTTCCTGCGTCGGTTCCAAGTTCGTCATCTGGCGGTTCAGCGAAAAATGTCAGGCCGAGCGCAACCAGACCGGCCGTGCCAAACACAAGGAGACCCCCAAGTCCAAGGCTGACCCGGTTGGTAAGGGCGTTCGTGCCCGCCGTCAGGCAGCCCGTCAGGCGCGGGAGCAGCGCAATCAGTATTTCCGGGAACAGGCCATCGAAAAGTCCATTGAGCAAAGCCGGGAACGGCAGCAGAGAAAGCAGAAATAACCCGAACGGTGCCACAAAGGAACAGCAGCGGAATTTTTCTTCCGCATTTTGCGGGATAAACAGGTACAGGAGCGGTGCAAATGGAACGAATCGGCATTTACGGTGGAACCTTCAATCCCCCACACGCCGGCCACATTCAGGCGGCGAAGCAGGCGGTCACGGCGCTGAACCTCGACAAGCTCGTGATCGTCCCCACGAGTATTGCGCCCCACAAGGCGATACCGGAGCACTCGCCCACCCCGCGGCAAAGGCTCGAAATGCTGCGCATTGCGGCGGCGGACTGCCCGAAGGCCGAGGTTTCGGACATCGAGCTGAACCGGGGCGGCGTCAGCTACACCTTCCAGACCGTATCGGAGCTGAAGGAGCGCTATCCTGATGCGGAGCTGATTCTGCTCATGGGCAGCGATATGTTCCTGTGCTTCGATCAGTGGAAGCAGCCAGACGACATCCTGAAAAATGTGGAGCTGGGCGTTTTCTACCGGGGAAACAAGGGAGAAAAAACCGCCGTTGCCGAAAGTAAGGCAAAGCTGGAACAGCGGGGGGCAAAAATCCGACTGGTGGAAAACGACATTGTCGATATTTCCTCCACCCAGCTGCGGCGGATGCTGGCGTTCCACTGCGCGGGGCCGTTCCTGCCCTCCGGCGTGGCGGCGTACATTCGGGAACATGGGCTGTACGATGTGAACGCCCAGTGGAAAAATCTCCCCATGGCGGAGTTGGAGCAGGTGGTCATCCGGCTGCTGAATCCCAACCGGGTGGCGCACGTCTTAGGCTGCCGGGATACGGCGGTGGCGCTGGCCAAACGCTGGGGCGCGGACGTGACCGACGCTGCCCGGGCGGGCATTCTCCACGATATTACCAAGGCGCTGGACGGGCCGCTGCAGTTGACAGTCTGTGCCGAATATGGTAAAATATTAGGCGAATTTTCAAGAAAATACCCCCGAACCCTCCACGCACTCACCGGTTCCATGGTGGCGGAGCGGATTTTCGGGGAAAATGAAGCGGTGGTCTCCGCCATCCGCAGCCACACCACGGGAAAAGCGGACATGAATCTGCTGGAAACCATCATTTATGTGGCAGACTATATGGAGCCGAACCGAAGCTTTCCCGGCGTGGAAGAGCTTCGGGAGCTGGCGTTTTCCAATCTGACCGCGGCGCTGAAGCTGGGGCTGGAGATGACGCTGGAACATCTGAAGGAGCAGGGGAACGAGGTTTCGCCGGAGTCCAGAGAAGCTCTGGACTGGCTAAACCGTCAGGAAGCAGAAGCCCTGTAGAAAGGAAGAAGTTATGTTAACCCCAAAAGAAATCGCTTACGAGGTTACCAAGGCGCTGGACGCCAAAAAAGGACAGAACATCAAGCTGCTGAAAATTGACCGGGTCAGCTCGCTGGCGGATTATTTCCTGATCTGCACCGGTACTTCCAGCACCCACGTCAAGACGCTCTGCGACTATGCCGAGTACACGCTGGAGCAGCTGGGGGAGCAGATGCTCAGCCGGGAAGGCCACCGGGGCAATTCCTGGGAGCTGCTGGATTACGGCAGCATTGTCGTCCACGTTTTTACTGAGGAAGCCCGGAAGTTCTACGATCTGGAACGCCTGTGGGCGGACGCAGAACTTGTGGATATCCGGGATATCATCATCGAAGAGAATTAGTATATATCCGGCTGACCGAAATGCAGCCGGTTTGAGAGGTGTGTTCGGCATGAATTACGATTACGCAAAAATTGAGGCCAAGTGGCACAAGTACTGGCAGGAGCATAATACCTTCTACACCGACGTGTGGGATTTCTCCAAGCCCAAATACTATGTGCTGGATATGTTCCCGTACCCCTCCGGCGTCGGCCTGCACGCGGGTCATCCCGAGGGCTACACGGCGACGGATATCGTCTCCCGCATGAAGCGGATGCAGGGCTACAACGTGCTGCACCCCATGGGCTATGACTCCTTCGGCCTGCCGGCGGAGCAGTACGCCGTGAATACCGGCCATCATCCCAACGGATTTACCCAGAAGAACATCGAGACCTTCTCCGCTCAGCTGAAGGAGCTTGGCTTCGATTACGACTGGTCGAAGATGATCGCCACGTCCGACCCGTCCTTCTACAAGTGGACGCAGTGGATCTTCAAGAAGCTCTACGAGGCGGGCTACGCCAAGCGCATTGAGATGCCCGTGAACTGGTGCGAGGAGCTGGGCACCGTGCTCAGCAACGACGAGGTCATCGACGGCAAGTCCGAGCGGGGCGGCTATCCCGTGGTCAAGAAGAACATGATGCAGTGGGTCATTGACCAGCCCGCCTTCGCGGAGAAGCTGCTGGAAGGTCTCAACGAGATCGACTGGCCGGAATCCACCAAGGAGATCCAGCGCAACTGGATCGGCAAATCCACCGGCGTGGAGGTGGACTTCCAGCTGGTGGGCGGCGGTGAATTCTCCATCTACACCACCTGCATCGAGACAATTTACGGCATTACCTTCATGGTGCTTGCCCCCGACGGCAAGATCGTGCAGAGCCTGATGGATCGGGTGCAGAACAAGGAAGCGGTTCAGGCGTACATCGACGAGTCCGTGAAGAAGAGCGACATGGATCGTACCGAGCTGAACAAGACCAAGTCCGGCTGCCGCCTGGAAGGCGTTTACGCCATCAACCCTGTCAACGGCAAGCAGGTGCCAGTGTTCATCGGCGACTTCGTCCTGGCGAGCTACGGCACCGGCGCGGTTATGGCCGTTCCCAGCCACGACCAGCGCGACTTTGAGTACGCCCAGGTGCATAACATCCCCATGATCCAGGTCATCGACGGCGCGGACGTGTCCGAGCACGCCTTTGAGAAGCAGGATTATCTGGGCAAGGGCTGCAGGCTCATCAACTCCGAAGAGTTCACCGGCCTGACGGTGGAGGAGGCCAAGGAGGCCATCACCTGCAAGCTGGAAAAGGCCGGCGTGGCCAGAAGAAAGGTCAACTACCATTTCCGGGAGTGGATCTTCGCCCGTCAGAGATATTGGGGCGAGCCGGTTCCCTGCGTGTACACCGACGACGGGAAGACCTACTTCCTGCCCGACGATGAGCTGCCCCTGATCCTGCCGGAGCTGGAGGATTACAAGGGACGCAACGGTCAGGCACCGCTGGAAAACGCCACCGAGTGGAAGAAATATGACCGTAACGGCATTCACGGCGTCCGGGAGACTTCCACCATGCCCGGCAGCGCCGGTTCCTCCTGGTATTATTTCCGCTACATCGACCCCAAGAACGACAAGGTGTTCTGCGACCCCGAGCTTGCGAAGCACTGGATGCCCGTTGACCTGTATGTTGGCGGCCCGGAGCACGCCGTGGGTCATCTGATGTATTCGAGAATCTGGAACCGCTTCCTGTACGATCAGGGGCTGTCTCCCGTAAAGGAGCCGTTCAAGAAGCTGGTGCATCAGGGCATGATTTTGGGTGAGAACGGCATCAAGATGGGCAAGCGCTTCCCGGAATTCGTGGTGAATCCCAGCGACGTGGTGCGGGAGTACGGCGCGGATACCCTGCGGCTGTACGAGATGTTCATGGGGCCGCTGGAGGTGTCCAAGCCCTGGAGCACCACCGGCGTGGTGGGCGCAAAGAAGTTCATCAACCGCGTCTGGAACTTCTTCACCGAGGAGAAGAACATCACCGATACCGACGATGGCAAGCTCACCAAAATCTATCACCAGACGGTGAAGAAGGTCACCTCCGACTTTGAGGCGCTGGGCTTCAACACGGCCATTGCCCAGATGATGGTGTTCGTCAACGAGGTCTATAAGAACGGCAGCTGCCCCAAGGCCTATGCCGAGGGCTTCATCAAGATGCTTTCGTGCATCACGCCCCACGTGGGCGAGGAGATCTGGCAGCTGCTGGGACATGACGATACCATCGCCTACGAAAGCTGGCCGACCTATTCCGAGGAAAAGTGCAAGGACGCCGAGGTGAACATCGCGGTGCAGGTCAACGGCAAGATGCGCGGCACCGTGCTGATGGACGCCGATCTTTCCAACGAGGAAGTGGTGGCAAACGCCGTGGCGGACGAAAAGATTGCCAAGTTCCTGCAGAAGCAGGGCGGTCAGATTGTGAAGACCATTGTGGTAAAGAACAAGCTGGTCAACCTGATCGTCAAGTGATCCGATTTCCGGAATGGTTTCAGATTTTCTTTGGAGTTCAGTATAATTTGTGAATTTTTAGAATTATTCCTTGACAATTCGGGAAAGAACAATTATAATGTATCAAGCCGGTATGGCTCTGAAAGCATCCTGGATCGAGCCGGATGCCATCGGAGGGAGGGAAAACAATGTCTGAAATTCGCGTCAAGGAGAACGAGTCTCTGGAGAGTGCTCTGCGTCGTTTTAAGCGCAGCTGTGCCAAGGAAGGCGTGATTGCTGAGGTCAAGAAGCGTGAGCATTACGTCAGCCCCAGCCTGAAGCGGAAGCAGAAGTCCGAAGCTGCCCGTAAGAACAAGAGAAAGTTCTACTAATCCCTCATGAAAACAGTTAAAACCGCTCTGGGTAACCAGAGCGGTTTTTGCGTCCTGCCTTTTCAAAAAAAGCTGCCTCCTGCGATTCTTGAAGATCGCGAGGGGCAGCTTTTTGCAATGTTACATTTTCTCCGGGGCGGAGAATCCGAGGATGTGGATGCAGGTTTCCAGAATGTTTTTGGCTAAGCCCAGCAGGGCGATGTGTCCGGCCTTCAGGGTTTCGTCCGCTTCCTTGAGGACGGGAGTTTCGTGGTAGAACTTGTTCACCGCGCCTGCCAGCTCGTAGATGTAGGCGCAGATCAGGTTCGGTGCGGAGGAAGCCAGGGCGGTTTCCAGCGTGGGCTGTAAGCGGGTGATGACGTTCATCAGGTCCTTGGCGAAGGGGTTCGCCGGGGGCTGGATGGGAAGGTGCGCCCAATCGCCGTATTTTGCCAGAATGGACTTGATGCGGACGATGGTATAGAGAATGTAGGGGCCGGTGTTGCCCTCGAAGGCGGCGAAGCGCTCCAGATCGAAGTTGTAATCCTTGGTGGGCTGATTGCTGAGATCGCCGTATTTCAGGGCGGCAAGGGCGATTTTCGCGGTGGTATCGTCCACTTCGGAGGCGTCCACGATTTTGTTTTCCACAACCTTTGCCCGGACGAAGGCCGTCATATCGGCGATGAGGGTCTCCAGACGGAGCACGCCGCCGTCACGGGTCTTGAAGGGCTTGCCGTCCTTGCCGTTCATGGTGCCGTGGCCGATATGCTCCAGAGCGGTGGTGTCGGGGACGATGCCGCACTTCCGGGCGGCGCGGAACACCTGCTCAAAGTGCAGCGCCTGCCGCTTGTCGGTGACGTAGAGCATCTTGTCGGGGTGCCAGTCCTGCATCCGCTGAACCATGGTGGCAAGGTCGGTGGTGGCGTAGATGGAGGAGCCGTCGGACTTGACCAGAATGCAGGGGGGGACCGCCTTCTTGTCCGTTTCCTCTGCCACAGGAATGACCCACGCGCCCTCGGAGAGAACGGCGTAGCCCTTTTCCTTCATCTCCGCGACCATGGCGGGGATATAGGGGTCGGCGTCGCTTTCCCCCAGCCACTTTTCAAAGTGAACGTCCAGACTGTCATAAATCCGCCGCAGGTCGGGCAGGGACACGTTCATGATGTGCTGCCAGATGGCGCGGTAACCCCGGCGGCCCTGCTGTAACTCAAAGGTCGCGGTGTGGGCGCGCTGGGCAAAGGCTTCGTCTTCCTTCTTCCGGGCGGAGGCGGCGGGGTAAAGCTCCTCCAGATCCGACAGGGTGAAGGGAGGCTCGGCAGGGTATTCTCCCGTAAAGTTCGGGTCGAAATAGGGAAGGTTCGGCTGACGGTCTTGCAGCTCCGCGATGATCAGACCCATTTGCAGACCCCAGTCGCCCAGATGCACGTCGCCGATGGTGTTGTAGCCGAAGAAGGCATACAGCCGCTTCATGGCTTCGCCGATGATGGCGGGGCGCAGATGGCCGATGTGCAGGGGCTTCGCCACGTTGGCACCGCCGTAGTCCACCACAATCGTCTTGCCCGCGCCTGTTTTCGCAACACCAAAATCGGGGGCGGTGCGCATGGCTTCCAGATAGGTTTCCAGGAACGCCCCGGAGAGCTTCAGGTTGATGAAGCCCGGCATGACGGCTTCCACCAGAGAATAGTCGGCGGCGTCCAGCTTTTCCGCTACCGCTTTCGCAATCTGGATGGGGGCGCAGTGGTACTGCTTCGCGGCGGCCAGAGCGCCGTTGCACTGGTATTCGCACAGGTCGGGGCGGTTGGAGACCGTCACCCGGCCGTAGGAGGCGTCGTAGCCGGCATCAGCAAAGGCACGCTCCATTTTTTCGGTGATAATATCAAGAATTTTTTCCATATCTTACTCCATATTTCTGAAATAGAAATCAGCCCTGCTGTTTCCGCTCGGCCATCCATGCGAGGTAATCGTCGTAAGTGCCATACTTGTCGATGATGGTGCCGTCGGGCTGGAAGGCGATGACCCGGTTACAGGTAGAGGTCAGCAGCTCGTGGTCGTGGGAGGCCAGCAGCACCACGCCGGGGAAGGCTTCCAGACCCTTGTTCACCGCCTGAATGGACTCCATGTCCAGATGGTTGGTGGGCTGGTCAAGCAGCACCACGTTCGCACCGGAGAGCATCATCCGGCTGAGCATACAGCGCACCTTTTCGCCGCCGGAGAGGACGTTCACGGGCTTGAACACGTCCTCGTTGCTGAACAGCATCCGCCCAAGGAAGCCCCGGAGGTACACGTCGTCCTTCTTGGCGGAATACTGGCGCAGCCAGTCCACCAGTTCCATCTGATTCCCGTCAAAGTAGGGGGAATTGTCCTTGGGCAGATAGCTGCGGATGGTGGATACGCCCCACTTGACGCTGCCCTCGTCCGGCTCCAGCTCGCCCATGAGGATCTTGAACAGGGCGGTCTGCGCCAGCTCGTTTTCGCCCACGAAGGCGATCTTGTCCCCCCGGTTCACGGAGAAATACACCTTATCCAGCAGCTTCACGCCGTCCACGGTGACGGACACGTCCTTGACGGTGAGCACGTCCTTGCCCAGCTCCCGCTCGGGCTGGAAGCCCACGAAGGGATAACGGCGGGTGGAGCAGGGCATTTCCTCCACGGTCAGCTTGTCTAAGAGCTTGCGGCGGGCGGTGGCCTGCTTGGCTTTGGCCTTGTTGGCGGAGAAGCGCTGGATGAACAGCTGCAATTCTTCGATCTTTTCCTGATTGCGCTTGTTCTTGTTGCGCAGCATGGCCTGCACCATCTGGGAGGACTCGTACCAGAAGTCGTAGTTGCCCACGTACATCTTGATTTTGCCGTAGTCGATGTCCACGGTGTGGGTGCAGACGGTGTTCAGGAAGTGGCGGTCATGGCTCACGGCGATGACCATGCCGGGGAAGTCCAGAAGGAAATCCTCCAGCCAGTTGATGGCTTCGATGTCCAGGTTGTTGGTGGGCTCGTCCAGCATGACGATGTCGGGGTTGCCGAACAGTGCCTGTGCCAGCAGAATTTTCACCTTGAGACGGGGATCGACGGAGGCCATCTGCTCATAGTGCAGCTCCGTGCCGATGCCCAGACCCTGCAGCAGGCGGGAGGCGTCGGATTCCGCTTCCCAGCCGCCCAGCTCGGCGAATTCGGCTTCTAAGTCGGCAGCCCGCAGGCCGTCCTCGTCGGTGAAGTCCGGCTTTTCGTAGATGGCGTCCTTCTCCTTCATGACTTCGTACAGGTGGGCGTTGCCCATGATGACCGTGTCCATGACGGTGTAATCGTCATAGGCGTTCTGGTTCTGTTTCAGAACGGAGACCCGCTTGGTGGGGTCGATGGTGACGGAGCCGTTGGTGGAGTCCAATTCCCCCGTCAGGATGCGCAGGAACGTGGATTTGCCCGCGCCGTTGGCGCCGATGATGCCATAGCAGTTGCCGGGGAGGAACTGCAGGTCAACGTGCTGGAACAGCCACTGACCGCCAAACTGCATACCGAGATTGCTTACTGTAATCATTTCTTACTCCTTAACCTTTTAACCTTTTTCGCGGCAGCATACCGCTGCACATAACTATACAGGATAATAATACCACATAATTTGAAATAATCAATCACGATTGCGCCAATTATGAATAAATCGAGAAATTTTTACGAAAGCCCTTGCTTTTTTCCACGGGTGCGCTATAATATTAGCACTCAAATAGCTAGAGTGCTAAATAAACCAAGGATGTGTATTGATTATGGAAAAGCAGCAATTCAAAGCAGAGTCTCAGCGTCTTCTTGACCTGATGATTAACTCCATTTATACCCACAAGGAGATTTTCCTTCGGGAGATCATCTCCAACGCCTCCGATGCCATCGATAAGCTGGCCTATACGGCGCTGACCGACGACAAGGTGGGCATCAACCGGGATGAATTCGCCATCACCATCACCCGCGACCCCGAAAACCGCACCCTGACCGTTTCCGATAACGGCATCGGTATGTCGAAGGACGAAATGATCGAGAATCTCGGTACCATCGCCAAGTCCGGCTCTCTGGGCTTCAAGCAGGCCATGGAGAAGAACGAGGACATCGATATCATCGGTCAGTTCGGTGTCGGTTTCTATTCCGCCTTTATGGTGGCTTCCTCCATCACCGTTATCTCCAGGAAGTACGGCGAGGACAAGGCATGGAAGTGGGTCTCCGACGGCGCGGACGGCTATACCATCGAGGAGACGGAAAAGGACGCTCCCGGAACGGACGTCATCATGACCCTGAAAGCCGATACCGAGGACGAAAAATACTCCGAGTATCTGGAAGAATACGAGATCCGTAGCCTGATCCGCAAGTATTCCGACTATATCCGCTACCCCATCCGGATGGAGGTCACCAAGTCCCGTCCCGTGGAGGAGCCGAAGGACGAGAACGCCGAGGGTGAGGAAAATAAAGCGCCCAAGTACGAGTCCTACACCGAGATGGAGACCCTGAACTCCATGGTGCCCATCTGGCAGCGGGACAAGAAGGACGTCACGGAAGAAGAGTACGAGACCTTCTACCGGGACAAGTTCTTCGACTACAATAAGCCCCTGCGCACCATCCACTACAACGTGGAGGGCAACGTCTCCTTTAAGGCGCTGCTGTATATCCCCGGCAAAGCGCCCTACGATTTCTACACCAAGGATTACAAGCGTGGATTGCAGCTGTACAGCAGCGGCGTGCTGATCATGGACAACTGCGAAGACCTGCTGCCCGAGCATTTCCGTTTCGTCCGCGGCGTGGTGGACAGTCAGGACCTGTCCCTGAACATCAGCCGTGAAATGCTCCAGCATAACCGCCAGCTGACCATCATCGCCCGGAACATCGAGAAGAAGATCAAATCCGAGCTGAAAGCCATGCTGGAAAACGACCGGGAGAAGTACGAGGAATTCTACGCCGCCTTTGGCCGTCAGCTGAAGTACGGCACCGTCTCCGACTACGGCGCACACAAGGAAGCGACGCAGGATCTGCTGCTGTTCTACAGCCACAAGCAGGGCAAGCTGGTCTCCCTGAAGGAGTATGTGGACGCCATGGCCGAGGGTCAGGAGAAGATCTACTATGCTCCCGGCGAAAATAAGGAGCGTCTGAGCAAGCTGCCTCAGGTGGAGACCCTGACGAAGAAGGGCTATGACGTGCTGCTGTTCACCGAGGACGTGGATGAGTTCGTGCCTCAGACCCTGATGACCTATATGGAGAAGCCTTTCTGCAATGTTTCCACCGAGGATCTGGGCTTGCAGACCGAGGAGGAAAAGAAGCAGGCGGAGGAAAAGGCCGAGGAAATGAAGGGCCTGCTGACCTTCGTGAAGGAGACGCTGGGTGACCGGGTCAAGGAGGTCAAGTTGTCCTCCGAGCTGGGCAGCCACCCCGTGTGCATGACCCCCGCCGAGGGCATGAGCTTCGAGATGGAGAAGTATATGAAGCGGGCGAACCCCGAGTTTGCTTTCCCTGTCGGACGCGTGCTGGAGCTGAATCCCGAGCATGAGGCGGTGCAGGCCATGCAGAAGGCTATGACCGAAGACCCCGAAAAGGCAAAGGATTACGCAAGGCTTCTGTGCTATCAGGCGCAGCTCATGGCGGAACTGCCGTTGGACGACCCCTATGCCTACACCGAGCTGGTGTGCAGACTGATGAAGTAATCCTGACCGGCAAAGAAAAGGATTGCTTTTGCCGTGCTGGTGTGATAAAATATCCCCACCGAAAGAAAGGGAGGGTTTTATATGTCCTACACATATCCGTATATCAGTGACGCCATGGCGAACGGACTCCTGTCCGGGATTTTCAGCGGCGTTCCCACGACGCTGATCGGCATTGCCACCTATGTATTAAGCGCCCTGGGGCTTTACACCATCGCCAAGCGCCGGGGGCTGAACCACCCGTGGCTGGCCTGGATTCCCGTGGCCAGCGCGTGGATCGTGGGTTCGCTTTCCGATCAGTACCGCTATGTGGTCAACGGGGAGAATAAGTCCAAGCGGAAGGTTCTGCTGACGCTGAACATCATTACCACAGTGCTGAGCCTGGTGATGGTCGCGTGCGGAATCGGAATGGTGGCGCAGGCGTTGATCGGCGCTGCGGGAGGCATCGACGAGGAGGCCATGGTGCAGGCCGTGATAGGGCCGCTGGTGGGCGTGCTGGGGCTGTGTCTGCCCTTGGCAGGCGTTGCCATTGCCTACGCGGTGATCTATTACATGGCGCTGTACGATATCTTCCGGTCTCTTGACCCCAATAACTGTGTGCTGTTTCTGGTGCTGAGCATCGTGTTCAGCGTGACGGAGCCGTTCTTCCTGTTCTTCAACCGGAACAAGGATGGCGGAATGCCCCCCAGACGCCCCGAGCCGGTCTGTATACCCCCGGAACCGGACTGGTGCGATAACAGCCAGGACACGGGCAATACGGATTTCCTGTAATGGAACAAAAAACCTGCTTTTCCTCGGAAAGGCAGGTTTTTTATGGTGACGGCCGGGACGGCATGGCTTGTGGGATGTCCGCTTGATGCGTGCAAATGTTTTTGATGGGGAATCACTTTTTCCCATCAGCCGGTTGACAACCGGGAAAATATCCGGTATACTAGGCAATATGCAATAAAAGACGGCTTCATTATTGGAGGAAATGACAAATGGTTATCAAATGGGATGTGACCATCCCCAGACTGTCCGGGGATACTCCCCGCAGAGCGTACATCTATCTTCCGGAAAGCTACGACGAAGAACCTGACCGGCGGTATCCCGTCATGTATATGTTTGACGGGCACAACGTGTTCTTTGACGAGGACGCGACCTTCGGCAAGTCCTGGGGCATGAACGACTACATGGAGCGCACCGGAAAGCAGCTCATCATCGTGGGTGTGGAGTGCAACCATCAGGGCAACTGCCGGTTGTCGGAGTATTCCCCCGTGACCTTTGAAAATGCCGAGCTGGGGAAAATCCGGGGCAGGGGCAGCACCACCATGAACTGGATGGTAAATGAGTTGAAGCCCTACATCGACGAGCATTTCCGCACCCTGCCCGACCGGCGGAACACCATTCTCGCGGGTTCCTCCATGGGCGGCCTGATGGCGCTGTATGGCGCGACGGCCTACAATTCCGTCTTCCAGCGGGCGGCCTGCCTGTCCCCCAGCCTCTGGGTCGCGCCGGGAAAGGTGATGGAGCTGATCGCAAAGGCGCGTATCCGCCCGGATACGACCATCTACATGGACTACGGGGAAAACGAAATGGCCAACCATGTGGCAAGCCAGGCGGTCATCCCCTCCGCGGTGTATCTGCTGCTGACCAAGGGAGTCAATCTGGCCTTCCGCATTGTCCCCGGCGGCAATCACTCGGAGGCCAGCTGGGAAAAGCAGATCCCGATTTTCATGGAGTGCCTTGGCATTTGATATAGAGAAAACGTGAGGGAAAAGAAATGGAAATTCGCTACGAAAAACATTGGAGCGGCTGGCTGAACCGGGATATGGAATTCAAAATCTACGGCAGCTGCGGCAAGCCTGTGATCTTCATTCCCTGTCAGGCAGGGCGGTTCTGGGATTTTGAGTCCTTCAAAATGGTGGACTACTGGGCACCCTGGATCGAGTCCGGCAAGTGCATGGTCTTCTCCATCGACACCATCGACAATGAAAGCTGGGCAGCCATAGGAGCGGACAACCGCTGGCGCATTGAGAATCACGAAAAGTGGTATCACTACGTGGTGGACGAACTGGTGCCGTATATCCGGCACGTCGCCGGTATGGCCAACGGACACGATCAGGGCATTATGACCTTCGGCGCGTCCATGGGCGCCATGCATGCCGCGAACTTTTACTACCGCCGTCCCGACCTGTTTGACAGCTGCTTCGCCATCTCCGGCCTGTACGATAATAAGGAGTTTTTCGGCGACTACTGCGACGAGCTGGTGTACGCCAACTGCCCCTGTCTGTACTTGCAGAACATGCCCGATAACCACTATTACAAGGCCATCTACAACAGCCAGAAAAGCCTGATCGTCTGCGGTCAGGGCGCGTGGGAGGAGCCGCTGCTGGAATCCACCCGCTGGCTGGACACGGTCTGCTGCCAGAAGGGCATCCACACCCGGTTTGAATACTGGGGCTATGACGTTGACCACGACTGGCCGTGGTGGTACAAGATGGTGCAGACCTACCTGCCTTGGTTTTTAGGCTAAAGATATAAGGAGTGAAACACATGAAGAACTTCGTATTCATCTCCCCGAATTTCCCCATGACCTACTGGAAATTCTGCCGGGAGCTGAAAAATAACGGTATGCGGGTGCTGGGCATCGGCGACAGCCCCTATGACGATCTGCTGCAGGAGCTGCGTGACAGTCTGGACGAATATTATAAGGTTTCCAGCCTGGAAAATTACGACGAAGTGTTCAAGGCCGTCGCGTTCTTCACCTACAAATACGGCAAAATCGACTGGCTGGAGAGCAACAACGAATACTGGCTGATGCGGGACGCGGCCCTGCGCACCGAATTCAACATCACCACCGGCCCCAAGCTGGACGAGATGGACAAGATCAAGTTCAAGTCCTGCATGAAGGAGTATTACGCCAAGGCCGGTATCCCCACCGCCAGGTATCATCTGGTAGAGGGGCTGGAGGACGCGCTGGAATTTGCCCACACCGTGGGCTATCCCGTGGTGGTCAAGCCGGACAGCGGCGTGGGCGCCTGCAACACCTACAAGCTGCAATCCGACGAGGATGTCCGGTGGTTCATCAGCAATAAGGACGACGCCGTATACATCATGGAGGAGTTTGTCAACGGCTATGTCCAGACCTTCGACGGCATCGTGGACTCCAAGGGGCAGATGCTGTTCGAGTCCGGCAATATCACGCCCCTGTCCATCATGGACATCGTGAATACCCAGGGGGATTCCGTATACTATCTGGTAAAGGAGCTGCCGGAGAAAATCCGTAAGGCCGGACTTGCCACCGTGAAAGCCTTCGGCGTGAAAAGCCGCTTCGTCCATCTGGAATTCTTCGTCCTGAACGAAGATCAGGCGGGACTGGGCAAAAAGGGAGACGTGATCGGTCTGGAGGTCAACATGCGCCCCTCCGGCGGCTACACCCCCGAGATGTACAACTACTCCCAGGAGACCGACGTGTACAAGATCTGGGCGGACATGGTAGCCTTTGACTGCAACACCAAGCCCATCGGCGCGCACCATTTCTGCGCCTTCTACGGCCGCCGGGACGGACGGCGCTACAAGCTGGACGATTACGAGGTCATGATGAAGTATGGCAGCAAGATGGTCATGTGGGGACGCATTCCCGACGCTCTCTCCGGCGCCATGGCGAACCAGATGTACGTAGCCAATTTCGACACCGAAGAAGAAATGATGGCCTTCTACAAAGACATGGCCGCGACATACAAGGGATAAAAGAGATTAGCAGCCACGGCGGGGTTTCCTGCCGTGGCTGCTGTTGAAATTTATGCAGATATATGGTATAGTGAAGCCCGACAAGAAGGGAGAGTACGACATGAAGAAAATAACATGTATGCTGCTTGTGGGAGTGCTTATTTTTGAACTATGTGCGTGTTCACAGAATAAGCAGTCTGCAATGTATATAAAGCCAAGTGTTTTTTCGGATGAAACGCTGGAAGTTCTTGATTTGTTTGATGATGAAATTCAATTCTTCGATATATCGTTTGATGAGACTGCGAAATCATATGCAATATCGATTTGGGCCTATCGTGACGGTGAATGGGTTGAAGATGGAACAACGGCTGGAAACATTGACCATGTAACCGGGAGAATAGCCGTGAGACTGACGGAAACAGGCTGTGATTTATATACCATCGATGAAAACGGCCATGTTAAGTATAGCTTCCCGACTGTAGACACGCCATTTGACGAATCCACAGGAGTTGGCGGGACAAGAATTGACCGGGAGGTGCCGATTATGCTGAATAAAGAAATCCCTCTTTGGGTTAAAATCGGGACAACCGCGAACAGTATGCGTGTCCTGGATATAACGGACGATTTCAGAAATGCTGAGTGCAATGCGGGAATCGCCGTTACCCTTACGGTATCTGATGTAGAGGTGGACGCAAAATGAGTACAAAGAAAGCCATCGGCGATTCATTTGCTGCAATATTCATTTTACTTATTTCGCAGCTTATCGCCCAGGGCATTGCAACCGCGTTTGGCCTGATAAAAGTCCCGTCCGGAGTCTGCAATATAATTGCGGGGGCTTTATATGCCGGATTGGCGTATGCTTTCCTGAAAATCTTTGCCGCCAAAATTGTGAAGCTGCCTATGGCGGAGCTGGGGATGCCGGAATTTGCCGTTAAAAAGAGATGGATTCTGACGGCTGTATTATTGCCGTCCATGGTCAAAGGGAGCTATCTTCTGGCGTTCAGCGGTCAATACGTTTCGTCCAATATGAGCGGAACGCAAATTTTCAATACATTAAGCGCGGGCATTGCGTTTACCGGAATTGCGGCTGGATTTGTTGAAGAAATGGTATTCAGAGGTGTTATTCTGAATGTATTAAAGAAAAAGTGGAATATTAAGGCGGCGGTTATTGTCCCCTCGATATTATTTGGTTTTGTGCATATTCTGGGGATGAATTTTTCGGTAGGCAGTTGCTTGCTGGTCATTCTTGCCGGTACGATGGTCGGCGTTATGTTTTCCTTGATTGCAATCGAAAGCGGCTCCGTCTGGAACAGCGGAGTGGTACATGCCGTCTGGAATATTGTGATAATCGGCGGAGGACTGGCCATCGGGGAAAAAGCGGATGAATATTCCGTAATGACGTACGTTCTTGACTCTAAATTATTTGCAGTTACGGGCGGCGAATTTGGCGTTGAGGCATCCGCCATTTCACTGGTGGGATACATAATTGTGGCCGGTATGGCGCTTGCTATGATCCGGTCAGAAAAGAAAGCAGATCGGGTGCTTTAATGTGAAACCGAACGCCCCGGGCAGATGCCCGGGGCGTTTTGCGCTCATATTACAGCTTATGAAAAATCGGCTGCCGGTTTTCGAAGGTACAGACGTACCCCAAAATGTCTTTCAGAATGTCACAGGCGCGGAAGGTGTACTGCCCCACCCGGTTACAGCGGTGGGCGTCGGAGCCGACGGTGACGATCTCGCCCCCCAGCTCCCGGAAGCGCCGGAAAATGTCGGGGGAGGGGAGAAAATCGCCGCAGCGGTCAACGCCGCTGGTATTCATTTCCAGCCCCTTGCCCTTTTCGGCCAGAACCCGGAGAATTTCGTCGATGACCTCCCGGTGGGCAACATAGGACAGGGGCGCATGTGTGGGGTGACAGGGGGGCTTGCTGATATAAGTCAGATGTGCCAGTACGTCGAAATCCTCATGAACCTGAGCACAGGCCAGCGTTTCCTCCAGATACCGCTGCTCCACCTGATAAACGGTCTTCCCCTGCCAGAACGGCTCAAAATACACGTCAAGCCCGTCCACAAAATGGATGGAGCCGAGGACAAAGTCAAAGGGACGCCGGGCAAGGTCTTTCCGGAACTGCGCCTGATTATCCCGGGTAAGGCCGAACTCCACACCCCGCCGGATGGTCAGCCCGGGAAGCGAAAGACGGTCGTATTCCGCGTTGTAGACCTCCGTGCGGAAGGTCAGGTCGCCCATCTGCCCGGTGGGGTCGTAGTCCAGATGGTCGGTGAAGCAGATTTCCTTCAACCCGGCGTCCAGCGCCGCCTGCGCCAAGGCGCGGCCGGTGTCGTGGCCGTCAAAGGAAACCCGGGAATGAATGTGAAAATCAAACATCTCTCTCTTCCTCCTCCCAAAACAGGCGGAACGCCGTGGGCAGCGCCGCCTGCGCGTCGATCTGCTCTGCCGTGAACCATGAAAAGCCGCCGGATGCTTCGGCAACTTCCAGATAAATTCCCTTCATATTCCACTGGATGTGGGTGAAAATGTGCTTTCTCGAAACCTCCCGCAGAATTTCCCGTGGACGAAGCCCCATCCGCTCCACCTCGGCCAGCGCGTGAGCTGTATCCAGATGTCCGGCCACATTGGGAAACTGCCACAGCCCCGCGAGGAGCCCTTTGCCCGGGCGCTTTTCCAGAGCATATTTCCCGTCGCATTGCAGAATGAACACGGTTCTGTCCTCCTGCCGCCGCTCCCGTTTGGGTGACTTGACAGGGAGGGCTTCCGCGGTGCCATGCTGATATCCGAGACAAATTTTCCGACAAGGGCAGCTGCCGCATTCCGGTTTTCGGTTGGGGCCGCAGACGGTGGCACCCAGCTCCATCAGCGCCTGCGTGAAGTCGCCGGCTTCTTTCGGATAGATGGCGGCAAGCCTTTCCCGGACGCTGGCTTTCACGGCGGGCAGATCGATAGGGGAGGGGTCGTCCGTCAGCCGGGAGAAGACCCGCAGCACATTGCCGTCCACAGCCGGGACGGGGAGGTCAAAGGCGATGGAGCAGACAGCGCCCGCAGTATACTCGCCGATACCGGGCAGCGCCAGAACCGCATCGTATTCCCCGGGAAATTGGCCGTCATAGCGTTCCTGAATGACCTGCGCGGCCTTTTTCAGATTCCGCACCCGGCTGTAGTAGCCAAGTCCCTCCCACAGCTTGTGCAGAGCGTCGTCATCACAGTTTGCCAGAGCCTCCACGGTGGGCAAAGCGGCGAGGAAGCGGGCGTAGTAGCCCTTAACGGCTTCCACCCGTGTCTGCTGGAGCATGATTTCCGACAGCCAGATATGGTAAGGCTCTTTCGTTTCCCGCCATGGCAGGCAGCGGTGGTTTTCCCGATACCACGGAAGCAGCAGCTCGGGGAGCATATTCAAATCCAGATTATCCATATCCAGCGTCTCCTTATGGTGGACATTTTACACCAGAAACACCGGGGCTGTCAAGGCGGCGCGGAGGGGAAGATAAAAAAGTTGGAAAAAGCGAAAAAAGCACTTGCATTTTTTTAAGAGATGTGGTACTATATTCAGGCATTTGAGAGAAGTGCGTATGCGCCAGTAGCTCAGTTGGATAGAGTGACTGACTACGAATCAGTAGGTCGGGGGTTCGAGTCCCTTCTGGCGTACCATGACGAGTGTTCTTATAGGATCTGATCCTTTGAGAACACTCGTCATTTTTATTGCCCATTTTGTGCCGGTTCGTAGCTGACATAGACACCTCTGCGAGTGTTGACTGTTACGTCAGGCACGGGCATGGACGGGGTATCTGGGATAAACAGGGCACCGACACAGTTGTAGTAGATGGTCAATTTCTGAACCCATTCGCCGTTGATTTTTTCGGCTTGGTGAACCTCAATGTGATTGACCAATTCGTTCAGCATCCGGGGCGTCAGTTTCTTGGCACGGGTATACTTGCGGACGGTAGCCAGGAACATATCCGTAGAAACGGAATCACCGCTGAGCTTGTCCAGCTCCTTGCGGAGTGCCTTGATTTTTTCGGATAGCTCCGCCTGTTCTTCCTCATAACGCTGGGACATTTTGGAAAAGCGCTCGTCAGACAGCTTCCCGGAAAGATTATCCTCATAAATGCGTTCAAATAACCCATCCAGTTCACCGTCACGGGCTTGCGCTGCCACAAGCTCTTTTTGTTTGAGCTTGCGTTCCAGCTCTACCGCCTTTTGGGTGCTGCCCATAATGGCTTGCTGAAACTCGTCCTCGTAATGCACGGCATATTTTGTGAGCCGTTTGATCTCACCCAAAACCACCTGTTCCAGAAAATCCACACGGATATAATGGGTAGAAGTACAGCTGCCCCGGCCACTGTTGTAATTGGAACAGTTAAAATACCTAATGTCGTGATTGCCTTGGTTGAAGTGGTAGTTTAAGTTATGACCGCAGTCTGCACAGACTAGTAGACCACAGAACATATTCCGTTCGCCGTCCTTAGGCTTTCGCCGGCGAATCTTGCCACGCTTTTCCTGAACCTGTTCCCAGATGGCACGGTCAACAACTGGCTCATGTACATTCTCGAAAATGGCCCAGTTTTCACGGTCATTGGGAATTCGCTTCTTGTTCTTATAAGACTTGGAATAGGTCTTGAAGTTCAGTACATCCCCGCAATACTCCTGCAATGACAGAATATTGACGATGGTGGAGGGGTTCCACTTTGTGGATGGCTGCTGCGTTTCCTTGCCAGGCTTTCGGATGCCCTTTTTCAGCCAGTAGGCACGGGGCGTGAGGATACCTTCTGATTCAAACATGGAGGCGATTTGCTCCGTCCCATATCCTTCCAGAATCAGGTTGTAGATCCTGCGGACAATCAGGGCAGCTTCCTCGTCTACAATCCAGTGCTTCGGATTATCCGGGTCCTTAATGTACCCATAAGGCGGTGGTCCCATGGGTTCCCCAGCGTTTCCCTTAATTTTGTTACTGATGCGACGTTTCTTGCTGATGTCCCGGGCATACCACTCATTGAACAGGTTACGGATAGGAGCTAACTCATTTTCACCCTCTGCTGTATCGATGTTGTCCGAAACGGCCACCAGGCGGATATCGTGTTCCGGGAAGAACTCCTCCATGAGCCGTCCCACCTCAATGTAGTTACGACCCAGCCGGGAAAGGTCCTTGACAAACAGAGCGGATGCCTTGCCCTCCTCCAACTGGCGCATCATTTCATTAAAGCCGGGACGGTCCATGGTGACACCGGAAACGCCGTCGTCTACAAAGGTGACAATATTCGTGTAGCCCATGTCCTTTGCCATCTTGGTCAACAGCTTTTTTTGATTACTGATGCTGTAGCTTTCCCCTTCCAGATTGTCATCACGGGACAAGCGGGGGTAGATGAACGCGGTAACATCGCGTGTTTTCTTGTTGTTCGACTTTTTCATAAGTCCTCCTTTTAACAGTCGAGCAACGAATTGTGTTTTCTTCTTTACACAACAATTATACCGCGCTTAACTGTTATTGTCAGCTGATATTCTGAAAATCACAAACTTTTTTCGCAGTCTGCCTGCATGAGACGCAGGAGAACTTCACCCAGGGTATTGTTATTTTCGGGCTTGAATACCGGCTGAACGACAAACGACCTGCCAGAAATATGGTAGGTCGTTTGTGCGTCAAGAGGATCTTGTTTGGATGGAGCAGTTTGGTTTTTCGATATATTTTCTTGCTTCATAATTTCCTTTCAAATGATTGTTTTTTGCGATTGGGCAGCAGGACAAACGGCTGCTTGGCCTATGGGTAAACCCACAGCAGCTCCACGGGAATCTCACCCCCCAGCATCCCGCTGGGCCCTACCCATTGCCTGCGACGCTCTGAACGCTCGGACTGTGGCTGTAAGGGAGTACCTGACCTTCTGCGTGTCGTCGCCCATGCGCTGCCAGGCGCATTTTGCGGTGCAGGTGGGAATCGCTCACTTCACAGAAGGTCACAGCGAACCCGCCGTCCGGCTCGGCACAGAAGGGATGTATTTGTCTGCCTTTATGCTGCGCCGGAGTTATCTGCCGGGCTTTCTTTGTCAAAGGCCTGCCGCAGAGGGTGGAAAGGGAAACACCCTCTGCTTTTGGCTTTTACACAGGCAATACCTTGAAGGCAGTTACAATGCTGACACGCAGCTTCGCTTCCAGTTGGTCCCGCATGGATTCGTCTACACAAAGAAACTCATTTCCGTATGTATCCTTTACGGGACGGGTAGACAGGACGCGGATATAACTGCTGTAGTGCCGCAGGACAGCGTCCAGGGCTTCCGTTTCGCCGTTGATGGCTTTCAGAATGGTCTGCACAGGAATGGACGGTCTTACAGTTCCGGCCATTCGTACCCCTCCTTCTCTAAAATCTTGCGCAGTTCCTTCAAAATGCCGATTCGGCGTTTGCTGACCGTCTGATGAACGATGTGGAGGTATTCCGCAATTTCCCGGTCCGTCATTTCCAGGAAGAAGGACAGCAGGATGATATCCCGTTTTCCCTCTGGAAGCTGTGCCAGAATTTCCGCCAGAACATCCCCGGTCACAACGACAGGGACACCCAATACTTCAAAGATGTGGTCATCCTGGAAGTACCGGTCCTCCACAGCGATTTGGGACAGCTCCTCCGGCCCCATATGGTCCAGAGGCTCCTCCCATTCCCGTTGCCGGCTGTACCCGTTGTGAATACGGTTGGCCTCGTTCTTCAAAACCCTGGTGCAGAACCCACCGAACTGATTTTGAATGCGCTTTTCTTCGGAGTCTTTCATTTTCTCACCTCCCTTCGCAGCCGCGAAGGCGGGTGGTGATCTTCTCCCTTTCAATTGGGTAATCCGAAAGAATGGATTTTGGCAACCAAATTCTGAAAAATTGCAAAAATTTTGAGCCTACATTGCCAACTAAATTGGAATGTAGGCTCAGACTTTGAAATATTATGTTCTCATTTGATGAACGAATAACCGCATTGGACCCAATGCCAATAATTAGTCAATATGTTCTTAATGTCCCTTCTAAGCAATATGCCATCCTTGTATAGCGGTACCATGGTGAAACCCGCCGACCGGTCTGATGTAAATGTGTAACCGCCGGACATATGGAAATCATGACATCAACCATGAGCATATCCAGCGTATCTGCGTTTAATGTTTGAAGACTTTTTTCTGTCTGACGGAAGATATCATCCCGGAGGCATTCTTTGGTATTCTGGTCAAATGGCCCGATTTTTGTAATGACATACGGACGATCCTCCGGTCGTTTCATACGAAGCCATTCACCAATCGTTCTTTCTGAATCCCCATAATTGTTTGCAGTATCAAGCGCGTTGACGCCACAGGCCGCAGCTCTGTCAAGCAGCGCAAAAGCTGCCTCTTTTGGGGGCTTCTGTGTATGCTCACCGAGGCCATAGTCCATACCAAGCTGCACAGTTCCGAGTGTGAACACGGACATGTCCATGCCCTTAACATTTACATGCTTCATTGTGTGCCTCCTGTCACCAGATCGTCCATCCGCCATCCATCACAAGCGTAGCACCCGTGACATAATTGGCTGCGTCAGAGGCGAGAAATACAACCGGTCCTTTGATGTCATCCTCATTGGCCCAACGCCCAAGCGGGCAATTCTCAATATATGTGTCTACAAATTTTTTCTTATCCGGTGCATCTGCCAGTCCGGGATCATAGCCGCCGGGTGCAATGCAGTTCACACGGATGTTGTACTTTCCATATCGGCCGGCCATATATTTTGTCAACCCCACCATTGCCCACTTCTCCGTTGTATAGTTGACAGGCTGATCTCCAAACGTATCGGGATAAAACGGGAAGTGAGGGCTATCCAGGCCTCTCATGGAACTGATGTTGATGATGCTGCCACGTTTCTGCGGAATCATATAATCCATACGGCTTGTGACAGTAAAATTTGGCCGTTCAAATTTGTACTTACAGAATCCTGAAGTTTCTGTCTGGTCGCGTTTGCTAAGGACGTCATATTCCGGCGGTCGACAGCATTGTTGACCAGAATATCAATGCGTCCAAAGCGTTCAACTACTGCTGCGGAAAAGCGCTTGATGGAGTCATCGTCATTTAAGTCGAGCGACATACCCACCGCAGCGTATCCAGCCGCGCGGAGCTCTGCGGCATATGCTTCACATTTTTCACCGCTTCGGGATGCAATGACAACCTGTGCCCCCATCTCACATAACCCTGCTGAGATTGATGCACCATACAAGCCCCGTCCTCCAGTGACGATGGCAACTCGGTTATCGAGTGAAAATAGTTCTTTTGCAGTTTTCATTTAGGATCTCCTGTGTTAGCAAACAGCTGGTTCAACATCGAACCTTTAGTGTGATAATTTCAAACGGTTTCACTTCAAATGCAACAGTTCCATAAGAGACGGGAAGCTCTTCAATTTCGTTTTCCATCAAATCACAGCGGAATACATGCTTAACGCTTTGCGGCAGCGTTACCTTCGTCTGTGTGCGCTTGTTATAAGCCTCGTACATACGAAGAATCATATCATCCGAATCCTCCGCCTTTTTCACAGTTTCGAGAATCACATTCTCCGCAGAAACAGAAACGAGGCTAAAGGTGTCTGGCAGAACCCCTCTTTGTCTTGACATTTGTACCGCTGTCATCGGCAGGTTTAAGTTATATGCCATCTGCACAATACCGGCAGCACGGTAGTCTCCATGGTGCGGAACGAGTGAATATGTAAAAGTATGCTCACCCTGATCCGCAATCGGATTCGGATATGTTGCCGATTTCAAGAGTGTCAGCCGCATTATGCCGTCATGCACGTCATGCCCATACTTGCAGTCATTGAGCAATGCTACGCCGTAGTCATATTCTGAAAGATCACAATACTTATGTGCGCAGACCTCAAATTTTGCAGCATCCCAACTTGTATTGAAATGTGTCGGTCGCTCCAACGTACCAAACTGAATTTCATATGTTGCACGACTGGCATTGATTTTAACTGGAAACGCTGCTTTCATCAGCAAGTGATTTTGATGCCAGTCAACCTTTGTATCAAAATCAATTCTGCGCAGATCTTCGTAAACCCATATGATCTGTTCGAGTGTTGACTCCAAGAAGTGGCGGCAAATCTTCAACCCTGCACGCGCTCCGTCTGTAATCGATGTTACAGATTCGACTTGGTTGAACGCATACTCTTTTTCCTTGTAGTAGTTTGTGATCTCCCACGCATCAAAAGCTCTGGGATAGTCCTCATATACTTCCAAACGGTTTGCGGTCCCCTTAGACGAGTCAATGACCTCTCTCTGCGCTTTTTTATCAAAGATTGACCGGATCTCATAGTTTTCATCGAAGCAAATGAGATAGAACTCATTTTCAATTTCATGGTCACGCACAAAAACACTATTCTTCAGGGGACTTGGCTGTACAACTGCATATCCCTTTGGAGGGATATGTTCCACAAACCGTGCCTGTCCGTCAATTCGCACGACACTGCTGTTCTCGAACGAATGCGGGTTGAACACAGCAACTCCGCCATCTGTATGGATCAGCTTACAAATTGCCGTTTCTGCTTCTGCACTGATATCGTTGGCATTCTGCAGAACAAGCGGATAGACCCGGTCGCAATCCTCATACACTTCCTTAACTGATGACCCCGGAATAATGTCATGGAATTGATACAAAAGGACTCGTTCCCAGCCACGATTCAGCTTTTCATGTGGATATTCCAAACCTGCAAGCAATTTGCCGAGAACCGAAAGCAACTCTGCATTCTGATATGCAAACTCGCATTTTCGATTATTGCGTTTGTTGCGGGCAATGGATGTATAGGTACCGCGGTGCATCTCCATATAGAGTTCCCCGTCCCATACCGGCAGTTTCGGATTGTGTTCTTCCTTTGCGACATGATTCAGGAATTCTCCTACTGTGCCAACTCGTGCATTGGGGAGTTCTCCAAATCCCTTTTTCATACGGCGAAGTTTTTCAACCATTTCCATCGTCGGACCACCACCGCCATCACCGTAGCCATATGTATTGATAACCTGATCCGAAAACTCTTTTTGCTGGAATCGCTCCCATGTGCCTGCAATCGTATCTGGGTCATTGTCGGAAACATACGTTGTATATGTAACCGGCTTTTCCCCGCGTTTTTTCTTTTGCGCTGTCAGGAACCAGCTAAAGATTTCTGTACCATCGATGCCGCGCCAACGGAATATATCGTAGGGCATCATATTCGTTTCATTCCAGCTGATTTTTGATGTCACAAAATAGTCTACGCCGCTTTTTTTGAGGATCTGCGGCATAGCTGCTGAGTATCCGAAAACATCCGGCAGCCAGAGCACACGGCTATCCACACCGAATTCCTGCTTAAAGAAGCGTTTGCCAAACAGCACTTGACGAACAAGACTTTCGCCGGAGGTCAGATTGCAGTCTGCTTCCAACCACATAGCTCCTTCAACTTCCCAACGTCCGGCAGCAACCATTTTCTTCACTTCCGCATACAGTTCAGGGCATTCTTCTTTTAAGAAAGCATAAAGCTGCGGCTGGGAGGACATGAATTTGTACTCCGGATACTGCTTCATCATTTGCAGGACAGTGGAAAATGAGCGCTGGACTTTCTCTCGCGTCTGCTCCAGTGTCCATAGCCATGCCACATCAATATGCGTGTGTCCGATGCAGATTACGGTCCCACGCTGCTCCTGTGTGTGATCGGTATACAGTGCGTGATGCAGATATGTTCTCGCCTCACGTACAGATGCAAAGAATATCTCGCTGCCTGGTTCTCTGCAGTCCAGTCTATTGATAGCATTATTTAAAACGCTTAGAACATCCGCATAGGTTTTACTATTCGGATCCGAGAATTTCAAGACATCGGATGGAACTTGCAGATCGTAGTAGAGGCCAATACAATCTTCATTTACAAGCCGCAGTTCTGCGTGGAATTCTTTATACCAGCGCACCTTGGCAGAATACAGATACAATGCCATGTCCATTTCTGGTAAGTCTGGCAAAATAATCTCTGTGTGATTGATATCCATGCCCTGCGTCAGTGTTCCATTGATGTAAGCGATTGTCTGCGGCAAATCGATGTCTGCACGCGGATCAACTGCACGAGAATCTGTTGTAAGCGCAAAACGTACTTCCTTGCCGCGCCAACTTTCGGGGATAACCACATGTCTGCAAAACCACGCATGCGCGTCCGGAATGTTACCCCAGCGGTCATCTGCGCCAAAATCACGGAAAGCATCGCTGCTGCTATCTGGAATTTGATTGTCAGTTTTATATCCGCACTCACTGAACCGCCATCCAATCAAGGGCTGGCACTCATAGTACCAATGCTTTTTCAAAAGAATCAGCATCTGCGAAATGCGTTCCATTGTAAAATCCATATCTGTCTCCTTGTCATTGCTGCGGGTCAGCAATCTTCCTGTATTTCAACCTCAACTTGTGTAATTCTCGGTGTGCCGCAGGAGCATTTTGCGCATAGTGCGAGTCTGTATTGAACAGCTCTCTTTAATTGCAGTTCTGTAATATCTGCTCCAGATTCGACCTTATGCCATGGCGCATTCTGAATATCTGCCTCCGTCTTTGCCGCCCGGACTTCGACCTCAACCCAGCTTGTAGACGTGCAGGTTCCGTGCCATGTAATCTTCTCAACCATGGAGTTTATCGGTAAAATCTTTACCTCAGAAGTATAATGCTCTTTCGGTCTCCGGTTGAGGATATTTCCGGGATCGACTGTACACATTCCGTGCGGCCCTGTTGCCGGAAGCTTTGTTTTCCGCTCATCGGAAAGTCCATTTGGGCCACCCCAGAAGATAAAGGAATGGGCCTCATGATTGCCATACTCTTTATGGCAGGCAACAGCAAGGTCCGTGTAACCATCGCCATTAAAATCGCCGGATACACACCCGGAGCCGGAATGGTTGAACAGGTACTTTACGCGCATTGTACTGAAATTCCCGTGATCGTTCTCATACAAATAGGATAACAGATCTCTGCAGCGACCATTATTGTAGGAGGTTGCATAAATGTCCAGCTGACCACAGCCTCTGTAATCGCCAACTGTCACTGCATTTGCACAACTGGCCGGGAGCTGCATCCTTCTGTTTTCCTGATACCCGTCGGCACCACCCCAGTAAACCGTAATATACGACTCCTGTTTCACCGTTTTCTTCGTGGACATATGCTGCGCAAGAATCAGATCAGGGTAACCATTCCCATTCAAATCTGCGACTGCAGCAGACGCAACTCCATCCGTCTGAAGCGTCGTCATGCGATCTTTGGAAAAGCCGTCCGGACCGCCCCAAAAAATAAAGCATCTGGGCCCGACAATTTCTGATACAAACAGGTCAAGCCACCCATCACCATTGAAGTCCGCAGCAAGCAACCATCGGACTTGACCAAACTCGGTTAGATTCTTTTGCTGTTCCTGTGTCATCCCGTCATTCCAGCGATCACCCTCAGCGTATTTTTTGGGCTGGTATTCCGGTTCATCAGGTCCGAGAACAATCCTTGTGCAGTTCTCTAATGAATATCCCTTTTCACTGCCATGAAAAATTCGTAATTCGCGATTTTCATATCCACCAAATGCGATATCAAGATATCCGTTCTTTCGGAAATCGCCAATCGCAGCACCATGCGCGCGCACGGTGGGAAGAATGATTTTGTTCTTCTCGTCGAACCCGCATCCACTGTTTCTGTAGATGTAGCTGCCATTATCCAGATGCGGTGCATCCTCAAAGCAGTTGCTGACCAGAATATCTACATTTCCTGTATCAAAGAAATCGCACATTGCACCATCCACAGAAGAATGCCCAGGGAGTTCCAGCCGACGGTTTTCTTGATATCCTTCTTTGCCACCCAGATAAATGTAAATGTTTTCGCCGCCTTGCTTACGGTTCATGATGTGATTTAGGACAATAATCTGATCGTGATCCGCATTCCCATCCGGTCGTCCGGCCAGAATGTGCGCACAATCTCCTCCAATGACAGTTGCGATTACTTCTGCAGACCCATCTGGCTTCAATTCAACGATTGGTGATGGAACTTCCTGCTCAACCTTTTCACCTGTACGGCAGAAAATCACTTTATTCCCACCCAGCGAGGCAATCGTCACACTGACTGCACCCTTGACGGGAACGGCAGTATATTGATCCCAATTATCTCTGTTCGCGGCATTGAGATAGAGTCTGCACTTAGCAATGTCCTCACGCCCCGCAAAAACGGCGACAGCCAGATCGTCTTGCCCATTTCCGGTTAAATCGGCGGCCGCCGCGCCAACTGCGCCCGGGCAGTTAAAACTGATATCTACAGAGAAATTTCGCTCTTTGTTGCAGGAATACAGAAGGGCTGTATCTTTCTGCATACAAAACAGGTATTGCTTGCCACCCAGCGCAAAAACACACGGCCGCCATTGTGTTGCAGAAACAACTAGACCGGCTGTAGAGCCGCCCGCTTCAATCAGACGTTCATCCGTACTTTCCGATAGGAGCCATTGAATTTGTTCCGTCACAAGACCGTTTTCACTGCCATAGATAATTCCAACACGACCATCTGTGTCTTTGATGCAAAGGTCACAAAAACCATCGCCATCGAAATCTGCTGCCGAAATGCTCGCTGCCGAAATGTCATAATCTACAAAATCAGCCGGGCAAAATCCTTTTTCGCGTTGATAGAACATTCTCAGATGTCCGTTGGAAAGGAAGATGATTTCTATTTTCCCATCGCCATTGAAATCACCCGCACAAACGCCCATTGCATTGGGGACAGGCAATTCCATGCGGTATTGCTCAGTATGAAGAACTTCATGGAGAATATCTTTTTTCTGCGCTTCCGCAGGTGCAAACCACCGAAGACGCCATATGTTCTTCTGTCCAGCGGTTTACCCCGGAGCAGCAAGCACTGGCAATTCAAATTGAGGATTATTATTCTTATCTGGAAACCATAGGCTTCAAGCTTGTACACTATTGGGGCTTCCTGTGGGGCAACGAATTCTTCCCCAAGGTCGTTCCCGGGTATGCCGCTGATACAGTTTTTACCGCAAAGTACACGCATATGCTTGAACACGATCTTGGCATCATACTTGCAGACCAGATGTAACAAACGGAGCCTCCATTTGGCGGAGGCTCCGTTTGTTAGCAAATACTGCCTGACGATCGATTACACCCTGTCCAGAATTCTTCCATCCGTAGAAACGATCACCACGTCCCACGGGATCAGCTTTCCGCTGTTCAGCAGCGCTTTCTTCACCGCCTGCTCAATGCCGCCGCAGCAGGGGACTTCCATCCGAACGACCGTGATGCTGCGGATGTCGTTGTGCTTCAGAATCTCCGTGAGCTTGTCGGAATAGTCCACGGCGTCCAGCTTGGGGCAGCCTACCAGCGTGATGCGGCCCTTGATGAAATCCTGATGGAAATTGGCATAGGCGTAGGCCGTGCAGTCGGCGGCGACCAGAAGCTTTGCCCCGTCGAACCATGGCGCGTTCACGGGCGCAAGCTTGATCTGCACCGGCCACTGGCGCAGCTGGGACTGCTGGGGCGTCCTGACGTCGCAGGGGGATTCCTCCCGGTGAATGGCCCGCGCCGCGGAGCCGGGGCAGCCGCAGGGCAGTTTTTCTTCCTTTTTTGCCTTCGCGGCCAGAACGGCGGCTTCGTCGTAGGCAGCCGCTTCCCGTTCTACGAAGGTGATCGCGCCGGTGGGGCAGGCGGGAAGGCAGTCGCCCAGACCGTCGCAGTAGTCGTCCCGCATCAGCTGCGCCTTGCCGTCTACCATGGCGATGGCGCCCTCGTGGCACGCCGCCGCGCAGGCGCCGCAGCCGTTGCATTTTTCCCGGTTGATTTCAATAATTCTGCGAATCATAATCTGTTCCTCCTGCTTTTTTGGGGAAACTCTGAACAAATCACCTTCGGCTGGACAGCGGACCTTTTTCCCTAGCCGTGCGGCTTCACAAGCGGGAAATACACAAAGTATTCCTCCACTTGCGAAGCCTTCGTCTAGGAAAAAATCTCTCGCCGCCAGCTCTCGCCGATTTGTCCAGAGCTTCCCTTGACTTTATGGCCACAGTTTACTATACTATTGCAAAAACGTATGTTGGAATTCCAACAAAGGAGCGATTATGGAAGCATATTATGAAATATTGTCCCAATGTCCGCTGTTCATGGGGATAACGCGGCAGGAAATGCCGGAAATACTGAACTGTCTGGACAAAAAGGTGGTCGAGATACCAAAAGGCGACCCGGTGTTTCTGGAAGGGGAGCCTGCCCGGTTCGTGGGGGTCGTGTTGTCCGGCGGGGTGCAGATCGTCCGGGACGATTACTACGGAAACCGAAGCGTGCTGACGGTGGCCGCGCCCGGCGAGCTGTTTGCGGAAGCTTTCGTCTGCGCGGGGCTGGAGAGATTGCCGGTCAGCGCCTTTGCCGTGCAGAACAGTACCGTGCTCCTGCTGGATTGCCGGCGGGTGATGACCGGCTGCGGCCATGACTGCCTGTTCCACAGCCGGCTGGTCTATAACCTTCTGCGGGGCATGGCCAGGAAAAATCTGGCGCTGACGGAGAAGATACGGTTCATGTCCCGGAAAACGACCCGGGAAAAGCTGATGGAATTCCTGCTCGATCAGGCGAAGCGCCACGGCAGCGCGGAGTTTACGATCCCCTATGACCGTCAGGCGCTGGCGGATTATCTGGGCGTGGAGCGGAGCGCCATGTCGGCGGAGATCGGGAAGCTGCGGAAGGACGGGCTGATCGAAACCGGCGGCGCGTGGTTCCGGGTGGCGGCTTCTGACGGAAAATGATTACAAATGTGTAACAATATGTGGATTCTGACGGCTTTTTCGACACAAGATGTTGTGGGGATTTTAAAAATTGTATTGACAATTTCTTAAATCGGTCTTATAATACTGAATAGAGAAACACGAGCAGAGGCGCTGCGTCCGTAACGGCGGTTTCGTCAGGGGGCAGGGCTTAACAAGGAAATGGGGTAGGATGCCCCGCATTGACCAATACCGTGTGCGTTTAGAAGCCTGTCCGTTGGCGAAAGCCAGTCATTGGGGCGACCTGAGAAGGCAGGGCAGGTTTTGCTTGAGGCGCGAGTCGGGAGACCTACTGTTTCGTCAGAATGTTGCTTCGGAATGGTCATGGCGATGTTCTACCCGTCGGTGGAACACGCGATGACCATTTTTTGCGTGGTTTCTCTAAAATTACAACCTAATTCATGTTTCCGTGGCCGGGCGGGGCGTTCAGACTGCCCGGCTGAACAAGAGAACGGGGTGCGAGTCCCCACGCTGCCGGCACTGTAAGTGTCGAGACGGCCTGCCGTTGGTGAAAGCCAGTCATTGGAGAATTCCGAGAAGGCAGACAGGCCGCCGCTCGAGACACAAGTCAGGAGACCTACGGAAACAGACAGCGGCCGCTTTGCCCCGGGAATTGGGCGGAGACGGTCGGTTTTCGGCGCAGAAAAACGGCTGCGGCGGTCTATTGTTTTGGACTGCCGCGGCCGTTCTTCATTATATATAGAAATGTAGAAATAGGTGCATTATGCCGACGCCAAGCAGAAATGCGATTTATGACGCGACCATCCGCAGAATGACCGCGTGCGCTCTGGAAGAAGCGGAGAACCGTTTCGCCGTGGAACACGCGCAGGACACGGAGCAGCAGCTTGCCGATTATCTCCGCAAATATGCGGACGAACTGGGGCACACGCCATGGCCACGGGAGATTCCGGGCGGCGTGACCATTCAGACACGCTTCGGAAGCTGGGAGGCGGCTGTGGCGGAGGCGGGGCTGCCTTTCCCCGAGCATCCGAACCAGCCGGGCAAGTTCCGGCGCGTCCGGGAAGAGACCCGGCGCCAGCGAGCCATCTACCGCCAGAAGAAAGCCGAAAAACGGGAGCGGGCGAAGGAACGAATGAAGGCGCAGGAAGAAAAAAGAAGAAAAAATCGTCAATCCGGTATTACCTGATCCGCGTAACCCCCTTGCGCGAATCTGTAATATAAGGAAACTCTGAATCAATCGTCTGCGGCTGAGCAGCGGGCCTTTTGCCCCCATGCCGCAGGCTGAAAAACGGGAAATACATTCAGTATTCCTCCGTTTTCCAGCCTTTGCATGGGAACAAAATCCCTCGCTGTCAGCTCTTGCCGATTTCATCAGAGCTTCCTGAGATAAGTATCGAGATACCTTTCAAAAAAGGAGGAAACGTTCATGTTCGGCACTCGTAAGCTGGGTAAAACCAGCGCACAGAGAAAGGCTCTGCTGCGTCAGCAGGTAACCGACCTGCTGGCCAATGGCAAGATGGAGACCACCTTCTATCGTGCCAAGGAAGTCCAGCCTGTGGTTGAGAAAATGATTACTCTGGGCAAGAAGGGCAACCTGGCAGCTTACCGTAAGGCGCTGTCTTTCATCACCAAGGAAGACGTTGCCAACAAGCTGTTCAAGGAGATCGCTCCGAAGTACGCTGACCGCAACGGCGGCTACACCAGAGTGACCCGCACCGGCGCCCGCCGGGGAGATGCTGCTGAGATGGCAGTCATCGAGCTGGTGTAAACCTTGCAAAATGAGGAAAAAACGCCTGCCGTCATACGCGGCGGCAGGCGCTTCTTCCGGCAAGCAAAATCCTGCTTTTTTCGCAAAAAAAGCTTGACAATTCGCAGACTCTATTATATAATAGTGAAGCTGTCCGGGTGATACGGAAGCGAAGTGAATATGCTGCTATAGCTCAGTCGGTAGAGCGCATCCTTGGTAAGGATGAGGTCGCCAGTTCAAATCTGGCTAGCAGCTCCATGTTTATTCAACACTTTAGATGCAACTTGAAATAAGTTGCATCTAAAGTGTTTCTTAGGATAATTTCAAGGGAAATCAACTGAGATTAGTTCGGAAATCAAAGGTAAAATGTGAACACGA
>ERZ772867.195-NODE-195-length-88854-cov-6.320296_pt1 | contig 88854 bp, 79 predicted proteins | sample MGYA00511341_ERZ772867 | MGnify/ENA primary metagenome ERZ772867 (study PRJEB29015, sample SAMEA2737707) | human gut metagenome | biome: human gut; feature: human-associated habitat; material: faeces | place: China | collected 2012 ... | reverse complement strand
AGCTTGTCAAAAATACTTTTTTGACAAGCTCACGCCCGCGGAGAATATCTCCGCGGGCGTATGACGTTAATATAGCTTCAATTGCTGCCGCGCGAGCATTTTTCGGCGTCAATGGCGAGGACCACCATGAGTGCGCACAGCGCGTCTCTCGCGTCCGGTACGTCGATGGTGTAGGTATCCGTCCAATGGAGGAGCTCCTTGGATATGCACGCAACGGTGCGTCCCGCTGCGTCCTCGATCGTGTAGTCCCACTCCAGAAAGCTGCCCTGCACGCGCCAGCCGTTGAAGTCCAGCACGAACGCGGGGCGGAAGAGCGTGAACTCCTTGCGGATCGTGCCGATGCTCCGCTCGCCGACGTAGAGATCAAATTTCGGCAGGAATGTCAGCACGCGCTCTTTTACTGTGGCGATGTGCCTCCCCTGCGTGTCGAGAATGTGCAGGCAGTGTCCCCAGGCGAGCTTTCCTTCCACAGTGAAAGCCGTTGCGCCGGTAGAGGCGTCGTAAATGTCGTAGCTGTCAAACCACGAGAAAAACCGCTGCTTGAAACAGAGCTTCATTTTGTTTCTCTCCTTTGCATGACAGCGCACACGAGCGCACACACGCTGAGCGCCATGCAGAGATACTTGAACTCGCGTCCGGCGGCGAGATACATGGCGCTGTTGAAAAAGAGATCGATCACGAGGATCACGATCACGGCGAGCGCAAGCGCCGCCGTCAGGTGCGAGAGCAGATTTCGGAATTTCACCGGCGGTCACTCCTTTGCAATGTACAGGATATCCGTCACGTTCCGGCCGCCGCCGGCCGGCGTGTTCACGGTCGTATCACCGTCCCAGACCATAACGGCGGATTTGCCGCCGTCGAAGTTGTAGGCGAGCGTGCAGCCGAGACTTTCAAAGAGGCGGGAGAGCTCCTCGAGCTTATACCCGCGCGAGCCGTTCTCCCCGCGGCCGTCCACGACCACAAAGCAGTAATGTCCCGGCTCATAGTACCCGAGCGCCGCGCGCGGATTCAGTCCGGCGATGTTCGTGTTGAATTTGTCGATGCTCTTCCCCTCGGCGTCCAGCAGGGCGGGGCCGAACGACCACACCTGCACCGCGCCTTTTTCCATCTCCGCATCCATGTCAAAGGCATTGCCGCGGAAGATCCGCATGGAGCCGTCCGTATAGTATACAAGTATGTCGTCAAATCCCGTGTCGCGGAGGAACGCTCCGTTGCGCACGATGGGACCGTATTCCCGCGAGAAGGCATAGTCCCCGTCGATGGCGAGAATGGCGTTGGATTCTGCGGCCATATCGTGTACGCTCCGGTAGCCGTTCGTCACATACGCCGTGCGCAGATACTCGCTCGAGCGCAGCCAGATATCCGCGACATAGTATACGACGAGCCCGTCGTTCGAGCGGTCCTCGTGCCGCGTCCAACTCACGCTGACATTGGCGCTGCGGTAGGAGTTTTCCGTCTGTTCTATCGTCCCGTCGGTAAACGGGCCGTTGGCGACCAGCGTTTCGTCCGGCGCTTCCGTTTCGGGCGTCGGCTGCACCGCTGCGGCGGCCGTGGGCTGCGCCGTCGCGGCGGGCGCTTCCACGAAGCCCCGTCCCAGAAGATACATCCTCCCGTGGTGGAAATAAGCAAATACAAGCAGAATCACCGCGGCCAGGACGATATCCGTTATGGCTCCGGTCAGAGCGCGGAGCCTTTTTTTCGTTTTCATAGTTCATCCTCCTGCGGAGCGTATTTTAGCGCAAAAGCTCTTTTTTGTCCACACCGCCGGAAAATAATTCGCGCTTTTTTTGCGTCCCGCGCGCCGTGGACGAGCGCGTCGAGCAAGGCGCGAGCCGGTCACGGAAGCCGAGCAGAACGCGGCCGTTCCGCCGGGCAAACCGGGGGAACGCTGTCCGCGAGAGCCATGGCAAAGCCGCCGAAGAGCGTATAAGCAAGAGGATTCACGCTTTCATCTCCTGACAGGAAACAGCATCGTCCGATATTCTTTCGGACGATGCTGTTTTCGTATATCGGATAAAAAGCGTTAAAGCGTTTTTACACGGCGTCGCGGTAATCCGGCGCGCAGATCTGCTGCACCGTGACGGCCCGGGTATGGTCGATGTGCGTCCACTCGGGCGTTACGAAGAGCGACTGCACCACGATCGGCACATATGTGAGCATGAACACCGGGAACGTGAACACATAGGCGATCTTCTTCCACGCCGCGCAGTGGATGCTGCGCCACTCCGTCGCGGTCGTGACCGCGCCGAGGACGAAGAGCGTGAGATAAAGATTCATCACCGTCTGCAGCGCCGATATGGCAAGCACGTCCCACTCATGGTAATGGAACACGTTGACCGCCGCCGCGCCGAGATTTACCACGATGCTCAGCCCCGTGAGCACCGCCGCGGGCATGATGCTCATCGCCATATCGTAGCAGGAGAAGCTGCCGCGGAACATGCCGGAGAGGAGCTTTCCGCCGTATTTGCGGAACACCTGCAGATACCCGCGCGACCAGCGCAGACGCTGCGCCCAGGACTGCTTGAAACGGACGGGCTGCTCATCGTAGAGCACGGCCTCCGGGCAGTAGCCGACGCGCCGTCCCGCCGTCACGTTTTCGATGGTAAACTCAATATCCTCGGTCAGCAGGTGGAACGGCCAGCCGCCGCCCTGCCCTTCGAGCACGGCGCGTGAAAAGAGAAAGCCCGTGCCGGAAACGCCGCAGCTCGCCCCGATGCGGGATCTCGCGCCGTTCAGATAGCGCGATTCGCGGAGGAACCAGAGACCGTAGCCCGCGGAGATCCAGTTGTCGCCGTAGTTTTTCGAGTCGCGGTAGCAGGTGACGATGTCCTTGCCCTCGGAAAACGTCTCGTTCATGCGGGAGACGAAATCGCGCTCGAGCACGTTGTCGGCGTCGAGGACGATGTAGCCGTCAAACTCGTTGTTCGCATGGCGCTCCATTTCGCGCAGGAGGAAGTCGAGCGCATAGCCCTTGCCGCGGAGCGAAGCGTTTTGCCGCTCATATACCTCCGCGCCGTGGGCGCGCGCCGTTTCCGCCGTTTTATCGCGGCAGTTGTCGGCCACGACGAAAACCTCGAGAAAGCGTTCGGGGTAGCTCTGCGCCTTGATGCTGTCAAGAAGATTGCCGATGACGGTCTCCTCGTTGCACGCGGCGATGAGGACCGCGAAGCGGTGCAGCGGCGCTTCCCGCGCCCGCCGCTTCCGCGGCAGCCACGAAACGGGTATGTACAGAAACTGATACATATAGCAGGCAAAAAACAGGCACATCAGGATGAAGTTTATCATTTTCACGGTTTGCATGGCGCTTTCTCCTTTCCCTGTGATGCCAAGGATATCACGCACCGCAGAGCAAAATCCATTAAAGGGTCTTTAAGATTTGTTTAAAAAGGAGAAGGCGGAGTCTCCCCCCGCCTTCTTTGGAAAAAATCATGCGCTCACGATGTTGTAGTACGCCTTCGCCGTCAGACGGTAGACGATCGTATAGAGCAGCGCAAAAGCGCCGAAGCTCACGAGCGTCGTGGTGACGAAGAGGCCGACATTGTAAAGCGAGAACAGCTCGAGCAGCCGCCGGATCATCGGGAAGGCGAAAGCAAGGTGCACGCCCGCCAGCAGCAGCGGCAGGAAGAACACGGTCAGCAGCTGGGAATTGATGCTGCGGCGGATCTCCTTTTTCGTCATGCCGACCTTCTGCATGATCTCAAAGCGTTTCTGGTCCTCGTAGCCCTCGGAGATCTGCTTATAGTAGAGGATCAGCACCGCCGCGAGCATAAATACAAGCGTGAGCATAATGCCGATGAAGAAGAGCGCGCCGTTGCTGCCGTAGAAATCGGCGCTTCCGTCCGCACGGCACTCAGCCAGGAGGTACATATAACCCTGCTCCGGCTCCACCTCGCCGAGGGTGCGCATGACGCCCTGTGTGAGCGCCACGCACTCCTCATCGCCGAGGTCGGTATTGAAATTGTAGACCCATTTATACTGCATCGTAACCACATGCCCGTTATATGTGCGGAAATCCTGAACGGCGGAGGCCGTGTCGTTCACGATGAGGGTCATTTGCGCGATAAATCCACCGACCGTCGGCGGGAGAAAATACCCGTTTCGCACATCGGCAACGCGCCACGTGTGGGAGACGTCGTCCATAGCAAGCGTCAGCGTAGGACGCTCATAGGAGCATTTGTAGGTCAGCAGCAGCACCTCGTCCGGCGCAAGCGAAACATTCTCTCCGGTTCGGGCAGCATAGTCCGCAGTAGAAACGATATAGATGTCACGAAGCTCCGAATATGAGGCCGAGACGCCCTCCCGCGAATACCAGCACTGCACCGTGTCGCCGGAGAAAAGACCGCTGGTATTGATATAGCGGTAGTTCTGCACGTCCTTCGGCGGAACGCCCCGCTCTGACGTATAATCGGCGATGGCACGGCGGTAGCGCTCGATATTGCCGTCCGTGATCTGCTCCGGCGTCTCCCCGGCGAGAGTGATGTTTATATCTCTCGGGTAGCGCATATTCGCGGAGTCCTCCGCGCCGAAATAAAGGCACGAGGAAGAGGAGATCATCACGAGGATCATCGTGGCAATAATGCACACGCTCGCAAGACCCGCGCCGTTGCGCTTCATGCGGTAGGCCATGGAGGAAACGGACACGAAGTGCTCCGGCCGGTAATAGTACTTTTTATTCTTCTGCAGCACGCGGCAGAGCAGCACGCTGCCTGCGACAAGCAGAAGATATGTGCCGATGATGACGAGGATCACAGCCACGAAGAACCATACGATCGCGTCAAGCGGGTTGGTGATGCTCACGGCAAGGTAATACGCCGCGGCGAGGATCACGACGCCCGCAAGGCCGAGCAGCCAGTTTGCCTTCGGCGGCTTTTCGCCGACGGACTCGCTGCGCAGCAGCGCCACGGCGCTGCTGCGCCCGACGCGGACGACCGTGGAGAGCCAGATGACCGCGAAGATGATCGCGTACAGTCCCAGCGCGCGCGTCAGGGAATCAACGTCGATGCGGATGCGGTAATTGATATCGCCGCCGAGCATATTGACCAGTCCAAGCTCCGCGAGCTTCGAGAGGACGATGCCGAGCGCAAGACCGAGCACGAGCGAGAGCACGGCGGTAATGAGGCTCTCCCACGTGACGATGCGCGCAAGATTGCGCTTATTCATGCCAAGGACGTTATAGAGTCCGAATTCCCGCTCGCGGCGGCGGACAAGGAACGAGTTGGTATAGTAGAGAAAGATCGCGGAGAACACAAAGATCACAAAGCTGCCGAGATTGAGGATCTTTCCGGTGGTGTTGGAGCCGCGCGGCAGCAGCGCGCACGTCTCCGGCGAGCCGAGGAACGAGAGGATATAGAACATCATCACCATGCAGATGCACGTGAGCAGATACGGGGTAAAAAGCCGCTTGTTCTTGCGCAGGCCGTCCCACGCGAGACGCGGGTAGAGAGCGGTTTTCATCGCGCCTCACCGCCTCCCGCGAGCATCGTGAGCGTTTCGGAGATGCGCTGGTAGAAGAGCTCGTTCGTGGCGTCGCCGCGGTAGAGCTGGTGGAACACCTCGCCGTCGCGGATGAAGAGGACGCGCCCGGCGCAGCTCGCGGCCTTCACGGAGTGCGTGACCATGAGGATCGTCTGCCCGCCGCGGTTCACCTCGCCGAAGAGACGGAGCAGCTCGTCCGTGGATTTGCTGTCGAGCGCGCCGGTCGGCTCGTCGGCGAGCAGGATGCGCGGCTTTGTGATGAGCGCGCGGGCAACGGCGGCGCGCTGCTTCTGGCCGCCGGAGACCTCGTAGGGGTACTTTTTCAAAAGCTCGCGGATGCCGAGTGTTTCCGCAATATCGATGAGGCGGGTGCGCATCTCATCGTAGCTCTTGCCCGCGAGGACGAGCGGGAGATAGATGTTATCCTCAAGCGTGAACGTGTCGAGCAGGTTGAACTCCTGAAACACGAACCCGAGATGATCGCGGCGGAACGTGGCGGCCTCGCTTTCGCGGATCTTGGTAAAGTCCCGCCCGTCGAGCAGCACCGTGCCGGCGGTGGGCTTGTCGAGCGCGGCGAGAATGTTCAGAAGCGTCGTTTTGCCGCTGCCGCTCTCGCCCATGATGGCGACATACTCGCCCTCGTTCACGGAGAAATTGACGTTGCGGAGCGCCTCGACCGCATTGCCGCCGAAGCGGGTCTTATATACTTTTTTCAGCCCGGAAACTTCCAGTAAACTCATGAGAAATGGACTCCTTTCGTTTTCTGGCATCAGTATAAGCGAAAAAGCCGACCCGTTCCATCGGATCGGCTTACACTCGCACGGCAAATCCAACATTTCTGTCACATTTACTCTACCGTGATCTTCTTTTCTTCCAATTTGATCCGGACTGTCGTCCCCTCGCCGGGGCGCGACTCCGCCGTGATCGTGTGGCCGAGATTCCGGCAGATGCGGCGGCAGAGATAGAGCCCGATGCCGCTCGCGCGCTTGTCCGCGCGCCCCTGCAAGCCGGTGTAGCCGCGCTCAAAGACGCGCGGCAGATCCTCCGGCGCAATGCCGATGCCGGTATCGCAGATGCAGAGCGTTTTCGGCTCTTCAACGTACACGGAAACGCCGCCCTGCGGCGTATACTTCAAAGCGTTCGAGAGCACCTGCTCAATGACGAACGAGAGCCACTTCTCGTCTGTGAACACGCGCACGTCCGTGGGCGTATAGTCGAGCGTCAGGCGGCGCGCGATGAACTCCCCGGCGAAACGCCGGAGCGCCGGACGGACGATATCATCGAGCCTCGCTTCGCGGAATACATAGTCCGTCCCCTCGCCCTCCAGCCGGAGGTACGTGAGCACCATTTCCACATACTGCTCGATGCGTCCGAGATCGGCGAGAAGGCGGCGGGAGGAGTCGCTGTCCTCGCTCTGGAGCCGGAGACGCATGGCGGCGATGGGCGTTTTGATCTGGTGCGCCCAGAGCGTGTAGTATTCAAGCATATCGGCGCGGTCGGCGGCGGCCTTTGCCGCGGCGTCCGCGCTCTGGCGGCAGAGACTCTGCACGACCGCCTGATAGTCTGCCTCCGGCACGCTTGCCGCCGCCGGCAGCACGCCGATGAGTTCCGCCGCCGTGGTCTCCAGCTGGGAAAGCTCCCGGTGGAGCTTATATACGCGCCGGAAATCGAGCGCGAGCGCCGCGAGACCGAGCAGCAGCGTGAGCGTGCACGGATACGCCACGGCGCGCAGCGGCAGATGGAAGAGGGCGAAGGATACGCCGAGCAGCACCGCCGCCAGCGCAAAGAACAGCAGCACCCCGCGGCGGCTTTTGATATAGTCTCCGAGCAGCTTCATTTTTCCCCCACGGCGTAGCCCACGCCGAATTTCGTCGTGATGAAATCGCGCAGCCCCGCGTTTTCGAGCTTTTTGCGCAGGCGGCCGACGTTCACGGTGAGCGTGTTCTCGTCCACAAAGGAGTCCGTCTGCCAGAGCGCTTCCATGAGCTTTTCACGGCTGACGATCTTCCCCTTATTCTGCATCAGCGTGAGAAGGATGCGGTATTCATTTTTGGTGAGAGCGATGTGCTCGTCGGCATAGGTGAGCGTATTGTCACCGGTATTGAGGATCGCCCCGGCGTGCTCGAGCACGGGCGCCGCCGCGCCGAACTCATACGTCCGGCGGAGAAGAGCCTGCACCTTGGCAATGAGCACGTTCGTATCAAAGGGCTTGGCGACAAAATCGTCGCCGCCCATGTTCATCGCCATGATAATGTTCATATTATCGCTCGCCGAGGAGATGAATATGACCGGCACGGAGCTTACTTTTCGTATCTCCGCGCACCAGTGATACCCGCTCATATACGGAAGCGACACGTCCATCAGCACGAGATGCGGCTGCACGCGCGCGAACTCCGCCATGACCGCGCGGAAATCGGCAACGCAGGTGCACTCCAGCGCCCAGAGCTTCATCTGCGCGCAGATGGCGTCGGCGAGGCTGCGGTCATCCTCTACGAGCAAAATGCGGTGTTCCATATCTCGCCCCCCTTTCCTTTTCGGCTCCACTATACCAGTGCCGTCCGGCGCGTGTCAACCGGCCGGGCCGATATAAGAAGACCGCAGCGCGTGGCAGCGCTGCGGTCTTTGGTATCACCCCACGAGGAAGCGCGAGAGAAATTCGCGCGTCTTCGGGTCCTGCGGGTTTTCAAAAATATCCTTCGGGCGTCCCTCTTCGCAGATGACGCCGTCGGCCATAAAGACGACGTTCGTGGAAACGTCGCGCGCAAACGCCATTTCGTGCGTCACGACGATCATCGTGAGTCCGTCTCCGGCGAGAGAGCGCATAACATCGAGCACCTCGCCGACCATCTGCGGATCGAGCGCGCTCGTCGGCTCGTCGAAGAGCAGCACCTCCGGCTCCATCGCAAGCGCGCGGGCGATCGCCACGCGCTGCTTCTGTCCGCCGGAGAGCTGCGCCGGGCGGGCGTGGATGTACGGCGTCATGCCGACGCGCCCGAGATATTCCATGGCGATTTTCTCCGCCTCGGCCCGGCTGCGCCGGAGCACGGACATCTGACCGGTGACGCAGTTTTGCAGCGCGGTCATGTTATTGAAAAGATTGAAGCTCTGGAACACCATGCCGACCTTTGCGCGGTACTGCGAGAGATTCATCTCCCGCGCGGTGATGTCCTGCCCGTGATAAAGCACCTGGCCGGACGTCGGCGTTTCAAGAAGGTTGATGCACCGGAGCATCGTGCTCTTGCCCGAGCCGGACGCGCCGATGATGCTGAGCACTTCACCCTTTTCCACGCTGAGATGGATATCGCGCAGCACGGTATGATCGCCGAACTGCTTTTGCAGATGCACAAGCTCTATGACCTTTTCACCCATGGCTCAGCCCTCCCTCGCGGTTTTGATGCGGATCTCGGCAGCACTGTCGCTCTGCGAGCCGAAGATCACATAGCTGTCGTTCCCGTCGAGTTTGCGCTCCACAAAGCGCAGCAGCCGCGTGACCGTGAAAGTCAGAATGAAGTACAGCACACACACGACAAGATACGTCTGGAACGTTTCAAAGCTCTGGCGCTTGATGATTCCGGCAAAGTAGTAAAGCTCCGTTACGCCGATGACGTTCAGCACCGAGGTATCCTTGATGTTGATGACAAACTCGTTGCTTACCGAGGGCAGGATGTTGCGCATGACCTGCGGGATGATGACCTTGAACATCGTCTGCGAATGGGTCATGCCGATGCTCATAGCGCCCTCAAACTGGCCCTTATCGATGGAGATGATGCCGCCGCGGACGATCTCGGCCATGTAAGCGCCGGTGTTGACCGAAACGATCAGGATACCGGACGGAATGAGCGGCAGCGTGCTGCCGCCGGAGGCAAAGGCATAACCCCAGTAGATGACCATCGCCTGCACCATCATGGGCGTGCCGCGGAAGATCTCCACATAAACGGCGATGACGGCGTTCAGGATCTTATGGAGCACGCGCACAAAGCCGTTGCGGGAGAATGGCGCCGTGCGGACGATGCCGGTCAGAAGGCCGATGGCGAGACCGGCCACGGTGCCGGTAAGCGCAATGAGCATCGTGTTTCCCACGCCGCTGAGCAGCTGGGGATAATATTTGGCGACTATGTTGATTACGTCCTGAAAAAAGCTCATGGCTGTTTACCGGCCCTTTCGGTCAGATTACTTGCGGATGATGACGACGAGGTTGGATTCGTAATAGGTATCGGTGAAGTCGATCTGCGCAGCGCGCTCGGCCGTGGGGCTCATGCCGGCGGCAACGGCGTCGATCGCGCCGGATTCCAGCGCGGGCAGCAGCGAATCCCATTCGATGGAGTAAATTTCCAGATTCATGCCGAGACGCGCCGCGACATACTTTGCGATCTGTACGTCGTAGCCGTTGGCGTAAAGGCCGTCCTTGCCCTCGCCGGAGATGGGCACCGCGCCGAAGGAGGCGCCGGAGATATCGGTCCAGTTATACGGCTCATACGCGCACTCCATGCCGACGCGGAGCGTGCCCGTCGGGTTTTCCGGCTCTTCGGCGCTCACGGCAAACTCGGTCACTTCCCCGCCGGAGCTGAGCGTCACGATCTGCTCCATGAACGCGCTGCGCTGCTCGGGTGTGATCTCCGCGAGAACGGCGTTGATCTGCTCGCGCAGCTCCGAGCCCTTCTTCAGACCGATGGCGATGCCGACATCGGACGCCGTGGCGGTAAAGCCGGTCTCATTGTTCATAAACGGGAGGAACGTAAGAGTATCGTCGCTCTGGCAGACGGAGAAGGCCGTCGGTTCCTCGGCGATGTAGCCGTCGATCGCGCCGCTCTTGAGCGCGGTCAGAAGGTCGGCAAACTCGGGATACGTCGAGCCCTGCACGTTTTCGATCTGGTTGAGTGCGTCGGCGTGGAACGTTCCGGCCTGCGCCGCGATCTTCATGCCCTTGAGATCGGCGATCGTCGTGGCTTCCGTGATGCTCATTCCGGTGCTGTCGGTCGTTTCTGCACTGCCGCACCCGGCGAGCAGGCAAAGGCAGAGGGTGGCTGCCATCAGCAGCGCAAGGATGTTTCTTCTTCTCATTTTTTCTGTCTCCTTTTCGGAAAAATTAAATAAGCCTGCGACCCGATGTGGTATCGCAGGCTTTCCGAAAAATGAGATTCAAAAAAGAAAATCAAAAACCGGTTTCCTTTGATAGCTCTCCACAGTAACTGTGACAGTCCGGCGCTTATTGGGCGTCGTCCCAGCAGCGGCACGGCGGCAGCCATGCGGTGCTTCGGCGGAATTGCCTTTCTCCTGCAGCCGCCTGCCGGCGTGTGCTGCAAGATACTCTTCGTTTCCGCGACCTCTATCAGGTGCTTTCTTATTTTATGCACGGATTATACGGCGGGTAGCCCCTTCTGTCAATACCTTCGCGCCATTTTTCGCATTTTATCTCTTTGCATCGATAAAATCATTGGCATAATTATGCATTTATAACAGACGCAGGAAGCGCCGCCGGGATTCCGGCGGCGCTTTGCTGCTTTCTTCACTTTTCCCATTGGGAGAGCATGGTGCGCATCCAGTCGGCGACATCCATGCGGTAAACGGCGTTGAGCGTTTCCGGCGCGAACACGTCCGCGGCCTCCCCCGCGGCAGCGATCTTACCGTGGTCGAGCAGCACGCCGCAGCTTCCGTACATCCGCGCGAGCGAGAGATCGTGCACGACCGACACCACGGCGCGGCCGCCCTTGGAGAGCCACTCGCGCACAAGGGAGAATATCTGTTTTTGATACACAAGATCGAGATGATTCGTCGGCTCGTCAAGCAGGAGCAGCCGCGGATTCTGCGCGAAGAGCTGCGCGAGAAAGACGCGCTGGAGCTCGCCGCCCGAGAGCGTGAGCACCGACTGGCGCGCGATATGCGCCACGCCCGTCAGCTCCATCGCCTCGGCGACGCTTCGCTCGTCCTCATCGCTCCGGCGGGAGAAGATGCCGGGAGCGTAGGCATAGCGTCCGAGCCGCACGACCTCCTCCACGGAGAAGGCGTAGCCGACCGTATGGTGCTGCGCAAGCACGCCCATGCCGCGCGCGAGAAGGTGGGCGGGTGTTTTCTGCACGTTCTTCCCTTCAAAAAGCACCGTTCCCGTATACGGCACGCCGCGGGACACGGCATTCACGATCGTGGATTTTCCCGCACCGTTCGGTCCGATGAGCATGAGCCAGTCGCCGTCTTGCACGGAAAAGCTCACATCGTCCACGATCACGGCGCTGCCGAAGCGCACCGAGAGGTTTTGTACTTCCAGCATGCTCATTTCTCGCCCCTCCTTGTGCGGATGAAGATGACGACGAAGAGGATTGAGCCGATGAACGACGTGACGACGCCCACTGGCAGCTCGCGCGGGTCAAAGAGCGTGCGCGCGAGAAGATCGCACAGCATGAGGAAGATCGCCCCGCCAAACGCGCTCGCCGGGAGCAGCCGCCGGTGGTTCGGCCCGGTGATGAGACGCACCATATGCGGCGTCACGAGACCCACGAAGCCGATCGTGCCGCCGACGGACACGCACACGCCGATGAGCGCCGATACAGCGATCATGACCGTGAGCTTAACGCGCCGGACGTTCACGCCGATGTGCCGGGCGTTATCCTCGCCGACGGCAAAGGCGTTAAGCTCGCGCGCGCAGCCGAAGAGCACGCCGCCGAAAACGACGAGCGCGCCGAGCAGCACAAGGACGTGGACATACCCCCGCCCCGCGAGCGAGCCCATCGTCCAGAACGTGATGGACTGCACCTTATCCGGCGCGAACGTGATGACGAGCGAGAGAACGCTTGAAACGAACATCGAGTAAATGACGCCGATGAGGATGATCGTGCCGGTGGAGAGCGAGCCGTCCAGCCGGTACGCAAGACCCAGAATAACGACGAGCGAGAGGAACGCAAAAAGCATTGCCATGCTCATCGTCCCGGCGAGCGGGATGCCGGGGAGCGTTATGCCGAACGCGATGGAGATCACCGCACCGAGCGACGCGCCGGACGATACGCCGAGCGTAGAGCCGTCCGCCAGCGGGTTTTTCAAAAGGCCCTGCATCGCCGCGCCGCACACCGAGAGCGACGCGCCCGTGAGCGCAACGCACAGCACGCGCGGCAGGCGCACGGAGAATACGATCGTCGCGCTCATGCCCGTTCCCGTGCCGCGGCCCGCCAGGGCGTTCCACAAAAGGCCGAACGTCTCGCGCAGCGGCAGCTTTACGCTGCCGAGCGACACGCACACGAGAAGCGTGAATACCGTCGCCGCGGCAAATGCCAGATACGCCGGAAGGCCAAACCCCTCCCGGCGTACCATGGTTTTATTTTCTTTTGGCTCAGGCCGCCTTGTCATTGGCCTCAACGCCGGCAATGAAGTCGGCGAGCATCTGCGCGCCTTCCGCCAGACGCGGTGCGGGGCGGGAAAGCTCGTTGTTCTGCAGATTGAGGATGGCGCCGTTCTTCACAGCCGTCACATTTTCCCAACCGGCGCGGGAAGCGATCTCCTCTTCGGGCGTGGGGCCCTCGCCGGAGTACATGGAAATGGTCAGAATATAGTCGGGGTTGCGCTCGAGCACCTGCTCTTCGCTGATTTCCGCCCAGCCTTCCACGTCGGCAAAGCAGTTCTTGAGACCGAGCAGCTCGGCGATCTCGTTCATGAAGGTGTTGGCGCCGGCCGTCCACAGACCGTACTCCAGCGGGGAGACCTCAAAGTAAATGGTCTTTTCGCCGTCGCCGCAGACGCCCTTGAGCGACTCAAACGTCGTCTTCATGCCGTCGATGACCGTTTCGGCTTCCTCGTTCTTGCCGAGCAGCGCGCCGATCATGCGGATGGCGGCATAGGTGCCCTCGATATCCTGCGCGTCGGAAACGACAACGTGGACACCGGCGTCCTCAAGCGCCTTGATCTGCTCTTCGGTCTGGGCCATCGTGCTCATAAGGAGCACCTGCGGCTCAAGAGCGATGATCTGCTCGATGTTGGTCTCATAGCCGGACTGCACGGAGGGGATCTCCTGCACTTCGGCGGGGTAGTCGCAGTAGGTGCCGCGGCCGACGAGCAGGTCCATGCCGCCGAGCGCGCAGATGATCTCGCAGTCGGACGCCGTGAGCGCAACGATGCGCGTGGCGGGCTCTTCGAGCGTGATCTCGCGGCCGGTCATGTCGGTCACGGTGACGGAGGTATCCTCCGCGGGGGCTTCGGTGGCTTCCACGGGGGCTTCGGTAGGCTCGGCAGGAGCTTCCGTCGCGGCGGGCTCAGCGCTCTGTCCGCAGGCGGCGAGCGAGAGCAGCATCAGGGCTGCCAATGCAAGAGCAAGGATCTTTTTGGCGTTCATTTCTTGAACTCCTTCTCAAAAAAGTATTCAAACAACCAGCCTTCCGGCGCAAAAACGCCGCCCCTCTCTCGGAAAGGGCGGCGGAATCGGCGATGGATCGCACAGCTATACCCCGTCCCAGAAGCTCCTCATGCGAAAACAGGTTTCCCGACTTGGCATCATCCTACTCAAGCCCCTTCCCGCCCTTCGGCAGTGGTACCGGCTTTTTTGTCCGCTTTACGGTTACTGGGATAGTCCGGAATTTGCATCCGTGTTCCCTCGGCGGGGTCTCCCCCGACGGCGTCTTTCGACGCGGATCCGCACGCTGTTTGTTTGTGGCCATACTATATCGGTTTCCTCGCCGGATGTCAAGGCGGCAAAACCGGCGCTTTCGATATTTTACCAAAAAGCGCCGGTTTTCTTCTAAATTTTAATATACGCTGGTAAGGATCTCACCATAAGACGGATACGGCCACGCGGCACGGTCCATGATGAGCTCCGCGCCGTCGGAAATTTCGCGCAGCGTCTCCATTTCCGGCAATATCTCGCCGCGGCAGATCTCCACGGCGGATTCGGTGGAGAGGCGTCCGTCGTCAATGCGGCGCACCGCCTTTTCCAGTTTTTCCGCGCCGTCCCAGAGCTTCGCCGCGCGCGCGGAGAGCTCCGCCGCCGCCGTTTTTTCATACCGGCAGGCGCTCTCGCCGCAGAGCTTTTTCTTTTCGTGCGCCGTGGCGGAAAGAGCGCCGGTAAAGCGGCTCACCGCGGGGAGCACATCCTTGCGCAGCATATCGAGCAGCGTGAGCGCCTCGATGCGCACCTCCTTGGCGTAGTGGTCAAGCACGATCTCGCACCGGGCGCGAAGCTCCGTTTCGCTGAACACGCGGTTGCGGCGGAAAAGCTCCGCGTTTTTCGCGTCGAGCAGATGCGGTACGCAGTCCGGCGTGGAGCGGTAGTTGCACAGGCCGCGGCGTGCGGCCTCGCGCACCCACGCTTCTTCGTAGCCGTTGCCGTTGAAGATGATGCGGCGGTGCTCACGGATGGAGCGCTTTATGAGCTCGTGCAGCGCGCTCTCAAAGTCCGCCGTGCCCTCCAGCTCGTCGGCATAGCGGCGCAGCACGTCCGCCACGGCGGTGTTGAGAATGATGTTCGCCTCGGAAATCGACTGCGACGAGCCGACCATGCGGAATTCAAACTTATTGCCTGTGAAGGCAAAGGGCGAGGTGCGGTTGCGGTCGCTCGTATCCTTCGGGAAGCGCGGCAGGACATGCACGCCGACCTTGAACTGCACCTTTTCGCCGGATTCATACGGCATGCCGTTCTCAATGGAATCGAGAATGCCGGTGATCTCGTCGCCGAGGAACACGGAGAGGATCGCCGGGGGCGCTTCGCTGCCGCCGAGACGGTGGTCGTTGGAGGCTCCCGCGACGGAGATGCGCAGCAGGTCCTGGTATTCGTCCACGGCCTGCAAAACCGCCGTGAGGATGAGCAGGAACTGCGCGTTCTCCTCCGGCGTGTCGCCGGGGTTCAGAAGATTTTCGCCGCGGTCGGTGGAAAGCGACCAGTTGTTGTGCTTGCCCGAGCCATTCACGCCCGCGAACGGCTTTTCGTGCAGCAGGCACACCATGCCGTGCCGGTCCGCCACGCGCTTCATGCACTCCATGACGAGCTGGTTGTGATCGGCGGCGATGTTCACCGTGGAATAGACGCACGCGAGCTCGTGCTGCGCGGGGGCGACCTCGTTGTGCTCGGTCTTGGCCGGGACGCCGAGCCTCCAGAGTTCCTCGTCCAGCTCGCGCATGAAAGCCGCCACGCGCGGCTTGATCGCGCCGAAATAATGGTCGTCCAGTTCCTGTCCCTTGGGCGGGCGCGCGCCAAGAAGCGTACGCCCGGTGTAAATAAGGTCGGGGCGCTGCTCGTAAACGCCGCGGTCAATGAGGAAATACTCCTGCTCCGCGCCGGCGTTCGCGCGCACGGCGGCGGTCTGCGTGTCGCCGAAGAGCTTCAGAATACGCAGCGCCTGGATATTCAGCGCGTCCATACTGCGGAGAAGCGGCGTTTTCTTATCGATGGCCTCGCCGCCGTAGGAGGCGAATACCGTCGGGATGCAGAGCACGCCGTCCTTCACGAAAGCGTAGCTCGTCGGGTCCCAGGCGGTGTAGCCGCGCGCCTCGAATGTGGCGCGAAGACCGCCGGAGGGGAAGCTCGAGGCGTCCGGCTCACTGTGGATGAGCTCGCGGCCCGAAAACTCCGGCAGCGCGCCGCCGTCCTTCGCCGGGGAGAGAAAGCTGTCGTGCTTTTCGGCGGTGATGCCGGTCATCGGCTGGAACCAGTGGGTATAATGCGTCGCGCCGCGCTCGATCGCCCAGTCGCGCATCGCCTCGGCGACGACGTCCGCCTCGGCAAGCGTCAGGCGCTTGCCGTACTGCCGGGCCGAGCGCAGCGCGCTGTAGATCTCCGCCGGGAGACGCTGCTGCATGACGGCATCCGAAAATACCATCGAGCCGAATTCTTCTGTCATACCGCTCATAAGCCCTGCCCCTTTTATTTTTATAATCATTATATAGTAGTTATCCGGGTGAAGACCCCCTCGGTCACGGCCGCGCCGTGCAGTCTCCCCTATCGTGGGGAGCCAAGTGGGTTTGCAGAAAACTATCTTGCCTCCCCTAACAGGGGAGGTGGCTTTTGCCAAAGGCAAAAGACGGAGGGGTTGTCCCTGTCTTTATCACTTTAACTTGCTCACTCTACCCTGTGCCGATGATTTTGTCAATATTGCCCGCGATTTTTTATTGACAAAGACGGCTCCGTTCCGTATAATTCGTGTGCGTAAAGGTGAGCAATGGCGTTCGCCGACGCGGTTTACCTGACCGCGTCGGCGACGCTTTTTTCGTTTAGCCAGCGCCGCGTAACATCGTCTTCGGCGCTCGGCGGCGCTTTTGCGCCGCCCGCTCTTGCCGAATCATGCGTTGCTGACGGATATCCTTTATATTTTTAAAAATTTTTGCTGCGGAGGCTATTTATGACCGGAGAGACTGTATTGATTCTGGATTTCGGCGGGCAGTACAAGGAGCTGATCGCGCGCCGCGTGCGCGAGCACGGCGTCTATTCCGAGATCCGTTCGTGCAAAATGCCCGTGGAGGAGATCCGCGCGATGGCGCCGAAGGGCATCATCTTCACCGGCGGACCGGACAGCGTATACCGCGACGATTCCCCCACCTGTGACAAGGCCGTGCTGGAGCTCGGCATCCCGGTGCTCGGCATCTGCTACGGCATGCAGCTCATCTGCCATCTCTGCGGCGGAACGGTCGAGGCGGGCACGAAGCGCGAGTACGGCGTATTCCCCATTACCCTCGACACCTCTCTCCCGCTCTTTTCCGGCTGCACCGTGCCGACGGACGTGCTTATGAGCCACACCGATCTCGTCACGGCGCTGCCCGAGGGCTTCCGCGTTGCCGGTCACACCGATCTCACGCCCGTAGCGGCGTATGTGAACGAGGAGCGCCGGCTCTACGGCGTGCAGTTCCATCCGGAAGTGACCAACACTGTGCAGGGCAATCTCATTCTCAAAAACTTTCTCTTTGATATCTGCGGCTGCGCCGGGGATTACTCGATGGAGAGCTTCCTTGAAACGAAGATCCGCGAGATCCGCGAGCAGGTCGGCAGTGAAAAGGTGCTGCTCGGTCTCTCCGGCGGCGTGGATTCCTCGGTGTGCGCGGCGCTGCTCGCGCGCGCGGTGCCCGGCCAGCTCACGTGCATTTATGTCGATCACGGTCTCATGCGCCAGGGCGAAACGGAGGAGATCCGCTCCGTATTCGAGAACAAGGCGCTCGACTTCCGCTGCGTGGACGCTGCCGACCGCTTTCTTGCAAAGCTCGAGGGTGTGACCGATCCCGAGCAGAAGCGCAAGATCATCGGGCGCGAGTTTGCTCTCGTCTTTGAGGACGAGGCGAAAAAGCTCGGCAAGGTCGGCTTCCTCGCACAGGGGACGATCTACCCGGACGTCGTCGAGTCCGGCACGGGCTCGGCGGTCATCAAGAGCCATCACAACGTCGGCGGGCTTCCGAAGGATCTCGGCTTTTCCGGCGTCGTGGAGCCGCTGCGCTATCTCTTCAAGGACGAGGTGCGAAAGCTCGGCCTTCTCCTTGGTCTGCCCGAAAGTCTCGTGAACCGTCAGCCGTTCCCCGGCCCCGGTCTCAGCGTGCGCGTGCTCGGCGAGATCACGCGCGAAAAGCTCGCCATTCTCCGCCCGGCGGACGCCATCGTCCGCGAGGAGATCGGCAAGTGCGGCTGCCGCGCCGACCAGTATTTCGCGGTGCTCACCGGCGTGAAGAGCGTCGGCGTCATGGGCGACGGACGCACGTATGACTATACTGTCGCGGTGCGCTGCGTGGAAACGAGCGACTTTATGACCTGCGTGTTCGCGCCCCTGCCGTGGGATGTGCTGCGGCGCATCTCCTCGCGCATTACGAACGAAGTGCGCGGCATCAACCGCGTTGTCTACGACATCACCTCCAAGCCGCCCGCGACCATCGAATGGGAGTGACCGTTTCGCCGTGAACGCATGGAAGCGGCTGGACGAGCGCCTTTCCGCAGGGAAAGGACGCACGCTCTGGCAGTTTGTGAAATTCAATCTTGTAAGTCTCACGGTGACGATCTTGCAGCTTCTGCTCGCCAATCTCCTGCCGCTCGCGTTCGACCGTGTTGTCTCGCCGCTGCCGCCGCTGCTGCGCGGCATATTCCGTGCCGACGCGCTTTTCCCGGACGGGTCGAAGTATGTGGTGAACGGCGTTGTCACATGGGGCTATGTGCTGCCGTTCCTGCTGGCAAACGGTCTTGCAAACATCTACGGCTATTTTATCAACATGAAAACAACGTTTCGCGGCAAGGGTACCCGCGCGGGGTTCGCGGTATATCTCGTGATCCTCTTCGCGCTCATTCTCTTTGCCACGTGGATGCAGGGTGAGATCGTCGCCGCGATGGCGTCGAGCCGCATCGCTCCCCTCTCGCGCACGCTCGCCTCGTTCGGCGCGGGCGTCGTGCAGACGACGGTGCTCTTCCCGCTCGAAAAACTTGTACTGTTCCGGCAGAGGCCGGACGACGGAAAGGAAACAACATGAACGAAAAGCTCTTTGATTATATCGCCGTATGTCCCACGGCGTTCCACACCTGCGCCCACAGCACGGACATGCTGCGCGAGTCCGGATATACCGAGCTTTGCGAGGCACACCGCTGGGAGATCGTCCCCGGCGGCAAGTATTTTGTCACGCGGAATGGCTCTTCCCTCATCGCGTTCCGCGTCCCCGCCGGGGAGATTGCGGGCTTTATGATGACCGCCGCGCACGGCGACAGCCCGGCGTTCAAGATCAAGGAGAACGCGGAGCTTCCGGACGGGAATTATCTCCGTCTCTCCGTGGAGAAATACGGCGGGATGCTCTGCGCCCCGTGGCTCGACCGGCCGCTTTCCGTGGCGGGCCGTGTTCTCGTATCCGAGGGCGACAAGCTTTCGGTGAAGCTCGTGGATCTCAAGGACCCCTGCGCCATCATCCCGAACGTCGCCATCCACATGAACCGCAACGCCAACGACGGCATGAGCTATAATGCCGCCGTCGATATGCTGCCCGTATGGATGAGCAGCGAAAAGGGCAGCTTCCGCGCCGCCGTCGCCAAAGCCGCCGGTGTTGCGGAGGACGCCATCGTCACCGGCGATCTTTTCCTTTACGATCCCCAGAAGGGCGTATCGCTCGGCGAATACATCTCCGCGCCGCGGCTGGACGATCTCCAGTGCGCTTTCTCCTCGCTGACGGCGTTTCTCGCCGCCGGGGAGAGCCGCTCCATTCCCGTCTGCTGCATCTTCGATAACGAAGAGGTCGGCAGCGAGACGAAGCAGGGCGCGGCATCCACTTTCCTTTATGACACGCTCACGCGGCTGTGCGCCGCGCTCGGCATGGACGGCAGCGAATACTGCCGTCTCGTGGCGGGCAGCTTTCTCGTCTCCTGCGACAACGCGCACGCCGTCCACCCCAACCACGGCGAATTTGCCGACCGCAACCACACCGTGCGCATGAACGGCGGTGTTGTCATCAAATACAACGCCAACCAGCGCTACACCTCCGACGCCGTTTCCGCCGGCATCTTCCGCCGCATCTGCGAGAGCGCCGGCGTGCCGGTGCAGTATTACGCCAACCGCGCCGACATGCCGGGCGGCTCGACGCTCGGCAACATCTCCAACACGCAGGTCTCGCTCAACGCCGTGGACATCGGTCTCGCGCAGCTGGCGATGCACTCGCCCTTCGAGACCGCGGGCGCGGCGGACACCGTCTCGCTCGTCAAAGCTCTCACCGCCTTTTTTGAACATTCCCTCGTTGCCGAACGCGACGGGGTCTACCGCTTTCTCTGAGGCTCAGCCGCCTCCCGGGGAAGGGAGGCTCACCTCCCCTCCCCAAATTTTTTTGTATATATTCATCCTTTGGGAGTGTGAAAGATATGACAAAGTACATTTTCGTCACCGGCGGCGTCGTTTCCGGTCTCGGCAAGGGCATCACCGCCGCCTCGCTCGGACGTCTTTTGAAGGCGCGCGGGTTCAAGGTCGCGGCGCAGAAGCTTGACCCCTACATCAACGTCGATCCCGGCACGATGAGCCCTTACCAGCACGGCGAGGTCTATGTCACCGAGGACGGCGCGGAGACCGATCTCGATCTCGGCCACTACGAACGCTTCATTGACGAGGACCTCAACAAGTTCTCGAATCTCACCACGGGCAAGGTGTATTCCCGTGTGCTCGAAAAGGAGCGCCGCGGCGAGTATCTCGGCAGCACCGTGCAGGTCATCCCGCACGTCACCAACGAGATCAAGGAATTCATCTATCAGGTCGGCAAAAAGTCCGGCGCGGACATCGTCATCACCGAGATCGGCGGCACGACCGGCGATATCGAGAGCCAGCCGTTCCTCGAGGCCATCCGGCAGGTCGGGCTTGAGGTCGGGCGTGAGAATACGCTCTATATCCACGTGACGCTCGTGCCGTATCTCAAGGCCTCGGGCGAGCACAAGTCCAAGCCGACGCAGCACTCCGTCAAGGAGCTGCAGGGCATGGGCATTTCCCCGGACATCATCGTGCTGCGCTGCGACGAGCCGATCGAGGACGAGAACATCTTCCGCAAGATCGCAAACTTCTGCAATGTGGAGAGCGACTGCGTCATCGAGAACATGACGATCCCGGTGCTGTACGAGGCGCCGCTCATGCTTGAAAAGGCGCACATGGGCGACACCGTCTGCCGCAAGCTCGGTCTCGGCCAGCCGAAGGCGGATCTTGCCGAGTGGGAGGAAATGGTCAGCCGCATCCACGGCCGCACGAAGCGCGTGCCCATCGCGCTCGTCGGCAAATATACGCAGCTGCATGACGCCTATCTCTCCGTGATCGAGGCGCTGCGCCACGCGGGCTACACCGTAGGAACGCACGTTGCCATCCGCTGGGTAGACTCCGAAACGCTCACCGAAGAGAATCTGGAAGAAAAGCTCGGCGGCGTGTGCGGCATTCTCGTGCCGGGCGGCTTCGGCGACCGCGGCATCGAGGGCATGATCCTCGCGGCGAAGTACGCCCGCGAAAAGAACATCCCGTATCTGGGACTGTGTCTCGGCATGCAGATCGCCGTCATCGAAAACGCGCGCAACGCCGCGCATCTTGAAGGCGCGAACTCCCGCGAGTTTGACGAGCGCTCCCCCTACCGCGTCATCGACTTCATGCCCGGCCAGAGCGACGAGATCGCCAAGGGCGGCACGCTCCGTCTCGGCGCGTATCCGTGCGACGTCATGCCCGGATCGCTTCTGGAAAAATGCTACGGCGCGCAGCACATCTCCGAGCGTCACCGCCACCGCTACGAATTCAACAACGAATACCGCGAGGCTCTCACCGCCGCGGGGCTCGTTCTCTCCGGTCTCTCGCCGGACGGACGGCTCGTTGAGGTCGTGGAGCGGCACGATCATCCGTTCTATATCGGCGTGCAGTATCACCCCGAATTCAAATCCCGTCCCAACCGTCCGCACCCGCTCTTCCGCGGCTTTGTCGCCGCGGCGCTCGAGCTTTTCGAGCCGCACGGATAAGGCCCGTCCGTATGGGAAAAATTATTGACGCTCACCGACGGAAAGTGGTATTATAAAGTGTCAGTTTATTGCCTACTCTCTCTGATTTTGGAAAGGACTCTTTTATGGGAAAATATTTCGGCACCGACGGTTTCCGCGGCAAGGCCGGCGAGGTATTGACCGCCGAGCACGCCTTCAGGACCGGCCGTTTCCTCGGCTGGTATTACGCGAACCGTCATGCGAGCGGCACGGCCCGCATCGTCATCGGCAAGGATACGCGCCGCTCCTCCTACATGTATGAGAGCGCGCTCGCCGCGGGCATCACGTCCTCCGGCGCGGACGCCTATCTTCTGCATGTTACAACGACGCCCTGCGTCAGCTTCATCACGCGCACCGAAAACTTTGACTGCGGCGTGATGATCTCCGCGAGCCACAATCCCTACTGGGACAACGGCATCAAGCTCATGAACGGCGTCGGCGAGAAGATGGACGACGCGCTGCAGGACGAGCTTGAAGCCTACATCGACGGCGATCCCAACAGCATTCCCTGGGCGGTGGAGGACAAGATCGGCCGCACGATCGATTTCTACTCCGGCCGCAACCGCTACATCGGCTATCTCACGAGCATCGCCACCCGCTCGTTCGGCGACCGCAAGGTAGCGCTCGACTGCTCGAACGGCAGCGCGTGGATGATCGGCCGCGCCGTGTTCGACGCGCTCGGCGCCAAGACGTACGTCATCAATGATAAGCCCGACGGCGTGAACGTGAACCTGCGCTGCGGCTCGACCCACATTGAGGGATTGCAGCAGTACGTCCGCGAAAACAAGCTCGATGTCGGCTTTGCCTTTGACGGCGACGCCGACCGCTGTCTCGCCGTGGACGAGCTCGGCAATGTGGTGAACGGCGATCAGATCATGTACATCTGTGCCAAGCACATGAAGGCCAACGGCCAGCTGCCGAGCAACACCGTCGTCACGACGATCATGAGCAATTTCGGTCTTTACAAGGCGTTCGACCGCATCGGCATCGCCTACGAAAAGACCGCCGTGGGCGACCGGTACGTTTACGAGAACATGAAGGCCAACGACCATATGCTCGGCGGCGAGCAGTCCGGCCACATCATTTTCCGCAAGTTTGCCCATACCGGCGACGGCCTCATCACCGCGATCATGCTCATGGGCGTGCTCATCGACACGCAGCTCCCGCTCTCGGTGCTGGCCGCGGAAGTGAAGATGTACCCGCAGGTGCTCAAAAACGTGAAGGTGGACGACAAGGACGGCACGCTCGCGGACGAGACCGTGAAGGCCGCCGTGGAGAAGTGCACCGCCGCGCTCGGCGACGGCGGGCGCGTGCTGCTGCGCAAGAGCGGCACGGAGCCGGTGCTGCGCGTTATGGCCGAGGCCGGGACGACCGAGCTCTGCGAGCAGATGGTGGACGCCATCATCGCCGCGATGGATACGTCCGGCCATCTCATCGAGGTGAAAAAGTAATGAAGCTCACGATCCCGGATCTTTACGATCTTGACCATACGCTTGCCGGAGACTATCTGCGGCAGTTCACCTATCCCTGGGAGGCGCTCGCCGGCATCGGCGATATGATCTCCGCGCTCGGCGCGGCGCTCCGCCCGGACGAATACGACCATCCCGAGGAGGGCGTTTGGGTCGCGCGCGACGCGAAGGTCTACCCCACCGCGTATCTCGGCGCGCCGTGCATCATCGGGCATAAAACCGAGGTGCGCCCCGGCGCTTTCATCCGCGGCAATGCGCTCGTCGGCGATAACTGCGTCGTCGGCAACTCCACGGAGCTCAAAAACGTCATTCTTTTCGATAACGTACAGGTGCCGCATTATAATTATGTCGGCGACTCCATTCTCGGCTACAAGTCCCACATGGGCGCGGGCTCCATCACGAGCAACGTCAAGAGCGACAAGCTCCCCGTCGTCATCCACAACGAAGGCGAGGAGATCGAGACCGGCCGCAAAAAGGTCGGCGCGATGCTCGGCGACTATGTGGAGGTCGGGTGCAACAGCGTTCTCAACCCCGGCACCGTGATCGGGCGGGACGCGAGCGTTTACCCCACGTCCTGCGTGCGCGGCGTTGTGCCGGAGCGGTGCATTTACAAAGCCAAGGGCAATATTGCCGTAAAAAAATAATAAAGGAGAAGATGTCTTGAAAGTAATCGTCGCCGAAAATCACGAGGAGGTCAGCCGTCTTGCCGCTGACATTCTGGAGGAAACGGTCCGCGCGAATCCCTGCTGCACGCTCGGTCTCGCCACCGGCTCAAGCCCGGTCGGCATGTACCGGGAGCTTTCGCGGCGCTGCCGCGAGGAGGGTCTGGATTTCTCCCGCGTTCACAGCGTGAATCTCGACGAGTATGTCGGTCTCGCCCCCACCCATGAGCAGAGCTACCGTTATTTCATGGACAGCAATCTTTTTGACCACATCAACATCGACAAAGCCAACACCTATGTCGCCAAGGGCACCGGCGACGCGGAGGAGAATCTCCGCGAGTTCAACGCCGTGCTCGACCGTACCGACATTGACGTGCAGGTGCTCGGCGTCGGCCCGGACGGTCATCTCGGCTTCAACGAGCCGGGCGACACGCTCTGCGACAGCGCGCACAAGGAGGTGCTCGACGAGAGCACCATCGACGCCAACCAGCGCTTCTTCGCCTCGCGCGACGATGTGCCGCGCTACGCGCTCACCATGGGCATGGGCAACATCCTGCGCGCGAAAAAGCTCCTTATGATCGTCTCCGGCCACAAGGAGGACGCAATGCGCCGTCTGCTGCTCTCCGAGCGCATCGACCCGCACTGCCCGGCAACGTTTCTGCGTCTGCACCGCGACGCCGTGGTGCTGCTCGAACGCTCTCTCGCCGACGCGATCGGCTATAAGGCGTAAGCCTTTCATCCACCGCTCCCCTGCGGATACCCCGCAGGGGACGCCCCGTTTCCCGTTTACTTTGGAGGATATTCTTTTATGTGTGGAATTGTAGGATTTACCGGCTCGCAGGCAGCGGCTCCGCTGCTTCTGGACGGGCTGCGCAAGCTGGAATACCGCGGGTATGACAGCGCCGGCATCGCCGTGCAGAAGGACGGCGCGCTGCATATGATCAAGGCGTCCGGCCACATCGACGCGCTTGCGGAGAAAACACAAAACGGCACGCTGCTGCCCGGCACTTCCGGCATCGGCCACACCCGCTGGGCGACGCACGGCGCGCCCACCGACACGAACGCGCACCCGCATATGTCCGCCGACGGCAAATTTGCCATCGTCCACAACGGCATTATCGAAAACTACGCGGCGCTGCGCGACGAGCTTAAAAGCAAGGGCTTCGTATTCCGGAGCGAGACCGACACGGAAGTCATCGTGCATCTGCTCGACATGTACTATACCGGCGATCTCAAGGCCGCCGTGCTGCATACCGCCGCGCGGCTCGAGGGCTCCTATGCGCTCGGCGTTCTCTGCGCCGACCAGCCGGGGACGATCTGCGCCGTGAAAATGGCCTCGCCGCTCATTCTCGGCGTGGGCGTCGGCGAAAATTTCTTTGCCTCCGACGTGACCGCGCTCGTGAGCCACACCAAAAACGTGATCTATCTGGAGGACGGCGAGTTTGCTGAGATAACGCCCGACTCCATTTCCATTTATGACAGCACCGGCGCGACGGTGCACCGCAGCATTTCCCGCATCGTCTGGGATATCGAAGCCGCGGAAAAGGGCGGCTATGAGCACTTTATGCTCAAGGAGATCATGGAGCAGCCCCGCGCGCTCAAGGCGACCATCGCCCCGCGCATCAAGAACGGGAAGATCGTCCTCGATGATTTTGACGAGGCGTTCCGCGCCGACTTCCGGTACATCAACCGCATCGTTATCACCGCGTGCGGCAGCGCGTATCACGCCGGGTGCGTCGGGCGGTACATGATCGAATCGCTCTGCCGCGTGCCGGTGGAGGTCGATGTGGCGAGCGAGCTGCGTTACCGCCACCCGATCGTGGATGAGCACACGCTGCTCATTGCCGTTTCCCAGTCCGGCGAGACTGCCGACACCATCGCCGCCATCCGCGAATGCAAGGCGCACGGCGCGCGCGTGCTCACGATCGTCAACGTCGTCGGCAGCACCGTGGCAAAGCTCGGCGATTATGTCATGTATACCTGGGCCGGCCCGGAGATCGCCGTTGCCACCACGAAGGGCTACACCACGCAGATCGCCGTGCTCGATCTGCTCGCCGTATGGATGGCCAACGAGCGCCGGACGCTCACCGCGCCGCGGTACGCCGAGCTCGTCGCCGGCATTGCGGACCTGCCCGAGCGCACGCAGCGCAGCATTGACCTGAACCCGCAGGTCAGCTATCTTGCCGAGCGCTACTGCGGCAACAGCTCGCTCTTCTTCATCGGGCGCAACATCGACTATGCCGTCGCGCTTGAAGCCTCGCTCAAGCTCAAGGAGATCTCCTATATCCACTCCGAGGCGTATGCCGCCGGAGAGCTCAAGCACGGCACCATCGCGCTCATCGATCCGGGCCGTCTCGTCGTTTCGCTCGCGTGCTACGAGGAGCTGTTCGACAAGACGATGTCTAATATCAAAGAGGTCAAGGCGCGCGGGGCCAAGGTCCTCGCCGTGGTGAACGAGGGCAACCGCCGTGTGTTCGCCGAGGCGGACGACGTGCTCTTTGTCCCTGTGACCGACCCGCTCTTCTCCGCCATTCCGGAGATCCTTCCCCTGCAGCTTTTCGCCTATCATGTCGCCCGGTGCAACGGGTGCGACATTGATAAGCCCCGCAATCTTGCCAAATCCGTCACCGTGGAGTGAGTTTCATGAAAGACGTTTATGAAAATCCCCTCTGCTCGCGCTATGCCTCGGAGCAGATGCAGCATCTCTTCTCCCCGCAGTGGAAGTTTTCGACGTTCCGCCGTCTCTGGCTCGCGCTCGCCGAGAGCGAGCAGGAGCTGGGGCTGTCCATCACGGACGAGCAGCTTGAGGAAATGCGCGCGCATCTCGATGATATCGATTTTGACCGTGCCGCCGAGTATGAGCACCGGCTGCGCCACGACGTGATGGCGCACATCCGCACGTTCGGCGACGCCTGCCCGAAGGCCGCAGGCATCATCCATCTCGGCGCAACGAGCTGCTATGTGGACGACAACACCGACCTTCTGCAGATGCGGGCAGCGCTGAAGCTCATCCGCGGCGAATTGCTCGCGGTGATCGACGCGCTTTCCGAATTTGCCGCGCGCGAGGCCGACACGCCGACGCTCGCCTGGACGCACTTCCAGGCCGCGCAGCCCACGACCGTGGGCAAGCGCGCGACGCTCTGGCTGCAGGATTTCCTGCTCGACTTAGAGCAGCTCGAAACGGAGCTCTCCCGCCTTCCCATCTCCGGGTGCAAGGGCGCGACCGGCACCGCGGCGAGCTTTCTCGCCCTCTTCCACGGCGACGGGGAGAAGGTTCTCGCGCTCGAGAAGAAGATCGCGGAAAAGATGGGCGTTCCCAACTGCATCCCCGTCGCCGGGCAGACGTACACGCGGAAGCTCGATTCCTTTGTGATGAACGTCCTCTCCGGCATCGCGCAGAGCGCTGCAAAAATGGCGACGGACATGCGCCTTCTCGCGCATCTGCGCGAGCTGGACGAGCCGTTTGAGACCGAGCAGGTCGGCTCCTCCGCCATGGCCTACAAGCGCAATCCCATGCGCTGCGAGCGTGTGTGCTCGCTCAGCCGGTACGTGGTAAATCTCGCCTCCAACACTGCGGACACCGCCATGACGCAGTGGCTCGAGCGCACGCTCGACGATTCGGCCAACCGCCGTCTCACGCTGCCGGAGGGTTTCCTCGCGTGCGACGCCATTTTGACGCTCTGCGCCAACGTCGTGCGCGGCTGCAAGGTATATCCGCGCGTGATGGAAAAGCATCTGCGCGAAGAGCTGCCGTTTCTTGCGACCGAGAACATTCTCATGCGCGCCGTATCGCTCGGCGAAGACCGCCAGAAGCTGCACGAGGTCATCCGGCAGTATTCCGTGCGCGCGGCGGAGAGCGTCAAGCTCCGCGGCGAGGACGGGCATCTGCTCGATATGCTGCTCGCGGACGAACGGTTCCATTTAACGCCGGAGGCTCTGGAGGAGCTTCTGGATGTCCGCCAGTTCGTCGGGCTTGCGCCGGAGCAGACGCGCGCCTTTCTCAAAACTCATGTTTATCCCGTGCTGGAAGCGCGCCGCGGCGATATCGCCGGGAACGTTCCGGTGCGTGTCTAAAAAGCAAGGAGGATACAAAAATGCTTACTGCTGTTGTCGGAATCAACTGGGGCGACGAGGGAAAAGGCCGCATGGTCGATCTTTTCTCCGCCGAGCATGAGATCGTTGTCCGCTATCAGGGCGGCAACAACGCCGGTCACACCGTCGTGAATGAGCGCGGCAAATTCATTCTCAATCTGCTGCCGTCCGGCATTCTGCGACCCGGCACGGTGAACGTCCTCGGCCCCGGCATGGTGCTCGATCTTGAGCATCTCACGAATGAAGTCGCGCACATCCGCGAGCAGGGCGTGGCGATCACACCCGACCATCTGAAGATCAGCGACCGCGCCACCATCTGCATGCCGTACCACAAGATGATGGACATTCTCGAAGAGGACCGTCTCGCGGACAAGAAGTTCGGCTCCACGCGCCGCGGCATCGGCCCGGTGTACGCCGACAAGTATATGAAGAAAACGCTGCGCACCGGCGATCTTCTCTTCCCGGACAAGCTGCGCGAAAAGCTCGCCGATCTTGTCGAGTGGAAGAACATCACCGTGCAGGGCTATGGCCACGAGCCGGTCAGCGTTGACGAGATGTACGCCTGGCTGGAGAAATACGCCTTCCCGTGGCGCGAGTATCTCTGCAACACGACCGAATACCTCTCCGCGCAGGCGGACGCGGGCAAGAGCATTCTCTTTGAGGCCCAGCTCGGCGCGCTGCGCGACATTGACTTCGGCATCTACCCCTACACCTCGTCCTCGTCCACGATCGCGGCCTACGCCCCCATCGGCGCGGGCATCCCGGCCAGGCGGCTGGACAGCGTCGTCGGCATCATGAAGGCATATTCGAGCTGCGTCGGCGAAGGGCCGTTCGTGTGCGAGCTCTTCGGCGAGGAGGGCGACCGTCTGCGCGAAGCCGGCGCCGAGTACGGCGCGGCCACGGGCCGTCCCCGCCGTGTGGGTGGGTTTGACGTCGTCGCCTCCCGCTACGGCGTGCAGATGCAGGGCGCGACCGAGCTCGCGCTCACGAAGCTCGATGTGCTCTCCGGCTGGGAGAAGATCCCCGTCTGCACCGGTTACGAGATAGACGGCAAGGTCATCCACACCTTCCCCGTGGAGACCGTGCTTGAGCGCTGCAAGCCCGTATACGAATACGTTGAGGGCTTCTCCGGTGATATTTCCGGCTGCCGGAAGTTTGAGGATCTGCCCGAGGCTGCGCGCAATTACGTCCGCTATCTCGAAAATGCCGTCGGCTGCCGCATCGGTTGGGTATCCGTGGGCGCGGGCCGAGAGGAATATATCCGTCTATGAAAAAACTGCGCGTATTTTTCGCGTGCGTCACGAGCCGCCTTGCGCGGCTCGCGCTGCGGCTCCTTGGCCGCGGCGGTACAGCGCTGCCCGGAAAGGCAGCGCTGCGCGTATATCCGGGGCTGATGCGTGAGCTGGGCCGCGGCGTGGAAACGGTGATCATCACCGGCACGAACGGCAAAACGACGACCGCCGGTATGCTCCGCCACATGCTCGACAAGGCCGGGACGCCGTATTTCTCCAACCGCTCCGGCGCGAATCTCACAAGCGGCATCACCGCAGAATTCATTGAAAACGCAAACCTTCTCGGCAGGCCGAAGAAAACGCTCGCCGTCATCGAGTGCGACGAGGGCAACTTCCCCGCCGTCGCCGCGGCGCTGCAGCCGCGCGCGGTGATCGTGACGAATCTCTTCCGCGACCAGCTCGACCGCTACGGCGAGGTGACGCACACGCGCGATCTCATCGCTTCGGGCATCCAGAAGGCCCCCGGCGCGGTGCTCTGTCTGAATGCCGACTGCTCGCTCACCGCGTCGCTCGGCTGGGACGTGCCGAACAAAACCGTGTACTTCGGTCTCGAGAATATTTCGAGCGACGCCGTGCCGAGCGTTTCGGACGCGCCGCACTGTCTGCGCTGCGGCGCGCGCTACGCCTACCGGCGATACACGTTCGCCCATCTCGGCGACTGGTACTGCCCCGCGTGCGGCGCGCAGCGTCCCGCGCCGGACATGGCCGTGGAGAGCGTGGAAGCCCTCCCCGGCGGCGGCAGCGCCGTCACGATGAAAACGCCGGAAGGGACGGTCTCCTTTGATCTCGCGCTCCCGGCGCTCTACAATGTCTGCAACGCCGCCGCCGCGCTCACCGCCGCGCGCACCATGGGCTGGGATATGGACATCTGCTGCGCCGCGCTCGCCGATTTCGGCGCGGTGTTCGGGCGGATGGAGCAGCTCACCGTCGGAGAAACGAGCGTCCGCATCGTGCTCGTGAAAAACCCCGCCGGGTGTGACCGCGCGCTCGAATTTCTTGCCTCGCAGAGCGAGGACGTTCTCCCCATCTTCTGTCTGAACGACAACGCCGCCGACGGCACGGACGTTTCCTGGATCTGGGACGCCGATTACGAAAGCCTTTTGGCCGCGCGGCAGTATGCGTCCATCGGCGTTTACGGCCTGCGCGCGCAGGATATGCGTCTCCGGCTCAAATACGCCGGGGCGGACGATGCCGCCATCACCGTATACGACACGGCGGACGATCTCGCCGCGGCGGTGCAGGCCGCCGGAAAACCCGTCGTCGTGCTGCCGAACTACACATCCATGCTCACCGTGCGCGACAAGCTGTCCGCGCTCGCCGGCGGAGGGAGGTTCTGGGAATAATGGAACTGAACATCTGCCATCTGTACCCGGACGTACTCAATCTTTACGGCGACCGGGGCAACATCGCGTGCATGAAAAAGCGGCTGGAATGGCGCGGCATCGGCTGCGCCGTCACGGAGCTGCCGCTCGGCACGGCGGACGATCTCACCGGGTACGATCTCTTTTTCATCGGCGGCGGGCAGGACTTTGAACAGACCGTGCTTCTCGCCGATCTCCGCGCCGGGCGCGCGGAGAACATCCGCGCCGCGGCGGAGGACGGGAAAACGCTTCTCTGCATCTGCGGCGGGTATCAGCTTCTGGGCAACGGCTACCGCACGGCGGCCGGACAATGGTGCGACTATACCGGCATTCTGGACTTTACGACCGAAGGCTCCTACGAGCGGCTCATCGGCAACTATGCCTACCGGCTCGGCGAAGAGTCCGGCGGCGGCATCGTCATCGGGTTTGAAAACCACGGCGGGCGCACGCGCCTGGGCGCTTCGCTCACGCCGCTCGGCACGGTGCTGCGCGGTCACGGCAACAACGGCGAGGACGGCACGGAGGGCGTGCGGTACAAAAACGTGTACGGCACCTACAGCCACGGTCCGCTCCTGCCGAAGAACCCGGCGCTCTGCGATGAGATACTGCGCGGCGCGCTCTGCCGCAAATACGGCGCGGCCGAGCTCGCGCCTCTCGACGACAGCGCCGAGGAGGCCGCCCGGCAGGTCATGCTCACAAGACTGCACATTCTCTAAAGGGAGGGCATTCATTATGCGCAACTACGAACAGGAACTCGAAAACCGCGTTTCCTTTATCCGGCAGCTGCTGAAGGAAAGCGGCTGCGAGGGCATCGTTTACGGCAACAGCGGCGGCAAGGACAGCGCGCTCGTCGGCATTCTCTGCAAGAAGGCGTGCGGCAATACCGTGGGCATTCTCCTGCCCTGCGCCACAACGCAGAACTACGGCAGCGACACGGACGACGCGATCCGCGTCGCCGAGCAGTATGGCATCGCCTACCGCACCGTGGATCTCTCGGAAACGCGCGGCGCGCTCGTCGCGGCGCTGGAAAAGGCGGGCGTAGAGCTCAATAACGCCGCCGTATCGAACATTGCCCCGCGCCTTCGTATGACGGCGCTTTACGCCGTCGCCGCCGCCGAGCACCGGCTCGTCGCCGGAACGGGCAACCGCAGCGAGGCTTTCATGGGATACTGCACCAAGTGGGGCGACGCCGCCGCCGACTTCAACCCCATCGCCGATCTGAGCGTGACCGAGGTCTTTGAATTTCTCGACTATCTCGACGCGCCGGAGACCATCCGGCACAAGGCTCCCTCCGCCGGGCTTTTCGAGGGCCAGACGGACGAGAAGGAAATGGGCGTCTCCTACGCCGCCATCGACCGCTATATGGACGGCGGCGCCGTGACCGACGCCGAGCGCGCGATCATCGAGCGCTTCCACCGCAACAGCGAGCACAAGCGCGTCGGACGAAAGGATTACCGCGCCAACTGAATACATGCCTATACGTCAAAGGGCGCTGACCGGCTCTGTCAGCGCCTGTCGGCTCCGAAAACCATCATAAGGGGGCGATTTCGTTTGGTGGAAAATCTTCTTCGTGCTTTTCGGCGTTTTACATCCTTTCAGATCATCATACTCGGCTTTGCCGGAGTGATCGTTGCAGGTGCGCTGCTGCTGATGCTTCCGGCGGCATCTGCCCAGGGGACAGCCACGCCGTTCACCGACGCGCTTTTTACTTCGACGTCGGCGGTTTGCGTGACCGGTCTTGTCGTCCGCGACAGCGGCAGCTACTGGTCTCCGTTCGGGCAGAGTCTGATCCTTCTGCTGATCCAGATCGGAGGTCTCGGCGTCATCACAATGTCGGCAACCTTTCTGATGCTTGCCGGGCGAAACATTTCCCTCAAGGAACGAAGCGCCATGCAGGATGCGCTTTCCGCTCCGTCGGTCGGCGGCATTGTGCGTTTGACGCGTTTTATTTTGAAAGGGACTTTTATCGTTGAGCTCACCGGCGCGCTTGTCATACTGCCGGTTTTCTGGCGGGATCACGGCTTCCGCGGAATCTGGATGGCGGTATTCCATTCCGTCTCCGCGTTCTGCAACGCCGGGTTTGACATCCTCGGCACGGCAGAACGGCCGTATCCTTCGCTGACAGCCTATGTCGGAGAGCCTGTCGTCAATATCACCGTGATTTTTCTTCTCGTGGTCGGCGGGCTCGGCTTTCTCACCTGGGATGATATCCGAACGCACCGGTGGCGGCTGTCCCGCTATCGGATGCAGAGCAAGGTCATTCTTGCAACGACCGCCATTCTGCTTCTTTTCCCCGCTGTTCTGTTCTTCTTTACGGAATATTCCGCCTTTCCGCTGCAAAAGCGTATTCTTGCTTCGCTCTTTCAGTCTGCCACACCCCGGACGGCGGGCTTTAACACGACGGATCTTGCCGCCATGAGCGACGCATCCCGCGCCGTTATGATCCTTCTCATGCTGGTCGGCGGCGCTCCCGGATCAACCGCCGGCGGAATGAAAGTCACGACGCTTGCCGTGCTTGCAGCAAACGTGCATTCCATATTCCGACAGCAGGAATCGCCGCAGCTTTTTCACCGCCGCGTCGACAGCCGCATTGTAAAAAGCGCTTCTGCCGTTTTGCTGCTGTATTTGACGCTGTTTCTCACCGGCGGGTGCATCATCAGCGCGGCAGAAGATCTTCCGCTTGCCGTCTGCCTGTATGAAACAGCATCCGCCATCGGGACGGTAGGCCTGACGCTCGGCATAACGCCGCAGCTCGGACAGCTTTCTCATTGGATACTGATCCTGCTGATGTTCTGGGGGCGCGTCGGCGGTCTGACGCTGATCTATGCCGCCTTCGCCGGGCACAATCGGTATCATGCAGTGTATCCGAAAGAAAACATTACCATCGGGTAATCGTCATTTTAAGGGAGGATAGAATATGAAGAACATTCTTCTGATCGGGTTGGGACGCTTCGGACGCCATCTTGCCATGGAGCTGAACCGTCTCGGCCATCAAATCATGGCAGTCGACAGGGACGAGGAGCGTGTCAACGAGTGCATGCCGTTTGTGACCAACGCGCAGATCGGCGACAGCACACGATTGGAATTTCTGCGCTCGCTCGGCATTGGGAATTATGACATCTGCTATGTTACCATCTGCGGCAGCTTTCAGGATTCTCTGGAGACAGTTTCGCTTCTCAAAGAGCTTGGCGCAAAAACCGTTGTCGCGCGTGCGGATCGGGACGTTCAGGAAAAGTTTCTGCTTCGCAACGGCGCGGACTACGTCACCTATCCCGAAAAACAGCTTGCCAAATGGTCGGCCACCCGCTACACCGCCAACCATCTGTTCGACTACATTGAGCTGGACGACAGACATGCCATTGTGGAGGTCGCCGTCCCGGAACGATGGGTCGGTCAGACCGTCGGCGAGCTGAACATCCGCCGCAAATACGGGATCAACCTGCTGGGCTTAAAGAAGGACGGAAAAACCGATGTATCCGTCACTCCGGACACCCATCTCACAAAGGATGTTACGATTCTCGCCCTTGGTGAATATCAAACGCTGAAAAAGTGCTTTGCTCTTTAAAGCAAATTGTTGGATGCAGTCATCCCGTAAGGATAACTGCATCCAACATTCATTTTTAAGCCTTTATTTTTTCATTGCCAGCCGCACAAAAAACCGCACGAGCGGCGCGGTGCAGCATACGCCGATCAGCACGCCCATCCCCCACGGGAAGGTCGGCGCGAGCGCCGTCTGCCAGACGGCAATTGCGGTGAACATTACCGCTATCGAAAGGCGCATGTCGGCAATGAGATCGCGCACGCGCCGGTATACCAGCGCACGGTTGAACACCGTCACGCTCGTGCCGACATTCCATGTCTGCGGGAAGAAGCTCACGGCGAGCATCAAAGCGTCGCACAGAATGCCAATGACCGGCGTGATCCAGAGCGTTCCCCGGCTGCCGTAGCCGTCGATCTCGCCGTAAAAATTATAGTGCGACGGTATCTCCGCCGGGAGCTGCGCATACCGCACGGCGACATACACGATCCCGGCAAGCAGAATGGCGGGGGCGGCAAAGAACGCGATACGCTGATAGAGCGTTTCCCGGCAGCCGCAGAAAGCGTCGATCTGAGCTCTTTTCATAACTGTTTTCCCACTTTCAGATATCCAGCTCCGGCGGCTTATCCAGCTCGTCGGAAACATACTTTCCGTTTTTCTTCCGCTGGCGGACGCATTCGGTGAGCAGATACTCGATCTGTCCGTTCACCGAGCGGAAATCGTCCTCTGCCCACGCGGCGATCGCCGCATACAGCTTCGGGGACAGGCGCAGCGGCACCTGCTTCTTCCCGCTTTCCGTTTCCGCCATATCAGTACAGACTTCCCGAATTTACGACGGGCTGCGCGTCGCGGTTGCCGCAGAGCACAACGAGAAGGTTTGATACCATCGCCGCCTTGCGCTCGTCGTCGAGCGCGACGACGTTGTTCTCGCTCAGGCGCTCGAGCGCCATTTCCACCATGCCGACCGCGCCGTCCACGATCATCTTGCGCGCGTCGATGATGGCGGACGCCTGCTGGCGCTGCAGCATGACCGCCGCGATCTCGGTCGCGTAGGCAAGATAGGTAATGCGCGCTTCGATGATCTCGATCCCGGCGGCGTCCACGCGCTGCTGGATCTCCTTGCGGATGCGCTCGGCTACGATCTCGCTCGAGCCGCGCAGACTCCCTTCGTCCGCCACGCCGTCGCCGGTCGTATCGACGTTCGGCGCCACGTCGTAGGGGTAGATGCGCACGATGTTGCGCAGTGCGCTGTCGCACTGGAGAGAAAGGTATTCCTTGTAGTTATCAACGTCAAAGACGGCCTTCGCCGTGTCCACCACGCGCCACATGACCGCGATGCCGATCTCCACGGGGTTGCCGAGACAGTCGTTGATCTTCTGGCGGGAGTTGTTGAGCGTCATGATCTTGAGAGAGATCTTCTTATTCCCGGTGACCTCGATCGAGCCGCTCGTCTGTCCGGCAGCGATCACGATGCCGTTCTTGGCGCCGTCCACATCGCCGCTCTGGCTGAGCTTTGTGTTCGCCGCGGGGTTGACCGCCGAGCAGAACGGATTCACGTAATAAAAGCCCTCGCCCTTGAGCGTACCGATATACTTACCGAAGAGCGTGAGAACGAGCGCTTCCTGCGGCTTGAGGATACGCAGACCGCAAAGCGCGATCCAGCCGAGAGAAACGTACAGAACGCCGAGAACAACGAAGAAAACATGGCCGCGCACCGCGCCGTAAATGATGGCGAGGACCGCGGCGGCGAGCAGCGCCAGATACCCAAGCAGCACCGCCATGCCGTACTTCCGGCCGGTAATGATCTTTTCCTGCATGATACTTCCCTCCATAATTCTATTTGATATCATATTGATATCACATCTTCTGCGCTTTGTCAAGAAAATTCTGTAAATAAAGACCAGCGGCACGGCCGGGGCATCTCCTGACGGAAAAACCCCCGACGCGATCTTGCATATCGCATCGGGGGTCGTTGTCCGTTGGGGAATCAGGGGGCGCGGAAAATCATACTGCCATCCTTATGCAAAGGGAGGCTTATGGTCATTCCTCCAGCAGCCGCGGCATGAGCATACAGGCTTCCTTTGTGAACACGCCGGTTTTTTCGGCCTCCGCTTCGGTGAAGCGGTGATCGCTCCCGGCGTTCACACCGCTGCGGTAGAGCGCATACGGCACCGGCGTCGGCGTGTGGGTGAGCTTGGCGAGCGGCGTCGGGTGGTCGGGCATGCAGAGCGCGGAGAACGCTTCCCCGCTTTCCCGCAGATATTCGAGCACCGGGAGGATGATCTTCTCGTCGATCTGCTCGATGGACCAGATCTTCTCCTTTGCCTCGCCGTGATGGCCGCACTCGTCCGGCGCTTCCACGTGGATGTACAGAAAATCAAATCCGTTCCGCAGCGCCTCGACCGCCGCGCGGCCCTTGGCGGCAAAGTCCGTGTGATAGTTTCCGGTGATGCCCGCCACGGGGATGACCTCCAGCCCCGCGCACACGCCGATGCCCTGCACGAGATCGACCGCGGAGATGACCCCGCCGCGCGCAATGCCGAATTTTTCCCGGAACGGCGTGAGCGCCGGGCGGCGCCCCTCGCCCCAGAACCAGACGCTGTTCGCCGGATGGAGCCCGGCTTCGATGCGCTTTTGATTCACCGGATGCTTACGGAGAATTTCGCGCGAGCGCTCCATCAGCGAGAGCAGGAGCGCGCGGTTCTCCCCCTCCGGAAGATGGCCCGCCACGGGCTTTCCGGTGATATCGTGCGGCGGCGTGAGCTCCGCGCCCGAGGCGGCGGCGCGCAGCACGAGACAGTGGCGGTAGCGAAAGCCCGCGTGCAGCTCGCAGCCCGCCGCAGCATAGAGCGGCGCGATCGCGGCGATGAGCTCGTGCGCTTCCTCGTTGGAGATATCGTCGGCGCTGTAGTCGATCATCACGGCGTTCTCGATGTTGTCGGCGTCCGAGAGCGTCACGAGATTGCAGCGGTACGTCACATCCTCCGGCGCGAGAGGGATGCCCATGCTGGCCGCTTCAAGCGGCGAGCGGCCGGAATAATAGATCTTCGGATCGTAGCCGAAAACGGAGAGGTTCGCCGTGTCGCTGCCCGCGGGCATGCCGGACGGGACGGTGCGCGTGAGGCCAAACTCCCCCTGCGACGCGAGAAAGTCCATGCCCGGGTGCCGGGCAAGCTCGAGCGGCGTATGACCGCTGAGCGGGGCGAACGGCTCGTCAGCCATACCGTCGCCGAGAAATACCACATGCTTCATATCATTTCACCAGCCAGTTTTTCACGGATTCGCGCATTTCGTCTTTATTGACCACGGCCTTGAACCGCTCCTCCCGCGCTCGCAGCGCGTCGAGCGGCGCGGGGATGGGCGTTCCGGCAAACGCGCAGAGCGCGTCGAGCGCGGCAAAGCCGTCTTCCGGCACATCTTCGCCGAGCGAAGAGAGCATCGCCGCGGCGAACTTGAAGGGCGAGGCCGTGGAGAGCGCGACCGTGGGGCGCACTTCCCCGCTCTCGCGCCGGTACTGCTCCGCCGCAGAGAGCCCGGCGGCGGTGTGCGGGTCGGCCAGATAGCCTTTTTTCTCCCACACGGCGCGGATGACGCGCGCCGTTTCCTCCTCGGACGCGAAAAAGGCGGCAAAGCCCTCGTCCGCAAGGAGTCGGAGAAGCTCTTCGCCGACGGCGTACTTTCCCTCGCCGCGAAGAGCGCGCATCCATTCGCTCACCCGCTCTCCATCCTGCGCGGCAAGATAGAGAAGCCTCTCGAGATTGGAGGATACAAGAATATCCATCGAGGGGGACATCGTGCGCAGGAACGGCCGGTTTTTATCGTATACGCCCGTGCGCAGGAAGTCCGTCAGCACGTTGTTGCTGTTCGAGGCGCACAACAGCTTTCCAACCGGGAGACCGGCGCGCTTGGCAAAGTATCCGGCGAGAATATCGCCGAAGTTGCCGGTCGGCACGGAGAAGTCCACGCGCTCGCCCGGTGCGACGGCGCCCGCGCGCAGGAGCTGGGCATAGGCGGCAAAGTAATACGCGATCTGCGGCGCGAGACGGCCCCAGTTGATGGAGTTCGCGCTTGAGAGCACGACGCCCGCCCTGTCGAGCTCGGATGCGAGCGCGGCGTCGGCAAAGATGTCCTTCACGCCGGTCTGCGCGTCGTCAAAATTGCCGCGCACGGCGAGCACGAGGACGTTGTTCCCGCCCTGCGTCGCCATCTGCGCGCGCTGGATATCCGAAACGCCGCCGTCGGGATAAAATACCGCGATCTTCGTGCCCGGCACATCCGCGAAGCCTTCGAGCGCGGCCTTGCCGGTGTCGCCGCTCGTGGCGACGAGGATAGCGACGGTGTGGTCGTCCGCGCACTTTCTCACGCTCGCGGCGAGAAGGTACGGCAGGATCTGCAGCGCCACGTCCTTAAAGGCGCACGTCGGGCCGTGGAACAGCTCCATCGTCCAGAGCTTATCCCCCAGCGCGTGCAGCGGCACGACGGCGTCATCGTCAAAACTTGCATAGGCTTTTTTCGTATAGTCCAGCAGCTCTTCGCGCGAAAAGCCGGGCAGGAACCGCTCGAGCACCGCGGCGGAAAGCTCGGCATACGGCAGCGCGTAAAGCGCTTCAAGCTCGCTTGCGGAAAAGACCGGCAGCTCGTCCGGCACATACAGTCCGCCGTCCGGCGCAAGTCCCCGCCGGATGGCCTCCGCCGCCGTGACCGCCGGCGATTTTCCTCTGGTACTGATAAATTTCACGGGCAAGTCCCCTTGTTGCGTACATTTGTTCTTCTGTCGTTATACTATACGCCATTCTGCGGCGAAAAGCAACCGCAAAAAACGAAAAGAAATTCGCAATTTCTGTGGAACATTTCAGCAGTTCTGTGATATACTGTTTGGTATTCTGCCTCAGGAGGTTTGTCCCTTTGCTTTTGGAAGTTTTGCGCGAGACCGTGATCGACAGTTTGAAGCTGCTGCCGTTTCTCTTTGCGGCGTATCTCGCGATCGAATTTATTGAAGACCGCGCCGAGGAAAAGACCGTGGCGCTCGTCCACCGCGCGGGGCGCTGGGGGCCGGTGCTCGGCGCAGCGCTCGGCGTGATCCCCCAGTGCGGCTTTTCCGCCGCGACCGCCAATCTCTATGCCGGCGGCATCATCACGCGCGGAACGCTGCTCGCGGTGTTTCTCTCCACCTCGGACGAGATGCTGCCGATCCTCCTTTCGAGCAGCGCCCCGGTCTCGCTCATTTTGAAGCTCCTTGGCTATAAGGCGCTCGCCGGTATCCTTCTCGGCGTGACCGTCGATACCGTGGCTTCAAAGCTCGGCTACGAGCGGAAGAAATCCATCCACGAGATGTGTGAGCAGGAGCACTGCCACTGCGAGGACGGCATATTCAAATCCGCGCTGCGCCATACGCTCAAAATCTTCGCGTTTCTCTTCGTTGTGACGTTCGTTCTGAATCTTCTGGTGGAGGCTGTCGGGCCGGAAACGCTCGGCGCGTTCGTGCTCAACCGCCCCGTGATCGGCGAGCTGCTCGGCGGCATCATCGGCTTCATCCCGAACTGCGCGGCCAGCGTTGTGCTCACGACGCTCTATCTCGAAGGCGCAATGTCCGGCGGCGCGATGCTCTCGGGCCTTCTTGTCGGCTCGGGCGTCGGGCTGCTCGTGCTGCTGCGCATGAACCGCGACTGGCGGGATAATCTCGTAACGGCGGGGCTTCTCTATGCCGGCGGCGTCATCTTCGGTCTGCTCGCGGATGTGCTGCACGTTGTCTGATCTTCATAATATACGGCAAAGCGCCGGAAGGACAAAAATCCTTCCGGCGCTTGTCTTATGATTTTACGGCGGTGTTGATCGAGTCGCGGAATACGACGAAGCGATTGAAGAGAAATTCCGTAACGGCGTTGACGAGCATCGTCGGCACGAGGATCGCAAATTCATTCCAGCCGTGCTGCGCGAGCGCCTCGCCCCACCAGATCGAAAGCGGCGTGAACACGAGATAGTATCCGAGCACCTTCGCCATGGCGATGGGCACGTTGTTCGCGCTGCGGAACGTGTATTTCCGGTTCGCGGTGAAGTTGAAGATCACCGAGAGCGCCAGTGCCACAAAGTACGAGGGGCCGTACTTCAGTTCCGTGACCGCCGCGCCCGGGAACAGCTTCAAAAAGACCGGCAGGCGGTCAAAATGCGCCGCGGCGTTGAGCAGCGTGAAGCTCACGAACTGGATGATGCCCGCACCCGCGGTGCACATCAGGTATTTGAGCGCCATGAGCAGATTATCACGCTTGGAGAGCGTCGGCTTTTCGTTTTTCGGCGTTTCGGGCATGGATAATATCAGCTCCCTTCTGTCCTCACGTTTATACCAGAGATCGGCGCGGCGCGCAAGAGAAATTCTTCCCGCGGCGCGAGGATCTCGGCGGTTTCACTCGATCGTACCGCCGCCGAGGACGGTGTCGCCGTCATAGAATACCGCCGCCTGCCCCGGCGTCACGGCGCGCTGCGGCGCGTCGAACACGATGCGGCCGCGGCCGTTTTCCTCCGGATACACTGTCGCGGCCTGCTCCCGCGCGCGGTAGCGGATCTTCACGGCGCAGCGCACCGGCTCTCGCGGCGTCTCGCCGGAGATCCAGTTCACGTCCGATACCGCCGCTTCGCTCCGATACAGGTCCTTCTCTTCGCCGAGGACGACCTCGTTTCTCTCCGGATCGATCCGGCAGACGTACAGCCGCTCGCCGTGCGAAATGCCGAGACCGCGGCGCTGGCCGACCGTATAGTGAATGATCCCCTTATGCTCGCCGAGAACGTGCCCGTCCGTCGAGACGAATGCGCCGGGAGCGCTCTTCTCCCCCGTCAGCCGCCCGATGGCGGCAGCATAGTCGCCGTCCGGGGCAAAGCAGATGTCCTGGCTGTCCCTTTTGCGCGCGTTGCCGAAGCCCTGCGTCTCGGCGATGGTGCGCGTCTCGCTCTTGCGCATGGCCCCCAGCGGGAAGAGCGTGTGCGCAAGCTCCCGCTGCGTCATGGCATAGAGCACATAGCTCTGGTCCTTCGTCTCGTCGAGCGCCTTTTGGAGAATGTATCTCTCCCCCGCACGGGCGATGCGCGCATAGTGGCCGGTGACGATCTTTTCGCAGCCGAGCTCCCCGGCGCGGCGGAAGAGCGCGTCGAACTTCATGCGCCGGTTGCACTCGATGCAGGGGTTCGGCGTGCGGGCGCGGCGGTAAGCCTCGCAGAACGACAGCATGACCTGCTCGCGGAAGCCCTCGGAAAAATTGAAAACGCAGTAGCGCATCCCCAGCCGGTAGGCAACGGCGCGGGCGTCCTCCACATCGTCGAGCGAGCAGCAGGTGTGTCTTTCGGATATCCCGGCGTCGGTGTTCGTATAGAGCTTCATCGTGCAGCCGATGCACTCGTATCCCTCCCGCTGCGCGAGATACGCCGCGACGGAGGAATCAACGCCGCCGCTCATGGCGATGAGCGCCTTCACGCCTTGTTCTCCGAAGCGTCCTCGATGAGGACGCGCATCGTCCCGCCGCAGACCATGCCCTCGTCCGCGGCCACGTCGTTCGTCATGTCGATCTCGATAACGCAGCTCTCGCCCGTGCCGATGATCTTCCGCGCGCGCTGCATCGCCGCGGCCTCGCTGCATCCGCCGCCGATCGTGCCGCAGCCCATGCCGAGCTTGTTGACGGCCATGAGCGCGCCGGATTTCACCGGCGTGGAACCCGTGGACGTGAGCACGAGCAGCAGCGCCTTCGGCTCAGCGTTCTCCGCAAGATACCGGATGGCGGAAAGATCGGAATTTGTCTGCTCAAGCAGCGTGCCGGGATACTCCGTCTCCGGCAGGGCGCGGCGGTGCTCCACGAGCTGCGCGCAGATGGAAACGGCGATCTCCGCGGGCGTCACCGCGCCGATGGCAAGGCCGATGGGCGCGTGGATCGCAGCGAGCTTTTCCGCGTCATACCCCTCATCCCGCAGCAGCCTCATCAGCCCCGCCACGCGGCGGCGCGAGCCGATCATGCCGAGATACGACGGCATCGCGCCGGAGAAGATCTGCCGCAGGCAGTCGGCATCCCAACGGTGGCCGCGCGTGATGACGCAGACATAGTCGCTCTCCCGGAGTTTGAGCGCCGCGATCGCCGCGGCGAAGGCGTCGCACACGGTGTGCGCCGCTTCCGGGAAGCGCGACGCGGCGGCAAAGTCCGGCCGGTCGTCCACCACGGTCACGTCAAAATCCAGCATAGCCGCCATGCGGCAGAGCGACTGCGCGATATGGCCGCCGCCGAGCAGAATGAGCCGCTCGCGCGGCCGGAACAGTCTTGTATACTCCACGCCGTCCACCGTCCGGTGCAGCACGGCGCTGCGCCCGGCTTCAAGTTCTTCGAGTATCGGGCGAAATTCTTCCTGTATCATACGATCGCACCTTCTTTTGCTTCTTGTTTTGCCTACTATAACACTATGTTTTTATTTTTTCAAGAAATATCGGAACATTCCGAACGCGGCGCCGTCCCATAATCAGACGCCGACGCGCACGGTGTTTTTACAAAAACAACAGGAGTTTATCCGATACCATGAAAAAGATTCTTTCTCTCGTACTTGCTCTCGCTCTTGTGCTCGCGCTTGCCGCGTGCGGCCCGGTGGCGACGCTCCCTGCGGATGGGGAGATTCCGAACCCGTGGCAGGACTTTGACACGATGACTGACGCCGAGGCCGCCATCGGCTACGGCATGACCGCGCCGGAGACCGTCGCCGGACTCGCGCCGAGTTCCTTCCGCGTTCTGGACAGTGACGGTGCCAAAATTCTGGAAGTCTGCTACGGCGGAGAAAGCGATGACCGCGCTTCCCTGCGCAAAGGCACCGGCTCGGCGGATATCAGCGGCGATTCCACCGATTACGCCAAAACCGAGACCGTGACGGTCGGCGATATCACCGTGACGGAAAAGGGCGACGGTGAGAACGTATTCTCCGCCGTCTGGACGAAAGGCGATTATTCCTACGCCTTCTTCTCCACCATCGGCGTGAGCGCCGACACGCTCGCCGAACGGATCGCCGGGATCGAATAAACCCACACAGCACAATACCGCACAGCGCCGGAAGTGACATCCTTCCGGCGCTGTTCTGTTGACACGGCATACCCGCGCGAATTATAATTAACTATGTATCCCCTATATAAATGTATGACCGGAGGATAAATTCGGTGAACTTGTCTGCGTGGAAAGACCGGCTGGCCGCCGGAAAGTACGACGCCCCGCTCGCAGCGCTCTACGGCGCGGCGGACGCGCCGCGGTCACGCTACGCGCGGCTTTGTGAAGAATATCTCCGGACGTTCGGCGATGCGCCGGACGCGCTTTTGATCAGCGCGCCGGGGCGCACGGAGCTTGCCGGAAACCACACCGACCACCAACTCGGCATCGTGCTCTGCGCCGCGGTCACGCTGGACGCCGCCGCTGCCGCCGCGAGCGCGGCGGACAACGCCGTGGAGATCGTCTCCGACGGCTTCGGCCGGGTGCGCGTATCGCTCGATGATCTCGCGCCGCGCGAAAGTGAGGCCGGCACGACCGCCGCGCTCATCCGCGGCGTCGCGGCGGGATTTGCCGCAGGAGGCCTTCGCATCGGCGGCTGGCGCGCGTGCATCCACTCGCTCGTCCCCGCCGGAGGCGGGCTTTCGTCCTCGGCGGCGTTTGAGATACTCACCGGCGCGATCTTCTCCGCGCTGTATAACGAAGGGCGCGTGGACGCGCTCACGCTCGCGCGCATCGGTCAGAGCGCCGAGCGAAACTATTTCGGCAAGCCGAGCGGACTGATGGATCAGGCCGCGAGCGCGTTCGGCGGCATCACGAAGATCGATTTTGCCGACGGCGACCGTCCGGACATTACGCGCATTGCGTTTGATTTCCACGCGCACGGGTATATTCTCTGCGCCGTGAACACGCACTCGCGCCACGACGATCTCACGCCGGACTATGCCGCCATCCCGTGCGACATGACCGCCGTTGCCAGAGCGTTCGGGAAGGACGTTCTGCGGCAGGTGAATCCTGCGGCGTTCGCCGCGCCGAAGATGCGCGAGCGGCTCGCGCGCGATATATCCCCTGTCGCCGCAGACCGCGCCGAACACTTCTTCGCCGAGGACGCGCGCGTGGAGCGCATGGCCGCGGCGCTGTTGGCGGGCAATATGCCGGAGTATATCCGGAATATGAACGCCTCGGGCGCATCGTCCCGCACGCTGCTGCGCAACGTTGTCCCCGCGCTGCACCCGGAGCGGACGGAAATGGCATCTGCGCTCGACCGCGCCGCCGCGCTGCTGGAGGGCAAGGGCGCCTGGCGCATCCACGGCGGCGGGTTTGCCGGGTGCATCCAGTGTCTTGTCCCGATATCCGGCTATGAAGGTTTCCGCGCCGCGATGGACGGCTATTACGGCGAGGGTGCATGCTTCGAGCTGCGCATAAGAGGGTGCGGCGCGTACCGCATCCCGGAAGAGGAATAACCATGTACAACGACCTTTTTTCGATCGGCGGTCTCACGGTGCACGGCTACGGGCTCTGCATCGGCATCGGCATCGCCGCGGCGCTGCTGCTCATCTGGCGGCGCTCCGAGGAGCAGAAGTTTGACGTGCAATCCGTCAACACCCTGATTTTGCTCATTCTCGCTGCCGGCTTTGCCGGGGCGAAGCTCTTTTTTGTGTTTGCGCATTGGAACGAATTTTGCGCCGATCCGCGCGGCACGCTCGGCTCGGAGGGCTTTGTCGTTTACGGCGGCATTGTGTGCGGTCTCGGTGCCGCGTATCTCTACTGCCGGAAGCGCTCTCTCCCCTTTCTGCGCTGGGTGGACTGCTTTATTCCCTGCGTGGCGCTCGCGCAGGGCTTTGGGCGCATCGGGTGCTTTCTCGCCGGGTGCTGCTTCGGAAAACCGACGGGGAGCTTTCTCGGCGTCACTTTCCCGGCGGGCAGCATGGCTCCGGCGGGGATCCCGCTCTGGCCGGTGCAGCTCTTTTCGGCGGCGGGCGATTTCCTGCTTGCCGGAGCGCTGCTGCTTCTGGAAAAAAAACGCCGCGGCGACGGGCTGCTCGCCGGAGCGTATCTTCTTTTGTACAGCATCGGCCGGTTTCTGATCGAGTTTCTGCGCGCCGATCCGCGCGGCGCGGTCGCAGCGCTTTCGACATCGCAGTTCATCGCGCTCTTCACCGCCGCGGCGGGAGCCGCCATTCTCATTTTGCGAAAGAGAGGGACACCGCATGGATAACACCGTCAGCGCCGGGCGCAAAAGCACAACGCTCGGCGGCAGAGTATGGGCCTGTCTTCTGATCTTCGGCTTTGTCGGTCAGATCGCGTGGATGGTGGAGAACGTCTATTTCTCCACATACATCCAGAAAAACATCACCGCCGCGGGCTGGGCGACGAGCGCTACGGTCTCCGCAAGCGCCATTGCCGCGGCGCTCGCCACGTTCTTCAGCGCCGCGTGGTCCGACCGTGTGGGACGCCGCCGCTCGTTCGTCTGCTGGGGGTACATCCTCTGGGGCGCGACGACCGCCGCGTTCGCGCTTTTCGGCAACGGGCAGGTCGCGCTGCCGGTGGGTCTTGCGGTGACGGTGTTCGTCATCATGGACTGCATCATGTCCGCCATCGGCTCGGTGGCGAACGACGCGGCGTTTTCCGCCTGGGTCACGGACGTGACGGACGTCACCAACCGCGGCACCGTCGATATCGTTTTGAGCATCATGCCGATCCTCGCGCTCGTTGTGATCTTCGCGGGGTTTGACTCCATGACCGTGAACGGCAACTGGACGGGATTTTATCTCGTGCTCGGCGCGGTCACATCCGTTGCCGGTATTCTGGGGCTCTGGCTCTTTAAGGACAGTCCGAACCTCCGCCCGACGAAGAGCGGGAGCTATCTGCGCGAGGTCGTTTTCGCGTTCCGGCCGGAGAACATCCGCGCGAACAAAATGATCTACGTCTGCTTTTTCGGCATGATGTTTTCGGGTCTCGCCATGCAGATGTGGCAGCCGTACATGATCTCGCTCGTGGAGGTCACGCTCGGGATCGAAAATTACATCGTCCCCATCGCCGTCGTCGTGCTCGCCTCGGCGGTGCTGTCTGTCGCCGCCGGAAAAGTCATGGACCGGTTCGGCAAGGAAAAATTCTATTACCCCGTCGCGCTCATGCAGGTGCTCGGCGGTATTATCGCCTATCTCATCAAGTTTGTCGGACACGCCATGCCGCTTCTCTGCGTCGGCGGGACGCTCATCATGGCGGGCAATCTTATGATGGCCGGTCTCTTCACGGCCTCGGCGCGCGACTATACGCCCGAGGGCCGCGCCGGTGCGGTGCAGAGCGTCAAGATGGTCATCTACATCGTTCTGCCCATGGTGCTCGCAAGCATTCTCGATCCTGTCATCATCCGCGCCGTCGCGCTCGAGCCGACGGCGGAGATCCTCGCCAAATACCCGAGCTACGCGGGGAGCTATCTCTACCCGTATGAGCTGTTCCTCGGCGCGGCGGTCGCCGCGGTGTTCATTTTCCTGCCCGCCTCCGCCGTCCGGCGGGACGCCAAGCGTCTGCGCGCGCAGAAGCTCAAGGAGATCCGCGAATGACGATGCTGACAAAGTGGGGCGCGGCGCTCGACCGCAGCTGCCCCTTACCGGAATATCCCCGCCCGCAGCTGCGGCGGGAGAGCTTTTATAATCTCAACGGCGTATGGGACTATGCCGTCACGCCGTCCGGCGAAGAGCCGGAGGTCTGGGACGGCGAGATCGTCGTGCCGTTCTCGCCGGAAGCGCCGCTCTCCGGCGCTGCGCGCGGCCCGGCAAAGGACGAATACCTCCATTACCGCCGCGGCTTCACGCTGCCGGAGGGATTTCAAAAATCGCGCGTGCTGCTGCATTTCGGCGCGGTGGATCAGATCGCGGAGGTGTTCGTAAACGGCGTTTCCGCCGCGAAGCACTCCGGCGGCTACTGGCCGTTTTCCGCAGACATCACGAGTCTTCTGCGCGAGGGGGAGAACATCCTCCGCGTGACGGTGCGCGACAATGCCGACGATCCCACGTTTGCCTACGGCAAGCAGCGCTATAAGCGCGGCGGCATGTGGTACACCGCGCAGAGCGGCATCTGGCAGACGGTCTGGCTCGAGAGCGTGCCGGAGGTCTATGTAAAGAGCCTTCGCATCACGCCGGAGTTTGACGAGGCGCGCGTGCGCATTGAGCTGGAGACCGCGCTCGAGAGCAGCACCGCCATCACGTGCGACGTGCGCGCTGCGGACGGCAGCTTTGTCGCCGGGAGCTGGGCAAAGGGCGGCGTGTGCATTGTTCCGCTCCCCGGGTTCCGCGCCTGGACGCCGGACGATCCCTATCTCTACACACTGGACATCACCTGCGGCGAGGATCGCGTGGAGAGCTATTTTGCCATGCGCAAATTCTCGTATGTGGAGCTGGGCGGCCACAAGGTGTTCGGATTAAACAACGCCCCCCTCTTCCACAACGGTCTGCTCGATCAGGGATACTACCCCGACGGGCTTCTCACACCGCCCTCGGACGAGGCGATGGTAAACGACATTGAGACCATGAAGCGCTGCGGCTTCAACATGCTGCGCAAGCACATAAAGATCGAGCCGCTGCGCTGGTACTATCACTGCGACCGGCTCGGCATGATCGTATGGCAGGACATGGTGTCCGGCGGGCAGCCGTACAGCTTTCTCCATGTTTCCGCTCTGCCGACGCTCGGCAAGGTCGATCTTCCGGATCAGGACGCGAAGCCCTACGGCCGGAGCGGGGTGCTCTCCCGCGCGCGCTTCCGGCGCGAGATGGCGGACACGGTTCGGCTTCTTTATAACTGCCCGTGCATCGCGCTCTGGACGGTGTTCAACGAGGGCTGGGGTCAGTTTGACGCGCTGGAAATGGCAAACGAGCTCAAAAAGCTCGATCCCACGCGCTTTATCGACCACGCGAGCGGCTGGCAGGATCAGGGTTATGAGGAAATGAAGAGCCGCCACATCTATTTCCGTCCTGTGAAGCTCAAAAACGATGGGCGCGCGCTTGCGCTCACGGAGTACGGCGGATACATTCTCGCCGTGGACGGCCATCGCTGGACGGACAAGGTGTTCGGCTACCGCATCTGCCGCGACAGCGCGGCGCTCGCGCACGACTACGAAAAGCTCATGCTCGGGCAGGTGCTGCCGCACATCCGAAAGGAAGGGCTGACTGCGGCGGTATATACGCAGATCACCGACGTGGAGGAAGAGCTCAACGGTCTCATGACCTACGACCGCGAGGTGCTGAAAATTCCGGAGGAGACACTCCGGGAGATCAACAAGCAACTGAAGTTTTAATAAAAACGCACGGCTCCCGGATTCTTCGGGGCCGTGCATTTTATTTGGTTATTCGGCTTTCGGCTCGCTGCGGAAGAGATATACGCGGGTCTCATACGGCTGTGTGACGAAGCCGTTATTTTCGATATAATCCGTGTGGCTCTTCAAAAGGAGCCGGCCCTTCCGCAGATCGTACCCGCGGGGTGCCTTGAACTTCACGGGATTCACCGAGTACGAGCAGATGACGAGAAGCCGTTCGCGCTTGGCCCGGCGTTCGTACACAAAGAGCTTGTTGCTGAGCGGATAGTACTGGCGGAACGTGCCGTAGCGCACGACCGGCAGCTCGTGCCGGAGACGGAGCGCCTCGCGGTAGAAGTTCAGCAGCGAGTCGGGGTCATCCTCCTGCGCGGCAACGTTGATCTTCGGGTAGTTCTCGTTGACCGCAAACCACGGCGTGCCGGTCGTAAACCCGGCGTTCGGCGCGTCGCTCCACTGCACGGGCGTGCGCGCGCTGTCGCGCGAGCCCCAGTAGATGCGCTGCATGCGCTTCTTTTCGGATTTGTGCGTGGCGAAGTGGTGGTACTGGTTGATGGTCTGCACGTCCTCGTAGCCGTCGATCGTCTCGGGATAGATGTTCGTCATGCCGATCTCCTGTCCCTGATAGACGATGGGCGTGCCCTCCTGGAAGAGATACGACGCCGCGAGCGCCTTTCCGCTCTCGGTGTTGTACTTTTCGCTGCCGTAGCGGCTGATGACGCGGGGATGGTCGTGGTTTTCAATATACAGAAGATTCCAGCCCTTCCCGTGCAGTGCCTTCTGCCAGTGCTGCCAGATGGTCTTGAGCTTTACGAGGCAGAACGGGTGATGGGAATAGTCCTGCAGGAAGCAGTCGCCCTCCATGCACTGGAACGGGATCATCATGTCAAGCTCGGGGTGCTTGCCGCCGATGAAGTCGAGCGCGCGCTTCGTCGTGATGAGCGGGGCCTCGCCGATGGTCACGCAGTCGTAATCGTCGAGCACGGTGCGGAATTCGTTGAGATATTCGTGCAGGTGCGGGCCGTTGTTATACTGGAAAATGCCGCGCGCCATGGGCATATAAAACGGCGCGTCCGGCAGTCCCTTGGGCTTGGAGATGTAGGTGATGACATCCTCGCGGAAGCCGTCCACGCCCATATCCAGCCAGAAGCGCAGGATTTTCTTTACCTCGGCGCGGACGCGGGGGTTGTCCATATTCAGGTCGGGCTGCTTGATGGCGAAAATATGGAGATAGTACGCCTTGCGCACCTCGTCGTACTGCCACGCCTTGCCCTCGAACATGCTGTCCCAGTTGTTGGGGAGCGTGCCGTCCTTTTTCGGCTTACGCCAGATGTAATAATCCTTATACGGCTCTTCCCCGCGGCGGCTCGCCTGGAACCACGGGTGCTCGTCGCTCGTATGGTTTACGACAAGATCCATGATGACCCTGATGCCGCGCTCGTGCGCGCCGTCGAGTACCTTTTTGAACGCCGCCATGCCGCCGTATTCGGCGGAGATGTCCATATAGTCCGCCACGTCGTAGCCAAAGTCGGCGTTCGGCGAGGGGTAGAGCGGCGAAAACCAGATGGCGTCCACATGCAGGCTCTTAAGATAGTCCAGCTTTTCATACACGCCCATCAGATCGCCCACGCCGTCGCCGTCGGCGTCCTTGAAGCTGCGCGGCCAGATCTGGTAGATGACCGCGTCTTTATACCAGAAAGTTTTTTCCATGTCTTTGCCCTTTCCGCCGCTCACCGCAGCTTTTTCTCGCAGAAAATGCGCATATTTTCGATCCGGACGGTCTCCCCGTCCGGCAGCTCGACCGTGCCGGAGAGCGTTCCGAAATACTGCCGCGTCTCGGAGTGCAGCAGCATCGCGCGCCGCCGGACGCGGTATTCGCGCCGCACCGCAAATTCCAGATGTAGCCGCCGGGTGCTGTCGGAAACGTACCACGGCCGCAGCGGGTCGGACGCGCTGCGCTTCATGTATACGCGCCCGAGCTTGCAGAGCGTGCCGTCATAAAAGAGCGCGTTTTCGTCCGCGCTGTCCGCGCCGTCGGAGAGGACAAGGGAGATCACATGCCCGTCGACGCACGCGCTGCCGAACGCGCGGAGATACACATCGCCGCGCGGCATCACGGCGCGCACGCTCTCGGAGAAGAGAAACGTCTGCGCGTCGAGCGGCAGATCGCGGTTGTGCATCCGGAGATACCCGGAAAGACCGGGGAAGCACCGGAAGCCCCGGTAGTAAAACTGCTTTCCGGCAAGCGCCTCGGCGGTATAAATGCCGTCGCCGTCGTTCGCGCAGGAGAGATCGCCCTCGAACCGCTCCGAGCGGAACTGAATGCGGCGCACGCCGCCGTAATGCGTGAGCAGGAGATACAGATCGTCGTTTTCAAATTTGACGGTGTGTTCCTCGCCGCAGGAGAAGTCCAGATCGAACGCATCGCCCGGAAACGCCTGCACGGTGCCGGAGGCATACCGCTCGTCCGTTTCGAGATCGGTGAGGCGCACCTCGGCAATGCCGCCGGAGCGCGTATGCCCGTAGCTGATCTCCAGCGCGAAGGACGCCCCGGTGACAAAATAGCGTTCCCATTCCGAGAGACCGCCGCCGGCGGCTTCCTTGTTATAGATAAAATCGTCCTGTGCCGACCAGCCGGGACGGGCGAGCTTTCCCTTTTCGTTCAGCAGCTCCGCCGGTGCGCGGTATTCTTCCATGTCAGACCTCCATGATGTGCAGCGCGGCGATCTCCGGGTTTCGGATGCGCCGCATGACGGCGTAAGCGTGGGGTTCGAGGAAATCCCAGCCGCCGTCCGTCAGGCCCTGCGCGCGCAGCTCTTCGATCACCGCGGCGCTCACGCGCTCGATCGTGTCCTCGTCCGGCTCACGCAGCAGCGCTTCGAGCGTCGGGATGAGTTCCGAGAGCTTCGGCAGCTCTTTCGCGGCGCGAAACGCCCATTTATAAAACGGCATGTGCCGCTCATTCAGCAGGAATAGCATGGCGAGCGTATGGTTTACAAACTCGCAGCACGCGAGCCGCGCCGCGGCCTCTTCCCCGTGGCGGCGGCAGCGGGAGACGTTGTACTGCCCGGACTGTGCCATGAGCACGGCGTGTCCCGCGATCTTTTTGACTCGCACGTCCTCCGGCATGCCGGTGCGCAGCGTTTCGCGGATGCCCGTCATGTCGCCGGAGCCATCGTAGAATATCTCCCCGGCGCACGCGGCGGCGAGAGCATAGGACGGGATCGCCATCCACTCGCGCCACGTTTCCGGCGTATGGAAAAGGCCCGTCTGCTCCAGAAGGAACTGCTCGGTCGTCTTAACGCCGTATCGCCCGTTTCCCTGACGGCTGCGGTGCTCGGTCTTCACGCCCTGAAACTCCCGCGGCAGGCGGTCGTAGAGCGAGGAGAGAAGGAAGCCGTGCGTTTCGGCGTCCTCCGGCGCGAGAAAGAGCATACACCCCGCGGCGTAGCCGTGGTCGTGGGAGAGCTCGTCGTCGTACCCTAAGCAGTCCGAACCACCGCCGCAGAGCCCCGCAGCAAGCCGCGGCAGCAGCACAGGGCAGGTTTCCCGGATCGCCGGGCGCACGGCGTCCTCCCAGAAGGCGCGGGAGAGCTCAAGTCCCTTCATAGATGATATCCGCCCTTTCCCGGAGATCGCGCGCCGCGTCCGCGCGCCCAAGCGCTTCGAGCGCCGGGGCGATCTTCCGCGCCGTGTGCGCGTAGTAGTATTCCCAGACGGCGTCCGGGCTGTCCATGCGCTCCATCGCCTTATCGAGACACGCGGCGATGCGCGCATCGTTCTCATCCTGCGCGGCGTAATGCTGCGCAAGATTCACATACGTCACCGCGAGATCGAGATCGCCGGGACGCTTTTTCTGGTTTTCCAGCGCGCGGAGCATGTACCGCTCCGCCTCGTCCGGGCGATGCAGCGCATCGAGCGCCGCGGCCATGTTGTTATAAAGCGCCGCAAGGCGCGGATGATCTGCGCCGAGCGAAACGGCATACAGGCTCTCCGCCTCCCGGAAAAGCGGCAGAGCGCGCTGTGCCTCGCCGAAGGCGGCGAGCGCCGTGGCCGCGTTTATAAGGATCGTCCCGCGCGCGGCAGCGCCGGGGCGCACCTCACTGAGCAGTTCCGTGCACCGGCCGAGCACCGGATAAAATTTCTCCGCATCAGCGCGCTGGCGGTAAAAGCCCATCAGCTCGCTGCAAAGGGAGAGCGCGGCGCGCCTGTCGCCGGTCTCCTCCGCTTCGGTGAGCGCGGCAAGGAATATGCGCTCCGCGCCGTCCCAGTCGCCGCGGCCCATGCAGTCGTCCGCTCTCGCGGCTATACTGTCCATTGTTTCTTTCATACGGCGATTATACCTTGAATTCCCGGCGGTTGCAAGGTATAATACGTATGTTCATCATTTCACGAAAAGAGGTTTCTACCTATGAAAAAGACCGTTATGCGCTCCTACGCGAAGCTCATCGTGCGCGTGGGTGCGAACGTCCAGAAGGGCCAGGAGGTGCGCGTTTTCGCGTCTCTCGACCAGCCGGAGTTCATCAAGATGCTCGCCGAAGAGTGCTACAAGGCCGGCGCGAGCCGCGTGACCGTTGACTGGAATTACCCCGAGCTTACGAAGCTCTCCGCGCGCTACATGAAACTGCGCGACCTCTCCGAGACCCGCGAGTGGGAAAAGGCGCGTATGCAGGATATGGTGGACCATCTGCCGGTGCGCATCTTCATCGAGTCCGAAGATCCGGACGGACTGCGCGGCATCAACCCGAAGTACTTCAAGGCGTTTGCCGCGCGGATCAAAATCTCCAAGCCCTACCGCGACGCCATCGACAACAAGCACCAGTGGTGCATCGCCGCCGTGCCGGGTGAGGCGTGGGCGAAGAAGGTCCACCCCGAGCTCAGCAAGCGCGCCGCCGTGGAGCAGCTCTGGAAGGACATTCTCTACACCGCCCGCGCCGACGGCGAGGACCCCATCGCCGACTGGGAAGAGCACAACCGCGATCTCAAGGCGCGCAGCAAATATCTGAACGATCTCCATCTCCGCGAGCTGCGCTACCATTCCGCGAACGGCACGGATTTCAAGGTCGGCCTCATCCCGACGGCCGAGTTCCACGCCGGACGCGATACGACGATGCAGGGCGTTGCCTACGATCCCAACATGCCGACCGAGGAGGTCTTCACCTCTCCCGACCGCCGCACTGCCGAGGGCATCGTTTACGCCACGAAGCCGCTCTCCTATCAGGGCCAGCTCATCGAGAATTTCTCCGTCCGCTTTGAAAAGGGCCGCGCCGTGGAGGTAAAAGCCGAAAAGGGCCAGGATGTTCTCGAGCAGATCATCAGCATGGACGAGGGCTGCCACTATCTTGGCGAGTGCGCACTCGTGCCGAAGGAATCTCCGATCCATCAGTCCGGCCTGCTCTTCTACAATACGCTCTTTGACGAGAACGCCGCCTGCCATCTGGCGCTCGGCTTCGGCTTTGACGAGTGCGTGAAGGGCTTTGAGAACATGACCAAGGAAGAGCTCTACGAGATCGGCGTCAATGACGCCGGCAACCACACCGACTTTATGATCGGCAGCGACGATCTCTCCATCGACGGCGTGGACGAGCACGGCAACGTGCACCCCATCTTCCGCAACGGCACCTGGGCGTTCTAAAATGCCTCCCTCTTTGAGGGAGGTGGCTCGCCGGAGGCGAGACGGAAGGAGTGGCTTTTTCTATGTCCCTCAATTATTCCGGCGATTTGATTCTTAGAGCAAAAGAGCTGCGAAAAACTGCGACCCCGCAGGAACGGCATTTATGGTATGACTTTCTTTCCCGTTATCCGGTGCGGTTTCAGCGGCAAAAAACCGTAGGCCGATATATTGTTGACTTCTATTGCCACAGAGCACGTCTTGTCGTAGAGTTAGACGGCAGCCAGCATTATGAGGAGCAAGGCATCGCCAGAGATGCAGAACGAACGACGTATTTGATGCAGCAAGGGCTTTTTGTCCTGCGTTTTTCCAATGCCGAGATCAATTGCAAGTTTCATTTTGTCTGTGAGCAGATCGACCGAACAGCTAAAGAACGGCTCGCATTTTAATTACCTCCCCCTTTGAGGGAGGTGGCTCGGCGTTAACCAAGACGGAAGGAGTTCACTCCCTCAGTCAGCTGACGCTGACAGCTCCCTCTGAGAGGGAGCCAATACGTCCATCCAAAAACCGGCAGATGATCTGCCGGTTTTTGCAATTTCTGAAACGATATGGTATTATACAACACAAGTCAGAAAAGAATAGCGGCTGTCTCAAGCCCGTGAAGGGTATCGGTATGGAGCCGCTGGGAGGTTCTTGTATGGTACAGTTTCAGAAGGACGCCGCGCTCGGCGGCATCCCGTTCGGCGTGCTGGAGGTCGTTTATCCGGACAATTCGCTCCGGCGCACGGAGGACTTCCGCATAATGGTCGAGGAGCATCTGCGTCTGCTGCGGGAGAAATACGCCGACTATGACCGCAAGGCGCTTTTTGGCGAAAACGTCTATTTCCGGTTTTTCAGGAAATTCAAAAAGACGTACCCGGTCATGATGCAGCTTGAATCCTTCCTCCTGAAAGGCCGCCCGTTCCCGATCGACAACAGTGTGACCGCCATCCCGTTTCTCGCGGAGCTCGAAACGCAGAGTCTCTCCGGCACGCACGACGTGGACTTTGTCCGCGGGGCTGTCCGCCTGTTTGCTGGAACGGAAAAAGCGCCGTTTCCCGGCATGCGAGGTGAGGAAGTGCACACCTACCCCGGCGATTTCTGCGCCCGGGACGACGAGGGGATCATTTTCAGCATGATCGCCGGGGCGGACGCGCGCACCTGCGTCAAGGAGACGAGCCGGCATGTGTTCTACCCCGTGTTCGGCGTGGCCGGGCAGCCGGAGGCGGAGATATCCGCCGTGCTCGACCGGCTGGAAGAATACGTCCGTGTTCTCGCGCCGGAGGCAGAGACCGCGCGGCAGCTTTTGGGAAAATGAAAAGATGAGCTGACATCGTACAGCGCGCCGTTTTGATCCAATAATGCGCAAAGCAGCATCACCCCGCGGGGTGATGCTGCTTCGTATATTACCGACAATTCACCGTAAAGACACTTCCATCCACGGAAAACGTCAGCATCAGGGGATCCGTGCTGTCTTCTATGTTACGCGGAACCTCGAATATAAGGAAAGCATATCCGCTTGCCAAAGGAACTATTTTGCTCTCAGGGATCCAAAGGACGCCATCGTATGTGTACTCACCCGCAAAGGTCAGTTTCAGATCTTTGATGCGGCTGGTATCCCAAGTTCGCAACGCCTGCGTATCCAAATTGGTATAATCCAGCTTACAGACCAAGTGATAGTCGCCGATACCGTAAGAGTATGTGACGTTCCCTGTTTTATAGCTTGGCTTTGCCGTGTAGTACAATTCGTTAAGCGTCAGACGGAATGTGGAATTATTTGTCACCTCTGTACCGATGGCAAGATCGCCGGAGGCATCCAATGCCTCTATGGGTTGTTCCACACTCTCCTCCTTTATTCCTTTCTGAACAACAATCGCATAACTTTCGCCGTCGATTGTAAAGGAAGCCAGAATCTCTCCAGTGACGTCATCTCCCATGGAACTTGGTACTTCATATACAATATATACAGAGTCGTCACCAAGCGGAACAATATCGCCAAAGGGAATCCAGTATTCTCCTTCGTAATGGTACTTGCCTTTATATTCCATCGTCATGTCAGAAATACGGGGAGAATGCCAATGTTCCAGCGCTTCTTTATCCATGTTGGTGAAATCCAGTTTTATAGCAAGAGCATACTGACTATTATGACTATACGTCACATAACCGCGTTTTTCCCGTAAAGACGCCGTAAACCCTATACTCTCTACCGTAAAGCAATGGCCTTTGCATTCTACCGAATCACCTACGGCAACAATCTTTGCTAGAGCCTCTCCGTCCGTCGCTCCGCAGCGCACACAGGTTTTTGGCGCGAATTTGGTTGCCGCTGTGTATTTATGTCCTGTGGCAGGAATAATTTCTGTTGCAACGTTTCCGCAAACCGTACACGTTCTCATCTCTTCTCCATTTTCCTCACAGGACACCTCCCGGATCACCGTCGGCTCGCCATAGGTGTGACCGGCAGAAGGAATGACTTCCGTTTCGGTTTCACCGCAGGCGCAGGTACGGGTCCTTTCCCCATCGGTAGTGCAGGACACTTCCTTTGTCACGACCCATTCGCTGAACTCGTGATTGTGACCGCAGCCCCCTAGAGAAAAACAGCACGCAAGGATCAGAAGAGGAAAAACAAGTCTTTTCATTTCGCATCTCTCCTTATAATAACCGATATTGGTTAATATTGTTATACACCGAATTTGGTTATCATGTCAAGGGATAAAGGATGTGAACGGGCATGATCTCCTATGAAAAGCTCTGGAAAGCGATGAAAGAGCGCGGCGTTACGCAATATACACTCATTAAAAAATACGGCGTCAGCCCCGGACAGATTACGCGATTGAAACGAAACGAGAGCGTCAGCACGCACACCATCGAGATGTTCTGCAAGATTCTGAACTGCGATGTTGGCGAAATCATGCAATATATTCCTGACGAAACAAACGATCTCTAAAACCCATATACGCAAAGAAGCACCACCCCGCGGGGTGGTGCTTCTGCGTTATTCAGATCCGAAGAATTACTTCTTCATGGCCTCTTCGACGGCGACGGCGACAGCGACGGTCGCGCCGACCATCGGGTTGTTGCCCATGCCGAGGAAGCCCATCATCTCGACGTGCGCCGGAACGGAGCTGGAGCCCGCGAACTGCGCATCGGAGTGCATACGGCCCATGGTGTCGGTCATGCCGTAGGAGGCGGGGCCGGCGGCCATGTTGTCCGGGTGCAGCGTGCGGCCCGTGCCGCCGCCGGAGGCAACGGAAAAGTACTTCTTGCCCTGCTCGATGCACTCTTTCTTGTAAGTGCCGGCGACCGGGTGCTGGAAGCGGGTCGGGTTGGTGGAGTTGCCGGTGATGGACACGTCCACGCCCTCGTGGTGCATGATGGCCACGCCCTCGCGGACGTCGTCCGCGCCGTAGCAGCGGACGGCGGCGCGCTCGCCCTTGGAGTAGGGGATCTCGCGCACGATGGTCAGCTTGCCGGTGTAATAATCAAACTGGGTCTGGACATAGGTGAAGCCGTTGATACGGCTGATGATCTGGGCGGCGTCCTTGCCGAGACCGTTGAGGATGACGCGCAGGGGCTCCTTGCGGGCCTTGTTCGCGTTGCGGACGATGCCGATCGCGCCTTCGGCGGCGGCAAAGGACTCGTGGCCGGCGAGGAAGGCAAAGCACTTCGTATCATCGGAGAGCAGCATCGCGCCGAGATTGCCGTGGCCGAGGCCGACCTTGCGGTCGTCCGCGACGGAGCCGGGGATGCAGAAGCTCTGCAGGCCGATGCCGATGGCCTTGGCAGCTTCGGCGGCGGTCTTCACGCCCTTGCGGATGGCGATCGCCGCGCCGACGCAGTACGCCCAGCCGGCGTTCTCGAAGGCGATGGGCTGCACGCCCTTAACGATCTCATAGGGATCAAAGCCCTTTTCCTTGCAGATAGCGCGGCACTCCTCAATGGAGTTGATGCCGTACTCGGCGAGGACGGCGTTGATCTTGTCGACTCTTCTTTCGTAGCTTTCAAACAGTGCCATTATTTCCGTCCTCCTCTCTTATTCGTGACGCGGGTCGATGTACTTGGCGGCGTCGGCAAAGCGGCCGTAGCTGCCGGTGGCCTTCTTCACGGCTTCGTTGGCGTCCATGCCCTTCTTGATGTTTTCCATCATGGGGCCGGTCTTGACGAATTCGTAGCCGATGATCTGATCCTCTTCGTCGAGAGCGAGACGGGTGACGTAGCCCTCGGTGAGCTGCAGATAGCGCGGGCCCTTCACCTTGGTGGCGTACATGGTGCCGACCTGGCTCGTGAGGCCCTTGCCGAGGTCCTCGAGACCGGCGCCGATGGGCAGGCCGCCCTCGGAGAACGCCGTCTGGCTGCGGCCGTAGACGATCTGGAGGAACAGCTCGCGCATGGCGGTGTTGATCGCGTCGCACACGAGGTCGGTGTTCAGCGCTTCGAGAATGGTCTTGCCGATCAGGATCTCGCTCGCCATGGCCGCGGAGTGGGTCATGCCGGAGCAGCCGATGGTCTCCACCAGCGCTTCCTCAATGATGCCGTCCTTGATGTTGAGCGTCAGCTTGCAGGCGCCCTGCTGCGGCGCGCACCAGCCGATGCCGTGGGTAAGGCCGCTGATGTCCTTGATTTCCTTCGCCTGCACCCACTTGCCCTCTTCGGGGATCGGCGCAGGACCGTGGTATGCGCCCTTGGCAACGGGGCACATATGCTGGACTTCCGCTGAGTAGATCATTGTGTATCCATCCTTTCCTAAAAGAGCCGCAGCCGGAGAACCGGCACCGGCCCGTTGTTAACTTTGAAACGTTTCCGTATCCAGCTTCGTATTATATCAAATTCCGGCGAAAAAGCAAGGAGTTTATACAGAATGCAAATAAAACCTGCGCCGCGGGGCATGCTGAAAATTGTATGGTTTGCCGTGGAAAAACTATGTAGAATGTGCGTTGCCATATGACGGAGGTTGTGGTATTATGCGCTTGGTAATAGAGAAATTTATAGAAAAGGATGAGGGATATATGCGCAGAACAAAGATCATTTGCACCATCGGTCCCGCCAGCTGCAGCGAAGAGGTCATGCGCGAGCTCCTGCTCGCCGGGCTGAACGTCGCCCGCATGAACTTCTCCCACGGCACCCACGAGAGCCACGCCGAAATGATCGCGCGCTTTCGCAAGGTGCGCGATGAGCTGAAGCTCCCCGCCGCCGTAATGCTCGACACCAAGGGCCCGGAGATCCGTCTCGGTCTCTTCGATGAGCCGGTCGAGGTCGTTCCCGGTCAGACATACACCTTCTCCACCGTGGAAACGCCCGGCACCGCTGAAAAATGCTTCGTGAACTATGCCGAGCTGCCCGCCGACGTGAAGAGCGGCGATATGCTTCTCGTGGACGACGGCGATCTCTCCTTCCGCGTGGAAGAGACGACCGACACCGAGATCCGCTGCACCGTTATAGACGGCGGCATGATGAAGAGCCAGAAGGGCGTGAACATCCCCGGCGCGCGGCTCAACATGCCGTTCCTCTCCGAGCGCGACAAGAGCGACCTTCTTTTCGGCATCGAGCAGAACGTTGACTATGTTGCCGCCTCGTTCACGCGCCGCGCGCAGGACATCATTGATATGCGCTCGTTCCTCAACGCCCATGGCGGCGAGGGCATCCGCATCATCGCAAAGATCGAGAACACCGAGGGCGTTGAGAAGTTTGACGAGATCCTCGCCGCTTCCGACGGTATCATGGTCGCCCGCGGCGACATGGGCGTGGAGATCCCGTTTGAACGTCTCCCCGGCATCCAGAAGCACTTCATCCGTTCCTGCTGCCAGGCCGGTAAGACCGTCATCACCGCCACGCAGATGCTCGACAGCATGGAAGAAAACCGCCGCCCGACCCGTGCGGAGATCTCCGACGTAGCGAACGCCGTCTTTGACGGCAGCAGCGCCGTGATGCTCTCCGGCGAGACTGCCGCGGGCAAGTACCCCGTGGACGCCGTGAAGACTATGGCGCGTATCGCTGAGCAGGCCGAGCAGGACGCTTTCGCCGCCGATATCTACAAGAACATCTGGCACGCGATGGATCACTCCGACAATACCAACGCCGTGAGCGCCGCCGCCTGCACGATGGCCGAGCAGACGTATGCGCAGGCGATCATCGCCGACACAAGCACCGGCAAGGCTGCGCGCCGTGTTGCCAAATACCGCCCGGCGCAGATGATCCTCGCCGCGACGCCGTCCGAGAAGGTCTACCACCAGCTCGCGCTCGTCTGGGGCGTATACCCGCTGCGCACGCAGCCGGTGGACAGCGTGGACGTCCTGTTCCACTGCGCCATTGAAAAGGCGAAGGAGCTCGGCTATCTGCACTCCGGCGACACCGTTGTTATGACCGCCGGCATCCCGCTCAACACCCACGGCAGCACCAACATGGTGAAGGTGCAGACCATCCGGTAATTTATCGAACAACAAAAGGCCGTGCGCCCCCATTATCCGGGGCACACGGCCTTTTTGCTGACGATTCACAGTTCAGGGTGGAATTTCTCCCTTTACGTTTTCTCTCTTATTGGGCGCGTAATTAATGATCAAAACCCCTCCGGCTACAAGCAAAAGGGACACAAGCGTTTTGCCGCTTACCTCTGTTCCGGACAGAAGTGCCGTACAGAACACCCCGATCACAGGGATAAGGCAGGTATAAATACCGATTTGGGAAACGTCGTTCTTCGATAAAAGCCAGCTCCATATGGAAAATGCCGCTGCCGACTGAAACACAAAAAACGCCATCAAGAGCCATGCCGCCGCTGTGCCGCCGCACAGATTGCCACCCGCCAGCAGTCCGATGAGCAGCAGTGCTGCGCCGCCGAACAGCATCTGCCACGCGGCAAGTGCCACAGGCTCCAAATCATGGCTGAGCCGTTGACAGGCAACGTTTCCGGCAGAAAATGACAGCGCAGACAAAAGCATCAACACATCTCCGATCTGCACTCCCGCCCGGCCGCTGCCGCCCATCAGCAGAAGTATCCCGGCAAACCCTGATACGCAGCCGGCGATTTTTTTTGCATTCAGCCGGTCTTCCCGGCAGAAAAAATGCGCCAGAAGTACGCTGAAAAATGCGTTGGTCGTATTGATGAGCGACGCTCTGCCGCCCGGAAGCGTCTGCATGGCCAAATAGAACATGGAATACTGCACACCGGTTTCCAGAAGTCCCAACGCTGCCGCTTTTGCAAGACAACTGCCGCATGAAATGCTTTGAAACGGGCGGCCGCGGCACAGGGGTGTGAGGAGAAGAAGTATCAGCCCCGCTCCGCCAAACCGCACGCCGGCCATCAGCAGCAAGTCGCCTACCGTCGTCCCGCCGGGGCAAAAACCTTCATACATCCATCCCGTGAGAGGAAAGGCCAGTCCCCAGAGCAGGCAGCAGAACAGCGCGCCGCAGGGCACGATGAAGTTTTGCCTCTTTTTCATATCTTTCTCCGGAAAAGCGGAAGCTCTGAAGAGCTTCCGCTTCTTTGTTTTTACACTAGAGCAACGTTTCTCATTGGCAGCGGGCGCTTGTAAGGCCGAGAAGATTTTCTACCCGCTGATCCTTCTGATACAGCGTCATCGTCGCATCGCCGAAGCCTTCGATTGCCGTCGGCTCCCCGCTGGCTACGCGCAAAACAGCGGAAACGATGGTATCGGCCACTTCATTGACGCCGCAGGTTCCGTCCATGATCCCGGCTGCGCTTATATCGATATCTTCGTTAATAAGCGCTTCGTTGCCGCTCACACGGATGACCGGAACAATGGTGTTATTGAAGCCTGCCGCGCCGCTCGTCCAGAGGATCATGTGCGCGCCCATGGCTGCAAAGTTTACGCCTGCCGCGCCGCAGAGCATTGATGCCTCCGAAAGATAAAAGCCTGGACGGGACGGACGATCTACGCCGTACTTATTGATCTCGAGAATATCCTCAATGCGGCGCGAACCCATTTTGTGCAGCGCGCCCATGGATTTCTCTTCGATCGTCGTAAGACCGCCTACACAGTTTCCGACGCTCATAGTCTCGATATCCGTGCCCTCCACACCCCAGCGGTGCTGTTCGTTGGCAATGAGCTTCTGGATCTTTGCCGCGACCTTCGGTGTTGCGGCACGCTTGGTAAGCAGCAGCTCACAGCCCTGCAGCTCGAAAAGCTCGCCGCCAATACAGGTTGCCCCCATATCGACCAACTTGTCCACCGCTGTGCCTACGCTGGGATTGGACGCAATGCCGGAGCTTGTATCGCTGCCGCCGCATTTGACGCCGACGACGAGCCGCCCCGCCGGGACTTCCACGCGAGGATGCGCCAGCATTTTTCCCCGCAGCGCTTCCAGCTTTTTCCGTCCGGCTTCGATTGTCCGGCGCGTGCCGCCCTCCTTTTCACAGGTAAGCGTGTCGACCGTCTGCCCCGCTGCTCGGAGCGGCTCTGAGATCTGCTCAGGAAGGATGCTCCCGCAGCCCATGCTCACCACGAGGACGCCCCCGATGTTTGGGTTTTGTCCCACGGCGATCATCTGGTGGAATGTCTCCTCGTTGCCGCCGAGCATACAGGTGTACCAGTTTGTAAGGACGACCGCCTCTTCAAACGGCTTGGCAATATTTCTCGCGATCCCGTCGCAACACTCATCAACAGCAATGATCAGCAGCTTGTTGCGGATGCCGATCTGACCGTTGGGGCGAAGATATCCGGTAAACGTCCTATTCATCCGTTTTCCTCCGTAATATTCATCTGCCGCACGATCTCCCGCCGAATGCTGGGCGGAATATCCACGGTGCGGCTTTTCACGTTATGCACATGGACAAGGCAGCCGCATTTGATATTTCGGGTAATAAGCCCCACGGGGACGCCGTATTTGATGAGCAACTTTCCCTCCGGAATATCGCAGAGCGCGATCTTATTTCCGTATGGAATGGCTTCCGCCGCCGTCATGCCGTACAGCAGAATGTTGTTCGCATCATAAAGATTTATTTCGTCCCCGGCCGCCACATTCTCCAGGACCGTTGCGACCTGATCGAGCTTGTGCATTCGGATCGCGCGTTTCATTTTTCCGCCTCCATCAGTACCTTTTCCATATCATACGAGGACTTTTTCCCGTAATCCTGCCGCATCCACTTGAGCCAGCCGTACAGCAGCACGATCATGATGAATATGACCGGCACGGAGGTGATGAACGCGCAGGACTTGATGGTGTTCAGATCCGCGCCAATGAAGATCATGGCAAGAGGAACCAGCGCGAGCATGATGCACCAGAACAGGCGCAGGAACGGGCTGGGCTCTTCGCCTTCCTTGAGACCGATCGTGGACGTGGAGGCCATGGTAAAGGCTGCGCCGTCTAGCGTCGTGGCAAGGAAGAGCAGAGAGCTGATGCAGAAAGCGACCATGAACACTGGGCCGACGGGCAGGGAACGCATGACTTCGATGATGGCAAGGGTGTCGCTGCCGGCTGCGAGCATTCCAACCATATCGACCACACCGGTGATCTGACGCTCGAGAGAGAGGCTGCCGAGCACGCCGAAGTACAGGAAGCAGCCGAGACTTCCGCTGATGAGAGTGTTGAGTATGACGGAGCGGATGGTGCGTCCCTTGGAGACTCTTGCGATGAAGATGCCGGTGAACGGGGCGTAAGTAATCCAATAGAGCCAGTAGAACACGGTCCATGCGCCGGGGAAGCCGCTCTTGCCGATCGGGTCTGTGAAGAGGCTCATGTGAACGAAGTTCTGGACCATCAGACCGAAAGACTGCGTTACGTTATCGAGGATGAAGAGCGTGGGGCCGCAGACAAGAACGCCGATGGTGAAGATGATAACAAGCTTGATGTTCCAATCGGAAATTTTGGACATGCCTTTCTGGATGCCGATGTAGGAGCTGAGCGAATAGATGACAGAGAGAATAATAATGATCGCGAGGTTCATGCCAAACGAGGACTGGATGCCGATCACAGAGCAGAGCACATCGGTGACAAGCGGGACAGACACGCCGAGCGTGATGGAAAGTCCGCCGAAACAGATGAAAATGAAGATAATATCAACGATGCGGCAAACGATACTGTTCTGCTTGAGACCCGTAATGGAGCTCACCATACCGCTCAGGCTCAGACCCTTGTTCTTGCGGACATGGAAGTGGTACGCCATCGGGATGCCGACGAGCGCATACAGAGACCAAGCGCTGACGCCCCAATGGAACATGGTGTAGGGAACGCTCATTTCAAGGGCGAGCTGCGTCATGGGCTCGATGCTCAGGCCGGGAGTTCCCGCATAGTACGCCCATTCGATAAACGCCCAGTAGCAGGTGGCCGAGCCGAGACCGCAGGACATCATCATGGCGATCCACTTAAAGGTCGAATACTCCGGGGCACCGTCGCCGAGCTTGATCTTGCCGTACTTGCTAAAGCCGATGGCGACCAACAGCACTACGCCAGCAAGCGTAAAGATCAGCGTGCCGGAGCCGAAAGCGTCGATCAGGAAAGACTTGACCGAATTCGCCACACGCTGCGAACCGGTGGGAGCGATGGCGAGACAGGCCACGATGGCGAATACCACCACCAGACTTACGCCGATCAAAAGTTTATCCAGCTTTTTCTCTTTCTGCATTTTCATTTCCTCCCTTTATATTTTCAGTTCATTCGGTATTTTTCGACCATATCCTCGTCCAGCTCAATGTTGAGACCGGGGACGTCAGGCACGGTCACATAGCCGTTTTCAAACGGAATGCGATTTTTCACAAGGCCGGTAAAGAGCGGGCTGGTGCTCTGTGAATACTCCATGAGATCGCCATGCTCGCAGGCAGCCAGGAACTGCACAGTAGCTGCCAGAAGAATTCCGGTGGAAAAGCCGTGCGGGATCAGCTTAACGCCGTTCATCTCCGCGAGATCGTAGATTTTCCGCATCTCGCTGATGCCGCCGCAGCGGGTGATGTCCGGCTGTACGATATCCGGCTGAGCCAGCCGCAGGAAGGAATCGAATTCGTAGCGTGTCGTGAGTCCCTCGCCGCCGGCCACCTTGCTGATGCCCAGCGCACTCAGTTTTGCATAGCCGTTCATATCGTCCGGCATAACAGGCTCTTCGATCCAGTTCAGATGGTATTTTTCTAGCCGCTTGAACATCGTGGCCGAAGTGCCATAGGTCCTCCACACGCAGGCGATATCGATCTGGAGCTCAAAGTCCGGGCCGAGCTCGTCACGGATCGCCATAATGATTGCTTCGTCCGTATCCGGGTTTTTTCCGAGAATACCTCCGCCGAACTTGAGACTTGAAAAACCCTGATCGCGCAGACAGCGGGCAATAACACGGTTCTCCTCCGGCGTGTCCGCCGGGATGAATGTGCCGTAGGCACGGATCTTGTCGCGGTACTTACCGCCGAGCAGCATATAGATCGGCACGCCGTAATACTGCGAGGCGATATCCCAAAGCGCAATATCCACCGCGCTCATGGCGTGTATACCGAGACCGCGGCGTCCGGCATAATTTGAACGTGCATACATTTTGTCCCAAAGCCGCTGTATCTCGAGAGGATTCTCGCCGATAAGAAGTCTGCGCAGACCGCAGGACGACCCGTGTGAATCCGGTGCATCGATCATACCGCGCGCCGCGATGGGCGAAGTATCGCTCTCTCCGATACCCATGATGCCTTCATCGGTGTGCACGCGCACGATGAAGGCGTCTTCTCCCCATTCGCAACGCTCATTCAGCGCCGGAACGCGGAGACAGATCGTTTCGACATCTGTGATTTTCATTAGGCACCCCTCCTTGCCTGCGTTATATCATTGTACTAAAGCGGCTGTCAAATTGGGTGAAAAAATATGACGAATTTATTTATATTGCACAGAATTCATCCAAACATCTTGCCATTTTCGCAGGCCGCGAGTTAAAATCAACTCGCAGGGCAAAAACCGGCGCAGCACGTCTGAGTTAAATCTAACTCAGGTTGAAAACGACGTGCGGTGTTGTGGCAAATTTGGGGCGCGAAAAAAGATATTTCTCTTTTTTTCACAAATTACTCATAACTCCCCCATACCGAACAAGGAGGAAAAATGGAAGAATACATTTACGGTCTCTCCTACAGCGATTTCTTTTCTCTTGTCGACAACATGTATGACGAGCTGCTGATCTACGATAAGAACTGCAACATCGTTTACATCAACCGTGCCTGTTCGCGGCATTATGGCTGCGATCCCAAGCAGATGATCGGGAAAAACTTTTATGATTTTGTCCACGCCGACTGGTGGGGACCGTCCATTCTGCCGATCGTTCTCAAGGAAAAGCGAGCCTACGCCATAAAGCAAAGCACATTTCTCGGCTCGGAACTTCTGACCATTGCCGTGCCGATCTTTGATAAAAACAACGAGATTCGGTTCGTGGTGATGAACGTCCGGGACATCGTAAACGAGGTCGATCTTTACAACCCTCACTACCTTTCCATCAAGGATCAGCCGGCAAAAACGCCGGAACCGGTCTACAGCAGCGCAGAAATGCAGAATGTCATCCAGCTCATAAAACGGCTTGCCCCGCTGGACACATCCTGCATTTTCTGGGGGGAGTCCGGCACGGGAAAGGCCATGCTTGCCCGGTATATGCATTCGCTCAGCAGCCGTGCAGGAGAGCCTTTTGCATATGTTGACTGCTTCAACCTGCCGGAGGATCGCGGGCAGCAGGAGCTGTTCGGCACGGAGGACTCTCCCGGCGTGCTTTATAACATGAGAAAAAGCACCGTATTGCTGAAAAGAGTGTCGGAGCTTTCGCTCGGTATGCAGGCACAACTTCTGCGGTACCTGAACGGCGAGCTGAGCTTTCACAGCGAACAGCGCGCAAGGATCCTCGCTACAACGGAAAAGGATCTGCGGCTTCTTGCGGAAAGCGATTTGTTTTTAAAAGAGCTCTACTACAAACTGAACGTTTCGGAGGTATATGTTCCGCCGCTGCGAAAGCGTCCGGCGGACATCCGTCCTCTCATACAGTTCTTTCTCGGTAAATACTGCTCGCGGTATAACACCAACCGCAGTTTTACCGAGGGCGCTCTTCAGCTTCTGATACACGCCGACTGGTATGGAAACGTGCTCGAGCTGCGCAACACGATAGAGCGTATCGTTGTGATGTCAGACACCCCGACGATCTCGACCGATCAGCTTCCCAAAACTATGTTCGGTCTGACGGAAATGACCGACATGATGGCCGGAGTTGAGGCGAAGTCCCTCGATGCGCGCATGGAGATGCTCGAAGCGTCGATCATCCGGGACGCCTACCAGGAATATAAAACCTCGCGGCGCGTCGCTGAAGCGCTGGGGATAAGCCAGACGCGGGCAAACAATCTGATGCGAAAATATGTAAAAGAACCGAATAAAGCATAAAATTGAACAGAACCAGTAAAACAGGACAATAGACAAAATCCCCCCTGATGTAGGATAATAAGTACATCAGGGGGGATTCATTATGAGTAAACGAAGATACACCAATATAGACTATCTGGCGGCGGTATTTCGGTGCAAACACAATATGGTATTTGCAGTTCCACTTACTATATGCTAAACTATTCTTATCCATTTGGATAACCTCCTTTGATTTTGTCTGTTGTCGGTTGGCGAACCTGACTACACTCTATCATCGGAGGTTTTCTTTTTCTATCCATAAGTGGAACTCTTTATGTCCACCGGCTTAGCCGGTGGTTGCCTTTTTAACAACTGAAAAAATCCTCCGATTTTCATCGGAGGATTTTTACTCTTTATCTTTCTTTTTATCCCGCTTTACGCCGGACTGGGCGACGCTGCCGCCGTTCGAGAGGGTCTTCCCGTCGAGCAGAAGGAGCTTTTCGGCGAACACCCGCGTAAAGCCGCCCATGATGGCCGAGAGCATGATAAGATCCTCGGCGTGTTCGGTCGTGATCTCCGCGTTCTCCTCATGGTTGAGGATCGGCCCCGCCGTCAGCCGGATCTGCTGGATGAAGTACTGCGCCGCCTGCCGGTGGCGGGAGGCGTAAGCCGTGTAGATATGCTCTACCTCTTCTTCCGAAAGTCCCATCGGAATGACCTTCTGGATGAGCGCGATGCTCAGCGACTGTTTGAGCGTCAGAATGATGATGAGATACGCGATATGCACGCGGTAATACCGCCGCTTCACCGGCTCCGGCATGACCTTGATGCGGACGTAGTTGTTGATCGTCGCCGCCGTAATGAACTGCTCATCCTTGAGCTCCGGCGGGAGATAGTCCAGATATTCGCGCAGCAGGACCGTGACCTGCTCCATATACAATCCCAGATTGGGGATCTCCTCCCAGCGCGGAAGCCGGAAATCGTCCAGATACTTTTCCCAGCGGCGCAGCTTGCCCGCAACGAGCGCGTTATCGTATGCCATTTTCATCACCTCGCAGGCAGGATTATACCACATCCTGCTGATTTTACAAGAAGTAATTACGTCTTTCCCCATTGACTTAATTTTGACCTTGATTTATAATAATATCAAATATTAGATGCTTGGAGGGCAAACATCTTGTCTTTTGCTATCCTTACCGATACATCCGCCAATCTGCCGACGCCGCTTCTGCAGAAGCACGGCATCACCGTTGCGCCGTTTTCCTATTCCTATGACGGTGCGGAGCACACCTGTCTTGATACCGAGTTGTTTGACGGCGCGGCGTACTACGGCGCGATGCGGAAAGGCACGGTGGTAACGACCTCGCTCGTAAACCCCGACCGGTTCATCTCCGCGGCGCGGCCTCTGCTCGCCGCCGGGGAAGACGTTCTCTTCGTCGGCATGTCGTCCGGCATCAGCGGCTCGTTCGGCTCGGCCAAGCTCGCCGCGGGCGATCTGCGCGAGGAGTTTCCCGGGCGCGATATCCAACTCGTCGATACGCTCGGCGCCTCGCTCGGCGAGGGCATTCTTGTTCTGCGCGCCATCGAGATGCGCGAGAACGGCGCTTCGCTTTCCGAAACGGCGGCGGCGCTGCGCGATATGCGCTGGCGGATGTATCAGATCTTCACCGTGGACGATATCATGTACCTGCGCCGCACCGGACGGCTCTCCAACGCCAAGGCGATCGTCGCCTCCGTGCTGCACATCAAGCCCGTGCTCAAGGGCAACGAGGAGGGCGCGATCGTCGCCGTGGACAAGATCCGCGGCCGCCGCAAGTCCATTGACGCGCTTGTGGAGCGTTACCGCAAATATGCTGTCGCGCCCGAGACGCAGACCGTAGGCATTGCCCATGCCGACTGCGCGGAGGACGCGGAATACCTCGCCTCGGCGCTGCGTATCGTTGCGCCGCCGAAGGAGATCATGACCGTGATGTACGAGCCCGTGACCGGCTCGCACGTCGGCCCCGGCGCGCTGGCGCTGTTTTTTCTCGGGGACGAGAACGTCCGATCGAAATAATTTGCTGTATATATAAGGAGAGGATACCATGAACGACTTTGTGATCTACACCGATTCCGCATGCGACATCCCGCCGGAGCTTTTGAAGGAGTGGGGCGTGCCGTACTCCTGGCTGACCTACGTGTTCGACGGCGATGCGCGCCAGTACTCGAACTACGAGCTCCCCTTCCCCGAGTTCTACGACAAGATGCGCAAGGGCAGCGTCGCGCGCACGAGCGCCGTGAACGCGGACGCCTTCGTGCAGGGCTTTGAGCCGATCCTGCAGGACGGCAAGGATATCCTCTACATCGGTTTTTCCTCGGGTCTGAGCAGCACATACCACGCCGGGTGCATCGCCGCGCAGGAGCTGCGCGAAAAGTATCCCGAGCGTGACATCCGCTGCGTTGATACGCTCGGCGCGTCCGGCGGGTTCGGTCTGCTGCTTTATATGGCCGTGCAGAAAAAGCGCGAGGGCGGCACGATCGAGGAATGCGAAAAGGTCGTGCTCGACAACCGCTTCCATCTCTGCCACTGGTTCACGGTGGACGATCTCGTCTATCTCAAGCGCGGCGGGCGCATCAGCGCCGCCACCGCGTTCGTCGGCAACACGCTCGGCTTCAAGCCCGTGCTGCACATGGACGACGCCGGCCATCTCATCAACATGTTCAAGGTCCGCGGCCGCAAAGCCTCTCTCAACGCGATGGCCGACAAATACGGCGAGCTCGCTCTTGACAAAGTCGGCGGAACGGTGTTTATTTCTCACGGAGACTGCCGCGCGGACGCCGACACGCTCGCCGCGATCCTCAAGGAGCGCTACGGTGCTTCCGTCAAGGAGATCGTGGTCGTCGGCCCGGTGATCGGCGCGCACTCCGGCCCCGGCACGCTTGCGCTGTTCTTCCTCGGCGAGCACCGGTAACTCATTGCAGAAAGGAACATTTCCATGATCGATTACCGCTACGATACGCAGCTCCTCATCGAAGGCACCGGCCTGGACGAGGACGCCATCAACGACTATTTCCGCACCAACTTCCAGGGCGACTGCCTGCTCGCCGTCGGTGATGATGAGCTCATCAAGATCCACTACCACACCAATGAGCCGTGGAAAGTGCTCGAATACTGCGCCTCGCTCGGCGAAATTTTCGATATCGTAGTCGAGGACATGGACCGCCAGGCCCGCGGTCTCAACGGCTGACGTTTAAATTACCAAAGTACCCCCGCTTTTCGGAACGATCCGAAGAGCGGGGGTATTTTTATTGCTCTATCAAGAGGAGAAACAGCGAAAGGAGCAGGCAGAACAGCGGAACGGTCACCGCATCAGCCGACCTGATGGAGCATGCCGAAGAGCACACTCACCCGTCCGGGGAACCGGTCAAGGCTGATGTACATCGGCGTGCCGCTCTGGTCGCCGTCGAAATATACGGTCAGGTAGCTGTTCGCGCCGGCAAAGTCCGTCAGCAGCTCGCCGCCGCCCGGATTGAGCTGGGCATAGTGGAACATGGCGTCGTCCGTCTGTGCAAGGCGGTAGCCGGAAAAACCCCAGTATTTCGCGAGCAGCGTGCAGAACTTGTCCACGGTCATGCCGTCCGGCAGGATGTCGTCATAGTTATTGTAGGTATGGAACGTCTCCTTTCCGTTGCCCGTTTCCACCGTTACATCGCCGCCGGGGATGGGCGTGTCCGTCTCGTCCGCCTTGGCCTCCGTAGTGAGCTGCACGATCTTTCCGCTCATCGTATCGACGAAAATATTCATGTAATACTTCCCGTCGTCGGTCCCGCCGCGGACAATGTAGCTGTGAGGGAAAATGCGCCCGAACCAGTAGTCGCTCACGCGCTTGTTCGGTGCTTCGCCGAGATAGTCCGGTTCGCCATCAAAAAAGCGATACTCCGAAGAGAGAATGCCCATATCCTGCATTTTCGCAATTTCCTGCCGCGCGACCTTGACCGCCTGCGCGGGGCTGTTGATGAGCCGTCCGGCGGCAAGGGCGCTTCCTGCAAGCACGAGCACGAGCGCCGCCGCGATCAGCACGGTGCGAAGCGTCCGCTTCGCGCGAAGGGGTTTTCCTGTATTCTTTTCCTGCATAGCCGATGTGACCTCCTTGATGATTTCGTCGTCGATCCCGCCGGCCGCTTCCATAATATCCAGCGCTTTCACAGCATTTCCTCCTTGATGAGATAGTCGCGCAGCTTTTTCCGGCTGCGGCAAAGCGAGGTATGTACCCTTCCCTCCCGGCAGCCGAGCCTTTCGGCGATCGCCGGGGCGGGAAGAGCGAGATAGTAGCGGGCGGTGAAAATGATCCGGTCGTTTCGGGAAAGCGTATGGAGAAAGGCGTTCACCGCGCGGGAGAGCTCCCGTGCTTCCACGGCGCACTCCACGCTCTCGCGCCCCGCCACGCACTCGGCGAGCTCGTCGAGCGCCGCGTCCGCCTCGCCGCCGCCGCGTTTCTGCGCCGTATCGGCGCGAAAGCGGGAAAAGGCGCCGTTGCGCACCGTGCGGAAGAGGTATGCACCGAGATGTGCGGGGCGCTGCGGCGGGATGGTGTTCCAGAGTGAGAGATAAGCGTCCTGCACGATCTCCTCGGCGTCCTCCGCCGCGGGGAGAAACCGGCGCGCGATGCCTTCGCACGCGCCGCCGTATTTCCGCTCCGTTTCGGCGATCGCCTGCTCGTCGCGCCGCCAGTACAGGTCTACGATGAAGCTGTCCTCCATGATCTTTCCTCTTTCTTACGGGGCTGCCCCTTGAGTACTCACCCTTATAGACGCAATTCGAGGCAAAAAGCTTACAAAGAATATGGGAAAAAATGAAAAACCGCTCTCCGAATGAGGCCGGAGAGCGGCATTTGTTCTATATTACCGGCTGTACATGGCCGTCATGGCGGCGATGTGGTCGGCGAGCTCGTCGGTGAGCGCGCCGGGCAGCATGCGCCAGCACCAGTTGCCGTGGCCGAGGACGCCGGGGACGTTCATGCGCGACTCGCCGCCAAGGGCAAGCCAGTCCTGCATCTGCGCGACGAAGAGATCAGCCACCGAGCTCATGCCGCCGCGGATGATGCCGTTTACATACCCTTCCTCGTCATTCAAGCCGAGATACTGCTTGGCGTAAGCCACATCGTCGCCCTTCGCGTCGCCCAGCCACTGGGCGAGCGTGGCGTTGTCGTGCGTGCCGGTGTAGCAGATGCAATTCGTCGGGTAGCGGTGCGGCAGATAGTCGCTCGGTTCGCGGGAATCAAAGGCGAACTGCAGCACCTTCATGCCGGGGAAGCCCGAATACTCGCGCAGGGCGATGACCTCCGGCGTCATAAAGCCGAGATCCTCGGCGATGATGTCAAGACCGGGGAGCGCCGTCTTGATCGCATCGATAAAGCTCTCGCCGGGGCCCTTGCGCCAATGGCCGCTGCGCGCGGTCGTCTCGCCGTAGGGCACGGCCCAATAGCTCTCCAGACCGCGGAAATGGTCGATGCGGACGGTATCGTAGAGCTTGCCCGCAGCGCCGAGACGCCGGATCCACCAGCGGTAGCCGTCGTCTCGCATACGGTCCCAGTCATAGAGCGGGTTGCCCCAGAGCTGACCGTCGGCGGTGAAGTAATCGGGCGGGACGCCCGCGACCTCCGTCGGGCGGCACTGATCGTCGAGCTGGAAGTACTCGCCCTCCGCCCACACGTCGGCGCTGTCGAGCGGGACATAGATCGGCACGTCGCCGATGATCCGGATGCCCTGCTCGCGGATATACGCGCGCAGCGCGTTCCACTGGCGGAAGAACAGATACTGCGTGAAAATGCAGAAGCGGATATCCTCTGCGAGAAGCTCCTCATACCGGCGCAGCACTTCCTCGCTGCGGCGAAGACGGAGATCCTCGTCCTCCCATTCGATCCAGGGACGCATGCCGAAATGACGCTTTGCCGCGGTATAGAGCGCATAGCTGCGCAGCCAGCTCTCGTTTTCACGATAGAAAGCGTCTACGTTCTCACGCTCTTTGTCCCAGCCGCGCTCACAGGCGCGGCGGAGAAGATCGAACCGTCCGGCGTAGAGCGCGCCGTAATCCGTCTGTGCCGGGTCGCTGCCGAAGGAAACGGCATCGACTTCCTCGCGCGTGAGGAGACCGTCGGTAATAAGCTGCTCAAGGTCGATGAGATACGGGTTCCCGGCAAAGGCCGAGTCGGTCTGGTACGGTGAGTCGCCGTAGCCGGTCGGGCCGAGCGGCAGGATCTGCCAGTATTTCTGTCCGGCTTTCCGGAGGAAATCGGCAAACTCTCTCGCCTCTCTGCCCAGCGTTCCGACGCCGTGCGGCGACGGGAGCGATGTGATATGCAGAATAATTCCGCTTGCTCGCATGGCAAACGCCTCTTTCGTCTGTTAGAATTTGCGGATGCTGTTAATTTTTACGGATGCTGTCCGTCTTTTCGAGCGTGTACGGCGCAAGGACATGCTGCGCGCCCGAGCCGTTTTCGATCATGTCGAGCAGCACGGCGTAGCTCTTTTCCGCCATGAACGCGATCTGCTGCGTAACGGTGGAGAGCCTCGGCTCGTAGTACCGGCAGATGGGCAGGCCGTCAAAGCCGATGAGGGAAATGTCCTCCGGGATGCGCTTTCCGGCATCGCGGACGGCGCGGGCCGCGCCGATGGCCATGACGTCCGCCATGGCGAACACCGCTGTGATCTCCGATGTTTCGCGCAGGAGCTCCGCCATAGCCGTATAGCCCTCGTCGAAGCTGTAGTGCGCGGTCTTATAATACCGGTCCGCGTCAAACGTTATGCCGCGCTCCGTGAGCGCGCGCAGCACGCCCGCATAGCGCAGACGGCCCGTATCGGAGTATTCACGCTCGCCGCCGATGACGGCGATCTTTTTATGGCCCATGTCCGCCAGATACCCGACGGCCGCCGCGGCAGCGGCGGTATCGTCGGTCGTGACGCTCGAAAGATTCTTGAATTGGAATTCCGCGGCGGAGTTTGTGACAAGAACCGCGGGAATGTGGATCTCGGCAAAGGATTCGATGAAATCCTCGCTGCTGCCGCCGAGGAAGAGGATGCCCTGCGGCTTTACCTCGCGCACGCGCTTCACGGCGCGGCGCACCTCGTTGTCGAGCTCGCCGATATAGTCCACCACAAGCTGGTACTCCCCGCCCGTTGCCACAGTCTGCAGCCGTTCGACCAGCGCGGCGAACAGCTCGTTGTGCGTGCCGCGGACGATGACGAGGATGTTGTTGCTGTGGGTCTGCTTGAGATTGCGGGCGTTCGTATTCAGCTCAAAGCCCTGTTCCTTCACGATCGCCATGATCTGCTCTCTTGCCTTTTCGCTGACGTGCGGCTGATTGTTGAGCACGCGCGAGACCGTGCCGAGCGAATACCCGGAGAGAGCCGCCAGGTCCTTGATCGTCATCAGCCCTTCACCGCGCCGGCCGCAACACCCTTAATAATGTGTTTCTGGCAGCAGAGATAGAAGATGATGACCGGCAGGATGCTCAGAAGGATCAGCGCCATCGTCGCGCCCATGTCCACCTGTCCGTAGCTTCCCTTGAGATGCTGTATGACGATGGGGATGGTCATATACTCCGTGCGGTCAAGCACGAGATACGGCAGAAGGAAGTCGTTCCACACCCACATGATCTCCAGCACGCCGACGGAGATCATCGTCGGCTTCATCATGGGGAGGACCACCTGGAAGAACGTGCGCACCGGGCCGCAGCCGTCGATGGCAGCGGCTTCCTCAATTTCCAGAGGAATGGATTTTACAAAGCCGCAGAACATGAACACCGCGAGACCTGCGCCGAAGCCGAGGTAAATGACCGGGATCGTCCACGGGGTATCGAGACTGAGCCGGTTCGCCGTGCGGGAGAGCGTGAACATGACCATCTGGAACGGGACGACCATGGAGAACACGCAGAGATAATATACGATCTTGCTGAAGAAGCTCCCGACGCGGGAGACATACCACGCGGCCATGGACGTGCACACGAGAATGAGCGCCGTGGAGGCGAGCGTGATGAAAAGGCTGTAGCTCACGGCTTTCAGAAACGGGTAGTTGCCGAAGGTCATGCCCTTGATATAGTTCTGGAAGCCGACAAAGCTGTTCGCGTTCGGGAAGGCAAATGTCTCCGTGTTGACGGCGGCGTTGCTCTTGAAGGAGTTCATCAAAACGATGAGGATCGGCATAATGTAAGCGATGCAGATCACCGTGAAGATGATCGTCAGCACCATTTTGCCGCGTTCTTCTCTCTTTGCCATTACTGCTGTACCTCCTTTTTACGGGTGGCCTGGAGCTGCAGAAGGCCGATCGCGGCCACAAGGATGAAGAACACCACGGCCTTTGCCTGGCCGACGCCGCGGTTGTTGCCGCCGCCGGAGTAGAAGGCGCTGTAAATGTTCAGAGCGAGCATTTCCGTCGTCTTTATAACGCTGCCGTCCGGCTGCTGCAGGAACGGCCGCCCCCCCGTCAGCGCGAGGTTCTGGTCGAAGAGCTTGAAGCCGTTCGTGAGCGTGAGGAAGATGCAGATCGTAAAGGAGCTCATCATGTTCGGAATGGTGATCTTCCAGAGCGTCTGCCAGTTGTTGGCGCCGTCGATACGGGCCGCCTCGAGCATGTCCTCCGGGATGGACTGGAGTCCGGCTATGTAAATGATCATCATATAGCCGACCTGCTGCCAGCATATAAGGATGATGAGGCCCCAGAAGCCGAAGGTCGAGTTGAGCACCACGGAGGTGTTGTACTTCACGAGGAAGCCGTCAAAGATCATCGACCAGATGTAGCCGAGCACGATGCCGCCGATGAGGTTCGGCATGAAGAACACGGTGCGGAAAAGGTTCGAGCCGCGGATGCCCTTCGTGAGAAAGTAGGCGACCGTGAAGGCCAGAACGTTGATGAACACTACCGACACGAAGGCGAACAGCGCCGTATACCAGAAGGCATGGAGGAAGCTGCTGTCCGAGAACGCTTTGATGTAGTTGCTGAATCCGACCCACGTCCACTGGCTCGTCAGCTTAAACTTGCAGAAGGACAAAAACGCGCCCTTAAAGAACGGGTAAAGGAACCCGATGCAGAAGGCGGCAAAGGTGGGCAGCAGAAACAGCCACACCATTCGCTGAATGGGGCGGCGGATCAGTCGGCTGTTGTGTGCGGCCGGATCCCGCGGTATGTTTATACGCTTCATTCTTTCACTCCTGTTCTGCCGAAATTGTCATGGCGACAGCTCCTGCCCGAACGCCTCGGGCAGCAGCTCACGCCGTCACAGTCTATATACTATATACTATCATGCCGGCGGATATATCTACAGGCGGAGCGGACGTGATCGCCCGCCCCGCCTGTATTGTGTGTCAATTTATCTCAGCGGATATCCGCAGAGGATTAGTGCTCGTTGGCGTACTGGGTAGCCCAGCCCTGGACGAACGCGGTCTCAACGGTGGACCAGTCGCCGGTGCCGGTGGTGTACTGGCTCAGAGCATCGACGACGGCAGCGCGCCAATCGTCAACGGCAGGAGTCCAGTTGAACGCCCAGGTCACGGTGTAGTTGCCGTTGGCAACGTACTCGTTGGCAGCCGCGAAGAACACGTTCTCCGGGGTCTTGGCGTTCTTGAACGGGCAGGGGCCGAACTGCTCGGCCAGCATGGTGGTGCCTTCCTCAGAGGTGACGACCCAGTACATGAAGTCCAGAGTGGCCTGGATGTCTTCCGGAGAGGCGTTCTTGTTGATCGCCCAGCAGTTCTCGGTGCCGCAGCAGAGACCAGCCTTCTCCTCGCCTTCCACACCGCAGTAGATGGGGATCATGGTGAGGTCGTCCGGGTTCATGCCGAACTTGTCGGCCGCAGTCAGGTTGCTGTACTCCCAAGTGCCGTTCTGATAGAACGCAGCCTTGCCTTCGCCGAATTCAGCCTCGGCCTGATCGCCGGTGGCGGACAGGAGGGCAGCACCGGTGGTCGCGGTATCGGTGATGTACAGATCCCAGATGTTCTTGTAGTTCTCGAGGTAGGTGCCCTTGATGGTGGCGGGCTGCTCCGTCACGCCGTCATCGCGGAACTCGTAGTACAGAGGCATGTTGGCCAGGTGGCCGGAGAAACGCCAGGAGGAGGAACCGTCGAGACCGGCGGACGTGAAAGCGTCGAAGCCGAGCTCGTCGGCGCGGGCGTGGATGTCGTCCGCAACAGCCTTCAGGGACTCGAAGTTGGTGATCTCATCGACGGAGTGGCCGGCCTTCTCGAGCAGGGCCTTGTTCACGATGATGCCGAAGGCTTCGTAGCAGTAGCCGATGGAAACGGTCTCGCCGGCTTCGTTCTTCAGGTTGAAGTCGGTGGTGGTCATCTCGTTGTACACGTCGGTGCCTTCGAGATTGTAGCAGAACTCGCCGTAGCTGTTGACAGCGCCGACGTTGCCGACCTGGAACATGGTGGGGGCGGCGTCCTTGTCGAGTTCGGCGGTCAGGGTGGTGTCGTACTGGCCGGAAGCGGCGGTGACGACCTTCACGGGAACGCCGGTCTGCTCGGTGTAGGTCTTGGCAAGCTCCTGCCAGGCCGCGTCAGACTCGGGCTTGAAGTTGAGGTAGTACACGCTGCCGGTCGCGGCCGGGGTTTCGGGTTCCGCGGCGGGCTCTTCCGTCGCGGGGGTTTCGGGCTCAGCCGGGGTGCTCGGGGTCTCCGCCGGGGCAGCGCCGCAGGCGACGAGGCTCAGAACCATGACCAGAGCCAGAAGAACAGCGAGAAGCTTCTTCATTGTTTGTTTCCTCCTAATTTTTAATGGGTTTCCGTAAGTAAAGCGCTGAATTGGAAACGATTCCAACCAAGCTTGTCTGTATTCTATCCTCTTTGTAGAAATATTGCAAGTGCGTTTCGGCGAAAACGCTTAACTTTATGTCATTTACACAAAAACCTCGTCAACTTTTTGTGCGGTTGGTCTTGTCATGCGGTCATTTGTTCCTGTATAATAGGCTTATTCTCCCGGAGGTGGCAATATGAAAAAACTCTTTGATCCGGATTCCCCCATCCTGCGCTTTCTCACGCAGGCGGCGGAGCTCGCGTGGCTGAACATTCTGTGGGTTGTGTGCTCGCTGCCGGTTTTCACGCTCGGCGCTTCGACCGCGGCGCTCTGCACGGCGGTGCGGAACATGATCCGCGAATCGGGGCATTGGAACAGCGCGGCCTTTTTCCGCGCGTTCCGCGATAATTTCAAAAAATCCACGCTGCTCTGGCTCATTCTGCTTGCGGCGCTCGCTCTCCTCGGCGCGGACGTATACATTCTCCGCGCGCTCTTCCCGGAGCAGCTGTTCTGGCTCGTGCTGCCGGGCGTCTGCTTTGCGCTGTGGCTGATGGTGTTCATCTGGGCGTTCCCGCTCACGGCGACCTTTGAAAATACGCTCTGGAACACGATAAAAAACGCGGTGCTTCTCGGCGTCGGGTATCTGCCGCGGACGCTTCTCATGGCGGTGATCCATCTGCTGCCGGTGATCCTCTTCGCCGTATCCCCGGCGGCGTTTTACGGCGTGAGCGTTCTCTGGCTCGTGCTGCTCTCGGCCGTGACGTGCTACACCGATCTCTGGCTCATGCAAAAGCCATTCGCCCCCTTCCTGCCGGACGAAACGGAATGACCGGTCAAACGAGCATAGGAAAATGTCCTCTGCGCACCAATTTGCGCAGAGGACATTTTGATCTTGTATGCCGGTTCAGTGCAGCTCCCAGATGGTTTCCGCGTACTGGCGGATCGCGCGGTCGGACGAGAACATGCCCGCCGCGGCGATGTTGTAAAGGCACTTTTTGCCGAAGGATACGCGGTCCTTCCAATCCGTGAGCGCGTGAAGGCGGGCTTCACGGTAGCTTTCAAAATCGCGCAGAACGAAATAGTTGTCCGGACGGTGCCAGCTCGCGCCCTTGAGTATGGCGTCGAAAAGCTCCTTCTGATCGTCGTCGGTCGGCACGGTGCCGTCCACAAGCGTATCCATCGCGCGGCGGATGCGCTCGTCGGAATCGTAGAGCGCCTCGGGGTCGTAGGTATCGCGCACGGCGTTGTTCTCCTCGACGGTACCGCCGAAGATGTAGTTGTTCTCCAGCCCGGCCTGCCGGACGATCTCGACGTTCGCGCCGTCCATCGTGCCGAGCGTCACAGCGCCGTTGAGCATGAGCTTCATGTTGCCCGTGCCGGAGGCCTCCGTGCCTGCCGGGGAGATCTGCTCGGAGATGTCCGCCGCGGGGATGATCTTTTCGGCGTAGGAGCAGTTGTAGTTCTGCACGAACACGATGCGCATTTTGCCGTTCACGTCGGGGTCGTTGTTCACAAGCTCGGCAAGGCGGTTGATATAGCGGATGACGGCCTTCGCGCGGCGGTAGCCGGGCGCGGCCTTCGCACCGAAAATGAACGCCGTGGGCGGCATATCGGCGAGACCGCCGTTTTTGATCTCAAAATAGAAGTCGGCAAGGCAGAGAGCGTTCATCAGCTGGCGCTTATATTCGTGCGCGCGCTTGACCTGCACGTCAAACACGAACTCCTCGGGAATGTCCACGCCCTCCGCGGCGCGGATGTGCGCGGCGAGCTGGCTCTTCTTCTGCAGCTTGACGGCGTTGAAGAGCATGGCGAGCTCGTCGCTCACGTGCTCGCGCAGATAGCCGATGCGGTCAAGATCACGCAGGAAGCCCTCGCCGATCTCGGCGCGGATGAGCTCGGTGAGCTCCGGGTTGCAGAGACCGAGCCAGCGGCGCGGCGTGATGCCGTTCGTAACGTTCACGATGCGGCCGGGGTATTTCTCGTTCCACGCGCGGAAGAGATCGTCCCGGAGGATCTGGCTGTGGATCTCCGCAACGCCGTTCACCTTGCGGGACATATACACCGAAAGATCGGCCATGCGCGCCTGATTATCGCAGACGACATGGAGATTCGCGCCGGGGAACTCCTGCTGCAGGCGCTCTTCGATCTTCAGGAGAATGTCGCAGATCTCCGGCACAACACTGCGCAGAAGATCCATATCCCAGCGCTCGAGCGCTTCGCCCATAACGGTGTGGTTCGTGTAGGAGAAAACGCTGCGGGTGATAGCAAAGGCGCGGTCAAACTCGATGCCCTCGGCCATGAGCAGACGGATGAGCTCGGGGATGGACATGGCGGGATGGGTATCGTTGAGCTGCACGGCGATGAACTCGCCGAGGCGCTGAAGATCGCCGTTGCCGGAGGATTTGTAGGTGCGCAGGATGTCCTGCAGCGACGCGCTCGAGAGGAAGTACTGCTGCTTGATGCGCAGACGCTTGCCCTCGACAGTGCTGTCGTTCGGGTAGAGGACGCGGGTGATGTCCTCGGCGCGGTTTTTCTCCGTGAGCGCGCGCTCGTAATCCTGCGAGTTGAACGCGTCAAAGTCGAGCTCCTGCTCGGCCTCGCACTGCCAGAGACGCAGCGTTGCGACGTTGTCGGTATGATAGCCGATGACCGGCGTATCGTACGGCACGGCGAGCACCGTCTGGTCGGCGAAGCGGACGCGGACGGTGTGCTTCTCGCGGCGGAAGCTCCAGGGATCGCCGTGCTTTTCCCAGTCGTCGGCGGATTCCTTCTGCGCGCCGTTTTCAAAGCTCTGCTTGAAAAGACCGAAGCGGTAGCGCAGGCCGTAGCCGCTCAGCGGCACGCCGCAGGTGGCGGCGCTGTCCATATAGCACGCGGCAAGACGGCCCAGACCGCCGTTGCCGAGAGCCGCGTCCTCGATCTCCTCAAGACAGGCGAGATCGATGCCGCGCTCGGCAAACACCCGGCGCATTTCGTCGAGAATGCCGAGATTGAAAAGGTTATTGTATACGAGCCGCCCGACAAGATACTCGGCGGAGAGATAATACGCCTTGCGCTTTCCGGCGCGGCGGGCGCGGGATTTGGCCCAGTTGTCCCCCACCGCGATCATTACCGCCCGCCCGAGAGCGTTGTGGAGGTGCTGGGGCGAGGCCTCGCTCAGGCGCTCGTCCTCGTCATATTTCAGCAGAGATTCCGTGGTGCCCAGAAGATCCTGCGGAGAATAAATCATGGTTCTCTGTCCTTTCGATGATGGAATAGTGCCGTGGAAACGATTCCAAGGCCCTCCGCTGCATTATAACCGTTTTTCCCCGGCTCTGCAACCGGTTTTTATAAAAAAGGCCGGAACACAGGTTCTTTTCTGTGTTCCGGTCATTTTGTCTGACAGACGGGGTTCGTTTGAAGGCGTCAGCCGACATAGGGAAGCATCTCAAAGAAATTCTCTTCGCTCTCGCCGTTGATGGTCCAGCCGCCTTCCCCATCGTATTCCAGCCGGATCGATCCGGTGCGGCCGTCATCGGTGCGGAAGAAGGTGTTCTGTCCGTCCGTGCCGGTAAGCAGGAGCTTTTCGCCCGGCGTCAGCACGGCGGTGCCTCCCTCATCGAGATACACCGGCAGGATCTTTGCCACGGTCAGATAGTAGCAGCTGCCGCGGTAGTTCCATTTAAAAGAGGGATCGAGCGTTACGACGCCGTCGGACGTTCCGTTCATACCGATGACCGCGCAGTAGGTGCCGAGCTGATAGTACCACGCCTCGAGCACCGGGATGCCGCCGCTGAACACGACGCGCCCGTCGAGACTGCCGGTAATGCCGTTCGGGTCCGCGCCGTAGCGCGCGTCGCCGGTAAATTGGATGGGCTCGAGCGTGTCGCCGTGCCAGCCGCAGGTGCGGTAATCGTCGCTGCCGGGGTCGGCGGCAAACAGAAGCTCGCAGATGCCGTCGCCGTCCAGATCACAGATCCAGAGATCGTACCGGTCGCCCACGGGCATATAGGTGCGGTCGAGCACCGTGCCGTTCACGGCGATCGTGTACTCGTTGATGCCGCCGGCATCCGTCGCCGTCACGGTGATCTCCTCGGCGGCATAGTCGCCGTTAATGTCATAGTGATACACACTCTTGCCGGAGATGTTCAGCGGACGCTCGGCATACTGCTCTCCGTCCATGAGGATGAGAGAGCCGTCCATCCCGCTCTGGGAGATATACTTTACGTGCTCGCCATCGGCGTCGCGCCAGGAGATGGCGAGATTCGGCATCACGTCCGGGATCCACGTCTGCACGCAGACGCTCTCGCCGTCGGCGAGACACCCGGCGTACCAGAGCGTGCCGTCCGTGCGGTAGGTGTTGGAGTATTCCAGATACGTCACGGCATTGAGCTCGACATTCTCGACCGTGCCGGAGGCGGTAAACGTGACGCACGCGCCCAGACCGCCCGTACCGGTGTCGCAGACATACGTTGCGTTCCCGGCGGCGTCGGCGCTCTCGCTCAGCTCGCCGGTGAGCGTGCCGTCCGCCTCGCTCTCGGCAGGGAGATAATCCGCCTTGATCTGATAGGCGAGCCATGCGTACGGCAGTGTGAACTCGATGAGCCCCGCGGCATAGCCCGCGAGCTCATAGGGGTTTGCCATAAGGACAAGGCCCTCGTCGTTAAAGTACCAGTTGCCGTCGCGGAAGAGACCGGCAAGCTGGTCCTCGTAGCCATCGTTCAGACCGTAGGCGGCGTATTCTGCGCCGTAGCTGATGATATCCTTGAGCTGATCGACGGCGGCGGAGAGGAAAGCGTCGTAGTTATCCGTGAGATCCGCGAGCGTCAGCTCCCGGCCGGTGCGGATATCGAAGGTGTGGCCGCAGCGGCCGGTGTAGCCGTGCGCGCCGCCGAGATACGACGTGTCGTCGTAGGTGATGCTCAGCAGATACCGGGCATTATAGCGGACGTTCATCTGGCGCATAAGGCTGTAGGAAGAAAAGCCCGAGGCATCGCCGTTTTCCGTCTGCCGGGCGAGTTCTTCCTTTGCCGCGGCCAGATAATTTTCCTTGCCGGAAATGTTGTATTCGCTGCCCGATTCGGCACCGACGGCAAAATCCGTATACTGCTTATGCAGCGCTTCGTTGATCGCGGCAGCGGCCGCGTCGTTTCCGTTCATGGAAACGCTCGGCTCGGCGCAGGCATAGACGAGAAGAAGCGCCGCATTGTCCGCGGTATAAAAATCTTCGTTCTCGCACCGGACGGAAATCACCGGCACATTGCGGTTTTCGGCCGCCGGCGTCTCCGTGGGCGCGGCGGTAGTCTCCGGCGCGGCGGTCACGGGGATCGCCGTGGGTTCCGCCGTAGGCTGTGCCGGAGTTTCCGGCTTTGTGCTGCACGCCGCGAGCGAAAGGGAAAGCGCCGCGCAGAGCAGCAGGGACAGGCCTTTCTTTTTCATGCTCATACAGTTATAGTTACTCCTCATAGCGCGTGAGCGCGTAGTCGTAAATATTGTGTCCGCTCTCGAGCGGCGCACCGTTCACGGTGAGCATTACCTCCGTGCCGTCAAAGGCGTCGAGCAGCGTGTTGACGATGCCGCCGACGAGGAGGTACTCTCCGCTCGTGCCGAGAGAGCTTACCTGCGCGGCGAAAGCGTCGTTGAGGTCGGCTCTGATGTGGCCGTCCTTGTCTGCGGTAACGGTGTTGAACGCCGCGCCGTTTTCAAAGATAAGGCCGTCCATCGCGCCGTTGAGCGTTTCGGCGGTGATCTCCGTGCCGTCGAGCGCGGCGCCGAAGGCAAGGAAGTGCTCGGCGTTCGCGTCGCTGCGGTAGATGCGCACCACGGCAGGGGCTTCGCAGCCGCGCTCGGCGAAGATCGCGGTATAGGTATCGCGCACGTCCTTGGCACTGTAGGGGTAATGCGCCGGCGTATAGCCGCCGTCGGCAAGGAGGTTTTTCCCGCTCTCGCCGTAAAGGCCCATGGCGGTCTCATACATCGCGGTGAGCTTATCGGTAAGCTTTTCGCCGAACTCCGTCTCCTCGCCGAGATCAAAGGCGGCTGCGCCGCTGCGCACGGCGTCCATGCCGTTCGTGAGCGAGAAGTCCATGATCGTGGCAGCGATGCGCGCTCCCGTGAGCGAGCAGCCGGCGGTGCCTTCATGATAGTTGTTGAAAAGGTCGCACAGCGCATCGTAAAGGCCGTTCTTCTCCGGCGTCACCGTGACAGACGTGTCGGTTTTCTCGGGCATCGCGGTGGTTTCCGGCGGCACGGGCGTCGGAGCGCTCGTCGGCTCCGCCGTTGCGGCGGGTTCGGCGGCTGCGCTGCCGGACGACGCATTGCCGGATGTTGCGGCGGGCTGCTCCGGCTTCGGCGAGCAGGCCGTCATAAACGCCGCGCACAGAATCAGCGCCAGAAGCGCCGCGGCAAATCGTTTCATCTTCATAAGCTCTTTCCTTTCCTCGCACCCTTGGGTGTTCGAAAATATAGACGCCGGACGGGGTCGTTTGGTTCCCCGTCCGGCAAAAAAATTATACGGTTTTCTGCGGAAACACAAGAGCGGCTTTGAAAAGATCGCCGTCGAGCGTCAGCGTGAGCTTTCCGCCCATGAGCTCCATGAGAGAATTGGCAATGGAAAGTCCCAGTCCGCTGCCGTCCGTGTGGCGCGAGCCGTCGCCGCGGACGAACCGCTCCATCAGCTCCTCCGCCGGGATGTTCAGCGGCTCGCGGGAAATATTTTTGAGCGTGAGCACCGTTTCCGTCTCGCCCGGCGTCAGCTCCAGATAGAGCCGCGTGCCGCTCTGCGCGTATTTTACCGCGTTGCCCAGCAGATTATCCAGCACGCGCCATAAAAGCCGCCCGTCCGCCGTGACATACGTTTCCGCCTCCGGCACATTCAGCACCGGCGTGATGCTCGCCGCGGCGAATTTTTCGGTGTACTCCCCCGCGCTCTGGCGCAGCAGTTCGCCGAGATCGATCTTCTCCAAATTCACCGGCAGCGCGCCGCTGCTCGCCTTGCTCGCGTCCACGAGATCGGTCGTGAGCTTTTTGAGCTTCTGGCTCTGGCGGTCTAAAACTTCGATATATTCTCTCGCCGCCTCGCTTTCGGTCGGCTCCTTTTTGAGCAGGTCGACATAGCTCACAATGCTCGTGAGCGGCGTTTTGAGATCGTGGCTGACGTTCGTGATGAGCTCGGTTTTAAACCGCTCGGACTTCATGCGCTCGTTCACAGCGCGGCTCATGCCGACGCTCACGGCGTTGAGATCGTCGCCGTGCTCTTTGAGCACCGGGTACATTTTCTCCGTATCCACCGTGTAGGTGAGATCGCCCGCGGCGAGCTTCTGCGCCGCCGTCTGCAGCGCCTTGAGCTGGCGCATGATACGGATGACGAAATACAGTCCCGCGATGTCGAGCGCAACGAGCATGAGAAGCTGGAAGAAGCTGCCCGAAAGACATATAAGGAGCATGCCGAAGAAATTGACAAGCACCACGACCGCGTACACAAGGATTCCCTTCCACGCGATGGGCAGCGCGCGGACAAAGCCGCGCACGGCGCGGTATACAAAGCGGCAGACGATATAGATGATGCTGTTTCTCCACCACTTCCCGGCGCGGAGCCGCGCCGAGATCGTGCAGAGCGTGAGCAGCACGACAAAGCCGATCCAGAGCGCCATGAGCGTAACCGGCATCATACATACCCAGAGCGGGTTATAGAGCAGGTTAATTTCCGAATAGAAGTTTGCCGGGACGGCCACCGCCGCCAGCGCCGCGGCGAGAAAGAGATCGAGCGGCACGCGGTGGATGCCGCGCAGCTTCACGCCGTCCGGTGTTTTTCCCATGGACGCCATGAGAAAGACGAGGAGCGCGAGACACAGCACCGCTGTGATGATGCCCACGGGGAGATAGGCATTCTGATAGCGCAGCAGCGTGCCGACGGAGGTGCGGAGCAGCGTCAGCTCCTCGCCGGGCGTCTGCTTCGGCTCGAGATACGCCTGCACGTCGATCCATCTGTCTCCGCTGGAACAGCCGCCGGAAATGCCGAGCGGCACGGCGTTTTTCGTTCTGCCGTCGTACAGCACCTTGCCGGTGGACGTATCCGTTGCTACATAGGAGTAGCCGGAGGGAAGCTCGGGGTATTCGCCGGTATACCGTTCCTCCTGCAGCGCGTTGTTGAGCAGAACGCGGATGCCGTTCTTATACACCGATACGCTGTCCGGCTCAGGCAGCGTGCGGTCGCGGTCGATGCGGGTCATGAAATATCCTGCGGCGCAGAGCAGCGCCGTAAGGCCGCAGAGCAGGCACAGGATAAAGGCGGCGGCGCGCGCCGCCGCGCTGTGGGTCAGCTTTTTCATTTTTTCATTTCCTCCAGCTTATAGCCTTTGCCCCAGACTACCTTCAGATAGCGGGGGTTCGCCGGGTCAATTTCCAGCTTTTCACGCAGATGGCGGATATGCACCGGCACCGTTCCCTCTGCGGAAAACGGTTCATCCTTCCAGACGCGCCGGTAGATATCGGCGCTCGAAAACACCTTGCCGGGGTTTTCGAGCAGGAGACGGAGAATGTCATACTCCGTCGGGGTGAGCGTTACCTCCTCGCCGTCGAGTGTGACGCTCTTGCGCTCATCGTCCATGGCGATGCCGCCGAGCGTGAGCGCGGTGCTTTTCTCCGGCATGCCGCCGAGCTGGGCATAGCGCCGGAGCTGCGCCTTGACGCGGGCAAGGACCTCAAGAGGATTGAAGGGCTTGGTGATATAATCGTCCGCGCCGACAGTGAGACCGAGGATCTTATCGTTGTCCTCGCTCTTGGCGGTGATGAGGATGACCGGGACGTTGCTCTGCTCGCGCAGCTTTGCCGTCGCCGTCATGCCGTCCATGCCGGGCATCATGATGTCCATGAGCACGAGCTGTACTTCCTCGCGCTGCATGAGCTCGAGCGCCGCTAAACCGCTGTCGGCCTCACAGACGGCGTAGCCCTCGCCCGTAAGATAGATGCGCAGCGCGTTCCGGATATCGCGCTCGTCGTCGCAGATGAGTATTTTGTACATGGCTCTTCCCCTCTCTCGTTTACAGCTACAGCATAGCATCCCCGGCTTTAATAATAAAGATGGGATTTCTTTAAGTTTCGTTTAAGACGCGAAAAGACGCCGCTCCACAGCTTTGGGAACAGCGTCTTTTCTCGTTATTGCCAGTTTTTCCACACGTCCGGGCAGTACCCGGCGGTGGCCTGCTTTCCGTTGCGGACAACGGGCGTTTTCAAAAGCGTGGGGTCTTCCAGAATGCGCTCGAGCTTATCGTCCGCGCGGGCAAGATAGCGCAGCAGCGCCGTGTCCGGGTGCTTTTCGTCGATGAGATCCTCAAGCCCCACGGCGTTTTTCACGCTTTGCAGCTCGCCGCGGCTGATGCCGTAGCGGTTGAGATCGATGTACTGGTATTTGATGCGGCGCTCTTTAAAGTACCGCTCCGCCTTTTTCGTGTCAAAGCACTTGCTTTTGCCGAAAATCTGTATGTTCACAGCGCTTCCCCCAGGAACCGGTGGAGGTTGTGGAAGAAGATATCCTGCACGAGCGCTTCGCTGAAGCGGTGCGCGAGCATCTGCTCATACAGCTCTTCCATGCTCTCAACGCCGGTGATGCCCTCCGGCAGCGACTCGATGCCGTCAAAATCGGTGCCGAGACAGAGATTTTCGCGCGCGTCCATGCAGAGGAAATGGTCGATGTGCGCGAGCACGGCGTCCATATTCCGCCCGAGACCGAGAAAGGCGGGGCAGAGATTCAGCCCGATGACGCCCTCGTTGTGGACAATGGCGCTGATCTGCGCGTCGGTCAGATTGCGCGGATGGTCGCACACGGACTTCGCGTTTGAGTGGCTGCACAGCACCGGGCGCTTCGCAATGCGCATCACGTCCCAGAACGTTTTTTCCGAGGCGTGGGAGAGATCGACCGCGACGCCCTTTTCCCAACAGGTGTTCACAAAGCGGACGCCGTCGGCGGTCAGGCCCGCGCCGGTATCCATTGCCGAACCGCACAGGCGGTTATCCTTGTTCCAGCAGAGCGTCACCATGCGCACGCCGCGGCGGTAGCCGTCGAGCAGACCCGCGACGCTGCACCGGAGGAGATTGGCGCCCTCGACCGAGAGGAACACGGCGACCATGTCGTCCTTCGCGGCGGCGTCAGCCTCCGCGACGCTCGTGCAGAGCGCGGCGAGATCGCGGTTTTCCTTCAGCTCACGCTCCACGGTGAGCATGATGCGGCGGAACGCCGTGGGGCCGTCAAAGCCCGGCGGCGCCCAGATCGCCATGACCTGCGCGGCGGGGGCGTAGTGGTGCAGACGCAGAAGATCGATGTGGTTCCGGCTGCTCTGACGCAGGGAATTGAACTTCGTCAGAGTGTCGCAGTGAGCGTCGAAATACGGGATGCAGTACGGCAGAGCCATGGCGATAGTCTCCTTTTTCTATATTTTCAAGGGGATAACCTCTCAGTCACGGCTTGCGCCGCGACAGCTCCCCCATTAGGGGAGCCAAGTGGGTTTGCGAAAAACGGTCTTGCCTCCCCTAACAGGGGAGGTGGCAAAAACGAAGTTTTTGACGGAGGGG
>ERZ772867.187-NODE-187-length-90226-cov-11.261991_pt1 | contig 90226 bp, 76 predicted proteins | sample MGYA00511341_ERZ772867 | MGnify/ENA primary metagenome ERZ772867 (study PRJEB29015, sample SAMEA2737707) | human gut metagenome | biome: human gut; feature: human-associated habitat; material: faeces | place: China | collected 2012 ... | reverse complement strand
TTATTATGGGATATTTTTTAGGGCAACACAATCCGTCGAATTATTTTGCACTTACCTTTTTTGAGAGAGAAGGGTAATTTCTTTCTGATTAAAAAGGTTGTTACATTCATCTATAATAGCTTCAACTGTGCGTACCTGTGAAGGCGTGAGTCGGCGGAGCTTATCTGAAAGAATCAACAGATCCTTATCTATAATTTCACCAGTGAGTAAATAATCGGCACTTACTTCTAAAGCAGAGGAGATTTTTAGCAGATTTTCAGGCCTCATTGCTCGCTTCCCTGATTCAGCATAAGAAACAAACTGGGTAGTGACTTCCCCTTTTTCTGCAAGTGCTTCTTGAGTGAGTCCCAGCTTTTTTCGACGATCCATAATTCTTTTTCCGATTTCCTGTAAACATAATTCGCTATCCGACATTAGTATAAGACATCTCCTCTCGTATTGTTAAATTATATCCACAATAGATGATAAAAATAAGCGTCTACTGTTGACTAAAATCAACAATACGATATATAATCGGAGATAAATATTGAAAAATCTTGGATGCATAACAAGTAGAAAAAGTAGTGTATGGGAATACGAAAAAGCGAACAGCTATAATGAAAGAAAATGAATTCTCAGGAGGACTATGATTATGGAACAGATGGATTTTTCAATAGAGCTATCAGAAAGTGAGATAGAAAAATTTGCAGATTATCTATACCAGAAAGAAAATGCAAAGTAAACGGTAGAATACGAGTACCTTGACAAATAGCAGACCGCTTTTGCGGTCTGTTTATTTTCCGCTGGCTTTTTGCGGCTTTCTAATGTTTTCGGGCAACATATCTGACCATGGCAGAAGTTCTGCAAGAAAATCTGTGTTTTTGTCATCTACACGTTTGGGAATCTCCGTAAGCAGATATTCGAAATAATCGAAAGGTTTCAGGTTATTCGCCTTTGCAGTTTCTGCGATACTGTAGATGATCGCTGAACTATTGGCTCCATTGACCGTATTGCAACTATATGTCGCCAAACGAATTTGAACGAGTGTATGAAAGAACGCACACTGAGGCTGAGCTTCTGGCAGGTTAAAATAGAGAGAAATTTCTCATTTTAACTTGTACTAAATCTTGACATAGGACCAACATCTGGATATTCAACCACCCACATACCACAAAATACCACCAGTTTTTTGCCTCCGTCTACTAGGAGACAAAACACTCCTCTGTATTACACAGAATGATTTTTTATAAAAATTTAATGCCAATGTGGTCTGCTCAAACATTTTATTGTTTTGCAGTATTAAAGCGTTCATCTCAATTTAAAACTGATCGATATACGACCAGTTTTAAATCAAGTTATCCTTTAAACATAATAACGCTTATTTCCCATAAAAACAATTATTCATATTCCCCGGTGCTACATTACCTTTAGCAACCAACCTCACTTCAATCGCTTCCATTCGTCTCGAATAGCCTTCACTTCCGGCCTTCTCTCCGTTTTTTGCCCAACCCAGCCATCCGTAATCCTGACAGTGTACCCGATAATATATATCATATTTTTCAGCTGCTTTCCCTGTCAGCCGGATCTGGATTGCCTCCAGCCGTCTTGTTCCGTCCGGTTTTCCGTTTATCTCACCATTTTCTGACCAGTCTTCCCAGCCATCGTTTTCAGTATATGTTCTATACTGCACGATTCCATCAATACAAGAAGACAATCTTAGGCTGATACTTTCCAGTTTCTTTGATTCTCCTACTGTACCACTTTGTCCTCCATCCGTAACATAGTTTGTCCAGCCTTGTTTTTCCACATATGTTCTATAATGAATGAAGTTTGGGTTTGGGTTTACTGCAAATGAAACCGTTTCATCTCCAGACATTGACTGTCCTTTAGTAACCAATTGTATTTCAATTGCTTCCATTCGTCTCGAATAACCTTTACTTCCGGCCTTTTCTCCGTTTTTCGCCCAACCCAGCCATCCATAATCCTGGCAGTGCACCCGATAATATATATCATACTTTTCAGCTGCTTTCCCTGTCAGCCGGATCTGGATTGCCTCCAGCCGTCTTGTTCCGTCCGGTTTTCCGTTTATCTCACCATTTTCTGACCAGTCTTCCCAGCCATCGTTTTCAGTATATGTTCTATACTGCACGATTCCATCAATACAAGAAGACAATCTTAGGCTGATACCTTCCAGTTTCTTTGCTTCTCCTACTGTACCACTTTGTCCTCCATCCGTAACATCATTTGTCCAGCCTTGTCCTTCCACGTAAGTTTTATATGACACCAAGTTGGTTGATGTATTTACAACGAACGATTCGCCTCCGGTTTCTGGCGTTTTCTCTCCTTTTTTGACTAATCGGATCTCGATTGCTTCCATTCGTTTCGAATAGCCTTCACTTCCAGCTTTCTCCCCGTTTTTCGCCCAGCCTAACCAGCCATAATCTTGACAATGCGTTCGATAATACACATCATAGTTCTTACTCAGTTCATCTGTAAGTTCAATCGCAATGGCCTCTATTTTGGTTGTTTCATCATCACTGCCACTAATTTCACCATTAGATTTCCAGTCCTGCCATCCTCCATTTTGTGTGTACGTTCTGTATTTAATATCCCCATGAATCAAGGAGTTTCTAAGTTCAATTACAATTGCTTCCACTTGTTTTGATTGTCCGGCTGTTCCTGAGAGCTCCCCATCTTTCTTCCAGTCTTGCCAGCCTTCATCCTGCACTCGTGTTTTATACGAAACACTTTCGATATATTTGTTCAGTTTTTCAATATTCTCATCTTTTGTTTCTGAACAATATAAGCAGGTATACCTTTTAATCCCCTCCTGGTCATATGTAGGCTCTTTGATAATTTTCCCCTCGTCCCACTTATGTTCGCATGCAGAATATACTGCATGAAAAACAAATTCTGTTGCTCCTCCACTGACCTCTAATGTTATCTTTTTTCCTCCTGCCGTCCATTCCATCTGCTGTATTGCGTATGCTGTTATACCATTCTGAATACCGGAAATACTTGGAGGATAAGACGCATTATCAGCACTGATTGTAAATTCTGTCTTCCCTGCATTCAAATTTTCCTGAATTCTGTCTACATAATTTTGCGCCCATTCTTTGGCTGCCCCATTTTTGACAAAATAGTTATCCGCCAAACTTGTAGAACGCGTGCTGTAACCAGCAGTTGTATAAATATTATTATGACCTTTATGTGCTAAGGCCATAAGCTCATCTGTTAATCCGAAATATAAATGCGTAGCATCAAAGTTGTAAAAATTATCTTTCGTATCATCCCATGTACAATCAACCTGATACCATTCCCCATCCAGTTTCATGGCATTCCAGGTATGTCCATCATAGGTATCTCTTGTCTCGGCATTCTCTATTCCGGCAGCTGTAAGAAGTTGAGAATATGCACTTTCATAGGCCTGACAGGTGCCAAGTTTTCGTGTCAAAGCACTTTCTGCAGAAGACCATTTCAATGAACTATCATAATCTAACTGTTGGATGAGCCAGTCATGCAGCCACAATGCCTTTCCATAATCAGATCCATCCGTCTCTTTCTTTGCCTGATCTGCCGCCGAAGAAACAATCGTTTTTATGCTGGGATAATTTTCATCCAATACCTGAATGTATGTACTTACACGAAGGTAATACACACCCGCTGTAGTGTCCATAACATAAAATCTAAAATTGTAAGTTCCAGAAGCAGTCATCATAAATGTATAATCCTGAAAACTGCAGGCATCTGTATAGTTTAACCATTCACCACGACTCGGATCCGCCACTGATTCATAAGCATATTCGTTTGAATCTGAATAACTCGGGGCATCCATTCTGAATTTATAAGCGCCACTACCACCCGTTGCAGAAACATGAAATGTAGTATCCTGTCCTAAGACCGGTTCATTCCATTCAACCTTTAGTGTTACTGCCCCTGAAGTACTTGTGCTGTTATAACTGTAGGTTGTCTCTTCCTGTGTTGAAACGTCAGAATCCGTTTTCTGTTCCAGCACTTTCTCTGAATCCTCTGCTTCCAATGAGTTCCCCTCTGTTAATGATTCCTCACTACTTGCATTATTCAAAGAAGTTCCAGCATTCCTCTCAACATTATTACTTAATTCTTCATCATCTACTGAATCCGTCTCAGATTTTTTTAATGTCCCATGATCAGTCTCCGTGTTTCGTACATCTTCTGCACTCGATATTTCCGCTTCTGTTTGTCCATAACTTTTGATTGGAGTAACCCAAACAGACGATAGAATCATAACTATAATCATGAAATATGATGCTATTTTTTTTCTCATATCTTCCCCTTCAGTTGTTACTTTGGTAATTTATTTTCACATGGTCTGACCCCATTAATTCTTTCATAGAGAGCAGTCAAGATGTTTGTGATGATCTTTCCGAGTAAATCAATCGTTTCTTTCATCGCTGTTTACAGATTACTGAACAAGTCAGTCTTATACACGCCATCCGCCAACATTTTCTTGAAGCTGTCTTTCACTGCTGCAACATCTTCATGGTAGGTCATACCGTACCAGGTGTCGTTGGTCTTCAGAACCGTCACAGACATCTTGCCCTGCTCCAGCAGCTCACCGATGAAGATTGGGATCAGATACTCTGCCTTCAGCGGATTTCCCGGTACTTCCTTCTCAAAGAACTCTTTGAAGCCTTCCTCCAGCACAGCCAGGAAGTTCGGAGTTAAGCCCCACATATTCATGGATACCAGAGAATTCACATCAACAATTACACCGTCTGCCTCTGCTCCAGTTGCAGTCTTTACGATGTTCTTGGTTTCCACAACCTCAGTCAAGTTTCCATTCTCATCCATCTTGCAGATGCCGCGAGTCACACCACCGTTATCAGACAGTGTGTTCTTCAGCACAAAGCCAGCCATGCAAGACTTGCCGCCATTTACCAGATACTCATGAACAGCTTTAAAACCTTCCTTGCCATAGTAATCATCTGCATTGATCACGATGAACGGAGTATTAATCACGTTTTTCGCAGCAAGCACAGCCTGACCTGTTCCCCACGGCTTTGTACGGCCTGCCGGCAGAGTTCCCGGGATATCGTTAATATCCTGGAAAGCATAGTCAACAGTTACATTATGAGAAGAGCAAATGGAGGCAATGCGATCACCGATAACCTCTTTAAACTCCTTCTCGATATCCTTACGGATGATAAATACTACATGATTGAAGCCTGCCTCAATTGCGTCATGGATCGAGTAGTCCATAATGATATGTCCAGCATCATCCACCGGCTCCAATTGTTTAATTCCTGTTCCAAAGCGGCTACCGATACCAGCAGCCATGATAAGTAATGTTGTTTTCATAACTCTCTCCTTACTGCGTTCTTTCTGCCTTATGTGGATACGCCTTTAAGTAATACTTATGGTGCTATTCTTACCAATCCCTATTAAAATTTAAAGGTATCCTTCAGTCCAAGCCACTTCTGGTCTTTATCACTCAGGTTCAGTGCTGTACCGTCTTCCAGCGTGTAGCCTTCTGCACTTGCGCTTCCCTTGTATTCACCCTTCAGCTCCGGCCACTCAATTCCAATCTCCGGGTCGTTCCAAGCCATACCACCCTCATCGTTCGGATGCCAGAAGTCATTCACCTTATAGCAGAACTCTGCTTCATCGCTCAGAACAAGGAAACCGTGTGCAAATCCCTCCGGAATGAGGAACTGCTTCTTATTTTCAGCAGACAGCGTTACACCATACCACTTTCCATAGGTTTCCGAATTGCTTCTTAGATCAACAGCAACGTCAAATACAGTGCCGCGCACAGCACGAACCAATTTGCACTGCGGATACTGCTTCTGGAAATGCAGGCCACGCAACACACCCTTTGTAGACATAGACTGATTATCCTGAACAAAGTGGACGTCAATGCCTGCTTCCTTCATATCCTTTTCGTTATAGGTTTCCATAAAATAACCACGCGCATCGCCATGAACAGCAGGTTCGATCACACAAAGTCCCTCGATGCCGTCTACATTTTTCTCAACTTTAATCTGTCCCATTTTCTTTACTCCTTGATTTCCTTCAAATACCTACTCAGTGCATCCTGCCAAGTCGGAAGCGGTGTGAATCCTGCTTTCACTAACTTGCTCTAATCCAAACGGCTGTTGAACGGGCAAGCTGCCTTGCTCAGTCCGTATTCTGCCGTAGTAACAGGAAGCACCTCCGTCTTATATCCAGATGAACGACAACTTTATTCTTAAGAGCAAATCAGCTAACTATAAAAAACTTTCAAAGCTGTTACTCATACTTCTTTCTGATTTCAAATACATCCCTTTGTCGTTTTTTTCTCAATAACGTTCCTTTCAAACCATATTTTCTCATGCTGTTACATATTTTCCCAAACCTGATTCTTAAGGGATAAAGTGTATCTAACTGTATTCCGTATAGCGTAGGTTCAACATGGTCTAAACACATTATGGCATTAGGTACAATAACAAATTCATCGCAATCCCGCACACTTCTATCACACGTCATATTCCTTTTCTGGTAATGGCAATAGAGAATCTCTCTAGCTCGCCCTTTTCTTTTCACCACTTTTAGTTTTCCATTTTTCCAGCAATACAATTCCACATCTTCTTTTCCACCAAACACACGAGCTTCACGCGGTCTGCTGTTTGAAGGAGTTATACCAAGCTGATACAGGGTCGCTAACATTGTAGCGCCTTTCATGGGTGAGCCATTATCAGAGTGTAAGACTAATGGCTCCGTAGTAAGCCGCCCTTGTTTTAAACAGATCCTTTTAATCAAACTGCTGGCATAGTCGGCACTTTCTTCCTCGTAGACTTCCCAGCCAACGATACCCCTATCGTAAAGATCTGAGAAAAGATACAGATAGTAAAACATACCCTTATGTGGACCATTCAGATATGTGATATCCCACCTGTATACCTGGTTTGGAGCTGTTGCACTGTATGTAGATGGACAGTTATGCTTAGGTGCTTCACTGCGACCACGGTGATTTAACATTTTTTCTTCCCGTAATACACGATAGAAAGTTGATTCAGAGGTGATATAGATCCCCTCATCGGCTAATGCCGGAACGATTTCACAAGGTGCCATGCTGGCATATTCTGGTCTGTTACAGATGTTTATGATCTCACGGCGTATCTCTGCGGGTATCTTATTAGCAGGATTTGAATGATCTGCGTGGGGACGTCCATCTTCATAGGAATCAGTATCCGCTTTTCGCTTTTTCCAACGGCAGAAAGTCCGTTCTGTGATTCCGAGGCGTTCACATGCCTTTTTACAAGACGCTCCTGATTTAATGGCTTCATTGATCAGCAGTACAGCATTTTCGCGATCTGAGGCGCTGATCATTCGTCCTCTGAATCCCCCCAGATCGCATTTGCTTTTTTTGACAGTACAAGTAAGGCAGCTGCTTCTGCAAGAGCCTTTTCCTTGCGCTGTAATTCTTTTTCAAGTTTTCTGCGTTCTTTCTCAGAATCCTTAAGTTCGCGGTTAAGCCGGGAAGCTTCTTTAGCGATGCCACCATTGGCATTCATGCAGGCATCTTTCCAGGCTTTGATCTGCTCGATATAAAGATCTTTTTTACGGGCATACTCGGCAAGTTCCGTTTCATTCATACTTGCTGTTTCAACAACAACTAAAAATTTATCCTGTGTACTCCAGTCATCAGGAACAGCATCCGTACCAGGAGCAGCATATCCTTCCTTTCTGGCTTTATCCCGCCAGTTACGAAGTGTCTGTTCAGAGATTCCTTCTTCTCTGGATATCTTGGTAATAGATTCATTGTTTGGTGGAAGCATCCTCCTGAGGAGTGCATTCTTTAATTCTGGACTATAGTTCATAGCGAAAGCTCCCTTCCTGTGATAGCTACATACTACCACAAAAGTAATTATCTTTCACTGACAACTCTCCTAACACACAGGGTATCTTAATATAGTTCATCACATCTTCGCCGATCATAAAATCGTTGCCTGCTGCTCACCACGGAGAGGTGTGTGATTCATTCGAGCAGCGTAGGGAGCTACCGCTCCCAATATATCACAATTTCAGCCAGTTTTACAGACGCTTTCTTACCTTCATCACCGCACAGTACATCAATCCGCCTAGCACTCCGCCGACTGTGTTATAGAAGATGTCTGATAGCTGGAATGTTCCTAGCCGCAGCAATAATTGTAGCATCTCAATGCTTATCGAAAAGATAAATGCTATCTTCCCACTATACCACAGTATCTTCTTCCAACTGTTTCCTATCTTCTTTCCGAACGTCCACATCACTTCAGCTGAAAACGGCACCACCATAATTACGTTCTCGATGCACTCGGTGGTCAGCTTCTGTTCGCCATTCACAGTCTCCCAGATGCCCCAGTCGCCCATAACATCGGATAAAGGATTCATCCAAAGATTGCGGTTTAACAGGGTTCGGAACAGAATAAGTGAAGTCACAAAGGCCAGGAAGAACAGTTTCCGAAAGAACACACTCTCCTTGAACTTCTGATACCATGTCACTATGGCATTCTTCCAGCCTTTGCCGGCTTCGGTAGGTTCATAAGCATAAAGATAGAAAAACATGGCTAGGAAGGAAAGCAGGAGTGAAAATCCAAATGGCTCATAGAGAGCAGTCAGGATGTTTGTGAGAATTTTCCCGAGTAAATCAATCGTTTCTTTCATCGTTGTTTACAGATCACTGAACAGGTCAGCCTTGTACACGCCGTTCTCCAGCATCTTCTTGAAGCAGTCCTTTACTGCTGCGACATCCTCGTGATAGGTCATGCCGTACCAGGTATCGTTAGTTTTCAGAACCTCCACAGACATCTTCCCCTGCTCCAGCAGTTCACCGATAAAGATAGGGATCAGATACTCTGCTTTCAGAGGATTGCCCGGGACTTCCTTCTCAAAGAACTCTTTGAAGCCTTCTTCCAGTACATCCAGAAAATCAGGAGTTACTCCCCACATATTCATGGAAACCAGAGAATTCGCATCAACAACCACACCGTCTGCTTCTGCTCCATCTGTGGTCTTCACGATATTCTTGGTCTCCACAACCTCTGTCAAGTTGCCATTCTCATCCATCTTGCAGATACCGCGAGTCACGCCTCCGTTATCGGACAGAGTGTTCTTCAGAACAAAACCTGCCATACAAGACTTGCCGCCATTCACCAGATACTCATGAACAGCCTTGAAGCCTTCCTTGCCATAGTAATCATCTGCATTGATCACAATGAACGGAGTCTTAATAACCTTCTTCGCTGCAAGCACGGCCTGACCAGTTCCCCACGGCTTTGTACGGCCTACTGGAAGTTCTCCCGGAATATCGTTGATGTCCTGAAAAGCGTAATCCACGGTCACGTTATGGGAAGCATAGATTGCTACAATTCTGTCGCCAATGATCTCTTTGAACTCTTTCTCGATATCCTTACGGATAATAAATACCACATGATTGAAGCCAGCCTCAATCGCATCATGGATTGAGTAATCCATGATGATATGATTAGAAGCATCCACCGGCTCCAACTGTTTTATTCCTGTTCCAAATCGACTTCCGATTCCGGCCGCCATGATAAGTAATGTTGTTTTCATTCTTACATTTCCTCATATATCAAACATATACTTTTATAAACTACCAGTTATGCATTTTCAGCACATTAATCAATTTTCTCATTATTTTTATGACTAGCTCATTTCTTAAAATCAAAAGAACCACCAGATATCCTATTCCAGAAAGCACAACACTAACGAATAGTTCTACTGTGCTTTGAAGTTTCCACAAACTCACAATTTTGCAAATGCAAATAACAGCAACTGTACTAATACCTACCGTGATCAAATTTTTGTTAAATATCTTAATTTTACAAATTTGCAGACTCTCGTGTCTGCAAATCGCCAACATAATGCTTTCAGCAATCAATGTTGTAAATGCTGTTGCAATTTCTCTCCAATTTTCAATTAAAATAAAATTCAATCCAACATTAACAATTGCGCTGATAATTGTCGCTATTAGAATTACATTTTCCTTTTGTGCTGGTAATAAAACACATTGATTGTATATCCATCCATACATACAAGATATTAGTCCAATACTTAATATCACTAGAGACGGAACAGCCTGTAAGTACTTTTCATTTGAAATAAACAAAATTATATTTTTTGACTGAAGAATCAGCCCCACAACGCTTGGAATCAACAAAAGAGCAATTACATCTGTGATATTCTGCACAACGCTTTTAAATTTCGCAATTTTTCTTGTTCCGTAAAGATTTGCCAGCCTTGGAACAGACACAACAAGAACTGCAGACAATACGCTCTTCATCATGCTATAAACTTTTGAAGATACAGCATAAATGCCTACCGTATAATCGTCAGCCATAAAACCTAGCATTGTTGTGTCAGAATACACATATACCATCACAGCAATATTAGAAGCAAATAGAATCATAATCGGTCGAATATGATTCTTTAAAGTTTGCAAAGGAACAAATGAAAATTTAAAATATTTTCTTGCAAAAAAAGCATCCAGAATATTTGACCCTGTTGTTGCAAACATCACCACCGCAGCATATCGAAATACATCTCCCTCGTTCTTTACCATAATAAACAAGAGAGCGATTGAGATTACCTTAAACACAATAGATCTAATTGTAATATATTGATATTCTTCAAAAATAGTGTATACCCATTCAACACCTATTGTCATGAACAACATTTGAATACTCAAAAACACAATTAGACTTCTATATGGAACAAGTGTAACTGACACACCAAGAACAACAAAGAGTAACACATATGCAACACACATTGAAATCAGGTTGATTTCAAGCATTTGATTTGCAAAGAGAGACAGTGCCTTTTTGTCATCTCTAATGCGTGCACCTTCCCTTATTGCATAGCTACTCACACCAAGACCGGCAATCAGTGCAAAGTAATTTATAATCGATAATGAAAAATTATACTTTCCAAGTTCGTCAACAGAAAGCACTGCTGTAATATATGGGTATGTAATCAACGGAAAAAGCATATTTAAAACACTTCGCGTTGCATTAAGTACCGCATTTATACTCAAAGACTTTTTGACCATTCTTATTTTCCTCTGTTAGAGATTCTTTTCACAATTTCTGCATCACATTCGCAGTCAAATTTCCGTGCAAAAATCATTTTTGAATTTAACAATTCTTCATAGTCGCTATTTCTAAACACATATGGCCCACCACGCTTCCAATCCACAAAGCGCATTGCTGCTTCTTCTGTATTTGGAATCGTCACATACTGATACACCCTGTCAAAAAACGGTGAATTTGCTACAATTGTCTGTAAAAAAATTTCATCACAACAAAGTGAATTTTTAAAGACTTCCCGAACCCATTCTTTCCTCTCTATTACATATTTTGCTAGATCATCTGTTATACTAAACCAATTAGATCCCTTTTGAAAACGAATATCTTTATTTCGTTTTAAATGGATTTTTTTTTGCACAAATGTGATTAACGATGCGAATTTTCCAACCTTACTTTTTCGATTGCGCCCTACCATCTCCTGTAACGGATAGCGGTATTGCACTCTAGTTTGACAATCGAACTTCTTTTTATCAAATGCCACAAATTCTTTTCCTTGATGACTTATAAAGAAATTTTGTATATAATCGTTTGTTTTAATAGGAAGATCTTGTCCAGAAAGCAAATGGTAGTAATCATACTTTTTATGCGATACTGCCATTTCCAATAATATCATCTCCGAATTTATTTGGCTATATCCTCCCCATGTAACACTTGTTCGCTCCGCAAAAAACAGCCCTGATTGCTTAACCAGTCCTCTACATTCTTTCTCATCAAACTGCTTATTCTTCTTATCCATGTGGACGAAAATATCATTTTCGTCACTATCTAACATTTGCAAAAGGGTTTTAAACGTTTCATCGTACCGATGTGCTATAATAAGATACGCTTGCCTGTACATTATTTCTTGTTCCTTTCTTCTTGGAAAACAATTTCTTCACGTGTGATTTTTCTTCATTGATGGTTATATTTTCCTGTCTACATTTATCAGACGAAACAGATGCAATCGTTAAGAAAGCTATAATCCATGATAGAGATCCTGGCAGACTTGACGCAGTCAGCATATTAAAAAAAGCATACGTCATTGCCAAAATCGAGTATACGTTTTCCCCAGCAATTTTAAAGTATACATATGAAAATGCAAATACTGCGATGATATTTAGTTCCATATATATCTGAACTAAGTCCATCTCTAAATAACGCCCAATCAGCACCATGCTACTTCCATAACCATAGGACATATAGTTGATTCGGTTCCAAAGTGACAAAATATAATCCCGACCTGTCGTAAAATTATATATATCAAATCCAAGGAACAAATTTCCTTTCATGAATTCCGTATAAAGAACTGTAGCTATTGTGAAAAGCAATGCCATCACTGGAGCAAAATACTTTGAAATAAAACCTCGCCAATCAACCATCTTGTTTAAAATAATAATGCAGACCGCAACAAGCATTGCTAATCTTTTGAAACACAAAAATGTGAATATCAGTGAAATATTATAAAACACTTTCGTGTACCTAGAGTCTACTCCTTTCCCACTCGCATTTCTATAAAAATTAAAAAAAAGGAACAGATTAAAAAACGTTTCTGAACATACATCACTTTCTGTGAAACTTCTTGAATGGATAATAGAAACTCCCATCCAATTCTTTATATTTATAAAATCGATAATTCTATGCCCTGGCTCTATAAAGTACGCTATAACTGTACAAATCAGTGTAATCTCCATTAACTTCATCAGGGATTCGATTTTTAACAGATTCAGCAAAAACATTGCGTAGAGCGCAGGTAAAACAATCAACGATATTTGCACATATGTCCTAAATAGCAACACATGTTGCGCTTCGTTTGCACGTTGCAATGATATTGCAAGAAATAACAATCCAAGCGGTATGACAAGTAGTAAATTTTTGCCATAAATTATATTTTTTCTTCGCCGAATCAAACTCAGCCCAGCCACAACAGTCGCAAACATAAGGATATAATACCGTATCTGAGAAAAAGAAGATCCCATCCCCCAAATCAACAACACCGTCAAATAGCAAAGCACAAACAGCACATAGAGTGCATCCGTCAGTAGATTTTTTCTTTTTACTTTTAATTGCATTTTCATCTCACCTTAAATTTCAAATATTGATTTTATAGTCTGTACTGAGGAGTAATTCCCTAACAACTTTTTCTTTATGCTCCAAATTGGGAAATAAACATAGTAGTAGAACAAATTGCAAGGCATACTCTTGCAGGTTGTACAAATATAATCCTCATGATGATAAATACTAAGTAGTTGCTTAAATTTTATCATGTAGTTTGAGCCAACATTTCCACCCGAGAAATGCTTGATTCCGGGGTTGTATCCCCCCTCCCCCCTCGAGTTCCATTATCTTTTCCTCTTAAACACATTTCTACTGCATACAGATGCCACCCATTGCAAACTTCTTCATTAAATCTCAATCTATTAAAACACTCACAAGTCATTCCAAAACAACATTCATCTACTGTTTCACACAAATAAGGAGCTTCGTAGATTTCACCTTTTTGCTTTGCTCCATATTCCCCAACGACCATATCTGAATGGTTAGTGATAAAGATTCCAAATTCTTTAAGCGATGTGGTTGCAATATCTTGATGTACAAAAACTAAAACACCGCCTTGGGAGTGGTCTGCTCCCCAATTCAATGCTGTAGCACAACTTGAGAATGCTTGGTTTCGGTTGTCAATTGAGATTATCTCATAATCACAGTTTTGTTTTTGGAGCGAGTCAATTAATATTTTTTGATATTGCCCTTCGTTATTTCATACGCAAATCACCGAAATCATCTTTTCTCTCCTTCACAAGTTTTTTTGCAAATCATCTCTATTTTTTTCGCCATCTCTTGTTCACTCAATGTGGTTTTGATTGCTGTAATATTATCCTCACCCATTTTGGCAAAAGCCGCTTCTGACTTCATTGACATGCCGACCAGTTTTTCTCTTAGATTTTCAACGCTGTATGGAATATACGATTCTACTCCTTTGCTTTCTTTCGCATAATCTCTAATTGCAGGTACATCTGCTGCAAGAATTGGGACTCCAAGAGCCATCTGCTGCAACAATGTAAGCTGAGCAAATGAATAATTAAAATCGTCAAGTGGAATGACTGAAAACCTAGAGTTTACTATGTATGTCATTAGTTCCTCAATTGGGATGAACGGCAACACCTTAACCTTAGGATTCTCACTTTTAAGATTCGGATTTCCAATCAAATACAACTTTTCTTTTATTTTCGCTTTATTATATGCTTCCAAAAGTGTTTTCCAGTCGCGTTTTCGATATCCAACACAAACGATATACGAATTTTTCTCTTTGGTGTCCGGGTAAATCCTATTCTTCCAATAATCATAATCAACTCCAAGTAAAACGAATTGTGATTTACTTGAAAGCCACGGAAACTGAGCTTTATAATATTGTTGTTGTGAGCTTGTGTGGTAAATCATATAATCAAATGCCTTACTTGAGTATTGGGAAAGTCTATGAATCATGCCTGAACAGCTTGCCTGATGAAACGAGGAAATATCTACATCGAGTATGGGTGGCATTTTTAAGCGAAAGAAACGCTTCAATGCACACAGCAACATCGCACTATTAGACCCGTGAACAAAAATCAAGTCATATTTATTCACCTTAGAAAGAATCTTAAGAGTCTGATAAAAATGGAACCTGATTTTATTCTCTATTTTTTCAATCCACTTTGGCGCACTTATATCCACTACATCTACCTGTGGCTTTTTGTCAAAGTATTTAAAAAACCAAAACGGTTCTTGCGGGCAACTATAGTCTGATGGCTGAAGGTCATCCGGCACTTGCTCACAGTATCTTATTTTCCAATTTATCAGCAAAAGAATCTTCATGAATTAGTTTACCTTTCTAGTTTGTGTGCTGGAATTCCAACAAGTGTAATTTCTTTCTCATCAAAAGACTTCGTCACTACCGCATTTGCACCTATTTTTATATTGTCTGCAATAATGATTCCACCTAACACCTTTGCCCCAACACCAATTTCAACATTATTCCCAATTTGTGGACAATCAGTCAATGAATCCGACTTACCAACATTGCCAATACAATTATCTCCGTGCAGTTGACAATTTTTTCCGACTCTACTACTACCATTTACCCCAATGCTCCCGTTGTGATGTATAATAAGTCCTTCGCCAAACACATTCTCCGGAATCTCTACGCCAATAAAAACGCCCATGTGATTTTTGTGAGTTCGTGCAATCCAGTATAATACCATCCATAACGGATTGTTTGACTTTCGTGTTTTACTACGATAATACTCACACTTGCGAAGGAGCTTTATAAACCGTCAATTATAAACTCGTTGATTACAACTGATATTATCAAACCAATTGTTAGGATAGTTTTTCTTTTCTCTATTTAGTAATTTTCTAAGCCGTGCATATGAGTCAATTGTGGATTCACACTTTACATTTTCTTCCTGTTCCCCCCCCAATAGATTTTTGCTTGTTGCCTATACAGAGGTTCGCAATACTTAAGCAGAAAAAGTTCCAATCGCATACGTCTCGGTAATGTAGTTGTATTATCTTGAATGCTGTCTAGAAATGCTCTTCGTGCATTTCTTATATCTTCCGTAGCTTCTTTGTTTCTATCTTTTGCATACATCAATCGGAAGAAAAAGAGTCCACTTCTGACATAGAAAAACACCTTATCCGTCCGATGATTTTCATTTGTTTCTACGTCATCAAAAACAGCTTTTGTCAAATAAAACGAGTCAAAAAACCGTGAGCAGTCACTGCTGGCCATCGCCGACTCATCCTGTTTGATATAGTTATATTTGGGAGAACCACATTCGACAATCGTTTTAGCCTTTTTTAGTATTTCATAGTTGAAATACATATCTTCTGCAATACGCTTTCCAACTTGAAATCTTACATCACCAATAATAGATCGTGTATATAGTTTTGCCCACACTGTCCAACTGATATTATTTGTCGTGAAGAATTCTGATAGTATTTCAGTTCCGCGCTTTATTGATTCTTTTTCGCTACAAAAGCATTCCTTAAAGCTGCCATCATCATAACATTCTCTATGACCAGTTATTACAACATCAGCTTGTTCCTGTCGCATAGCATTCATCATACTTGCAAGCAAATCAGAATCTACCATATCATCCGCATCGACAAATGTTATAAATTTTCCCTTTGCATTTTCGATTCCGCAATTTCTGGCTTTACTTACGCCACCATTTTCTTGATGAATCACCTTAATTCTCTGATCTTTCAAAGCTACTTTATCGCATTCCTCAGCTGTTTCAACATTTGAGCCATCATCAATTATAAGAATTTCAAAATCAGAGTAGGTGCTTTTTAAAACACTTTCGACACAGCTATCTATTGTTTTCCCCGCATTATAAACAGGAATAATAATTGATATTAAATCATTCATCTCTAAATCCTCTTGATTTTTCGATATATTTTGAATACAGTTCTGTATAAACATGGACTTATCATAAAAAGAGAAAACTGTATTTTTTTACTTTTGGACAAATAGTCCGCCTGTTTGATATATCCTTCATTTTGTTTGACTACATCGCGAAAATGCTGAAGCTGCTCTTTAGGACAAGTAACTTGATTTTTTATATAAAAATCATATACTGTCAACGCAGCCGAAGCGTATGATGTGTGGCTTACAATCTTTAACTCTGGATATTTTTTGTCAAGATATATCATTTGTTCTCTGGCCGCATACTCATGATCATGATTAATCTTTGTGCTACGTGTAATACTATTATTTCGCTGGAGATAATTGTAGCACGGAGTATCCAAGTAGCTGATTGCCTGTGCTCTATCAAAGATTTTAAACATAATATAATAATCCTCGCTTAGCTTTCCAACTGGGAAACGAAGATCATCAAATAAACTTTTATGATAGAGCTTACTCCATGCCCCCATATCAAAAAGTCGATGTGTGTTCATTTCAACCATCGCATGATAGAAATCAAATGTACAATTTTTCCCGAGTGCCGCCTTATTTGCCTTTTTTCCGTCTTCATAAATATAATTAACCGCACACACAGCCAGTTTCGTGCCGTCATGTTTAATTAACCCTAAAAGATTTTCGTACATGTACGGCTCAACAGAGTCATCGCTATCTACAAAACCAATGTATTGGCCAGATGCTATATCAATTCCCGCATTGCGTGCTGATGACAGGCCTCCATTCGGTTTATGAATTACTTTGATTCGGTTGTCTTTCTTTGCAAGAGAATCGCAAATATCGCCGCATTTGTCAGGAGATCCATCATCAACCAGAATAATTTCCAAATTAGAATATGTTTGAACACGTATGCTGTTCACACATTTTTCCAAATACTGTTCCACTTTATATACTGGCACTATTACACTGATTAAAGTGTCATCTGTTTTTCTATATTCGCTCATTTTTCCATCATTCCTCACTCTATTCCCAATTTCTCTCTAATATATAAAAATCGGGTCTTACTCATTTAAACCGATGTATGGGCATCATAGTGGAGTCTATAATACCAAACGCACTGACGTATCGTTGTATTTTTCCTTGTTCTATGTTCTATTTCACTACCTCTGTTCAGATGAAGCACTTCCAATGTGTTGTTCATAAACCAGAGTTCTCTATACAAACGCAGGTAGTAATACTGAAAGTTCTTATGATAAAATCATCTGCTGTTACTGAACCTAGGTAGTGAGATAAAAACCGTGCTCACAACTTCGCCCATCTCTCTAAAAGTGCCGTAAATACGCTATTTTTCCGACGTTTTCACTATATACATCTCACTTCCTGCGTTCGGTTAGAGGAGATTATTTATTATCAATACTCTCATCTATTGTTTTCTCCTGTACAGTTTCATCGTTTCCTTTACGACTTCATCCCAGTTGTATTTTTTACAGATAAAGTCAGCTGCATGCTTCTTCATTTCCATAACCATTTCAGGATGGTCACAGGCATCTTGCAATTTTTCTTGCAAGTCCTCTACATTCGACTTTTGGAAAATCAATGCCTTATCTTCCACAACCTCAGCGCACTCTGGAATATCAGAAACCAAACAGCAATTGCCATAACTCATAGCTTCTAGCAGGCTCAAGGGCATTCCCTCCAGATCAGAAGGTAATGTGTAAATATACGCATTGCTATATAATTCATCAAGCATCTGCCCCTGAACAAATCCGGTAAAAATGATTCTATTATCATCCTTTGCCAGCTCTTTCAATTCCACCATAAAAGAATCCGTATCGCTAGATCCACCAGCAATAACCAATTTTTTATCTGTTTTGATGTCTTTAAATACCTCAACCAGATATCGAATGCCCTTTTCTGGCACCAAACGACCGAGGAACAATATGTAGGAATCCTTTGTTAGACCAAATTTTTCTGTTATCAATTTTGCTTCTTTAATCTCTGGTCGATTCACACCGTTGGGAATAAAGCGAGTCTCCCTACCATAGGTATCTTTAAAGTAGTCCTGAACGCCCTTGCTTAGTACAATAATTTCATCCGCATACTTTACGGCATTTCTTTCACCCTGTCTAATGAATTTTGAACCGAACCCTGATTTCCATTTCTCACGTTGCCAGTCTATGCCGTGAATGGTAACCACAACTCTTTTCCCAAACATCTTTGGCAGCCACGAGAAAAAGGCCGGTCCCTCTGCATGGATATGTACCACGTCATATTTTCCGAAAGCACTGTACAAGGCTGCAAAGAAAGAGGAACTCACCGCTGCAAGACCTTTTCCTTCAATGGTTGGAACAAATTTCTGTCGGATTCCATCATATTCAATTTTATTGTCATACTCTGCACCACTCACGTGATGACCAGATCTGTTGTAACAGGTAACCTGACATCCATCTCGTGCCATTCTGGTGCACAGTTCTTTTACAACAATCTCTATCCCGCCCTCACGGGACAGTCTTTTTTGTCCGAACATGGACACTGCAAATTTATCTTTCATAATATTCTCCAACCAATATTGTCCCCTCTACTCCTTTATATTTATGTACACATCTGCTCTTCACAGATAGTATTTCTTTTTCCTCTTGCCGCTCACACTCGGCTAAATGTTTTCTTATGCTGTCGTATCCAATTACCCCAGCAATCAACACTTTTCTCGATATTTCATCTATTTTCCTACATATCTTTATCCAGACAGGTTCACTCAACAAAATCAGTTGCATCTTCTTTCTCATTTCTCCGGCGCATATTTATGCAAAAATGCTTATATTTGTATGTATATTCAACCCCACCATAGACCATCAGACCTCAGCTGATTTTGTTGAGTAGACATTGCCAGTTATATACATTCCGTTTGTAATGATACTTACCATATTTTTGTGACTTATGGCCTATTAAAACAGCATTTAGCCTTAGTCCAATGATATCATGTACATTCTAGCTTATTTGCTCCAGTTTGTAAACATTATGAAGCAACTTTCTTCACAGAATGTCGAACTTTTTCCTATTTGTTTCTTTTATCATTACCATTATTTTACATAATCTCTATTCGCGCAAAAAAGGATTAGCAACCTTTCGAAAATGACACGTTCCTAATCCCTTTTATTTTCCTATCCTATTCCATTTCTTTCCTTCTCAAAATATCAAACCTATCCAATTCCACGCCAAGATCAATCCACAATTTCTGCTTCGGATGCGGCGCACTCTCCATCTGGTTCCCTTCATCATCCCAGATCCCCTTCACCGTAACGCAGACATTCTCCCCATCCGGTTTCATCACTTCAATCTCTTCCCCAACCGAAAACTTATTCCTCTGCTCAATCGCATATCTGCTTTTTTCATTCTTCTCCCCAACAATCCCCAGATACGTATACTCCTTCACATACGTATTACTATCATAAATCTGGCTCTCATGATCCGGCTTTCCATAGAAAAATCCCGTAGTAAACTGCCTGTACGTACAGTTCGAGATCTGATCCCGATACCACTCCATATTCTCCTCATACTTCTTAGGGCTCTCCAGATAATCATCAATCGCCTTCCGATACGTCCTTGCCACCGTCGCCACATACAGCGCCGTCTTCATTCTTCCTTCAATCTTATAACTGTCAATCCCCGCATCCAACAAATCCGGGATATGCTCAATCATACAAAGATCTTTCGAGTTAAAGATATACGTCCCTCTCTCATTCTCATACACCGGCAGATACTCCCCCGGTCTGGACTCTTCCACGACCGCATACTTCCACCGGCACGGATGTGTACAAGCCCCCTGGTTCGCATCTCTTCCCGTGAAATAATTGGACAGCAGACATCTACCCGAGTACGAAATACACATCGCCCCATGAATAAACGTCTCGATCTCCATCTCCTCCGGAATATGCTCCCGAATCTCTTTGATCTCCGCCAGCGACAGCTCCCGCGCTGTCACGACGCGCTTCGCCCCCTGTTCATACCAAAACTGATACGTCCCATAGTTCGTATTATTCGCCTGTGTACTGATATGCCGTTCAATCTCCGGGCACACTTCCATGGCGATGCGATAGACTCCCGGATCGGAAATAATCAGTGCATCCGGCCCGATCTCTTTTAATTCGGCAAAGTAAGCGCGTACGCCCTCAAGATCCTGGTTATGTGCCAGAATATTCGCGGTGACATACACTTTCACTCCATGCGCATGCGCAAACTCCACGCCTTCTTTCATATCTTTCATCGAAAAGTTCTTCGCCTTCGCGCGGAGTCCGAAGACTTCTCCGCCGATATATACGGCATCTGCGCCGAAGATCACTGCTACTTTTAATACTTCCAGACTGCTGGCTGGAACCAGTAATTCCGGTTTTCTCATGTTGTTTCCTCTCTCTTCTCATGGCTTTTCATCGTGATCGCGATTCCATCTCCCAGCGGCACGACCGATGTCAGCAGCCCTTCATTGTGTGTCAGTTCAAATAAGTATTCCCGCATCCGTTTGTGGATCGTGCGGTTCCGGCGTTCCACGGCGAAGCGGGATTCGATGACATCGCCGTCCTGCAGCACGTTGTCGGTGATCAGTACGCCGTTCTTATCAAGGACACGCAGGACTTCCGGCAGGAAGTGGATGTACTGTCCCTTAGCGGCGTCCATAAAGATAAAATCGTACGGGCCGTCCAGGGTTTTTAAGACTTCTGCAGCGTCTCCCGGGATCAGCGTGATGCGGTCGGCGAAGCCGGATTTTTCGAAGTTCTCCCGTGCGATCGGGATGCGTTTTTCGTAATTTTCTATTGTGGTAATCTCTGCATCCGGTTCGCCGTACTGTGCCATGAAAACAGCAGAGAATCCTACGGCAGTTCCTACCTCCAGGATTCTCTTTGGCTGTTTCATCTTTAAGAATACTTTTAAAAAGCTCTGCATTTCACGGCGAATGATCGGCACCCGGTCCTGTTTGGCCGTCCGCTCCAGATTTTCCAGAAACGGGGTGTGGCCGGTGTCCAGGGAATTGATGTAGGTTACCATTCGTTCGTCTATTATCATGTAAGATTCCTCTTGTTTTGCAAACGTGCGTTATTCCGCAGACGGCTGTCCTTCGGTGTTGATGCCCGCCAGAATTTCCAGCATTTCATCGACGGTCTGTGCGGTGTTCAGCACGTAGGAACCGTCCTTGATGCCGCCGTAGTAGCCGGACAGGCGGTACTGGACTTCGAAAACCAGAAGGCTTTCGTCGATCAGTCCGTTGTCTTTCAGGAGTTCGCCAAGTTCTTTCGCCTCCATGCCGGAACGCACCTGTACGGTGACTTCCTTTCCTTTTCCTCTGGATGCGACTGGCTCCTCAGCAAACACGTCATGTCCAAACTGATATGAAGTTTTCGCTGCCAGAATGATCACAAGAATTACGCAGACGTAAATGAGCAGGCGCACGGTTCCTTTCGCACCTGTCAGCGCTGCGCGGTATCCGGCATCCCTTTTCTTTTCGGACATGGGCGCTCTCCTTTTGATTTTCGGTTTTAGATTTCCGGTACTCCGATGCGGATTGCCTCTGAAATACGGTCCTGCACCTTCTGTACCATCTTACAGACCTCGAGTTCCGCTTCAAGATAGGCGTTTGCTTTCTCGCTTTTGCGGAGTGCGTAGGAATCCCGCTCGAGGGAATCTACGGCGTCGTAGAGGTCTACGTTTTCTGACTGCTGCAGTCGATAATTGCGGATTCGATAGTCATCGACCCGGCTTTTTAAGTCCGGGTCTTTTTCGAGTTCCTGTTCCATCCACAAGTAATTCTGATATGCCCTGCTCTCCCTCATTTCTTCGATGAGCGCATCCAGACATTCTGTTACTTTGTCCATGGTATTTATGCCTCCATGATGATCGGAAGGATCATCGGTCTTCTCTTTGTTTTCTTCCATACATAATCGCCGAGGGCATCTTTGATCGTGGATTTGATCTTGCCCCAGTCGGAGATATTTTTGGAAAGGCAGCCATCCAGTGCCTCTTCTACAACTTCTCTTGCCTCGCCCATCAAATCCTCGGATTCGCGTACATAGACGAAACCGCGGGATACGATGTCCGGGCCTGCCAGAAGCTGGTTCGTTCTCTTTTCGAGAGTCAGTACAACGACCATGATTCCGTCCTCGGACAGATGCTGGCGGTCACGCAGGACGATATTTCCTACATCACCAACGCCGAGTCCGTCGACCATGATGGCTCCGGTGTGGACTTTGCCAGTTACTGCTGCGCCGTCCTCATCGAGTTCCATGACATCACCGGAATACATGAGGAAAATGTTCTCTTTCGGGATGCCGAGGCTCTGCGCTACTTCTGCGTGTGCTTTTAAGTGGCGGTATTCGCCGTGTACCGGGATCGCGTATTTCGGTTTTACCAGGGAGTAGATCAGCTTGATTTCCTCCTGGCAGGCATGTCCGGATACGTGAACGTCCTGGAATACGACGTTGGCACCCTGTGCAGACAGTTCGTTGATGACGTTCGAAACGGCTTTTTCATTTCCCGGGATCGGGTGGGAACTGAAGATCACGGTATCGCCCGGCAGGATCGAGATCTTTTTGTGCAGGTGTGCCGCCATACGGGACAGTGCTGCCATGGACTCGCCCTGGCTTCCGGTGGTGATCAGGACAAGCTGCTCGCCGGTGTAGTTTTTCATCTGCTCCACATCGATCAGGGTATTTTCCGGGATATTGATGTAGCCCAGCTCCTGCGCGATGGAGATGATGTTGACCATACTGCGGCCTTCGATGACAACTTTACGGCCGTATTTATAAGCAGAGTTGATGATCTGCTGCACACGGTCGACGTTCGATGCGAAGGTTGCGATGATGATTCGGGAATTCTGATGCTCGGCAAACAGGCCGTCGATCGTCTTTCCTACGGTCCGCTCGGACATGGTAAAGCCAGGCCGCTCTGCATTGGTACTGTCGCACATCAGTGCCAGAACGCCTTTCTTTCCGATCTCTGCGAATCTCTGCAGGTCGATGACATCACCAAAGACTGGTGTGTAGTCGACTTTGAAGTCTCCGGTGTGGACGATGATACCAGCCGGGGAGTAGATTGCCAGTGCTGCTGCATCTGCAATACTGTGGTTTGTTTTGATAAACTCAATGCGGAATGCGCCCAGGTTGATGGACTGTCCGTGTTTGATGATTTTCCGTTTTGTGGTACGGAGCAGGTTGTGCTCCTTTAATTTGTTTTCGATCAGGCCAATCGTCAGTTTGGTGGCGTAGACCGGCACGTTCACTTCTTTTAAGATGTAAGGCAGGGCTCCGATATGGTCCTCGTGGCCGTGGGTGATGACGAAGCCTTTGACTTTGTCGATGTTTTCTTTCAGATATGTTACATCCGGGATGACCAGGTCGATACCGAGCATGTCGTCTTCCGGGAATGCAAGTCCGCAGTCTACGACGATGATACTGTCCTCATACTCGAAAACGGTGATGTTCATACCGATCTGTTCCAGACCGCCAAGCGGTATAATTTTTAATTTACTTCCATTATTCTTTTTCAAATAGCACCTCCGCGCATGTTTTCCAAACGATTCCGTTACCGGTACGGCTTCACGCACGCATCCCCTGAGCGTCACTTCAGGCTGATGGAGCATGTCCCGCACCTGCAGGATTTGCCCTTTAAAGCGCTGTCCCGGTCCCGCTTCGTCTGCGTCCCGGTATGGCTTCAAAACGGCTGGTTCAATAGGTGATGTCTGCCTCGTCATCCAACATGGAAGCAAATACGCCGGAAACGGCATCGAATTCGGTGTCGTCTTCTACCATAACATACTCTGCCTCTGCGTCGGTGTCGGTGGAGATATCCTTCAGAATATAGGCATTTGCCTCGTCGTCCTTTGAATCGGATACCAGAATATAGTTGACTCCATTGATTCTGGTCTGCTCCTCCACGTAAAATTCTTCTTTGCCGCCATCATCTGTTACAAATGTTATTTTTTCCATACAATATTCCTTTGTTCAGTTTTCCTGTGATTCCTTCTGATGGGAAAGATAGTCCAGATATCCCTGCAGGATAAAAACAGCTGCAATCATATCTACGTACTCCTTGCGGTTTTCCCTGCGGATTCCGGTTTCCATCATGGTGCGGTCTGCTTCGACCGTTGTCAGCCGCTCGTCCCACATAACAACGGGCAGACCTGTCCGTCTCTCCAGCATTTCTTTGAACTCGAGAGATTTTTCGGCCCGCTCTCCGATGTCGTTGTTCATATGTTTCGGGAAGCCGAGTACGATTTTTTCCACGCCGTACTCTTTTGCTATCTCTTCAATCCGGGCCAGCGTCTGACGCAGCTTATTCTCCGATTTTCTGCGGACAATTTCGATTCCCTGCGCAGTAAGACCCAGGGCGTCGCTGACTGCCACCCCTACTGTTTTTGAGCCGTAATCTAATCCCATTATTCTCATAGTAATTACGCTCACTTCCAGGATTCATTTTTGATGTACTCTTTTAACAGTTCCTCTACCAGCTCGTCACGCTCTACTTTCATGATCAGACTTCTGGCTCCCTTAAAGCTTGTGATGTACGTCGGGTCGCCTGACATGATATAGCCTACGATCTGGTTGACTGGATTATACCCTTTTTCTACCATGGCGTTGTAAACGGTTTCGAGTACCTCTTTTACCTGAATCTCCGGCTCTGTTTTTACTTTAAAATATTGTGTGTTACTTAATCCTGACATTCTTTTCACGTCCTCGTATTTATTGATATCATTTATATTCTAATACATGTTATGGGAAATTTCAATCGTGAAATTGCCCAACTATTTGAATGTTACAGTTCACTGCATCTCAGCGAACTGTAACATTCAAAGCCCGCATGGAAAATTTTGCTTTGCGAAGGGGCGGCAGCTATTTCTGATGTTATTTTATCCCTGAAAACGCCGCATTATTCATATGAATTGGAAGTAAAAATCATTTCCAGGATTCTCTGGGCACAGGCGGTCAGGTCTTTTTCCTCGAGATACTGGTCATTTTCGGCACTCAGCGCATCCAGGATTTCGCGGCGGTCGGTGTCGGTTCCCGGCATCACAAGATCATTTCCGGCGGCGATGCATTTTGCGGCGGAGGAGCCTCCGTCGGCGTTTGTTGTGGTCCAGTCGGTCATGATGATGCCGGCAAAGCCCCATTCCTTTCTTGCAGCGGTTGTGCACAGATCATAGCTGTTGGCGGTGTGGACACCGTTTACCTTGTTGTAGGATGTCATAATTGCCTTTGGCTGGGATTCTTTGATTGCAATTTCGAAGCCCTTCAGATAGATCTCACGCAGAGCGCGCTCGGAGACGATGCTCGATACGCCGCGGCGGTTTTCTTCCTGATTGTTGCAGGCGTAATGTTTGATGGTCGTTCCGACCCCGTGCTGTCTCTGCACACCGCGTGTGAGAGCTGCTGCGATGATTCTGACCAGAATTTCGATTGAATTTTCTCCCGCCCTGTTCTATACTAATGTAAACAAATGTAGCTGTTTTTTATTCCAGATAACTACAAAATCGGAGGTATCACGCTTTATGCATATGACACAAATTCAATCTGTCTTAAACGAGAAAAAAATCACGTTTTCCTATACGGAAGAGGACAACTGCGGAAGCATCGACTTTGAGCACCGCGGTCTGCGGTATCATATCTGGGAATTTGCAGACGATGTGGAGCCGGTCGGCGTGGAGACCAATCTGCGGTATGCAGGGCGCGATGAGGAAATCGAAGGCGATTACGATACGATTCTCGCAGAACATTTAAAGAAAGAATTTTAAGCGATTTCATTTCATTTTTGGGAAAAGATGTGTATTTTATGACGCCAGTTCTTCAACCACAGCTCGAAAAAGTCACGCTGGAACAGTATGAAATGCTTCCAGAAGAGAAACGCTTCAAAGTTTTTGACGGTGTCGTCTACGACATGGCAAGCCCTTCGCAGGTTCATCAGGCACTGTCCATGCAGCTTTCCACACTCATCAATACTTACATTCTTCGCAAAAAATCATATATTTTCTAACGCTGCCAGAAACAGCTCATAGAAGTCATCTTCCCCTTCAAGCGCCGGGGAATTTTCTCCGCCGCCATTGGTGCTGCGTTTGATTTCTGCGTAAAATTCTTCACCTGCCATGGCAAGATCCATTTCATAGATGGAAACGCCATAGGCATGGCAGATTTCGCAGAATGCGTGGATTGGATTCGGATTTTCCCTTGTCTGAAGCAGTTTTCCACGCAGAATGGGGTCTGCTTTTGCTTTTTTCTGCAGTTCGTCTAACAGTTCAACCAGTTCATTCATTTTGAAAACCTCCCTTTTTGCTAAAAAAACAGCACAGAAATCCCACGGTTTGCGTGCCTCTCTGTACTGCTTCTTTATTGTACGCTACTTTTCTTTTTTCTGTCAAGCTTTTGCCTGCACTGCAGGGAAGTTCTTTCATCGCCATGATTGCTGTTCTCAGACATCTGCGAGCCGTAACTTTTCTCAATCAGTTCGTTTTTTGTCAATAAATGATTTCTTGACGCTTTCAGATCTCTGTGATACAGTAATGGCAGAAACGAGGTGATTGCATGAAAAACACATTTGAGCAGCAGATTTATGAGATCTTTGGAACAACAGATCCAAAGGAGCTGCGCAGGCTTTCCAAGGACGCGGAACAATACCAGCAGTTAGCCAAAAAAGAAGCCCTGCGCCATGCAGCTGGAAGAAAACCTGCTTTTTCGCTGCCGCAAATCATTCAGATGGCTGCCATGCAGCAGCAGGGAAAAAGTATTGCCGAGATCGCGCGCACCTTTCAGGTCAGCAGGCAGACAGTATACAATCAAATTGCCCGTGCTCACTGTTTCAGCACGGATCCCGATGTCAAAACGCGGATGTGTTTTCTTTACCGCGATCAGCTTTGCACAACGATTGATATCGACTTCCGTCATGAGAAAATTGCAATCCAGAATTACACAAAAAAAATTCCGCTTCGTGCCTTTGGCGTTGTGGAGCATCCGACCTGGGATGATTTTACCTGGTTTCTGGAAAGCCGCTGTTTTCCCCAAACACGCGATCATGCCAAAGATATTTTAAAAGAAATGGGACTTCCCTTTTATGATCCGCTGCTTATCATTGAAAAAACAGATGGGCGAATGGCCGGTGACGAGCAATGGATCCTGATTCTGAAGAATAAGGAGGCACGCCATGGAACAGATCCGTCTTGATCATCAGCTGCCTGTCAAAAAAACAGATCACACCTCAAAAGGGGACCAGCTCAAGTGGAAAATCGGTAATATCTGGTACAAATCCGACTATATGGGATATGAGGGACTCTCGGAGACACTGGTGTCTCATTTACTGCAAAAAAGCACTCTTTCCCACCCGTTTGTCCTGTATCAGCCTGTTCGGATTGCATACCGCGGCACTCTCCGCAGTGGCTGTTCCAGTCCTGATTTTCTAAAAACAAATCAGATGCTGATCCCATTGGAAAAACTGTACCGCCAGAATACCGGAGACAGTCTGGCAATCACGCTTGCTGCTTTTTCAGAACCGGCGGAACGCATTCGTTTTCTGGCAGATCAGATGGAACACATGACGGGAATTCAGAATTTCGGTGCATATCTGACCGCTATGCTGGAAATTGATGCCTTCTTTCTAAACGAAGACCGGCACACCAACAACATCGCTGTTCTATATGATACAGAAACAGAGCAATATTCTCCAAGTCCTCTATTCGATCAGGGTTTATGCCTGTTTGCAGACATTAGCAATGACTATCCTCTGGATCTGCCGATGGATGTTTGTATGGAACGCATCGAAGCCAAACCTTTCAGCTCTGATTTTGATACACAGCTGGATGCTGCGGAGGAATTATACGGTATCCAGCTTCACTTTTCCTTTACTACAAAAGATGTCTGCACGGAACTGGCTTCTCTGGCCGATTACTATCCTCTGGAAATCCGCCAGCGTGTTGAGCAGATCATACGCCGACAGATGCGCAAATATGGATATCTGATGCGCAGTTAGAGTCGAAAAGAAAACAGTACAGAAAAGTCCACACGCTGTGTGTGTCTTCTGTACTGTTTTCTTTTTTGACCTTTTTACACGATCTTATGCCATTTTCTTAAATACCGGAATCGAATCGATCGGTGCAGCGGCACGGATAGTCTGTCCGCCTTCGTACACTTTTCCGTCTCTGGTGTCTTCCCAGCGTCCTTCCGGAAGATATACTTCACGCTCAAACTCGTTCAGATGGAAAATCGGCGCTACCAGGTATTCGCTTCCGAACATATACTGATCCTGCAGCTCCCAGCATTTTTTGTCATCCGGGAACTCGTAGAACATGGTACGGATCAGCGGAGAACCGTTTTCGGATGCTTCGTCATACAGCTGTTTGATGTAATCGTGCATGCTGATGCGGATGTCGTAATATTTCTTCATGATCCGGTAATTTTCTTCTCCATAGCTCCACAATTCATTGGACTGGCCGGTATACAGATAGCCGCCGCCAAAGTCACGGTCATCGAGCGGTGGAATGTTGTGCGGTCCGCGGTCGCCGTGCATACGGAGAACAGCAGAGTAAACGGCAAACTCATACCATCGGATCAGAAGCTGCTGGAAATCCGGGTCATTGACATCATCTGTCATAAAGCCGCCGATATCGGTTGTCCACCACGGAATGCCGGCAAGACCCATATTAAGGCCGGCCTGGAGCTGATCATAGAAGGCTTCAAAGGTACTCGGCACATCGCCGGACCATACAACATTTCCGTATTTCTGACTTCCGGCCCAGGCGCAGCGAAGCAGGTTTACAATATTTTCTTCTCCTTCTGCTTTCATGCCGTCATAGAAGACACGGCTGTACAGCTGCGGATAGATGTTGCTGCAGGAAAGAGCCGGTCCGTCGATATAGCGGTAATGGTCGAAATCGTAAACGCCGAAATCCGGTTCTGAGTTGTCCAGCCAGAAGGCATCAATTCCCAAATCATAATAGTTTTTCTTGCAGACTTCCCAGACGTATTTTCTGGTCTCCGGGTTGAACACATCGATTTCCACACAGTCTCCCTGGAAATCATACGTCTGCAGGGCGCCGCGCTCTGTTTTAATCAGCAGGCCGCGGTCCAGCATCGGCCAGAAATTCTCGCTCTTCCGGTCTACGCTTGGCCATACGGAAACGATAACTTTGATTCCCATGGAATGCAGTTCGTCCACCATGGCTTTTGGATCCGGCCAGTATTTTTCATCGAATTTCCAGTCACCCTGCACGGTCCAGTGGAAGAAGTCAATGACAATCTGATCGATTTTGATGCCTTCCTTCTGGTAGCGGCGTGCCACTTCAAGCACTTCGTCCTGCGTACGGTAGCGCAGCTTGCACTGCCACAGGCCCATACGGTCCTCCGGGAATTTCGGCGCGCGGCCGGTCACTGCGGTGTAATTTTCCAGGATCTCTTTCGGTGTATCAGCTGCAGTCAGCCAGTAGTCCATATCTTTCGTCGAGCATGCGGTCCATTCGGTATAATTCTTTCCGAAGGTTACCTGTCCGACGGCCGGATTGTTCCACAGCATGCCATATCCTAAGCTGGATACGGCAAACGGTACACTGATCTGGGAGTTACGCTGCGCCAGCTCCAGGGTACATCCCTTCAGATCCATGTATTTCTGCTGATACTGACCCATTCCGAAAATCTTCTCTTCGTCGTTGCTCTCAAATTTCAGGTTCAGGCTGTATTCGCTTCCGCCGATCACACCTTTCCACTCACGGTTGACCGTTTTTAAGCAGCGGCTCTCTTTGCTGATCGTTCCGTCGTAGCACCGATGATATTCTCTTAAAATTTCCTGATCTTCTTTGTAGAAGGTGATAACTCCTGCAAAGTTGACCACAGCACGGATTTTTCCATTGGTGATCGATGCGCTGGTTCTTTTTCCCATGGATCCGTCGATTTCCAGATGATCGACTTCAAACTGCTCTGCTTTTGCCTCTGTTTTTTCCGGCACTTCGGTCAGTGCCCAGTCCTTTCCGAAAAATCCCGGAAGCATGGTTGCGCGGACACGTAAGGAATCTTTTCCCCACGGCTCAATCCGCAGTGTTTCTCCGTTTGCCTGTGCAATTAACACACCATTTTCTGTCTGAAAACGCATTGTTTTTTCCTCCTTTTTGTTTCAATCCACAGTCGGTAATTTCACAGAGTCTGACATGCCAGCAGAATGCTGACTGTGGTTTGCCTCATGTCAGTGGGGGATACCGATTTCTCTCCGCCCGCCACTGCTGTTAACTTTCTTATTTGCAATTCATCTCACCACCTATAGAGGTGGGAGAATCCTTGCTATTATTTGTTGAAAGGAGAGGTCACAGAAAAATTTGCTTTTCCGTGCCTCTCCCTCCCTATATTCTTACATTCCGATGCTTATGCAACAACAACTTCGCTTGCATCTGCTGCCAGAACAGCTTCTTTCTTCTCATTTCCGACGAAGACTTCTACTTTCAGTTCGGTATGTGCGCCTTCTACGGATACTTTCACTGTGTCGCCGTCTTTGACTGCTTTTACGGTGAATACATTGTTTCCGTGGATATCCGGAACTTTTGTCTCGGCTGCGTCTTTTAACTGATATACGCAAACAGTTGCGTGGTCAGCGTAGTCGTAATCCGGTTTGGTGTCGCAGTTTCCTCTTACTACGATGCTGTTCTCTCTTACATACAGCGGCATGGAGAAGTAGTCGTAGGTTCCCTGATACCATCTTCCGCCCTCTTTTGTCTCGCCGGTCAGAAGCTCAGTCCAGGCGCCTTCCGGCAGGTAGTACTGTGCAACTTTATCCTCGCGGAATACCGGTGCAACCATAAGGGCATCACCTAACATGTACTGCTGATCCAGATACGGAACGGCCGGGTCGTTCATGAACTCGAATACCATCGGGCGCATTACCGGGGTTCCTTCCTCGTGTGCCTCTACAGATTTCTGGAAAATGTACGGCATCAGCGAGCATTTCAGGTTGGTGAAGAATTTTACTACGTCGCAGGACTCTTCGTCGAACAGCCACGGCACACGGTAGCTTGTGGATCCGTGCAGACGGCTGTGGGTAGACATCAGTCCAAATGCGCACCATCTCTTGTACAGATCCGGTGTTGCGGTGCTCTCGAATCCGGAGATATCATGGCTCCAGAAGGAGAAGCCGCTCATGGCGAAGGAAAGGCCGCCGCGCAGCGTTTCTGCCATGGACGGATAGTTTGCAGAGCAGTCGCCGCCCCAGTGTACCGGGAATTTCTGGCTTCCTGCTGTTGCACTTCTTGCAAACAGAACTGCCTCGTTCTCACCTTTTACTTCTTTTAACAGGCTGAATACTGCCTGGTTGTACAGGTATGTATAGTAGTTGTGCATTGCCTGCGGATCGCTTCCGTCGTGGTAAACAACGTCAACCGGGATTCTCTCGCCGAAGTCGGTCTTAAAGCAGTCTACGCCGCAGTCCAGAACAGTTCTCAGTTTATCGGTATACCATTTAACCGCATCCGGGTTGGTAAAGTCCACAAGGCCCATACCTGCCTGCCAGTTGTCGGTCTGCCATACGCCTTTTCCGTCTGCTCTCTGCAGCAGATAGCCGTTTGCAGCGCCTTCTTTGAAGAATGCGGTTCCCTGTGCAATATACGGGTTGATCCATGCACAGATGTGAAGACCTTTGTCGTGATATTTCTTTAAGGTTGCGCGAATATCCGGGAAGCATTTCTTGTCCCACTCAAAATCGCACCAGTGGAATTCGTGCATCCAGAAGCAGTCGAAGTGGAAAACGCTCAGCGGAATATTTCTCTTTTCCATTCCCTCGATGAAGGATGTGGTAGTCTCTTCGTCGTAGTTTGTGGTAAAGGATGTGGACAGCCACAGACCAAAGGACCACGCCGGAGGAAGTGCCGGGCGTCCGGTCAGCGCGGTGTACTCGTTCATGATCTTCTTCGGTGACGGTCCGTGGAACAGATAGTATTTGATTCTTTCGCCCGGTACGGAGAAGCCGACATACTCTACTTTTTCACTTGCTACTTCGAAAGAAACGTTGTCGGTACTGTCAACGAGAATACCGTAGCCGTTGTTTGTCATGTAGAACGGTACGCATTTGTAGCCGATTTCGGATGCCGTACCGCCGTCCTCGTTCCAGGTGTCTACAACCTGTCCGTTTTTTACGAATGGAGTAAATCTCTCGCCAAGGCCGTATACGCACTCGCCGACGCCAAGGGAGAGCTCGCTTACCATATATGGCTGATATTTTTCGGTCATGTAATTCTGGGCTGGCAGCATGGTGCTCTGCTGACGGTCCCATCTGATATAGGAAAGGTTGCGGAAGCCGCTTCCGGTCAGAACTTTTCCATCTGCCTCGAAGGTGTAAGCAAAGACACCTTTTCTCTGTACGCGGACCTGTACGCTTCCGGTATCAAGAACTGCCTCATCCTCGTTGATCGTTACAGTTACGTCCTCGTATACGCTCTCTGTTTTGTCGAAGGACGGAACTTTGTTGTCGTAGGCTTCGTAGTGCCATGCCTCCATGGAGATGGTGTCCGGTGTATGTGCTACGAACTCAACGGTGATGGTCGGCAGGTTCAGGGTCATGCCTCTGTGCTCGATCGGACGTGTGGTAGCCAGGATACGCATACCGCCTGGAATCTGCTCTACTTCATAAGCCTGCATTGCATGGGATGCATTTGCTTTTTCACTCGGAAGCCAGTAACCTTCTGTGAATTTCATCTTTTCATTACCTCCTGATTTGATGCGCCCGAAACAGAGGATGAAAAGCACTCTCTTTTCATCATTTTTTACAGAATTCCTGTTTCAGGCTGACGTTTTTTGGTAATTTTATCCTACCACACTTTTCCTGTCGAAAACAGGGAGGATTCTGTGAAAAAATACGGCGATATTATCTTTTTTCCGGTTTGAACCTTTTTCTGGTTCCAATATGCAAAACGGGAGTGTGTCCCGCAAAAGTATCCTGTTGCATTTCCAGTTACTTTTGCCGGGACACACTCCCATCTCTCTTCTTTTGTTTTTTCTTTATGCCACAATCAGATAGGCAACAACTGCCAGCAGGATCTGCAGGATCACAAAGCGGATCACAACCTGACTGTCGGACCATTTGTATTTCAGGCGGACATGGTCATGCAGCGGTGTTCTTGTATTTTTGAGGATCGCGATTTTCAGGAAACGGAGTAAAAATACTTTGACAAGGCCGATTCCTCCGTCGACGATCATCACGCCTGCCATCAGCAGATATAAGAACGGATGGCGGGACTGCATGGCAAGGATGGCGATGTAGAAGCCAAGTGCTCTCGAACCGGCGTCTCCCATCAGCATGCTACTCGGCGAGGTGTTGAAATACAGGTACGCGAGAAGCGCTGCCACGAACAGGTAATTGGCTACGGTGAAGCTTCCAAGGACATCGTGGAAAATCATACTGAACGCGAAGATAACCACACAGGAAAGGCTCGCGCAGAGTCCGTCGACACCGTCGGAACAGTTTGTAACGTTGATCGAAATCCAGATCAGGATGATGCCGAGGATTATGTAGACCACTTTCGGAATGGTAAGGGACATGCTTCCGAAGTAGATCGTGGTGGAATTGTAATTCACAAAGGTGATGACGGTCACAATGGAGATGACGAGGTCAATCGCGCCTTTTTTGTAATCGCTCCACGGGGTTTCGGATGCATCATCGAGGTAGCCGCTCAGCATGATGCAGACGAGCAGGATCGCGTAGATCGCATACTCGGCGCCAAGAGGCAGGAACAATACGCTTCCGATCAGGAAACAGATGACGATCACAAGGCCGACGCCGCGCAGTTTTCCGCGGGAGAGGCCGCCGTTTACGGCAAATTCTCTGCCGTGATCGCTCGGCAGAAAGGAAAATGGATGCTTTAACGCCAGAAAGGTCAGCAGAAAGGTGACCACGATTCCCAGCATGGCGATCTGGCCGGGATTTAAAAAGTTACTCCATACTTGATACATACGTTTTCTTCCTTCACTTTTCTTTAGATTGAGTTTGCACGAAGCCGTATGTGACGTGGCTTTGTGTTCATTTATTATAACAACTTCATGCAAAAATTGCTATACCCAATTCGGGGGTTTCGTGATAAGATAGTGATACACTAAGTTGAACAAAAAAGGAGTTTTTTATGCCACGCAAAGATCATCTGCCGCGCCAGACACGCCAGGAACACATCACGCTGCAGCCGAACCGCAGCATCGAATTTCGCGTAACCGACGATTTCGGCAGTTTTTCGCCGCCGCACTGGCACGACGCGCTGGAAATTATTTATATTCTGGAGGGTTCCTCCATTGTCACGCTCTCGGACCGCACCAAGACCGTCCTTCCGGGTCAATTTCTGCTGATCAATTCCGGGCGTATCCACACGGCGCGCTGTCCGTCCACGGGAAACCGCTCGATTCTGATGCAGATTCCGGATGCGTTCCTTGCGAACTATCTGCCTGATCCGTCACAGCTCTGGTTCTCGATTGACTACGACAGTACGAATCCGGAAGTGCAGAAAAATATCAGCCAGTTCCGGCGTCTTCTGCTTTCGATGATGCAGCTTCATGAGGAAATGCCCGACGGCTATCTTCTGACGTTCCAGCGGGAGCTTTTTACGTTTCTCGATCTGCTCTACACGAAATTTTCCGAGAAGAGCCCGCTTGCGCACCACCCGATGAGCTCCCGGACGCAGACACGGCTCGATACGATTCTGACGTACACGCAGGAAAATTACCAGCGGCCGATTACGCTGAAGGAGGCTGCCGATGTTGTCTCGCTGCAGCCGGAATATTTCTGCCGGTTCTTCCGCCAGAACATGGAAACGACGTATCTGGAATACTTGAATTCCTACCGTCTTTCCCGCATCTACCGCGACCTGATCGCCACGGATCTGCCGGTCGGCACGCTCGCGGAAAAGCATGGTTTTACAAACGATAAGCTGTTTCACCGCCTCTTCCGCGAGCGGTTTCACACGACGCCGCTGCAGCTTCGGAAGGCAGCACGCGAGAAAGGATCCTGATAGCTTTCGCTGTTTTAATATCTTTGAGAATGGGAGTTTAACACGATGACAAAAGAAGAACTGGCGCTTGCCGTCATTGAACGTTTGAAACAAGAATATCCTGACGCCGACTGTACGCTTGACTATGACCAGGCGTGGAAGCTGCTCGTCAGTGTCCGCCTGGCCGCACAGTGCACCGATGCGCGGGTCAATGTTGTGGTGGAGGATCTCTACGCAAAGTATCCTGATATCGATGCGCTGGCAAACGCGACACCGGAGGAAATCGAGGAAATTGTGCGGCCGTGCGGTCTTGGAAAGAGCAAGGCACGCGACATCAACGCCTGCATGCGCATGCTGCGCGACGAGTACCACAGCCAGGTGCCGGATGACTTTAACGCACTTTTGAAGCTCCCGGGCGTGGGACGGAAAAGTGCGAACCTGATTATGGGCGATGTATTCAAAAAGCCTGCGATTGTGACGGATACGCACTGCATCCGGCTGTGCAACCGCATCGGGCTCGTGCATGACTGCAAGGATCCGAAGAAGGTGGAGATGGCACTCTGGAAAATTGTGCCGCCGGAAGAAGGAAGCTCGCTCTGCCACCGGTTTGTGGAGCACGGACGCGAGGTCTGTACTGCGCGGACGACACCGCACTGTGAACGGTGTGTGCTCGCGGATATCTGTGAGAAGAACGGCGTAGAAAAATAGCATTTTTTTATGCGTTTCCATGCGAAAAAGGCTTTTGCATACCGGACAGATTTTTCTGATTCTGTCCCGGCTGCAAAAGCCTTTTTGTTTCTATTTTTTATATGACCGAAAGAAGTCCGTCAGCGCTTTCAGCGTTTTCCCGAGCACCTGCACTTCCTCTTCTCCGAGTTCCGCCATCACGGCATCCGTCATCTGCTCGTGGAATTTTGCGTGATGATGGAATGCCTGCCGTCCCTTTCCGGTCAGGTGGATGTAGACGATCCGGCGGTCCTTCTCGCTGCGCTCCCGCTCGGTGTAGCCTTTTTTCACCAGACTGTTCATTGACGTTGTCAGCGATCCGACCGTGATGTCGAGCTTTGCCGCGATCGATGACATATTGCCGCCCTCCAGGCCGACGGCCTCGATGATGTGCATATCGTTGTTCGTCAGATCCTTGAAATCCTCGGTAATGATCGCCTCTTCTTCCAGTTTTTGTATCTCGTGAAACAGATGGACCAGTGTCTCATTGATGATTTCTCTGTTATCCACTCCTCTTCCCCTTTCCGTCTGTTCTGTCCCTTCTGAACAGGGTTCCGCTCTTTCTGTCTGTATTGTATCAAAAAAGTTCCGGACAAACAATACCAAAAACTGCCTGGGAAACGGCGGATCGCTCCGTGCCGTTTCCCAGGCAGTTCTGTTATGTTTGATTCAATTACATCTGCCCTTTTTTCTTTAACCGTGCAAAGCAGATCATGAAAAAGCAGATGCCGTATACGGTTGTGATCGGGGTGGACATGCCGACGAAGGTCAGGTTCGTATTCGGCAGGTGTGAGAAGAACAGCGCCAGCGGAATACGGATCAGGCAGGCGGAGGTGATTCCCTGGATCATAACCGGGATGCTGATGCCGCGGCCGTTGAAGTATCCGATGCTGCTGAACAGCACACAGGTCAGAATACATTCCGGTGCGAAACCGCGCAGGTAAGCGGCGCTCTGCTCGATAACGGCCGGATCGCTCGTGAAGATTCTGGAGATGACACTTCCACCGAAGAAACCGATGCAGAAAATCACAACTCCAAGAGAGCAGCCCGTTGCGATTGCGGTGAGGAAGCCCTTCCACGCGCGGTCTTTCTTTCCGGCTCCGGTGTTCTGTGCCACGAATGCTGACACAGACTGCATCACAGAGGACGGGATCAGCATGATGAATGAGGTCAGCTTCTGCGCCACACCGTATCCGGCGGACGGCATCAGACCCATGCCGTTGATGATCGAGTTGATCACAAGGAAGGAAATCTGTACGGTCGTCTCCTGCAGCGCGATCGGCACACCGACGTTCAGGACTTTCTTCAGCTCGTCATGGTCGATGCGGCAGTCTTCTTTTTTGAATTCAATCGGCAGATTGCCTTTTTTCAACACACCCATGGAGGCGATGACAGAAATCAGCTGCGCCAGAACCGTCGCAAGCGCTGCTCCCGCAACGTCCAGTTTCAGCACACCGACGAAGAACAGATCTCCGGCAATATTGGCTGCGCAGGCGATGCCGACGAATAAAAGCGGCAGATTTGCATTACCGATTCCGCGAAGCACGCTGCTGATGACGTTGTACGCGATGATGATCAGAATACCGCCGGAACAGATCCGCAGGTAGAGGACGGTTTTGTCAAAAGACTCCGCCGGGACCTGTAAAATATTGGCGATCGGGCCTGCGAACAGCTCCAGAATCACCGTCATGACGACACCGATGATGGCGAACAGAACAATCGAGGTTCCCACGGTTTTGCCGGCCTTATCCGGCTTGCCCTCGCCGATGTGCTGGCCGATCATAACGGTCGAACCCATCGCAAGGCTGGTGATGATAAATGTTACCATCTGCATGAAGCTGCTTCCGGTTCCGACAGCGGAAATACTCGACGCATCGCCGAACCAGCCGACCACGAGAAGGTCGACCGCACCGTAAGCCGCCTGCAGAATCAGCGCGCCGAGCACCGGCAGCGCAAAACGGATCAGGGACTGGAAAATCGGTCCCTCTACAAACGATACTTCTTTCTTATTTTCTTTTGCCATTGTTTTTCACTCCTTTTATTCCCGGCATCGTTTCCTGCATCCGTGTGATTGCATGCACAAATTCGTCCACCACCGCGTCGTCCAGATCTGGCAGGCGGGATGCCCATTCCCCGTGAAAGTGCGTCACGCGGAGTTCCACAAACTCTTTTCCCTCTTCGGTCAGTGTCAGGTTGATCACGCGCTTATCTTTTTCATCCGCCTGTTTCACGAGAAGATTTCTCTCCTCCAGTTCCTGCACCAGCTTGGTGATGCTCGGCAGCGTTGTGTTCATATAGCTGCTGATGTCGCTGACGCGGCAGAAGCCCTGCTTTTTCTGAATCTCATTCACCGCATCCAGCACATGCACCTGCCGCGGCTTCATACCGTCCGGCAGGTCCGGGAGTTTCTCGATCAGACGCTTTGCATCAAAACACGCATCCAGGAACTGCTTTAATTTTTCCTGTGTCATGGAAAATGGTCCTTTCTTCTTAAAATTTAGTTATCTTTAGTAATTATCTTTGATAAGTATAGCAGGAAATGAAAAAATGTCAAGAGGGAACTGATGCTAAAAAAGAGCTGATTGAAAGTTCTGGCAATGCCAGATTCTTTCATCAGCTCTTTTCCATATCCATTTGTCACTGTTCAATGAGCTGCATTTCGGTGCCCCCCGCCGGATTTTATGCTTCTGATCGTCTTTTCCAGTACCTTCATCTCAACCGGTTTTGAAACATGGGCATTCATACCGGCTGCCAGAGAATGCTGAATATCCTCAGAAAACGCATTGGCGGTCATAGCAATGATTGGAATTGTCTTTGCCAGTTCATGGGAGCTTCTTCGGATTGCTTTTGTTGCCTCATAACCATTCATAACCGGCATCTGTACATCCATCAGGATCATGTCATAATCCCCCGGAGCAGACTGCTCAAATGCCTCTAAGACCCTTTTACCATTTTCACAGATTGTACACTCTGCACCCTCAATCTTTAACAATTCCATCAGGATTTCTGCATTCAGCTCATTGTCCTCTGCACACAGAAACCTCATTCCTTTCAGGACATTGCCAGCCGGTTCATCCTTTTCTGCCTGTTCTGCTGAAGAAACAAATCTATCTTCTGCTATTCTCAGATCTATAAGAACCTCAAAACAGCTTCCCTGGCCCAGTTCACTCTCCACATCAATGGTGCCTCCCATTGCTTCAACCAGATTTTTGGTAATAGCCATTCCAAGACCAGTTCCCTGTATCTTATTCGTCATAGAACTTTCAGCACGAGTAAAAGCATCAAAAATTGTATCTTTGAAATCTGCCGACATTCCCATGCCATTATCGCTGACTAAGAAACGGTACTTTGCGTAGACAGATGATTTTGTCTCACATTCTTCTACCAGAAACTGAATTTTTCCACCTTCCTGCGTGTACTTCACTGCATTAGAAACCAAGTTGCTGAAAATCTGCATCAGATGAACCTGATCTCCGTTCACCCACTCGTGCCGGATGTTTTCTTTTATGATTGTAAGAGTCTGATTTTTTTCGTCTATCTGTGAATGGAATATGGTATTGAGTTCTGTAATAAAATCCAAGATGGAAAAATCGGTATACTTAAAAACTGTTTTTCCTGCCTCAATTTTGCTCATATCCAGAACATCATTAATGATTCCTAACAGATGCTGTGATGAAATGTCTATTTTATCTGCATACTCTATTACTTTCGCTTTATTACCGGCATCATGTCTGATCAATGATGTCATGCCGATAATTGCATTCATTGGTGTACGAATATCATGTGACATATTGGACAGGAAATCTGTTTTCGCCTTATTTGCATTTTCAGCGGTCTGCAAGGCTTCCGTTGTAATGTTCTTTGCTTTTTTCAGTTTTTTATTGGACTCCTCCATTTCCTTCATTGCCTGCGTCTGAATCTCATTATTTCTTTTTTCGTATTCAGCTTTTTGCTCAGCAAGACTGCGTCTGGAAATACTGTAGAATAATCCGGCAAAAAGCAAAAGTATAAAACCTGCCATGAGTATTGTTTCAAACACTATTGTTTTCTGATAATCTCTTAGTACATTATCTACAACACTTTTTTCTACAATACAAATCAGCATGGTGTTATTATTTTCTATCGGACAGTATCCCAGATAGTAAGGTTTGTCACTTTCCACAAGTTCTACCCCCTGTTCTCTGCCATCCAGCTTTTTTTGAAGAGAATCAGCCTCTTCCTCAGTGATAGCCTGATCTCCTTTTAAATGCTTTAACAAGAAATAGTTCCTGAAAAATTTATCTTCTTTCTGATTTGTATAAGTAATATTTCCGTCGTTATCCAGCATAAACAGATACGCATTCCCGTTATAGCTTTTCACACTTAACATGGAATCTAATTTTGAATGATCATACAAGGTTCCAATTGCCGTATAAGTTTCCCCCTTAATCGTATATTCCTGACATGGAATTGCAACCAGATAACCATCTTTTTTCTTCTGGTTGTAATCAAGAGAAACCAATTTTCCAATATTATATCCGTTCCTCAAATCCAACAAAAGTTTACTTGGCATGTCAACCCGAAGTTTTGTTCCATCAGTGGTTATTGCCTTTCCATTTTCCTGGAGAAATATAAGTGTACTTTCAGATTCTTTCTGCCATGCCTCAAAGAACTTCTTGTTTCTATCCAGTTCAATAGATCTCACTCCCTCTTGAGTAAGAAAATCCTCAAGCATATGCAGCCGACTGTAGTATCCATTCACCTGCAGATCATAGGTCTGCTGTATCTGTTCAACAACTGCTCCCATACTGCTTTTCCCGTTTTCTGCGATATAGCTGTTCATCCTGTTCAAAAGGAGCTTTACAAAAATTAAGTTTAAAAAGATAAGAATTAAAAAGAACAATGGTACTATCATCTTTTTTCTTTTTGTTTTCGCCTGTTCTGTTCCCACTTTTATTTTTCAACCTCTATATAATCTTCCGGTGCTGACGGCTGCTGTCCGTTTTCCATTGCTGCGGTCCATGCACTTGATAATGTTGTGTCCTTAATCTGCTCGATCTCACATTCCGGATTTATTTTTTTCAAAACAGACATTGTAGTGTCTGTAAGAAGAATAGAGTACTTCTTTTCTTTGTCGATTTTTTTCTTATTTACTTCTATGTCCTTTAATGAGAATCCGTTTTCCTCCTGCCTGACGATTAATTTCATACCGGATGCAATTGGTAATTCATATTTATTGGTTATATGGAATTTCTCATCAGAATCAGCAAGATATTTCTCCGCAAGTTCATAAATCTCTTTGCCATTGATTTTTGCCAGGTATAATGGTGTATCTAAACTCTTTGCTGTCATCAGACCAACCCGGCTGCAGGTACACTCCCCTTTGTAAATGGAGGAAGTAAAATAATAATATGGTGCCAAAGCCAGCTGAGCATCCTTTTCTTCTCTAATCGTAGTTAAAATAGAAGATGCCGCATCACGACCGTTTTTATCATTTAGCGAAATGGAATATTCATTTTCAAAATTAACTGTGGTTTCTTCTTTTGAATCCTTACTGTTCATTGTGCTGCGAAAAGCATCATAAGCCTGTGTTTCATCCATTTCCCCTGACAATAATCCGTGAACAGCCTCAAGACTGGCATCAAATGATTTTTGAGCAGAATATCGGATATAAACAGAATTATTATTAATTTCATCTTCCAGTCCAGGTACATCTTCCATCATGTTTGGAACATCTACATTTAATGAAATTACACCCTTTCCATCTGCGATCAATGTTTGTCCTTCTTTTGAAATCATACACTCCAGGACATCGAATGCCAGGTCCAGTTTTTCCTGATCTTTTTCCAGTTCTTTGTTAAATGCAATATTCAGAGAAGGGGTCATATTTATAAAAGCTTCATCCGAAATCTGTGAAAAAAACGGTATACGAGTTAATTCTGCATCCATCTGTTCCTGAAATTCCTGCATAAGTGCCGGATAACCATGAAACATTGCTGCTTTTCCCTCAAGGAACATCTGCGTTGCAGTATTAATATCGACACTGATATCATCACTTGTAAAATGTGAGTCCTTCAAAAATGTATTGGTTTCTGAAAAAATATGTTTCCATAACGCATCATCAAACGCGATATCCCCTGATGCACTTTCAGCTGAGCTTCTCCATTCGATTCCATCCAGACTCATGAATTCCCCAATTGCACCTGTCTGAATCACCTCATGAGCAGACCAGTCTTCTGCAAGATCCAGGGAATACGGTTTTATACCATTATCATAAAATTGCTGGCATGCCTGTGCATATTCCTTATAGTTTTTCGGTATCTTGATTCCATACTGTTCAAACAATGTCTTGTTGGCAATAATCGTCTGCGGTATACCGCAGATAGGAAGCCACTGAATCTCATTTTTTGAATTTTTATAATATTGCAATGCATAGGAGTAATACCTGGAAACCACGTCATAAGAAGCAAAATCCATTAGATATGGCTCCAGATCCTGTGCATCTTTTCCAGAAAATCGACGTACGGTTATGATATCCGGCAGTTCACCATGTTCCTCAAAATAGCTGTATAAATCGGTATCATTGTTACCGGTAATAAACTCAATATCCTGATCTGGAAACTGCTCATGGATATAGGGTACAATATTTTTCATTAAACGATTTTCCCACAGATACACGGTAAGGTGATCGTCATTTTTAGATACTGCTTTTTGAGATTGTCCACAGCCAGACAAAACAGTAATTGTTAAAAGCACACCTGGCAGTAATGCTATCAGACATTGTTTTGCCTTTTTCATCCTCGTATTTTCCTCATTCTTTCCTGATAAAATCATTAATTCAATAATTGGGAAACAATTACAGCCAGTTTTCCAGAACATCATTCAGCTTATTCATATCCAGCGGTTTCGCGATATGTCCATTCATGCCTGTATTTTTTGCCAGCTGTACATCTTCTGCAAAAGCATTTGCTGTCATGGCAACAATCGGTAGTTTTCCCTGTTCACCCGGAAGGCTCCTGATTGCTGCGGTTGCCTCATAACCATTCATGACGGGCATTTGGATATCCATAAAAATAAGGTCATACAAGCCTTTCGGAGAAGCTTCTACTTTTTCAACTGCAATTTTTCCATTTTCTGCCGTTTCCACTTCCGCCCCGGTCATCTGCAGAATTTCAACAGCAATTTCTCTGTTTAACTCATTATCCTCGACCAGCAGAATTCTTTTTCCTGTGTAATCTGCTTCAGACAGCTCATCCAGATAATTTCTTGCTGTTTTTTCTTTTCTGCCAGAAGTAAACTGCCGCAATGTAGCCGTCAAACGGGAACGGAACAGCGGTTTTGCAATAAAAGCATCTACGCCTGCAGCCTTTGCTTCTTCTTCGATCTCACTGAATTCATAAGATGTCAGTACAATAATGGTAATCTCTTTCCCTATCCGTTTCCGGATCTGTCTGGCTGTTTCAATTCCGTCCATATCCGGCATTTTCCAATCTAAAATAACAGCAAAGTAATCATTTTTTAGCTCATGATGTGCATAACAGCGCTCAACGGCTTCTCTGCCGGAGAGAACCCATTCGCCTGTAATCCCAATCTCCTTCAATGTGGCAACTGTACTTTCACAGCATGTCTTATCATCATCCACAACCAGAACAGGTAGATTCATCAGATTTCTGTCCTGTTCTTTTTCTTTTTCCTGAAGTTCCAGATAAATTGTTACTGTAATTTTAGTTCCCTTATGTAAGGTGCTTTCCACTTTAATATTACCATTCATCAGGTTCACAATATTTCTGCTGATTGCCATTCCCAGACCTGTTCCCTGGACTCTGGTTGTCCGATGGTCATCTGCGCGGCTGAAAGGATCAAACATGATTTTCTGGAATTCCGGTGACATACCGATCCCATTATCCTCAATCGTAAATTCATAGCATCCAAGTTCCGAAAATCCATTTGGCTTTTCCTCTATGGAAAAAGTAATATTCCCACCATCCGGTGTATACTTGACCGCATTACTCATCAGATTCACAAATACCTGCTGGATTCTCAGGCTGTCACCACAGACACTCTCATGTTCAATGTGATTAATGTGTATATCTAAATTGTGTTTATGTTCATCAATCACCGGTTTTGTGAGTGTTATAAGATTATCCACCAGATCTGGCAGATTGAAATCCTCCTGTGCCAGCGTCATTTTTCCACTTTCAATACGTGCCATATCCAGCACTTCATTAATCAGCCCCAGCAGATGACGGCTTGATTTTGTAATTTTACTGAGACATTCAATGACTCTGTCCTGGCTCTCAATATTTGCTCCTGCAATTGCTGTCAGGCCGACAATGGCATTCATCGGTGTCCGGATATCGTGGGACATATTGGAAAGGAATTCTGTTTTCGCACGGTTTGCATTTTCTGCAGACCGGTAAGCCTCTTTCAGTGCCTGACGGGATTCAATCTCTGCTTTCTTCTCCTGTGTCACATCCATGGATGCCAGCAATACCTTTTCCAGCTTTCCATTCTTCCATTCCAAAGGAATATAAGAAGCGATCTTATAAGTCTTTTCATCCAGGCTGCAGTACTCAAACTTATAAATATCATTTTCACTTTTCAGATTCTTCCGGATATTTTCCGGTGCGATCAGGATGTCCATAGTTTCCAATGGTTCCAGTGTCTTATACTTTTCAAGAACCTGCATCTGAAAATCATGATAGAATCCCAAAGGTTTATATAGCATCTGTCCATTCAGGTTATAGAATTCATATCTGTCATTTTCCAGATCACAGACAACAAAGCGGTCAACCAGACGCACAATACTCTGAATTATCTGCTCCATGGAAGCATTATCCGCTGCCATCTGCAGATGCCGTGCGCTCTCTACCTTTGTCTCTGTGATATCACGCAGAAAGATCATGGCATATTCTGAATCCTCTATTTCGCCACGTATGACCACATTGCGGACCCATCGTTCTTCTCCATTCAGAGTGATACGGCACTCTAAAGCCAATTCGGTTTCCAGACCCTTCAGCCTTTCTGCAATATAACCACGGTCGTAAAAAGAGGATACCGCCTTCTTATCTGTCTCCACAACATAGGAATCCACAAAATGACGGATCAGTTCATCCCATGTATGACTCTGTTCAAAGACTGTCATCAGGGACGGTTCAACCTTAAAGGTATCAAAAGTATTCGCTTCCAGATTTACATAATACTCACACAGGTCTGCTTTCGTAAAAGCCCGGTGGAAAGCAGCAGATTTTTGTGCCTGCATGGCCTCTTTTTTTTCCGCATCAATATTAATAAAAATCCCGGCAATCCTGCTGGCAGAACCATCCAGACGGCGTATTACTTCTGCCGATGCCCGAAACCACTGGTATTGATTATCCTTCATTCTCATACGATACTCTACCTGGTATTTTATCTGGTTCGTCTTATCCTTAATTGCCGCCTGAAGCTGCACCATTACTCTTTCTTTATCCTGTGGATGCAGAAGATCTGACCAGGATTCCAGTTTATTCGGAAAGTCCAGAGTGTCATGATAGCCAAGCATTTTTCGGAATTCATGACTCCAGTTTGCATTCACAATCTCACTGTTTTCGTCACAGTCAAAATACCAGAAGCCGGAACAGATAGCCTCATTGAGCAGTGTCAAATTTACATGATCCCAGTTGACCTGTACGGACATAACCCAGATCTGTCTGCCCGCCTCATCTGTCGCATCCTCTTTACAAAGCCGTACATTTTTCACTGTACCGTCTGCTGTAAGGATCTGTGCTTCCCCTGTTCCGTGAAGCTGCAAAAAACGGTCTCGCTCCAGTCTATCTTCCTCGTCATAAAAGAAGTTTCTCAATGAGCCTTTTGTCTGTTCCATGAAAGTATCGAATGTATATCCTGTACTATGCAACAGCAGATTATTCACAGACAAAATAGACAGGTTTTGGTCATAAGATCCTGTCATTATACCTACCCCGCCATTATTTTCCAGTGTTTTCTGTACGGCCTGTGACATAGCCTGTGTCTGTCCCGTTACAGCCTCACCTAAAGAATATATTTTGTCTTCATACTTTTCCATTTTATAAAAATCCTCTCTCTGTTTTATACTTCATTATCCTGCTTTTATCTGTATACAGAGAACCTGTCCCTGCCAGTTTTACATTTACGTTATAATATCCTACAAAACGTGAAAAACAGGTATACGGATTTGAGAAGTTGCAACCACTACACACAATATTCACACAAAATTCTCTTTATGTTTTCAATTTTTATAGGCTTTGCCAAGTGAGCATTCATTCCTGCTGCCAGACACTTACTCCGATCGTTCCTGCTGTAAAACGGTATCTGAGGCTTTTTTTATTTATCTGATTTTTTTCTGTTTCCATGGAACTTCTGAACGCTCACCTCCTGGTATCATTACAAATATACATAAAAACTCATTTTTATATTACCATGAAATTTTTTACTTTGCAATGCACATACCTTTTCAGACGCTGCTTTTCTTGTTTCCTTTTTCAGAAAATTGCAACCAAAGGGGCGCACCTGAAAATTTCTTTTCAAATGCGCCCCTTCGCTTTCTTTTTTCTTTTTTTCTGTTTTTCTATCAGATCAATCCGTAATGCTCCATCGCCTTTGCCACGCCGTCCCGCTCGACGGTATCGGTTACGTACTCTGTGTACGGATCCAGAACCTCATCATGTTTTCCAAGCGCAATGGTGTGTGCGCCGCACCGGAACATGGTAAGGTCGTTGCTGCTGTCGCCAAATACGTATGCATCTTCTTTCTCCAGCTGAAACTGTTTCAGCGCATAGTCCACAGCTGTTCCTTTGCTGCAGCCGTGCGGAACGATTTCGTATACACCGCCGCGGCGATCCATGATATCAAACTCCTGCTCAAATTCACGGTACATACGTTCTATATCAGACTGTGCATCGGTTACGATACAAAATTTATCGTAAATGATTCCTTTTGTCTCCGCTGTCTCCGCGAGTCCGATTCCGACAGCAGCGAAATAGGCACGGGTCTGCTCGACCTCACGAAAACGGGATACCTCCGACGAAAAATAAACATTATCCGTTCCCTCCAGAATCATGCCGATCCTGCACTCCTTTAAAATAACCGGGATTTCCTCACAGCGCTTTTTCGGAATCGTCTGATGCATCAGGATTTCGCCGTCCCGGCGCAGATAGGTCCCGCAGCCGCACAGAAATCCGGAAAACGGAAGCTTTTTCAGCTCCTCGGGCAGCTCCGACCAGGTGCGGCCGGTATTAATAAACGTAAGATTTCCTTTTTCCGCTGTCTTTTTCAATGCATCGAGCGCGCTCTGCGGAATTTCTTTTGTAATCTCACTCAGTAACGTTCCATCAATATCAAAAAATAATGCTTTCACAAAAATTTCCTCCTCGTGTACTGTTTCCTGTTCTCTTTCTGACATACGAAAAAATGCCGAAGCTCTTGATTGTCAAGGCTTTCGGCATTTTCATTCCAGTCGAAGCGACGGGATTCGAACCCACGACCTCTGCGTCCCGAACGCAGCGCTCTACCAAACTGAGCCACGCTTCGATTTTATTTGTTTTCTGAACTCTCGTCCGTCAACAATAGCTATTATATATGATGTCTATAGGAATGTCAACACCTTTTTTGAAATTTTTTTAATTTTTTTTATTATTGCTTCAAAAGGTACATTTCACACGGGTTTGCGGCCTTTTTGGTGTTCTTTTAGAATGACAGTTTCTGAGAAAGTCAAAAAAAGAGATATGCCGGAAGTTCTGTTCCGGCATATCTCTTATCTTTGTTTCTCAGCTCAGCTGATATACATCTGCATACTGCACGCCGAAGCTCAGCGCCTCGGAATGGCTGCTGCAGAAGATGTCTACGTGGCCGTAAGCGGTTCCGCGGTCTTCTACCGTGTAAACCTGGCCGTTGATCATCAGTTTCGTTCCGAATGGTACACCGCCCATGGCGATCGTTCTTCCTGCGGTCGGTGTGGTTCCGCTCGCGGTGGATCCGCCGGACCACTGTCCGGTACAGATGGAACAGGAGCAATAGCCTGTCAGTTTAAATCTTCCAAGGTATGTTCCGCTGGAGGAGCTGCTGGAAGTATCTGACGCGGATGGACTCCCCGTTGTCGTGGAGGATGCGCTGCTGTCCGAAGAACTGCTTCCGGAGCTGCTGCTTGTATCGGTATCTGCTTTCGCTGCGGCATTTGCTGCTTCTGCGGCTGCGACTCTTGCGGCCTCGGCTGCCTGTTTTCTGGCGGCCTCTGCCTCAGCTTCTGCGGCAGCCTGCTGTGCGGCGGCTGCTGCGGCTGCTTCCTCTTCTGCTTTCTTCTGCGCTGCAATCTCCTCTTCTTTCGCCTGACGGATCAGGTCGTTGATTGCATCTGCTTTGCTGTTGATTTCATCTACCAGTGCACTCTCGCTGGATTTTGCATCGTCCAGCTCTGCGGAGTAGGTACGGAGTTCCTGATAAGCTGCTGCATACAGCTCCTGGATGGCTTCCTGCTGATCGCTGCTCTGCTGCTGCAGTTCTACGATCGCTGCCTGCTCTTCCTGCACCTGTGTTTCTTTTTCTTTTACCTGGTCTACCGTGTCTTCATACTCCTGCATAAGATCGCGGTCGAAATCGGAAATTTTCTGTATGTATTCTGCCCGGCTGATCAGCTCTGAAATGCTTTTGGAAGAAAAGAGCATTGCCATGTATCCGTTTCCGGAAGAATTTTCATACATATACTGGATACGGAGCTTCATCGCCTCGTACTGCTCTTCTTCTTTTGCTTTTGCATCTTCCAGATCTGCCTGAATCTGTACCAGTTCGTTCTGCTTCGCATCATACTGATCCTGAAGCTCCTGCAGACGGTTCTGCAGATCGTCCAGCTGCTGGTTCAGTTCGGAAAGATATTCTTCTGATTGTCCCTTTTTGGAATTGAGTTCGTCAATCCTGCTCTGTATGCTGTCAAGCTGAGACTGTGCGGCAGCCTGTTCTGCCTGAGCATTTGAAATTTTCTCCTTTGTACTGGCACCATAGCATGGCAGAACGGTTGCTGCCGTAAGCACTGTGGCCAAAACCAGGCTGAATAATTTCTTTTTTTTCATGTCGTACACCTCATACTTATTACGTTCTGTTGCTGATTGTCACTCCCAGTTACTGCGGAAAATGGGTCTTTTTTCCCGCCGTACTTTGCCATTATAACACAAGTATGTCTGAAATGAAAGTCTTTTTTAATTTCTGTTAATAACTTTGTAATATTTCGACGTTTTTCCTGCAAAAACTGGCATGATTTTTCTACTTTCTCCATCCAACAGGGTACTTATTTTTCAAGGTTCCATTGACCAGTTTGCCCCATCCAAGGCCGAATCCATCGACGCAGACCAGCTTCCAGCCCGACGGCGATGCGGTCTCTCCCGGCTCTACGGAAATTGTCTCACCGTGGAGATATTTTTCGGTACGCTCGTCATCTGCCTTTAAATTCATGTAATCTTTGAACTTGTCCGCGGAGAGTGTCACGGCAAACGGCTGTGACGGCTCGAAACGGTCTTTTTTCAGTTCACCGAGATACAGACCGTTCCGCAGGAAATGAAGATTCCGCACGCCATCCGGCAGGGACGGGGAATGGTATACTTTTCCGGCGCGGACTTCCAGTTCCTCCACCGGGATCGGTGCTGTCATCCGGGACAGGAAATCGGAAAGGATCTGTTTTTCTGCTTTCGACGGACCCGGTGCTTCCGTTCCGCGGTCTTTTTTCCGGTTTTTCTGTTTTTTGTTTTTCTTTTCGATCGGTTTTTCTTCTGTCTCATAAGGAATGGCTTCGCCTTTTTTGCGGAACAGGGCAAGGTAATGGCCCTCGCCGTTCATTTTATGCGGCCAGATGCGCACGGTCTTTTCGATCTCCGGATCGCCGTTTCCCCAGACTGGATTGCCTTTTGAAAAACCTTCGTAGCCTTCCATCTCGATCAGTTCCATTTCCGGGAAGTTTTCCAGAAGGAAAGAAACGGTTCCCTCGTCCTCCTGCGGGGCGAAGGTACACGTCGAATACATCATGAGGCCGCCCGGACGCAGCATTTTGACAGCATTCGAGGTGATCTCGCGCTGCAGATCCGCAAAGAAATCCGGCCGCTCCGGGGTCCAGGTGCCGATGACTGCCTCATCTTTCCGGAACATGCCCTCGCCGGAGCACGGTGCATCCACGAGGATTTTATCGAAGAAGCCCGGGAAGACGTCTGCAAGGCCTGCCGGTGTCTCATTGGTGACAAGCACGTTTTCACTTCCGAACAGCTCCAGATTGCGCAGCAGTGCTTTGGCGCGGGCGTTGCTGATGTCATTGGCGACGAGAAGGCCGGTTCCTTTCAGGCGCGCATTCAGCTCGGTTGCCTTGCCGCCCGGTGCGGCGCAGAGATCGAGCACACGCTCACCCGGTTCGATCGGGAGGCGGGACGCCGGGGTCATGGCGCTTGGCTCCTGCAGATAGAAGACGCCTGCCGCATACAGCGGAGACTGGCCCATGCGCATGCCGTCCGGCACGAAATAGCCGTTTGGAATCCACGGAATTTTCTTCCACATTCCCGGAACAAGCGGCGGGAAATCTTCGGTCCGGCATTTTTTTGTATTCACACGCAGCCCGGCTGTGCGGGGTGCGTCGTAGGAAGTTAAAAATGCATCAAATTCATCGCCCAGCATGTCCTGCATGCGGGTCAGAAATTCCTGTGGTAACTGCGCCATGTATTGTCTCTCCTTTTTATTTTGCTTTGTTGTGCATCGGTCCCTTTTCGTGAACTGGCGATGCTTTTTCTGTCTTTGTTTCTTTTGTTTTGCATCTATTTCATAATTTCTCACAGAAAAAGAGACAGCTTTTTCGATTTTTCAATCTTTTTGCTGTCTCTTTTTTGCATAGCGGAGAAGAAGGGATTTGAACCCTTGCGCCGTTTCCGACCTACTGGTGTTCGAAGCCAGACCCTTCAGCCTCTTGGGTACTTCTCCGTATTTTGTCAAATACATCATATATTATAGTGCTTTTTTCGGGATTCGTCAATGATTTTTTCGATGGTTTCCGATGGAAATACGGGGATTGTATTTTTTACGGAAATATTCGAAAGTGCAACTTACTCAAACAAATAATCTTCCTCAGGCAGCATCCCATCCCGATGCTGCCTCTTCTTTTATTCTTTCCCTTCTTCCGCCCTCTTCCTCTCTTCTTTTTTCTTCTTTTTCACCACCCGCAGTCTCTGGAAAAACGCACTCAGCATCTCCGAGCACTCTTCTTTCAGCACGCCGCGCTCGACCTTCACCTGATGGTTAAACTCGTGCATTTCCAGCATATTTAAGATCGATCCCGCGCAGCCCGCCTTCGGGTTCATGCTGCCGATGACGACTTCGCTGACTCTCGCCTGTACGATCGCACCGGCGCACATCTGGCACGGTTCCAGGGTGACATACAACGTACAGCCCTCCAGCCGCCAGTCGCCGAGCTTTTTGCTTGCTTTCCGGATCGCATTCAGTTCCGCGTGGGACAGCGTGTTTTTATCCGTATTTCTGCGGTTATAGCCCCGCGCAATCACCTTTCCCTCGTACACAATCACACAGCCGATCGGCACTTCCATCAGCTTTTCCGCTTTCTTCGCCTGCGTAATCGCCTGGCGCATGAAGCGTTCCCGTTCTTTCCGGTGCGCTTTTTCCTCCGGCGTTTCCAGCTTTGTTTCTTCTTCCATTGTGCACTTCCTTTCTTCTCTGCGTATATTTTCTGTCCTTCCCGCATATCGTGAACTGTAGCGCGGTATCTTTTTCTACTCTTTTTACTTCTATGCAGGAGGTTTTTATGTCTGATTACCGGCGTTTCATTGCCTATCTATACGAATACCCGAACAACCGCAAGGGCGGATGCTGCGGCTTTGTCCGCGTGGAGTCGCAGAACGGCTTCTGCCGCATGGACTTCCAGATCAAATCGCCGTCTCTTCCGCCGGAGACCTCGGTCACGGTCTACGGATTTATCCGCCGGTCAGGGCGGATGTACGGCATTCCGCTCGGAAATCTCCTTGCGGGGCGCTCTTCTACGAGTGGAAAACTCTTCACGCACTCCGATGCCATTGGGCAGACGGATGTCACGCTCGACGAGCTTGGCGGTCTGATCCTGCTCTGCCGCCAGACCGGCGTCATCGCCACCCAGTGGGACGATCTTCCGATTCAACCGGAGTTTTTCGCTCCCACGCTCCCGCAGGAGCCCAAAACATCCGCAGACAATGGTGCCAGACCGACCGAAGAGAAAACTGCCGAAACACCCGAACCTCTGGATCCCGCCGTACCTGCGCAGTCCCTGCCATCATCAGACGCTTCAAAAGCACAGTTCGATGAACTTTCCACAGAATTCAGCAGCAATTCCGAACTTTATCCACAAAATTCCAACCCGGAATCCACCGTCTCCACAGAATCCACATCAACTGACACGGTAAACACCGTTCCTGCAGACAGGATCACGCAATCATCCGCCAACACACTCCATCCCGCATCCGCGGAATCTGTCAAAACCGCAGAAAGCTATCCCTCTGCCAACCCGGAACCGCCGCAGCCCATCCCGGATTCTGCCGCCCAGCCGCTACATATGACTTCCGCTGATTTTCCAGCCGCAGCAGCCGTGCCGCCGTCCCGCGCTGCTCTCTATCTCCAGCTTCAGGACCAGTTCCCGGAGTTCCACCCGTTCCCAGATGATGATCTGACCGACTGCCTGCGCCTCTCACTCGACGATCTTCCACAGCTCCGCGCTGCCGGTCTTTCGGTGGATGCGAACCGCTTCGTCCTCCATGGCTCCTCGTCCTATCGCCATCTGCTCCTCGCCCGGAACCGCGACCAGCAGGAACTCTGGTACTTCGGCATCCCCGGCGTCTACACGCCGAATGAGCAGTTCATGGCAAGCCTCTTCGGCTTTTTCCACTTCAAGCAGGCGATGCGCCCCTCCGAGCTCGCGCCCGATGCCCGCTTCGGCTACTGGTACCGCACGCTTTAAAGCGTTTTTTAATCCACGCCGCGGATCTCCACCGTCTCAATCTTTCCGCGCAGGATCTCGCAGAACCGCTCGAGCTGCTCCCTCGCATACCCCGAGAACCTCGGATCAATCACATAATCCGATTCCCGGTAATTCTGCAGGAAGTACCGTTTTGCCCCGGAAAGCCACTTTCCGATCGCTTCGATCTCTTCCCTTCCATGCAGCTCTTGGCAGAGCGTTGTCCGGAACTCATAGTCCACCACGCCGCTCTTTAAAAACTCGACCGACTCATTGATCCGCATCACATCGATCTTTTTCACGCCCGCCGTCTCGCCGTACCGGGACGGCGCGTTTTTGATGTCCATGGCGACGTAGTCGATTTTCTTCTCTTCCACCAGCTTTTTCAAAATCTCCGGCCGGTATCCATTCGTATCGAGCTTCACAAGATATCCCAGTTCCTTAATTTTCGTCACGAACCGCTCCAGATCCGGATCCAGCGTCGGCTCACCGCCCGTCACGCAGACGCCGTCCAGCACGCCGCACCGCTTTTCGAGCACTGCAAAAATCTCCTCCTCCGGAATCACCGGCTCCCATTCGGGATGCTGCACGAGATTTCCGTTCTGGCAGAACGGGCAGCGGAAATTACATCCGCCCGAAAACAATGTGCACGCCACCTTGCCCGGGTAATCCAGCAGCGTCAGCTTTTGAAATCCATGTATGACCATATGCTATCCTCTCTGACCGCAGGACTCCGAACTTTCGTCTGCCCTGCAACAGAAAAAGCGGAACCATAATGTCCGCTTTTTCCATTTATCTTCTATTGGTAATTATTTGCCGTAACGCTCTGCCTGGGAACGGATCAGGTCCAGATCATCAAAATAGTTGATTTTCATGGCTGCTTTGACATCCGCCAGTGTCTGAGCGGCAACTTTTTCTGCCTCTTCGCTGCCTTTTTTCAGCATCTCGTAGATCGCCGGAATGTCTTTTTCCAGTTCTTTTCTGCGATTGCGGATCGGCTCTAAGGTCTCCTGCAGTACATTGTTCAGGAACTTCTTCACTTTGACATCGCCAAGGCCGCCTCTCTGGTAATGTGCTTTCAACTCGTCGAGATTTGCGTAATCCGGCAGATAGCGCTCGAAGTGCTCCGGCTGGCAGAATGCATCGAGATAAGTAAATACGGTATTTCCCTCGATCTTGCCCGGGTCGGTGATCTTGATGTGATCCGGGTCGGTGTACATGCTCATGACTTTTTTCTTGATCTCATCCGGCTCCTCGGACAGGTAAATGCAGTTTCCAAGTGATTTACTCATCTTCGCTTTTCCGTCGATACCCGGCAGACGTCTGCAGGAATCATTCTCCGGCAGCATAATCTTCGGCTGCACAAGTGCCTCGCCATAAACCGTATTGAATTTGTGGACGATCTCCTGTGTCTGCTCGATCATCGGCATCTGATCCTCTCCAACCGGAACGGTCGTTGCCTTGAATGCAGTGATATCGGCTGCCTGGCTGATCGGGTAGGTGAAGAATCCAACCGGGATGCTCGCCTCAAAGTTTCTCATCTGGATCTCCGATTTTACGGTTGGGTTTCTCTGCAGTCTGGAAACCGTAACGAGATTCATATAATAGAAAGAAAGCTCACACAGTTCCGGAATCTGAGACTGGATAAAGATGGTGCTCTTTTCCGGATCAAGTCCGCAGGAAAGGTAATCCAGTGCTACCTCCAGAATGTTCTGGCGCACCTTCTCCGGGTTGTCCGCATTGTCGGTCAGCGCCTGTGCGTCTGCAATCATGATGTAAATTTTATCGAATTCACCGGAGTTCTGCAGCTCCACGCGGCGGCGCAGTGAACCAACGTAATGTCCTACATGCAGCTTGCCGGTCGGTCGGTCGCCGGTCAGTATAATTTTTCCCATTTTTTCTTCCTGCCTTCCTGATACGTAATCTTCGCAGTCCGCTTCTGTATGAAAAATTTCATGAAAATTCTCATAACTGCGGACCTTCTACATACCCTCTATAATACCGTCTTTTTACAAACACTGTCAATGGTCTTTTCCTGTAAAATCCCTCAAAATATCTATTATGAGACAAATCGTTCAACAGCCACGTACAGCCTTCCCTTTTTCGTCTGGTTCTGCACGCCCACATAGCGGAATTTTCCCATATGGCGCACGGTCACGAGATCGTCCTCTTTTAATGACGCACTCGGCGATGTCACCAGCTTTCCGTTGATAAACACCTGGCCGCCCTCGATCAGCGGCACCATTTTGCTCCGCGAACTGCTGAACGCCAGCGACAGCACCGCATCGAGCCGCACGGAAGCGACAGAGCCTTCTTTCCGCTCGGTTTTCGGCTCCGTCAGCTCCTCCGGCAGTCCCGCCTCGACTTCACAGTACACGCTCGTATGGCGCACTTTTTTCAGCTCCGCACAGATGTAGTCCGCCATATCCGCCATACAGATCAGATACGCCTGGTTTCCATCGATCAGAATGTCTCCCAGCTTATACCGCTCCACGCCGAGATTCATCAGTGATCCTAAGAAATCACGGTGTGACAGCGCATCCGCAAATTTTTCATTCAGCGGGCTGATGCGCACGACTGCGATCGGAAGCATCGACGCATCACCGTCCTCTGCATAGGATGGCAGAAACAGCGCCGCTTTCCGCTCTGCCGCCTCGTATCCGCCAGACAGCACGTAACGCACGCCCAGGATTTTATTTACCGTACGGTAGAACAGATCCTGCTCCGCCAGCGTCAGAAACTCCGTGTGTGACGGAACATCCCTGTGATAACACTGCTCTGCCAGATCCTGAATCCGTCCGACCAGCACTTCTTCCTCATTCATGGTAATCCCCCTTTGATACACCGCGGGCTGCCCCTGTTTTCTTTCGGGCAGCCCACGTATCACACTTTATTTATCCAGCAGCATCGACAGCCCGATCCGCTTCTTCGCCAGATCAAGGCTGATGACCTTCACTTCCACGATATCGCCGACGCTCACAGCCTCCAGCGGATGCTTGATGAAGCGTTTCGTCATCTGGGAAATGTGGACGAGTCCGTCCTGATGCACGCCGATATCGACGAATGCACCGAAGTCAATGACGTTACGCACGGTTCCCTTTAAGATCATGCCGACCTTCAGGTCCTTCATATCGAGCACGTCGGTGCGCAGGATCGGGCGCGGCATCTCGTCACGCGGGTCACGGCCAGGCTTCTGCAGCTCTTTGATGATATCGCGCAGCGTAATCTCGCCGACACCGATCTCCTCTGCCATCTTTTTGTAATCTTTGATGAAGAACGCCGTCGGTCCATCGCTGATCTGCTCTGTCTTCATATTTAACTTTGCAAACAGCTTCTCGACTGCCTCGTAGCTCTCCGGATGAACGCTTGTGCCGTCCAGCGGATTTTTGCCGCCGGTGATGCGCATAAAGCCCGCGCACTGCTCAAACGCCTTCGGTCCGAGTTTTGCCACTTTCAGGAGCTCTTTTCTGCTCTCGAAACGGCCGTTCTCCTCGCGGTATGCCACGATGTTTTTTGCTATCACCTTGCTGACACCGGAAATGTATTCCAGCAGCGACGCGGATGCCGTGTTCAGATCGACACCGACTTTATTCACGCAGTCCTCAACGACACCGCCGAGCGCCTCGCCGAGCTTCTTCTGGTTCATATCGTGCTGATACTGGCCGACACCGATGGATTTCGGATCGATTTTGACAAGCTCTGCCAGCGGATCCTGCACACGGCGTGCGATGGAAGCGGCGCTTCGCTGTCCGACATCAAAGTTTGGAAATTCCTCGGTTGCCAGCTTGCTTGCGGAGTAAACGGACGCTCCTGCCTCGTTTGTGATCACATACGCAACCTTCTCCGGGATCTCTTTTAAGATCTCGACGATGATCTGCTCGGACTCACGGCTTGCAGTTCCGTTTCCGACAGAAATCAGGGTGACGCCGTATTTGTGGATCAGATCTTTTACGGTCGCTTTTGCTGCTGCAATCTTCTTCTCGTTCGTCGGCGCGGTCGGGTAAACCACGGTGGTGTCGAGCACTTTTCCGGTCGCATCGACAACGGCCAGCTTGCATCCCGTACGGAACGCCGGGTCCCATCCAAGGACAACCTGGCCTGCGATCGGCGGCTGCATCAGAAGCTGCTCAAGGTTCTTTCCAAAGACCTTGATCGCGCCATCCTCTGCCTTTTCGGTGAGCTGATTTCTGACCTCACGCTCGATGGCCGGAGCGATCAGACGGTTGTAGGCATCCTCGATGGTCGCCTGCAGAACCGGCTTTGTCTGCGGATTCTCTTTGGTGATGATTTTTTTCTCGAGATAACGCAGGATTTCTTCCGTCGGCGCCTCAATTTTGACGTTCAGGAATTTTTCTTTCTCACCGCGGTTCAGTGCCAGCACACGGTGTCCGGCAATTTTCGATACCGGCTCGGAAAACTCATAGTAATTCTCGTAAACGGACTCTGCTTTCTCATCCTTTGCTGTCGAGACGATCAGGCCCTTCGCCTCGGTTCTGCGGCGGATCTCCATACGGTAATCGGCCTCATCGGAAATGCTCTCGGCGATGATGTCGCAGGCACCAGCAATGGCGTCTTTTGCCGTTTTGACTTCCTTTTCTTCTGAAACAAAAGCCTCTGCCTCTTTTTCGAGCGGCTCTTTTGTCATCTGCAGAAGAATGATATTCGCCAGCGGCTCCAGTCCTTTTTCTTTTGCGATCGTCGCACGCGTCCGGCGTTTCGGACGGTACGGGCGGTATAAATCCTCTACGACCACGAGAGTTGCGGCCTCTTCGATGGATTTTTTCAGTTCTGCGGTCAGCTTGCCCTGCTCCTCGATGCTCGCAAGGACAACGGCCTTGCGGTCATTTAAACTGCGCAGGTACATCAGACGATCGTACAGATTTCGCAGTATCTCATCGTTTAAGGAACCTGTTGCTTCTTTTCGATATCGTGAAATAAAAGGGATCGTGTTTCCCTCGTCAATCAGTTTCACTGCAGCTTCTACCTGCCACGGTTTGACGTTCAGCTCAGCTGCCAATACCTGATTCATATCCATAGGTAAATTCCTCCTGTTGTCTCTTCCAAAACACGCTGTTCCTTCTCTGTTTTTCCCGCATAAAAAGCGGGACCCTTGGCGGAACAGCCACTCTATTACCTTATCAATAGGTCTTGTTTTTGTCAACCTTACATGATAAAATCTTTACTATAGCTTTTTTGACAGACTGCGTGTGAAACCGCGCTTTTTTGCAGAAGAAAGGACATTTTATGACACCAGAAAATTACGATCCAAACACCAATGAGTCCGGAGATTCCTATCAGTCCTCCCATCCGTACGGCGTGCCTGAGGGCCAGCGTCCCGGACCGTATCAGCATTACCAGCAGCAGCCTCCCGTACAGCCGCCGCGCAAGACGGGTTCGCAGGCCCTTGCGGCCGCTTCGATGGTCATGGCGATCTGCTCCTTTTTGTTCATGCTCAACATGGGTTCCCTGTTTTTCGGCTCGCTCGGCGTGATCTTCGCCCTTTTAAGCCGCGGCGCAGGACGCATGAGCGGCACGGCAAAAGCCGGTCTGGCGGGCTGTACCATCGGCATAATTGTCGGTATCTGCATGTATGCTTTCCTGCTTTTCAACATGGTCAGCGGCGGCAGCACCAACCTGCTTGAGCGGTATTACAATCAGTACATGCAGGAATACCAGATGACACCGGATAACGGAACAACCACCGACGGAAATACCATCTAGGTACCAGAAAGGATTTTTCATGAACAGACAAAAACAGAAATTTTCAGAACTGAAAAAGCAGGCCCGTGAGGCCATGGCAGGCCGATGCGGCACGCTGGTGGGCGCAACCGCAATCAACCTGTTTCTCACCTTCTCCTGCTCCCTCATCCCGACGCTGATTTTTTCAGGCACAACGCTGTACGATATCATTTTCCTGAATCTGACGCTGTTCCTGTTTTCCCTGCTCCTCAGCCTCTTTCAGGCGGGCTACTTAAAGATCTGCCTCTCAACGCTGCGCGGGGAACCGATTTCCGTCGGTGATATGCTCTACGCTTTCTATCACCACCCGGACCAGTACGTGCTGATGTTCCTTATCATCAACGGCATCAGCTCCGTGATCGCCCTGATTTCCAGCATTCCGGGCTTCCAGTATCTTTCCTCCCCGAGTGCGGAACTGACGCTTGGAACAGCACTTTCCATTGATGCCGAGCTTTCTTCGCTCATGAATGTTTATGTTTATAAGCTGATCGGCTCTCTCGTTTCCACGCTGGTGCTGGTTCCGTTTTCCCTTTCCACCTTCGTGATGAACGACGCTCCCGGCATCGGCCCGATCCAGGCGATCCGTCAGAGCTTTGTGCTGATGAAAAAGAATTTCTTCCGCTACATTCTGCTGCTCCTCAGCTTTTTAGGACTTGAGATCCTCGCATCCTGCTCCTGCGCCATCGGCTTCTTATGGGTGATGCCGTATATGCAGATCACGATGGCTGCGTTCTATCAGGAACGGAAAGATATCCTGTATCCGGCATCGGAACCGGTGGGATATGATACGGATTCCTTTGGATCCGGCACAGATCTTTAAAAATAAATCTTAAGATAACTAAAAAGACGTTTCACACCCCTTGCTTTACGGCTGTGAAACGTCTTTTTAGTTATGTCTATTTCGAGATCTTAAATTCTCGCGCGGATTCTGCTCTGGATTCCGTCGAGTTTCTCTGCTTTTTCTCTGTACTCCTGCTCTGTGATTTCGCCTGTGATGAATGCGAACTCCTCGGACAGACTTGGAACTGCTACGATTTCTACTTTTCCGAACAGCTCCTCGATCTCACTCTGGCGCTCTGCGGCGTGGCCGGATACGCGGACGAAGAAGCGGCTCTTCACATCATCGATCTGCAGCAGGTTCAGTTTCTCCTCGCTCCAGCTCATCATGATGTTTCTGCCTTTGTTCTTTGCGCAGTCTACAACATCGGCAACAACGGCACTTGCGGTCGGGAGTTTTCCTGCTCCGCTTCCGTAGAACATGGCATCACCCAGTACATTTCCGTGGATGAAGATGGCGTTGAAGACACCGTTTACGCTGTACAGCGGGTTTTTCGCGTCAATCATCACCGGGCTTACCATAGCGTAATACTGATCACCCACCTTGCGGCTTGTTGCGAGCAGTTTGATTGCGGTTCCCATCGAGGTCGCATATTTGATATCCTCTGCGGTGATCTTTGTGATTCCCTCGGTGTAAACCTCTTCGTAATTGACTTCTTTTCCATAAGCAAGAGAAGAAAGAATCGCAATTTTACGGCACGCATCGTAGCCTTCTACATCTGCTTCCGGGTTGCGCTCTGCGTAGCCGAGGCGCTGTGCCTCTTTTAATACATCCGCGAAATCGGAACCGTCGCTTGCCATTTTGCTTAAGATATAGTTCGTGGTACCATTTAAGATACCAGTTACTTCATCGATCTCATCTGCAGTCAGGGAGGAGTTTAACGGACGGATGATCGGGATACCGCCGCCGCAGCTTGCCTCAAACAGATAGTTTGCGCCGTGCTCTTTTGCAATTGCAAGAAGCTCGGTACCGTGTCTTGCCACCAGCTCTTTGTTGGATGTGCAGACGCTCTTTCCAGCCTCCAGCGCACGTTTTGTGAAGGTGTAAGCCGGCTCAACGCCGCCCATGACCTCGACAACAACATCAACCTCCGGATCGTTTGCGATCACTTCGTAATCATGTACCAGCACTTTTTCCACTGGATCTCCCGGGAAATCTCTTAAATCCAGAACGTATTTGATATTAATCTCGTTCTCTGCTCTCTTGTTGATGCTGTCATGGTTCGTGTTGATGACTTCTACCACGCCGGAACCAACGGTGCCATATCCTAATACTGCAATCTGAATCATCTCTTTTGTCCCTCTCTTGCTTTTTCTTTTTCAGGACTCCTGTCCTAAGATTTTAAAATAATGAACTCCCTGTCTGGACTCAATCTCGTTGATCATCTCCGAGGCGTCTCCCCGGTCTTCCGCGATATCCACGCTGATTGTCAGTGACGCCACGCCGTTTAACGGAATCGTCTGATGAATGGTCAGAATGTTTCCGTGAAACTCGGCGATAATCTTCAGCACATCGGAAAGCAGTCCCGGCTCATCGTCCATCTGCAGAATAAACGTAATCGTTTTTCCTTTTGCATTGTCATGAAAAGGAAGAATATCATCTTTGTATTTATAGAAAGAGCTTCTGCTGATTCCCGCTTTTTCCGTTGCCTGCTGCACGGTAAGCTCCTGCATATCCATCAACCGTTTGGCCTCGATGACCTTCAAAAGGACCTCCGGAACCGCCTTTTCTTTGATTACATAATACTTTGTTTTCTCTTCTCTCATGGCAATCCTCTGTTTCTATGTTCTTTCCAGGAAATACATTTGTTTTCACAGGAAAGATCGTACCATATTCCGGCACAATGCGCAAGGACTTTTTAGAATCCGATACTTCCGCCGCCGTGGCTGTTTCCGCTGGCGGATGTGTGAACGTGGCTTCCGCCGCCACCGCCTCCTCCGCCGCCGGAACCGCCTCCTCCGTGGTTTCCGTCGTCCCTCGGGATCTTGTGCATCGACACATGGCGGTCAATCAGTGCATCCCTGCGGTCTCTGATTTTTACGCGTTTCAGATCCGCATAGCCCTTTGCACCGCGGTTTTTCTTTCGTCTGTAACTCTTCCAGATTCCAAAATAAACACAAAATCCTGTCAAAGCAGCTAAAAGGACAGCAATCATTGCCTCGGTACTGTTGATTTTACGGTAATGAATGATCGAGCCGTCTTCTGTAATCAGGTAGTCCGCCTCGGAAACACCGCGGTCGAAGCACTCCTGCGTTATCGTAATCATTTTTGCAAACGTCCCCGCATAGTCGCCCTCTTTTGCATAGCTCTGCGCTGCCTGCAGAATGTCATCGATTTCCGCGTCCGACATATAATACTGCATAATGCCCGACGTTGAAATTACAATCTGGCGCTGTCCCATGTCGATGAGGAAGCAGACGCCGTTCGGCTCCTTCGGATACTTTTTATCATAGAAATCATCCGCAATCGCCTGGCAGTCCTCGGAGCCGCTGCTGTACTCGGTCAGGATCACCATATGAATGTCCGTATTACTCTCAAACTCCGCACAGGACCGCTCGAGATCCTGCTCCTCCTCATCCGAAAGAAGCGATGCGTTGTCGTAGACATACTGGGTGTCCGCTTTTACGGTATTCACAGAAAAAATCCCGCACAGCAGAAGGGCTGCAAAAATGCTGAGCAGATATTGTCTCGCTTTTTTCATTCTTCTCATGAGAAATACCCTCCCACCAGCATAAAGATCAGCACAAAAAGTGCACTCACAACCGACGTCAGCAGCGCTTTTTTCCGCTCAAACGGAAAATCACCGTTGATCGTGCCGGTCTGGCCGTTCATCGCGTAGTAGTAAACTTTTCCGTCTTTTCCCGGATACGTCAGCGTCCAGACCGGAAACAGTACGTAACGCCAGTCCTCCCGCTTTGGAGAAAGCTTCATTTTCTCCTGCTCGAGGGAGAGATACTCGTTTGCCTCGTTCCGCATTGCGCCGCGCGCCATCGTCTCCAGTTCTTTTTTCAGTTCCGGTGCGATCTGCGCCTGTTCGATATCACGTTTTTCCGCCTGAAATCCGGAAAGATAGCCCATGGAAAACGGCTGCATCTCCTCCAGACGATAGGGCTGCACGCATTCGATCAGATCGCGGTCGGCCTTGTTCAGTGCATTGCGCGACAGACCGTCCACGCGGACCTCGCCCTCCCGGCGGACATCGTAGATGCTGGTCTCTTTGTACTCCACATCACCGGTCTGCCAGACTCTCACCTTCCGTCCGCGTGCCATGTAATCCGTCTCAAAGTCTCCGCCGTAAATCCAGTACGGGAAATAGACACCCGTCATCTTCTGTACCTGGTTTTTCTCGAAAAAGTCCTTCGGAATAAAGCGTTTCTTCCGCGCAAATGACAAAAATTTCTCGATTGCCTGCTCCTTGCTGATCTTAAACGGCAGCACGAAATCCGGCATATATTCTCCCGAGAGCCGGCCGGAAAGCACCACCGGGGTGTGGCAGTAGAAACAGTATGTCGCTGCCGTCGTCGCATCGGTCACAATCTCGGCGCCGCAGTTCGGGCAGGTGTAGACAACTGCTTCGCCCTGCTCTGTTTCCCCTTTTGTTTCCTCCGTACTGCTTTCCTTCTGTGCATCGGATGCTTCCTGTGCACCGGCAGCATCGTCCTCCCCGTTCAGCGCTTCCGCTGCTTTCGGGTTCGCCCTTTCGGCTTCTTCCTGTGTAAACGAGGACAGGCAGTACTCGCATTTATACTTTCCGCTTGCCGGATCGAAGGTCAGATCGCCTCCGCAGTTCGGGCATTTGTATGTAATAACCTCCATATTCTATCCCTCCTTCCCCGGAGCCGCTGTTGTATTGGATGGTTATCTGTTTTCTTTTACTGTCTTGGTTTTCCGCAGTTCGAGCAGAACTTGCCGGTATTCTCCGTTCCGCATGCGCAGACCCATTTTCCTGCCGCTTCCGGTTTCGGGCTGCCACAGTTCGAACAGAATTTACCGCTGTTCTCGGTTCCACACTTGCCGCAGATCCACACCATCGGCTTTGCACTTCCGCAGTTTGAGCAGAAATTGCCGGTGTTCTCCGTTCCGCAGGAGCATTTCCATACGCCTTTTGCAGCTTCCTGCTGTGCCTTGGCTGCCGCCTGCTGCTGCATCTGCTGCTGATTCGAAGCGGACGCCGATGCAAACGAGGAACCGAAGGCATTCATGCCCATCTGAACACCCATAAAGCCGTTCATGGCTCCGTTTGGGTTGGCTGCTGCTTTCTCCATACTGCGTGCCATCGCTCCCTGTACATAGCCCTCACGGATCGATGGATCAGACATCATCGCACCTTCGTTGCGCATCTGGATCAGTTTCTGGGAAGCTTCATCGTAGGAAAGGCTTGCGATTGCCACGGACTGGATCTCCATGCCGCGCATTGCCCGCCAGCTCTCATCCATCGCATCTGCCATGTAGCGGGACAGCTCGGCGCTCTTGGATGCTGCGAACGAAATGCGGATGCCGTCGGCTGCCATCTGATTGATCGAGGACTGCAGGCCCTCTAAAAATTCGTTCATATACTGCTCGTTGATATCCTCAATCTCCACGCGGGATGCGTTTCTCGGCACAGCCTCTGCGTAGAAGCGGAGCGGATCGACGATGCGGATGGAATAGGAACCGTGTGCCCGAAGGAACAGCTCGGCATTGTAGAACTGGTCGAAATAGTTGACCGGATTTCTCGTTCCGAATTTGATTCCCTTGATTTCCTGCAGATTAATATAGAAAACTCTCTGCTCATGCGGGGTCTGGCCGCCGAATTTCAGGCGCTCAAACGTATCTTTTACTGCCGCGTCAAGCGATCCGCTGAACATCGACGGAGACGATGACTGATCTACGGTAAAGTAGCCCGGCTCTGCGGTGTAATCAATAATCTTTCCGCCGTCCACCAGCATCATGAACTGATTGTCATAGACATGGATCACAGAACCGTTTGAAATCGTCTGGCTTCCCTTTTTATTCTGGCCTTTTCTTACCAGAATTCCCTCTGTAAATACCGTATGTTCCCCCATCTCATACGGTTCCACGGTCTCCAGCCACTGATCGGCGAGACTGCCGTGTACTGCATTGACTGCTGCTCTGATAATACCCATACTTTTACCTCCTGTTTGCCTTTGGCTTCAAAACAGAAAGGAGCATTTCCGTCCTCTGTTGGTGAAAATGCTCCTTATTTTACTTGTCACTGTGCTCTGCCCACAGCCGAATTATGCTTCTTCCTCTTTCGCTCCGGTTCCGAGGGCAATCCACTTCAGATATGCGTTGATAAACAGATCAATTCCGCCGTCCATGACTGCATCGACGTTTCCGGTCTCTGCGTTGGTACGGTGGTCTTTGACCATGGTGTATGGCTGCATAACGTAAGAACGGATCTGGTTGCCCCAGCCGATCTCGGTTACTTCGCCGCGGATGTCGCTCAGCTTATCTGCCTGCTCCTGGAGTTTCAGCATATACAATTTTGCTTTCAGCATCTGCATTGCCTTGTCCTTGTTCTGGAACTGGGAACGCTCGTTCTGGCAGGTAACCACGATGCCGGTCGGCATATGCGTGATTCGAATCGCCGAAGATGTCTTGTTGATGTGCTGTCCGCCGGCACCGCTGGAACGGTACGTATCGATACGAATATCCTCATCACGAACCTCAACATCGATCTCTTTGTCGATATCCGGCATAACATCGCACGATACGAACGATGTCTGGCGTTTTCCTGCCGCGTTGAACGGAGAAATACGGACGAGACGGTGAACGCCTTTTTCGGATTTCAGATAACCGTAAGCGTTTTCGCCGTTGACCTGGAATGTCACGGACTTCACACCGGCCTCATCACCGTCCAGAAAGTCGAGTTCCTCGATCGTAAAGCCTTTGCGTTCTGCCCATCTGGTGTACATACGGTACAGCATGCCGCACCAGTCGCACGCCTCGGTTCCGCCTGCACCTGCGTTCAGTTTGATGATCGCATTGTCCTTGTCAAATTCGCCGGACAGCAGGGTTTTGATGCGGATGGCATCGAAGGATGCCTTGAACTCTTCCATCATTTCCGCGATTTCCGGAACAACGGAATCGTCATCCTCCTCCTGTCCCATCTCAATCAGAGTTTCCATATCTTCTTTGGCGGATACCAGTTTCTGATACGTATCTCTGTCCTCTTTCATGCTGCTCAGCTGTTTCATCTGCTCCTGCGCTTCTTCGGGATTGTCCCAGAAATTGGGTTCCTCCATTTTACGCTCTAATTCTTCGATCCTCTGCTCTTTGTTAGCGAGGTCAAAGTGAATCCCTCACTTCCACTAATGGTTTATCGTATGTGCCAAGTTCCATTTTGAACTGGTCTAATTCAACTACCACAAGCTTCACCTGCTTTCTGTTTTATATTTTGTATGACACGCAGCTTCTGGTAGGGAAGCTGCGTGCTTTGTCAAACGGATCGTGCTCATCCGTCTCACTGCTGTTCTGCTTTTATCAAACCGGTTTTCTTCCGCAGCACTGTTTGTACTTCTTGCCGCTTCCGCACGGGCATGGATCGTTTGGATAGATCTTACGCTCTGCGCGCTGTACCGGTTTTCTCGGGCCGGACTCGTCTTTGTTGGTTCCGGTCACTTTGGCTACCTGCTCACGTTCTACTTTCTGCTCAACACGTACATGGAACAGGAGACGGACGGTATCCTGCTGGATGGACTCGAGCATTTCGTTAAACATGTCGTAAGCTGCCATCTTGTACTCAACCTTCGGGTCTCTCTGGCCGTATGCCTGCAGGCCGATACCCTCGCGGAGCTGATCCATATCATCGATATGATCCATCCACTTCTGGTCGATAACCTTCAGAAGAACGACACGCTCAAGCTCACGAATCTGCTCCTCCTCCGGGAATTCTGCTTCTTTCTCCTCGTAGAGTTTAACAGCTTCCTCTTTTAACTGCTGTTTCAGCTCGTTTTTGGAAATCTTCTCTACGCGCTCTTTTGTCACTGCCTTCACCGGCATGATGGAGAGCAGCATCTCATTTAACTCGGTCAGATCCCACTCGGACTGCTCGGTGTTCTCGCCGATGCAGAGATCCACAGTATTGTCGATGGTGTCGGCAATCATCTTGAAAATGGTGTCTCTCATGCTCTCGCCGTCCAGAACGCGGCGTCTCTCTTTGTAGATGATCTCACGCTGCTCGTTATTGACCTGGTCATAGTCGAGCAGGTTTTTACGGATTCCGTAGTTGTTGCCCTCGATCTTCCTCTGCGCTTTTTCGATGGCGGAAGAAAGCATCTTGTGCTCGATCTGCTCATTTTCCGGTACGCCGAGGGATTTGAAAATGCCCATCAGTTTTTCGGAACCGAAGAGTCTCATCAGATCGTCTTCCAGGGAAATGTAGAAACGGGACTCACCCGGGTCTCCCTGACGGCCGGAACGACCGCGGAGCTGATTGTCGATACGGCGGGACTCATGACGCTCGGTGCCGATGATCTTTAAGCCGCCGGCAGCTTTTGCCACATCATCCAGCTTGATATCGGTACCACGGCCGGCCATGTTGGTCGCGATGGTAACGGCTCCTGCCTCACCGGCATGGGCTACGATTTCTGCCTCGAGCTCATGGAACTTCGCATTTAAGACCTGATGCGGGATTCCCTCGCGGCGAAGCATTTTGCTGATCAGCTCGGAAGTCTCGATGGTGATGGTACCAACCAGAACCGGCTGGTTCACGGCATGTGCCTCTTTGACTTCCTCTACGACTGCGTGGAATTTCTCTTTTTTCGTCATGTATACGGCATCGTCCATATCCACACGGATGACCGGGCGGTTGGTCGGGATCTCGATAACGTCCATGCCGTAGATGTCACGGAACTCCTGCTCCTCGGTGAGGGCAGTACCGGTCATGCCGGCTTTTTTCTCGTATTTGTTAAAGAAGTTCTGGAACGTGATGGTTGCCAGAGTCTTGCTCTCTCTTCTTACTTTTACGTGCTCTTTTGCCTCGATTGCCTGATGCAGACCATCGGAATAACGGCGGCCCGGCATGATACGGCCGGTGAACTCATCGACGATCAGAACCTCGTCGTCTTTGACTACGTAGTCCTTGTCGCGGTGCATCAGATAATTGGCACGCAGCGCCAGGATCACGTTGTGCTGGATCTCCAGGTTCTCCGGATCGGAGAGATTCTCGATATGGAAGAAGTTCTCGACTTTCTTCACACCGTCATCGGTCAGGGTAACGAATTTGTCCTTCTCGTTGACGATGAAGTCTCCGGTCTCCTCGATCTCCTCGCCCATGATCGCGGTCATCTTGGTCATCTCGCCGCTTGCCTCGCCGCGCTGCATCTGGTGTGCCAGAATATCTGCGGTCTCGTACAGCTTGGTGGATTTGCTGCTCTGTCCGGAAATAATCAGAGGTGTTCTTGCCTCGTCGATCAGGACGGAGTCGACCTCGTCGATGATACAGTAAGCAAGCTCTCTCTGTACGAGCTGCTCCTTGTAGATCACCATGTTGTCACGCAGGTAATCGAAACCAAGTTCGTTGTTGGTGATGTAGGTGATGTCGCATGCATACTGCTGGCGGCGCTCATCGTTCTTCATATCGTTCAGAACGACACCGACGGTCAAACCGAGGAATCTGTGGACTTTGCCCATCCACTCAGCATCTCGGTTTGCCAGGTAATCGTTGACGGTAACAATGTGGACACCGCGTCCGGTCAGTGCATTCAGGTAAGCCGGAAGGGTGGAAACGAGGGTTTTTCCTTCACCGGTTTTCATCTCAGCGATACGGCCCTGATGGAGGATAATACCACCGATCAGCTGTACGCGGTGGTGTTCCATACCGAGGGAACGTTTTGCTGCCTCGCGGACGGTTGCGAATGCTTCCGGGAGAATGGAATCCAGGGATTCGCCTCCGTTGTAGCGGTCTTTATATTCCTTTGTCTTGGCACGCAGCTCTTCATCGGTCAGCGCCTGCATGGTCGGGCGGAGAGCTTCGATTTTGTCTACGATTGGATAGATTCGTTTCAGCTCGCGCTCACTGTGCGTACCAAAAAGTTTTTCTGTGAATTTCATAGAATGTTTGCTCCTGCTTTCTCTATTAATTGCCATATTAACATATGGTACTATTCTACCACTTCTGGCACAAGATAACAATGAATTTTTCGTAAACATTTGGTGCCGTTCCCCGGTTTTCCGCTGTTTTTACGGCTTTTCCCGGACTTTCCGGCCCTTTCCGCGAAAAAGTCACCCTGTTTCACAGCTTTTCTAAGCTGGAAACAGGGTGACTGTTCATTCTTTATTTACTTTTCAGCACTCCGGCTCGATCAGACCGTAGGTGTTGTTCTTTCTCTTGTAAACGACGTTTACTTCGTCGGTCTCTGCATTGCGGAATACGAAGAAGGTGTGTCCAAGAAGTTCCATCTGTACGCAGGCATCTTCCGGATACATTGGTTTCATGCCGAATTTTTTCGTACGGATGATCTGGATGTCTTCGTCCTCCAGATAGTCATGCTCCAGATATTCTTTCTGGAAGTTTCCTGCTTCCTGCTGTTTGTCGGCAATTTTGTTTTTGTATTTGCGAAGCTGGCGTTCGATGACTTCCTCTACCAGATCGATGGATACGTACATATCGTTGCTTACCTGCTCGGAACGGATGATATTTCCTTTTACCGGAATGGTAACCTCAATTTTCTGTCTTTCTTTCTCTACACTTAAGGTTACAATGACATTTGTGTCAGGCGTAAAATATTTCTCCAGTTTGCCAAGTTTTTCATTGACCGCGGCTTTTAATCCCTCTGTCACGTCAATATTTTTTCCGCTGATGGTAATTTTCATTATGCCCAACCCCTTTGCTCTCAAATTTTACAGGTTTTTCACTTCCCCTGTAAGTAACTCTAATTATAGCAATAGTTGTCTTTATTTGCAATAGTATTTAGAAAATTCATGAATATTTTAGAGTTTTTTCTGTTACAGTTCACTTGTATCTTATTTTTGACAGATTTCATACTCGCATGAAAATCTGTCGAGAATAAGATACAAAGGGAGCGCCTGGTTATGAGCAAAAAGGAGCTGCGCAGCAGCGGAGAGCGCTGAAAGCGCGGTTTTGCGAATGGCGCGGGTGAACGTCCGTTTCCGCTTACCGGCGGCATACTGCCAGCACGTCTTCAAACTTCATTTTGCCGCCGAACAGATCCAGTGCGCTGCCAATTGTCACATCGACGTGGTTGTTTCCCAGTTTTTTGAGCAGCTCCAGGTCTTCAAAACTTCCCACGCCGCCGGCGTACGTCACCGGAAAATCTTTCATCTTCGCAAGCAGTTCCACCAGCTCCGTCTCAACGCCGGAAGCCTTTCCCTCGACATCCACGGCATGGATCAGGAACTCATCACAGTATTCTGACAGGTGATGCAGCAGTTCCTCTGTCACTTCTTCGTCCGTGAACTTCTGCCAGCGGTCCGTCACGATATAGTATTTTCCGTCCCGCTTCCGGCAGCTTAAATCCAGTGTCAGCCGCTGCTTTCCTACCGTCGTCACCAGCTTGTCCAGATTTTCATAGAACACATGGCCGTCGCGGAACACATACGAAGTCACAATCACATGGCTTGCCCCCGCTGTCAGAAACTCGCACGCATTCTCCGCATCAATGCCACCTCCCACCTGCAGGCCGCCCGGGTATGTCGAGAGTGCCAGCAATGCCTGGCGCTTCGTCTCCTCGTAAAACTCGGTACCTTTCTTGTTCAGCAGAATCACATGGCCGCCCGTAATGCCCTGCTCTTCGTACAGCTGCGCATAGTACGACGCATCCTGCTCCGAGACAAAATTCTCGCTCGCCTGATTTCCCTGATCTTTCAGCGATCCCCCGACAATCTGTTTTACTTTTCCGTTATGAATATCAATACATGGTCGAAATCTCATTTTCCCCGTTTCCTTTCTTTTCTCTCCCCTTAAGTTTTCCACATTATATCAAAATCCGACCATTCTGTGTATAAATTCACCAAATTTTCATGGTTCTTTCATAGAAAAGAAAGAAGAACCTGCTTTTTCCACAGATTCTTCTTTCTTTTCCGGCTTGCCGCCATTCTTTATTTATCGATGTCCTCAAAGGCCTCTTTCACTTTATCCATAAAGCCTTTTTTCTTCTTCGGCTGCTCTGCAGTTTCGCCGTTGGCTGCTTTTTCTTCTGCTGCCGGGCGGTTTCCGCAGGCTTCGTCGAAGGCGCGGAGGGCTTCTTTTGCTTTCTCATTCAGTTTCGTCGGAGTCTGGACTACGAGTGTTACGTAGTGATCACCGCGCACATTGCTGTTGCGAAGGGACGGAACACCTTTTCCCTTCAGACGGATCTTCGTATCGGTCTGGGTTCCCGGTTTTACAGTGTAGAGAACGTCTCCGTCAACGGTGCTGATCTTCACATCACCGCCGAGCGCTGCCTGCGCAAATGTAATCGGTGCGGTAGAGAAGATGTTCATATCCTGTCTCTGGAAGATCGGATGACGGGTTACCTGAACCTCGACAAGCAAATCTCCTCTCGGTCCGCCGTTTACACCCGGCTCGCCTTTTTCACGGATACGGATGCTCTGGCCATCGTCGATTCCGGCCGGAATGTTGACCTGAATGCGTTTTCTGCTGGACGTGTATCCCGTGCCGCGGCATACGGTACATTTGTCACGGATGATTTTTCCGGTTCCGCCGCAATCCGGGCAGGTTGTCACGTTTCTCACAGAGCCGAACATGGTCTGCTGTGTGTACGTAATCTGACCGGTACCGTTACATTTGGAGCATGTTTCCGGTGAAGTTCCTGGTTTTGCGCCGGTTCCGTGACACGTTGTACAGGTATCCTTCAGGTTGATCTCGAGCTCTTTCTGGCATCCGAAAACAGCTTCCTCAAACGTAATGTGGACAACAGCGCGGAGGTTTGCTCCCTTCATCGGTCCATTGTTTGCTCTTCTTCTGCTTCCGCCGCCACCGAACAGGTCGCCGAAAATATCGCCGAAGATATCTCCCATATCTCCGCCGCCAAAGTCGAAGCCGCCGAATCCGCCGGCTCCTGCGCCGCCACCGCCGTTTTCAAATGCAGCGTGGCCAAACTGATCGTACTGACGCCGTTTGTCCGGATCACTCAGCACGCCATAGGCTTCTGTCGCCTCTTTAAATTTTGCCTCGGCCTCTTTGTCGCCCGGGTTCATATCCGGATGGTATTTCTTGGCCAGTTTACGGTATGCTTTTTTTAATGTTGCATCGTCCGCTCCGCGGTCTACGCCGAGGACCTCGTAATAATCTCTTTTTTCTGCCATTTATGTTCACCTTTTCATTTCTGTTCCACAAATTTCATCTTTGCAGAAATGTTTTTCCGCACGCTCCAGTATAGCACTTTTCCGAAAGCAATACCAGCATAAATACAGGGGGCGGAATGTATTTTCCGTCCCCTGCAAACATTCGCCTCACAGGGCTTTTTGCGTTTATTTACTTATTGTTTCAACTCACAGTCGGTATTTTCACGGAGTGTGACATGCCGAAAATTAAACCTCTTTGTAGTCAGCGTCTACGACATCGTCGTCATGGCCGCCTGCCGCTCCTGCGTTTCCCATATCCGGGCCTGCACCAGCTGTTCCGGCACCAGCGCCTGCTGCGCCGCCCTGCTGCTCATACAGCTTTGCGAACAGTTTCTGAGCGCTTGTCATCAGTTTTTCCTGAGCTGCTTTCAGATCAGCTACCTGTGCATCGGTCATCTCTTCCGGATTGCATTTTGCAATGAGATCTTTCAGTGCGTTCAGGTCAGCTTCTACTGCTGTTTTGTCGTTTGCATCAAGCTTGTCGCCGACTTCCTCGATTGCTTTCTCGGTCTGGAATACCATGGAGTCTGCATCGTTTCTTGCGTCGATTGCTTCTTTTCGTTTCTTATCCTGAGCCTCGAACTCAGCAGCTTCTTTGACTGCTTTGTCGATCTCGCTGTCGGACATGTTAGAGCCTGCGGTGATGGTGATGTGCTGCTCTTTTCCTGTTCCCAGGTCTTTTGCAGATACATTTACGATACCGTTGGCATCGATATCAAAGGTAACCTCGATCTGCGGAACGCCTCTTCTTGCTGGCGGAATTCCATCCAGACGGAACTGGCCGAGGGATTTGTTGTCTTTCGCGAACTGACGCTCACCCTGTACTACGTTGATATCTACTGCTGTCTGGTTATCTGCTGCTGTTGAGAAGATCTGGCTCTTCTTGGTCGGGATTGTGGTGTTACGCTCGATCAGACGAGTTGCAATACCTCCCATGGTCTCGATGGACAGAGACAGCGGAGTTACATCCAGAAGAAGGATATCGCCTGCGCCGGCGTCTCCTGCAAGTTTACCACCCTGTACGGAAGCACCAAGTGCTACGCACTCATCCGGGTTCAGGCTCTTGCTCGGCTCGTGTCCGGTCAGCTGTCTTACTTTATCCTGTACAGCCGGGATACGGGTAGATCCGCCTACCAGAAGGACTTTGGAAAGCTCGGATGCCTGAAGGCCTGCATCAGAAAGTGCTCTCTGTACCGGCTCTGCGGTTTTCTCTACCAGGTCGTGGGTCAGCTCATCGAATTTAGCCTTTGTCAGGTTCATATCGAGATGTTTCGGGCCATCTGCGGTTGCAGTGATGAACGGCAGGTTGATGTTGGTTGTAGTTGCGCTGGAAAGCTCTTTCTTTGCTTTCTCTGCTGCTTCTCTGATTCTCTGCAGAGCCATTTTATCATTGGAAAGATCTACGCCTTCCTGTTTCTTGAACTCAGCAAGGATATAATCTGTTACTTTCTGGTCGAAGTCATCGCCGCCCAGACGGTTGTTTCCTGCTGTGGAAAGAACTTCGATAACGCCGTCACCGATCTCGATGATGGAAACATCGAAAGTACCGCCGCCAAGGTCGTATACCATGATCTTCTGCTCATTTTCGTTGTCCAGTCCGTATGCCAGAGCTGCTGCGGTAGGCTCGTTGATGATACGTTTTACATCAAGACCTGCGATTTTACCGGCATCTTTGGTTGCCTGACGCTGTGCGTCATTGAAGTAAGCCGGAACTGTGATAACTGCTTCTGTTACTTTCTCACCAAGGTAGTTCTCTGCATCACCTTTCAGTTTCTGAAGAATCATAGCGGAGATCTCCTGCGGAGAGTATTTCTTTCCTTCGATATCTACTTTATAGTCAGTACCCATCTCACGTTTGATGGAACGGATGGTTCTGTCTGCGTTTGTTACAGCCTGACGTTTTGCCGGCTCGCCGACCAGACGGTCACCTGTTTTTGTGAATGCTACGATAGATGGAGTTGTTCTTTCACCCTCTGCGTTTGCGATAACGGTTGGTTTTCCACCTTCCATAACGGCTACACAGCTGTTTGTTGTTCCTAAGTCAATACCAATAATTTTGCCCATTGTTGTTTCCTCCTCAATGAATTATGCTAAAAAATGGTTTAATTTCTATTTATTTATCTTCAAGGCTTAATTAGCCACCTTGACCATACTGTGACGGACTACGGAACCTTTGTACATGTAGCCCTTCAGGAACTCTTCTACGACGATGTTCTCGCCGGCTTTCTCATCCTCCACATGCATCACTGCGTTGTGCAGGTTCGGATCGAATTCCTTTCCAACGGCCTCGATCACGGTTACACCGAGTTCATCGAGTGCTGTGGTAAACTGTTTGTATACTTTATTCATGCCGTCTGCGAACGGATCTTCCTCCGGGTTTTCCACCGTTGCAAGTCCGCGCTCGAAGCTGTCAACAACCGGAAGAATCTTCTCGATGATGTCTTTTGCTCCAATGGCATACATATTTGCTTTTTCTTTTTCGGTGCGTTTGCGGAAGTTATCGAACTCTGCCATCTGACGGGTCAGGCGGTCAGTCAGCTCTTCGATTTTCTCATCTTTTTTATCTTTTTTCTTTTTGAAGAACTTTCGTTCTTTGCCATCCTCAGCAGTTTCTTCTGCAGCTTCCGCTTCTTTTGCCTCTGCTGCTTTCTTTGCTTCTTCCTGCTCCGCAGCCGGTTCGGTTTCCGGCAGATCGGTCTCTGCTCCGGTTTCTTTTTCCATCTCGCGTGTAGGTTCTTCCATGGTTTCCTCTTTCTTTCTATTTTCTTCGCTCACTGATCATTCCACCTTTCTACTCACCTGTGTCCGGCTTTTTGAAGACGGCGTCCAGTTGAACTTTTAATGTTTTCAGGTTATCTACCACATTTTCGTAATCCATCCGCTTTGGTCCCACGATACCGATTGTTCCGCGCATACCGTTTCCCATATCGTATGTGGTGGTGACCACGCTGCAGTCCCGTAAGGGTTCCATCGAAGATTCATTTCCGATGTATACCTGAATACCGGTATTTTCCTCTCCATCCTGCTCCTCGGCAGCTCCTTTGATCATATCGACCAGTTTCTGCCGTTCCTCGAATGTGGAGATCAGCTGGCTGGCTTTGCTGCTGTCGGAAAGCTCAGGGTACTTGAAAATGTTGGTTGCGCCGCTGGTGTACACCGGCACATCTTCTTCGCTGACTGCGATGGCTTCCGCTACGGTATCGACCACTTTGCTGATGATGCCGGAGTGGATGCCTGCCTGCTCTTTCATCTTCTTGATCATGCCAAGATTGATTTCTTCAATGGTCAGGCCATTGAGTTGTGTGTTCAGAAGCAGGTTCAGCTTTAATATCTGTTCATCGTTGATGGTCTCGTCGAGGTCGATCATCTGGTTTTTCACCAGGTTGCCTTCTACGACGATGACGGCCAGGAGCTGCTCTTCATTGACTTTTGAGAGCTGGATGAATTTCACTTTATTTCTGTGATATTCCGGTCCTGTAATCAACGTTGCATAGTTGGTAGATGAAGCGAGGACTTTGACAACCTGCTGCAGAACTTTTTCCATTCGGTCTGTTTTTTCAATGACCATGTTTTTGATGTCTGCAACTTCCTGTTCTTTTTCCCGCATCAGCTCATCTACATAGAGGCGGTAGCCTTTATCGGAAGGAATGCGTCCTGCGGAAGTGTGGGGCTGTAAGATGTAACCCATCTCTTCCAGATCGGACATTTCATTCCGGATTGTGGCGGAGCTTAAATTCAAATCCGTGTATTTGGAAATCGTTCTTGAGCCGACCGGCTCGCCCGTTTCCAGATACGTCTGGATGATCGCTTTTAATATTTTTCTTTTTCTTTCATCCAATTCTGTATCCACTAAGATAAGCTCCTTCCTGTTGTATAGTCCTGTTAGCACTCGTTTCAGTGGAGTGCTAACATCTATGCTCTTAAGATAGCACTCTGCCTTTTGTTTGTCAACACCTTTTCCCGGTTTTTCTATGAAGAAATTGTGAAAAAAGTATAAACCGTTTTCTTTCTGAAAAGGAATCTGACTTTTCTTTTTTATTGCATTCTACTGTTTCAAAGGCGCTATAGCCGTATGGTAGGATTCTGCCATTTCGATACGACCATTTAGTAGCATTTTCTCAGAGGTGATGAATCATGAAATATCAGAGACTGGAGGATCTGCGCACGGACCACGATCTGACGATCCGCCAGGTTGCCGACTATCTCGGCTGCAACCGCGATGTGTATACCCGATATGAAAAAGGCGTCCGGCAGCTGCCGATCTCCATTGCCATCCGTCTGGCGGAGCTGTATCAGGTCAGTCTGGATTATCTGGTCGGCATCAGCGATGAGAAGCGGCCGTATGGATCCTGACTTTCCGGTGTCTCCGCCGCAGCAAAAGCAGGAGGACAGTTTTTCTTTTCCCTGTCCTCCCTGTTTTGCTTTTTCGTTTACAGATTCTGCAGATATTCCATCATCCGCGTTTCGCTGAGTTTCCATCCGTCCGGCTCCCCGCAGAGATACAGCGTAAAATGCCCGCACGGGACTCCGTTTTTCAGGTGGATGCCGGTATACAATTCTACAATGAGGAGTTCTTCTGCTTTTTCTTCATATATATTAGTGATCTGATAGATACGCTCTCCCTTTTCGTCCACCGGCCATTCTTTCTTCAGCACATCCCTCAGACGGCTCTCCTGCCCCTGCGCTTCGCATTCTTCCTCCCGGCTGATCATTTTTTCAAACGCTTCCGGCGTCTCCATCCGTTCCACTATATTCTGGACAAAATCTTCTATTTCTATTCTTTCTGCTTTTCCCATTCGTTCCCCCATTTCTGCCGTACATATTTTTCTGTTTTCTGCACAGGCTGTCTTCACCCGCCGTTTCTCTCTCCCGCCCCATTCTCCAATTTGCGACCATATGATCTGATTTAACTTTGTCCATCCAACCGTTTGGTAGTATGGGTTTGAATCTGAAAGGATGGTACAACGTATGAAATACCAGAGAATTGAAGATATGCGGATCGATCAGGATCTCACCATCAAAGAGATTTCTGCCCTGCTCGAATGCAACCGCGACGTCTATTCCCGCTACGAAAAAGGAATCCGCGACATCCCGATCGACTATGTGATCCGGCTTGCACGGTTCTATGACTGCTCGGTCGACTATCTGCTGAGTGTCTCCAGTAAAAAGAGAAAATTCGGCGATTAATTTTTTATTGTTGTCTTTTTTATTTTTGTGTTTTTCGTTTTGATACGACCGTTTGGTCGTATTTTATATTATAATGGTATTCTTATTTTGCGTCAATTCTGAACAAGAAGGAATCAAAATCGGATGCAAAAAAGCGTGCCGGAAAGTTTTCTGTTGCTTTTCCGGCACGCTTTTTTTCATGCTCTTTTCTTCTTTTTTATTTCTGATTTTTTATTCTTCCATGTCATCCAGGCTCTTCTTCAGTGTGATCATTTTGTCACGCAGCTCGGCGGCCATTTCGAAGTTGAGTTCGGCGGCAGCGGCTTTCATCTGTTTCTGTACCTGGCCGATCAGTTTTTCCAGTTCTTCGCGGCTCATGGACTCCGGGTCTTTTTCCATCTTTTCTTCTGTCTTTGCCACTTCTTTCGAAATGCTGATGAGATCGCGGACGGCTTTTTTGATGGTGGTCGGAGTGATGCCGTGTTCTTTGTTGTAGGCTTCCTGCAGGGCACGGCGGCGCTTCGTCTCATCGATCGCGAGGCGCATGGAATCGGTCATCACATCGGCGTACATGATAACATGGCCCTCGCTGTTTCGCGCGGCACGGCCGATGGTCTGGATCAGGGAGGTTTCGGAACGCAGGAAACCTTCTTTATCGGCATCCAGGATCGCCACGAGTGTGATTTCCGGGATGTCGAGACCCTCACGCAGAAGGTTGATGCCGACGAGCACATCGAAGACATCGAGACGCATATCACGGATGATCTCGGTCCGTTCCAGGGTGTCGATATCGGAGTGCAGGTAGCGCACGCGGATGCCGGCCTCTTTCATATAGTCGGTCAGATCCTCTGCCATACGCTTCGTCAGCGTCGTCACGAGAACTTTGTTGTGTTTTTCAGTTTCTTTCTTTACTTCCGAAATCAGATCGTCGATCTGTCCCTCCACCGGGCGCACCTCGACATCCGGGTCGAGAAGGCCGGTCGGGCGGATGATCTGTTCGGCGCGCAGTAGCTCGTGGTCTGCCTCGTAGTCGCCCGGCGTGGCAGATACGAAGAGGATCTGATCGATCCGGTCCTCGAACTCGCCGAAGTTCAACGGGCGGTTGTCTTTTGCGGACGGCAGACGGAATCCATAGTCCACCAGCGTCGATTTCCGCGACTGGTCGCCGGCATACATGCTGCGGATCTGCGGAACAGTCTTATGCGACTCATCCACGATGATGAGGAAATCATCTCCGAAATAGTCCATCAGTGTGTAGGGCGGCTCGCCTGGCTTTAATCCGGAGAGGTAACGCGAATAGTTTTCGATGCCGGAACAGATGCCGGTTTCTTTGAGCATCTCAATATCGAAATTGGTCCGCTCCTCGATGCGCTGGGCCTCGATCAGTTTTCCCTCGTGCTTGAAGAACTTCACCTGCTCTTCCATATCCTTTTCAATCTCGCCTGTTGCTTTCAGGATCGTGTCCATCGGCACAACGTAGTGGGAGGCAGGAAAGATTGCGATATGGTTCAGTTCACATAAGATTTCACCCGTCAGCGTATCGATCTGCACCAGACGGTCAATCTCATCCCCGAAGAACTCGACGCGCACCGCCTTGTCCGTCTCCTCCGCCGGAAAAATCTCCAATACATCACCGCGCACGCGGAACGTACCGCGGTGGAAATCCATATCATTCCGGTCATACTGAATATCAATCAACTGCCGGATCACATCGTCCCGGTCCTTTTCCATTCCCGGGCGGAGCGAAATAATCATCTCCATGTAGTCCTTCGGGCTTCCGATTCCATAGATACACGAAACACTGGAAACCACAATGACATCGTTCCGCTCACTCAGTGCAGAAGTCGCGGAAAGCCGCAGCTTATCAATCTCATCGTTCCGCGCAGAGTCCTTCGCAATATACGTATCCGAAGACGGCACGTAAGCCTCCGGCTGGTAGTAGTCGTAGTAGGAGACAAAATATTCCACTGCGTTTTCCGGAAAAAATTCTTTAAATTCTCCATACAGCTGCGCCGCCAACGTCTTATTATGCGCAATGATCAACGTTGGTTTATTCAGCTTCTGGATCACATTCGCCATCGTAAATGTTTTACCGGAACCCGTAACACCGAGCAGTGTCTCACACTGATTTCCTTCCTGAAATCCTTTCACCAGCTCCTCAATCGCCTGCGGCTGGTCACCGGTCGGCTGATATTCGGAATGTAATACAAAATGATCCATATATATCTCCTTCTGTATGCTCTGTCTGCAGATCCAATCTGTTCGTCTGTCCGCTTTCTGCGGTCTCTCTTATAGCTTCTCTGATTATACCAGACTTTATAACAAAAGTATAGCTTTTTCGAATATTTGTTCTATTCATTTTTCATCTCCTGGACGCAAAAGTCCCCTGCATCAGACACATTTCTGACACAGGGGACTCTCCCAATTGGTTTTATTTCGTTTTCTTCTTCAAAAATCCAATCGACGTCTTGCAGATCAGTTTATCGAAGATCATAAACATCGCCGGCAGGATCAGGATAACAACGACCATACTGATGATCGCGCCTCGTGCAAGCAGGGTACAGATGGAACCAATCATCTCAACCTGGGAGTAGCAGGCTACACCGAAGGTTGCGGCGAAGAAGCTGAGGCCGCTGCTGATGATGGACGGCATGCTTGTTTTGTGGGCAATGCTGATGGCTTCTTTTTTGTCTTTTCCGTTCTGACGCTCTTTCTGGTAACGGGTTGTCATCAGGATCGCGTAATCGACGGTTGCACCGAGCTGGATAGCTCCGATAACGATACTTGCTACGAACGGAAGGCTGATTCCCTGATAATATGGGATTGCCATGTTCAGCATAATTGCAAACTCGATGACTGCTACCAGAATAATCGGCAGAGAAATCGATTTGAAGATCAGCAGAATGATGATAAAGATTGCACCAATGGAAAGCACGTTTACGTTGACAAGGTCAGCATCGGTAACATCCTGCAGGTCTTTCATCAACGGTGCTTCACCGATGACCATTCCATCTTTATCGTAGGATTTTACGATTTTGTCAATCGCTTTGACCTGTTCGTTTACTTCATCTGTTGCGGACTCATATTCAGAGCTCACAAATGCAAGCTCATACTCATCGCTCTGCAGCATGCTTCGGAGATTTTCCGGGATCATGGATTCCGGAATCGTCGGTCCAAGCAGGGAACTCATGCTGATGGTCGATTTGACACCTTTTACGTTGCCGATCTCCTCCATCATTTTCTTTTTCTGTTTGGAATCCATATCGCGATCCATCATCACAATATGCATGTTGCTTACGTCAAACTGCGCTTTTACCTCATCATTTGCCACGTTGCAGTCCAGGGTAGCCGGAAGAGAACGCGCAATGTTGTAGTAAATCTGGGTATGATTGTTTCCGTAGATCGACGGGAACAGCAGGATCAGGAAGATCACAACCCACGCCTTATAATGTTTGGTAATAAAAGCGGATGGTTTATCCAGACTCTTTACCAGCGGTTTGTGTCTCGTTTTCTCAATTGCCTTGTCAAATACCAGAACCATGGCCGGCAGGACGGTGACGCAGCAGACAACGCCGATCAAAACACCTTTTGCCATAACGATACCAAGGTCGCGGCCAAGGGCAAAGGTCATAACACACAGTGCCAGGAAACCGGCTACGGTGGTAACGGAGCTTCCGGCTACGGATTTGAACGTGTTGGCGATTGCATGGCCCATCGCACGCTCTTTGTCATCCGGGAAACGCTTTTTATTCTCCTCGAAACTGTTCAGCAGGAAGATGGAGTAGTCCATCGTAACACCAAGCTGCAGCACGGCGGTCAGCGCTTTTGTGATGTAGGAAGTCTCACCAAGAAACACGTTGCTTCCCAGGTTGTAAAGGATTGCAAGTCCGATACTTAACAGGAACAGGATCGGAACAACGAAGGAAGTCGATGTCAGCTCGATGACAACGAGGCTCAAAACTGCGGCGATGACAACGTAAACCGGCAGCTCTTTTAATGCTACGTTTTTGATATCGGTAACAACACCGGTCATACCGCCGATGAAGCACTGCTCGTTCGCAATTTTACGAAGATCCTCGATTGCCTCCATGGAGTCATCGGAAGAAGTCGTATTGTCGAACAGAACGAGCATCATGGTTGCATCCCCATTGTAGAATGCTTTTCGGAGTTTTTCCGGGATCATCTCAACCGGCACGCTGATGTCTGCCACATCGTCATACCATAAAACTTCTTTTACGTGGTTTACCTGCTCGAATTTTTCTTCGAGTTTCTGTACGTCCTTCATTTCCATGTTTTCCACGACAACCATGGAGAACGCACCCATGCCGTATTCATCTACCAGAATGTCCTGTCCTTTTACAGTTTCCAGATGCTCCGGCAGATAGCTGAGCAGATCATAGTTTACTTTCGTTGCTGCCATTCCGATGACTGACGGAATAATCAGCAGAAATCCAATGATCAGCATCAGAATCCTGTGCTTGGCAATCCATTTGCCAACTTTAACCATTTTCATTCATCTCCTCTGATTCATTTTTAACTTGTTTTTCTAGTACCACATCTTACAACTTAAATGACTATTAGTCAATATTTGAAATGGTAAAAAATGAATTTTGGTCATTTTTTGTTTACTTTTACAAAAAATAACGGAAATCGGAAATGGGAATCGTTGATTTTTCTGCGCATCAAAAAAGAGTGCCTGGCTCCTTCGTCCTGACACTCTTTTTTATGCATTTTTTTATTTCACTTCAACCAGCTCAATCTCAAAATTCAGCTCTTTTCCAGCCATCTCATGGTTGGCATCAAACGTGATATTGGTCTCGTCTTTTGCGGTAACTTTTACCGGGAACGGCTGGCCGTACTGGTTCTGCAGATAAACCTGCTGTCCGACCTCTACTTCCTCTGCTCCCGGAAGCTGTGCGATCGCAACGGTGAAAATTGCGTTCGGATCCGGCATTCCGTAAGCCTCCTCCGGCATCAGATGGATGTTGACTTTTTCGCCGACTTCCATCTCTGCAACGGCTGCATCGAAGCCGCGGATCATCTGGCCCACACCGCAGATGAACTCGAGCGGTTCGCCGCGGTCGTAGGAAGAATCAAACTGGGTTCCATCGTTGAAGGTTCCTCTGTAGTGGGTACGGCAGGTTTTTCCGACATTCTTACCTTCCATAACCGGAGTCGGTGCACCGCATCCGCCGCCGCAGGTTCCGCAGGAACCGCCGCAGGAGCTCTCCTCTTCCTCATGGCTTCCGCAGTGGCCGCCGCAGGAATGGCCTTCCTCGTGATCGTGGTGATCGCAGGTTGCACCCGCAGATGTGAGCGTTCCGTTTAAGTAAGCTTCCACCGCTGCATCCACATCTCCCTCTGCTCCGGAGCAGAGCTCTACGCCTGCCTCAGCAAGAGCAGCCTGTGCACCGCCGCCGATGCCGCCGCAGATCAGAACATCCACGCCCTGCTCGGAAAGAAGGCCTGCCAGTGCGCCGTGGCCGGTTCCGTTGGATCCGATCACTTCGCTGGAAACCACCTGATTGTCTTCTACTTCGTAAACCTTAAAATTCTCTGTTTTTCCAAAATGCTGGAAAATATTCCCGTTATCGTATGTAACTGCAATTTTCATCTAACTAAATCCTCCGTAGTTTTTTTCTTACGCCTCTTTTTCCTGCATAAAGGCTTCAATCTGGTCTGGATCACGCATCAGATTCTCGGAAAGAACCTCGCATCCGTCCTCTGTAATCAGGATATCATCCTCGATCCGGATTCCGATCTCCCACTCGTCAATATAAAGACCCGGCTCATCGGTGATGATGGCGCCTGGACGCAGCTTGTCGTTCCATGCCGCAGTCACATCGTGTACATCAATGCCGAGGTGATGGGAAACGCCGTGCATGTAATAGGTTCCGACATCCTCTTTCTTCTCGATCAGACCAAGTTTCACACAGCCCTCGCCGAGAACATCCTTTGCGATATCGTCGAGCTCTTTTAATGTCATACCCGGTTTTGCTGCTTTTGCAACGGCGCGGTTTGCTGCCAGAACAACGTCGTAAACCTGTCTCTGACGGTCCGTATATTTTCCGTTGACTGGATACGTTCTGGTGATATCTGCGCAGTAGCCCTGGAATTTTGCTCCGAGGTCCATCAGAAGCAGGGTCTCATCCTCGCACACATCACGGTTGGTGTCGTAGTGCAGCATCGTTCCGTTTGCACCGCTTCCTGCGATCGTCGGGAATGCGGTTCCGTCTGCTCCCTCGTGGAAAATCTTGTACTCGAAATCAGCCTGTGCCTGATACTCGGTGCAGCCCGGTTTCAGATTCTTCATCACGAATTTCAGCGCGTCGTCGGTGATCTTGATTGCCTGGCGGACGAGAGCGATCTCATCCTCATCTTTCTGCATCCGCAGTGCTGCGATGACAGGAGCAATGTTTTTAATCGGTCTGCCTGGAAATTTCTTTGCGAACTCCTCTGCCTTTACCATGTTGTAATCCGGCAGATCCTCGACCTGATAGCGGTAGCAGTCGAAATACAGGGTTCCGATGTCCTCGCGTGCCATCAGACGGTTTACCATGCCCTCAAAGGAATCCAGGAAACGAACGTCATCGATTCCGGTGATCTCCTGTGCCTCGGATACGGTTACTTTTCTTCCAAACCATCTCTCCTGGTTCAGATCCGCTTCCTCGATAAACAGAATGGATTTCTCCTCTTTTGCGGTCTTTTTCATCATCAGGATCATGTGATCTCTGCGAAGACCGGTCAGATAGAAAAAGTTGCGGTTTGCTTCAAACGGCAGATATTCGTCTGCGCTGACATGCAGCTCGATTCCAGAAAACAAAAGCAGTGCGGAATCCTGGTCCATTTTATCAAAAACCTGTTTTCTTCTTTCTGTAAAGTTCATCTGTCTTTCCTCACTTTCTTTTAGAGCCTGCCAAGATCTGTTTTCGGCTCCTCTACTAAGATAACACGTTCGTGCTTTTTTTCCTACCTTTTTCCTGCTTTTCTGTGAAAATTCTTATTTTATTCCGCACTTTCCAGTCCTTTGACAACTTCCAACGCTTTTTCGAGCTGCACATCGCTCGTCGCGTCATCCGGCAGCTCCACCTCGACATCCGGCGTAATGCCGACCTTGTGGATGTCGTTTCCGAGCGGCGTGTAATAATGGGCAATCGTCAGCTTCACCACGCTGCCGTCCGAGAGCTGGAATGTATTCTGGACAATGCCTTTTCCGAATGTCGTCGTTCCGACAATCGTTCCGATGCCGTAATCTTTGACTGCTCCCGTGAAGATTTCTGCCGCACTTGCCGTATTTTCATTGACCAGCACGACGAGTGGAATCGAGATCGGGGTATCGCCGTCGCAGGTATACTCTTCCCGTTTTCCATTTGTATCCTCGGTATACACGATGAGTCCCTCCGGCAGGATCTGGCGCAGGGTGTCGCAGACTGCCGTCACGAGGCCGCCCGGATTGCCGCGCAGATCGATGATCAGGCGCTCCATGCCCTGATCCTGCAGTGACTGGTATACTTTCTGGAACTGCTCGGAGGTAAGCCCTGTAAACTCGCTGATGGCCAGATAGCCGATCTTGTCGTCCAGCATTTTACCGTCTGCCACAATCGCCGCAAGCTTCTCTTTTGTGACTTCCGTTTCAATCAGATCCGCCTCGCCTTCCCGCTCGATGGAAAGCGTCACGGTGTCGTTCTCGCTGTTTTTCAGAAGACCGACCGCATCGTTGAGGCTTAAGCCTTCGAGTGTCTGCCCGTCAATCTTCACAATGCGGTCATCCGCCTGAATACCGGCCTTCGCCGCCGGGGTATCGTCCTGTACGCCGGTGACCTGCAGCTTATCGCCGTCCAGCGTCACCGTAACACCGATGCCCTGATAGTAACCCTCCTGCGCTGTCTTGATCGCTTCGTATTCCTCTTTCGTGTAATACGTAGAATACTTGTCGCCGAGGCCGCTGATCAGCCCTTTATACATCGCATCCGACAGCTCTGTGTCGTCCACATCGCCCGCGTAAAGCTGGCTGATCATCGCTTTGATCGCCGCCGTCTTCCGCCACGACCAGAAGCCGCCGGGGTGGTCCGCACTGCTTCCCGGCCAAAGAAACGTTGTTCCGACAAGCACGATCATTACAATCGCCAGCATGGAAATCATGCCCGCAAAGTAGCTCTTCCGCATCTCATTTTTTCGGTTTTTCTTTCTGTTTCTGCGCTTTTTCGGTTTTTCCTGCTCTGCCGCTTTTACGCCCTCTTTTTCTTCCTTCATCAGTTCTTCCAAAATATGCCTCCCAATCGAAAGATCCCGGAATCTTTTGACGGATTCCGGGACTTATTTTTACTTTATTATATTGTCTAATCCTATCAGACTTTCAAGTGTTTTCGAATCGTAAAGATACTGCCGACAAGTCCGATTCCCATACCGAGAATGAGTCCGACCGGAAGCAGAATCCGGAATACGGCCGATACCGGCATGAATGCCATAAAGTTCGACAGTACGCTGAACTCCGTCATAACGTAGCTGATGACTCTGTTGTATACAACGTACAGCAGCCCCAGCGGAATCGCTGCTCCGACAAGACCGATCAGGATACCCTCGATCAGGAACGGAGCCCTTACAAACAGGTTCGTCGCACCGATCAGCTTCATGATACCGATCTCCTCTTTCCGGACCGAAATACCGATCGTGACGGTATTGCTGATCAGGAAAACAGATACGGCAAGAAGAATCAGGATGATCGCGATGGAAACGTAGCCAATGACACGGTTCATCGTCGTCAACGTTGTTGTTGCGCCCTCGGCCTGTTTAACCTCACGGACACCGTCCAGCGAGCGGATATACTCAGCCAGCGCATCCTGCGTCTCTACCTGGTATACGTAAACCTCGTAGTGCGCGGAAGTTGCGAGCGGGTTGTCGTTTGGCTTAAAGCCGTCCTTGTATTCCTCTTTTCCTTCGAAATACTGTTTTGCAAAGTTTTCCCACGTCTCATCCGCGGAAACATACTTACATTCCTTGACCACATCGGTCTTGGCCTTGATCTCCGTTCCGATCTCATCGATCGTCGCCTGATCCACATCTTCGTTGAAGAAGACGGTCATGGATACGTCTGTCTCGGCATTTTTTACGATGTAGTTAAAGTTGATGACAACCGCAAAGAAGATACCGAACAGAAAGATACAGGCTCCCATGGTTGCGATGGATGCCAGCGAGAACATCTTGTTTCTCCAGATGTTTTTGACACCCTGTTTGATGCTGTAGCCCAGTGTACTAAACCTCATGGTACTCGCCCTCCTTCTCATCGCTGACTACCACGCCTTTTCGCATGGTAATAACGCGTTTTTTCATGGAGTTGACGATCTCACGGTTGTGGGTTACCACAAGAACGGTCGTTCCTCTGTTGTTGATTTCCTCCAGGAGCTTCATAATCTCCATGGAGTTTCCCGGGTCCAGGTTTCCGGTCGGCTCGTCCGCCAGAAGAATGTCAGGCCGGTTGACAATGGCTCTTGCCACGGCAACTCGCTGCTGCTCTCCTCCGGAAAGCTCCTTCGGGAAGGATTTGTACTTCTCTGCCAGTCCGACCAGCGTCAGAACTTCCGGCACGCGCTTTTTGATGACGCGGTTCGGTTTCTCGATGACACGCTGTGCGAATGCTACGTTTTCATAGACATTCCGGTCTTTTAAAAGGCGGAAATCCTGGAATACGACGCCGACACCACGGCGGTATTTCGGCACTCTCCAGCGTTTCATTTTATTTAAGATCTGTCCGTTTACCTTAATGGTACCGGATGTGGGCTCGAGTTCTTTCAAAAGGAGCTTGATCAGCGTCGATTTTCCAGAACCGCTGTTTCCCACGATAAAGACGAATTCCCCCTTCTCGATGTGTAAGGATACGTTGTTGACGGCCGGCTGGCCTTTCGCGTAACTCTTACTTACACTATCCAATGTTATCATGCAATTCCTCCTTCAAGGGTTCTCGCTTAATAATCGAGCGTTTCCATGTATTTCATGTACTGCACAACCATAAGCGCAATCTTGAATGTGATCGCATCTTCAAAAACTCTAAGATCGAGTCCCGTGCTCTTCTGCAGCTTATCCAGCCGATAGACAAGGGTATTTCGGTGTATATAAAGCTGTCTCGAGGTTTCCGAGACATTCAGAGAATTTTCAAAGAATTTATTGATCGTTGTCAGTGTCTCTTCATCAAAGTCATCCGGCGATTTGTTGCCAAAAATCTCTTTGATGAACATTTTGCACAGTGGGATCGGAAGCTGGTAAATCAGACGGCCGATACCCAGTGAGCTGTATGCATAGATATCATTCTCAGCGGAGAAGATTTTTCCGACGTCCATCGCCATTCTGGCTTCTTTGTAGGAACGCGATACTTCTTTGATCTCCTTGACAATGGTACCGTAAGCAACGTGGGTTTTCCCCTCCTCATCTCTTCCTGCTGCTTCCAGAATGGTGGCTGCCACTTTGTTCATCTGGGCATAATCCTCACCTGGAGCAAGTTCCTTGACGATGATAATGTTTTTCTCATCGACGGCAGTTATAAAGTCACCGGATTTGGTACCGAGCAGACTCTTGACGCTTTCCAGCGCCCCGCTGTTTTTATCCGGATTTGTCTCAAGAATAAATACAAGGCGGCGTGCTTCCACTTCAATATGTAACTTCTTCGCCCTGTTGTAGATGTCGACCAGCAGCAGGTTGTCGAGCAGCAGATTCTTGATAAAGTTGTCTTTATCGAAGCGCTCCTTGTAGGCGGTAAGGAGGCCCTGAATCTGGAAGGTAACCATTTTCCCGATCAGGTGAATGTCATCGTTTCCGCCTTTTACAACCAGAATGTACTCCAGCTGGTGTTCATCGTATACTTTAAAAAACTGATAATTTTTCATGGTCTGGGAATCTGCCTGAGACTGCGCAAACGTTACAATATCATTCTGGCTGATCTCAACCTCCGGAAACGTCGTTACCAGAACCTTTCCTTCTACATCAGTCACGCAGAGTTCGACACGCGAAATATTTTTGATTCCCTCAATGGTACTCTGTAAAATCTGATTTGAAATCATATTTTCTTCCCTCTTTCATCCTATAGTTTGTCTCCGGCTGCACCCGCTTTCATTGCCAGGCATATCCACACCCCTATGGTTCTGCGCCTGATGCAAAGTACCTCACAGATATACTTATTTTAATACAAAATAGACAAAAAAGGAAGAGAAAACACAACATTTATACCACAAAATACGTAAAAAGGTCAGGAGAAATCCGTCTGGAAGCCCTCTCCTAAGACCTCTCTTGCATCCGACACAACGACAAACGCGTCCGGATCGATCGTTCCTACGATCTGTTTGAGCTGCGGGATCTGTTTTTTGCCCACAACACAGAATACCATCATACGCTCTTCGCCCGTGTACATTCCCTTGATGTGGATGCCGGACGCGCCTCGGTCGAGTTCTTCCATGAGCTCATCGGCTACCTGCTCCGGATGCGCGGTAATGATAAACGCGGATTTCGCATAATTCATACCTTCCATCAGGGCATCCGTCATTTTCGTCGTCACGTAGATTGCCACGATCGCATAGAGCGAAGCGTGGATACCGAAGACAAAAATACCGGCGATGACGATGATTCCATCAAGCACCTGCATAACCTGTGCAACGGAATAGTGGCGCAGCTTTCTCTGGATCAGAGCCGCCATCATATCCGTTCCGCCCGTCGTACCGTTTCCGATGAAGACGAGGCCGATGCCTGCTCCCATCAGAACGCCGCCAAAAAGTGCGGAGAGCATCCTGTCATCCGGCACCAGCTGCAGAACCGGGAGAACGGCAAACCAGAACGTGTTCATCAGGGTTCCAAAAATGGTTTTCACAAGAAAATCACGGCTCATGCGGATTCCAAAAAGAAAGAGCGGAATGTTCAGCACAAGGTTCGTCACCCAGAGCGGAACTCCTTTTCCGAACAGCATCTGGCTCAGTTGTTTGATGACGATTGCAAGACCGGAAAATCCTCCGGTAACAAGCCCCGCCGGGTCGTAAATCGAGCTGGTCGCAACCGCCATGACCGCGGTTCCCAGCGTAATCAGCAGATAATCTCTCCACTGCTGTTTGTTCCGTATCCAGTTCATGAACTTCAACCGTCCTTTTCGCTGTTATATTTTGTTACCATCCACTTGAACGTATTCTTCTTTAGCAGAGTTCCCCACCAGCTCGTTTTTATACCGGCCTCGTTCTGCAGTGTTGAGTGTTCGCCAAGGCTCAGCCAGATTTTCGCGCTGATTTTGCTGCTGTTTTCCAGAACGAAACGATCCTGCCGCGTTCCTGCAAGGCCGCTCACAATCACGTCCGTCGTCTGGCTGTTGATCTCGTTGACCAGGCTGTCAAACGCGGATTCCTCCAGCGTCTCGACAACAGCACCGCCTCCGATCTCAATGCCGGGATACGTTTCTGTCAGATATTTCTGCAGTGTCTGCAGTTCTTCCTCAGTGTCGCCCAGTACGAAAATCCGGCTTTTCTTCTGAATCAGTCCCCAGAAAAAGCGTGCGATGAACTCGTTCGTCTCCACTTCCTCATAGGACGGCGTCTCCGGGTCAATTCCTGCTGCCTCCAGCACCTCGGTTTCCCCGATGACCGTCAGATCCAGATCTTCGATATACTGTTTCCACGTCGGTTCCTTGCTCGCCTGCATCAGCATCTGCATTGTAACAATCCCGATGGTGTTCAGCTTATCGTTCGAGAGGTATTCCTCTGCAATCTCCATTGCCGCATCGACGCGGTAATGTTTCAGCTTCACACCTAAAATTTCCAGTTCTGCATTCATTGTTCTGTATACTTCTGTTTTCCTTCGAAATCCAGAAGCGTTTCCTCCATGTTTTCCTGCCGTTTCTTCCGGCAGCGCTGTCCGCCCTTTTCTTCTGGCAACAGCTAATCCCCATTATACTAAAAAAAGAGGCTGTTGTCAAAAACAGCCTCTTTTTCTGCCCTGTTTTCACAGAATTTTTACAATTTAGCGGATCGTCTGCGGATTGTTTCAACTCACAGTCGGTATTTTCACGGAGTCTGACATGTCGAAAATAGTT
>ERZ772867.185-NODE-185-length-90442-cov-28.241705_pt1 | contig 90442 bp, 83 predicted proteins | sample MGYA00511341_ERZ772867 | MGnify/ENA primary metagenome ERZ772867 (study PRJEB29015, sample SAMEA2737707) | human gut metagenome | biome: human gut; feature: human-associated habitat; material: faeces | place: China | collected 2012 ... | reverse complement strand
ATTTTGTGCAGGGCGCTCTCTTATGAGGAAAATACCCTTGACAAATCTCTTCTCATAGTGTTTTCCTCCCATATATCGCATGCTTACAAAGAGTTTATAGTCATTTGAAATTCGTTCAAAAAATGAGGATGAATCTAATTAGTCGTTTTTATCCGGCACGATCTCCACAATATCCTCTATCCGGCAATCCAGCGCCGCACAAACCTTCACGAGTATCTCTGTAGTGACATGTCCATTCCGTCCCATCTTGGTAACCGATGCTGGGCTGATACCCGCCTTTTCACATAGATCTTTTTTCTTCATATCCTTATCGATAAGCAACTTCCAGAGTTTTTTATAACTCACAGACATAAATATCTCCTCCGTACCGATATACAAAAAATGCTCTGCCATTTGGCAGAGCATTCGGTCTATTGCAGCCATACTGCCAAGGCCTATTCCAACACTTGACAGCGTTGTTTATAATGATAGCACATTTGGGCAGGAAAAGCAAGAAAATGATAAATCCGCACGAATTCCGACTCTATTCAATTTCTTTTCAAGTGCGAAAGAAACGGTTGAACCTCCAGACAGTCAGAGCTACAATGCCAACACCTCATAACGAGGTCAAATTGATTGGAGGTCAAATGATGAATTATGAAGTAAACTCATTTCAGAACTGCGAATCGATCACCATCGATGAATTGAAGAATCAAGCTAACAGTCTACTGAATCTGGTAACGGAAGAACAGCGGCCACTACGCGTATGCATGAATAATGGCAAGGAGTTTCTGCTGTTCCCTCAGAATCTGCTCGCTCCAATCTGCGATTCTGATTTTCGCTTAATCCTGTTGTCGGCAATGCGGTATGCGATGGGCAGGAATACTTGTATGCCCGTGGTGGTTTCCGGTTATATTAAGCGCCACCTTCGGCTCCTGGACGATAAGTTTCTCGTACTGGCTGCCGATGATATCAGGCGACATCTTGAAGACTATGCAGAGCATGAACTTAATCCGAATCTTTGGCAGAGTCTTTTAGGCGCACTTGAGACAGAGCAGGAGGAGCGTACCACTCGTAAGGCAAGAAAAATCAGACTGTGCCCAGCCTGCGGGAATCCCTTGGAGGTCATGAGCATTACCGATAACCAGCATTCACCCGGCGGTTTTGATGTAATTGCCCACTGCTATAACTGTCTTTCTGATTATGAATGGTTCTGTGATAAGGATGGCGGTGTCTCAGATATGAAACAGTATTTCTTCGGATAAGGCAGTGTAAAAAGCGACGCTCATGAATAAGTACGTTCTCGTATTTCAATATACTTTCCCTTAAAATGCCCCTCAAATTACGGGAATGCGATAGTTGTTGAGGGAAAGTGAGTTTCGCTTTTAGAGAGCGAAGGCGTGATACTATTCTTTGTCTATAGCGCCGCAGTTGCTGAGCTGCCGCCCTCGCAGAAACAACTTGCATAACTGCCTACTCGGAGTTACAATGCAGACAGTCTAAAATGCAAAACGCTTCCCGTCCGGCACCGGTGAATCTTCACCGGAAACCGGGCGGGAAGCGTTTTTGACCACATAGATTACCACATACGGCTCCGGAACACCCGGAAACAGCGGAGATAAGAGCGTCAAAGAGTAAGTAAAACAAATAGGAAATAGCTAAAAACCGCTATAAACGAGCGGAAAAAGTATTCCCGATAAGTTTGGGATGTCGAGGTTGGGTGTTCAAGGCACCTCACTCGGACCAAAAGCCCTCTGAAATCGTTGATTTCAGAGGGCTTTTCTTATTCTTTGTCTATTGCGGCGCAGGGGGTGTGAGATGACGCCCTCTCCTTTGAGACGCTCAACCAGTTAGCTCACGCTTACATTTTCTGCTCACAAATACTCATTCGCAGCACAAACTCAGCGTAATCCGCAGCATCTACAGGAATTTTCAAGCCGTGCTTGGTGAGGCTGATATTATCACGCGGCAGTCCTCTGTCACAGTCCTTGTGCGGCGGGCTTCTGCTGCGTCCTTCAGAGAAAGAGCGGGACGATATCCGGATCGTAGTCCCCATTCTCTGCGCAGGAGAACTCTTGAGCCTCCAGCAATCGCCGCCGAGCCATCGGGGTCAGATCAGGAAAGTAAGCATCATTCGATATATTGTCTCTTTTTGTGTATACAGGCTTACTGCTTTGTCCAGGACAGATCGGGGGATACGCCCAGCTCCGTCTCCAGATCGGCCAGAGCGCCCTGATCGTCGGTCCACTGCATGGTACTGCCGCTGACGGTACAGCCAATGGAATCGGCCTGGGTGAAGCTGCCGTCGGTCTCCGCCAGATACAGGCGGCCGTCCTCCAGCTTGTACTTGCCGGAATCTAGCTCGGACTCTACATCGCTGAGCAGGGTGCTGACATCAAAGAGCGCCAGAACGCTGTCCACCTGAGATTCCACGGTGAGGCCGCTGTCGGCCAGAGCGCTGTCGAACTCGTCGCGGGTCATGCCGCGGTCCTCGGCTTCCTTGTACAGCAGCTCCACCAGAGCGGGCTTCAGCGCCTGAATGTAGGCGTTCAGAGACTCGGTGGTGGCGTCCAGATCGGGAGACATGCTGAAGGTGCCGTCATCATTGAACACGGTGGTCAGGTACAGGGACACGGGGACCTCGGAGGTGTACTCAGTGCCCAGATTGGCGGCCATCTCCTCATCCATCTTCTCGGTGAGATCCAGAGCGCACTGCCAGGTGCCCACCAGCTGCTTGCTGTCATCCTTGCTGCCGCAGGCGGCCAGACTCAGGGCCATGACCAGCGCCAGCAGGAACGCGGTGATCTTTTTCATATTGAAAAACCTTCTTTCTCGTTATAGCATAGCTTTCTTCGCGGCCTCCGCCGCACGGGACTTATACCTGCCTGCCGCAGGCTGCTCCGGTTTTCGCCGGTGTGCTGCGGTCATTGCAGACTTACGTACTTCTTGAATACAAACGCTGTCTTTCCATCCTCCGTCCGGATGCAGACCCAGTTGGGATATTCACCGAGATAGGCAAAGGTATCGTCCTTTTTGGCGGCGAACAGAACGGTGGACCGAGTGCTGGGCAGGGGGCGGACGTTGATGCCGTCGTACAGCAGGCGGGCGGTGCGGACGCCGCTCCGTTTTTCGGGGGACAAACCGCGCAGCAGTTCGGGATGATGCGCGGCGGCGCAGACAAAAGCTTCGTCAAGATAGGTAGCCTCATCATTCGATTTTTCCTTGTCGGTCATGATGCTGCCAAACCATTTGGCGCGGCTTTCCCGGCGATAGTGCTGTATGTCAAAGGAATTGCCGAAGCGGTCCAGCACCTCGTCGCCCAGCGCATCCAGCTCCATCAGCGTCCGCTTGCATTTCATGCAGAGACCGCAGTTGCCTGACTGCGTAAGGCAGACCTGCAGGTAGTCATAGCACGGCGCAAAGCTGCCGATCTTTTCCACCTTATTCATGCGGGTCCAGTCCTGATTGGACTGGTAGAATTCGATACTCCCCGTGTCAAGCAGCGGGATGAGCCATCTCTCATAGTGGGCCATGTCACAGTTGAGGGACAGCCTGAAGTCACCCAGTAGATAGGTGGAGGAATAGTAGTAACGGGAAATGCGCTTTTGCAGCAGCATGGCGATGGACAGATTGCGGAACGTGTGCGTCCGGTCAAAGGACCACTCCCTGAACAGCCGCCGGTCCTGAAGGATATCGTCGATGTTGGAGTCCACCACGATCAGTGGATAGCCGTACTTCCGGCAGAACTCCCGGGTACGTTCCATCTGGTGGACATAGAGCTCCTGCTTGGACTCGGCCCCGCGGCCCACAGTGGCGTCCCAGCCGTGGTGGGCGCCTGCCTGAAAATAGGTAAACGCATTGATGCGGTAGTCCGCCAGTTCAAAATCAGGGCCGTACTCATACATGGTGGCGAAGGAGTCGACGCCTCTGGACATGCCGGTGGCTACCATATCTCCGTGAAAGACCGTGTCCGTCAGTGGGGCAGCGATACGGATGCGGGACAGGGAGTTGCCGCCGTGGTATAGCTGCGGGATCACATGATAGGTCAGGTTGTAATACAGCTTTCTGGAAATGGGATAACAGCAGCGAAGCTCCTCGTATCCGAATTTCATGGCGGCCAGCAGAAGCGTGGTAACGACGGCGTCGCAGCGGTCATCGCAGACGGCATCGTCAAACTCGCGGTCAAAGCTGTACCAGAGGTCTGCACGGATGCCCGCCGAGCTGCATAGGGAGGCAGTCAGCGTGACCTTGCCGCCGGTGTTTTCCTTTGAGATGCTTTCGATGGATAAGTACTTGGTATCTCCCACTCGAGTATTCCTCCCTGTTATGTGTACTTACTTGACGCAGATGGTCTCGATCTCCACCAGTGCGCCGCGGGGCAGAGCGCCTACCTCCACCGCGGAGCGGGCGGGATACTGTCCCTCGGTGAAAAACTCGGCATACACCGCGTTCATGGCGGCAAAGTCGCTCATATTCTGCAGGAACACAGTGGTCTTGACCACATTGTCCATGGTGAGACCGGCGGCCTCCAGAATAGCCTTCACGTTGGTCAGCACCTGACGGGTCTGCTCGGTGATGCCGCCGGGCACAAACTCGCCGGTAGCGGGGTCAAAGGGCACCTGGCCGGAGGTGACCAGAAAGCTGCCGCAGTCGATAGCCTGAGAATAGGGGCCGATGGCAGCCGGAGCATTATTGGTAGCGATGATCTTCTTCATGATGTGAGCCTCCTGTAAAATTTTGATGTACGCTGCCGTCCGGCGTGGACCGGACGCGCCTGCGGATATTACTTATACCACACTTTCAGGCAAATAGCAACTCCCAACGGCAAACCGCCGCCCTCAGCAGTGAACCTCTGTATTTGCGGGATCCCCGCTCCACGGAACATTTCAAGCAGGGACTCGCTGACTATCCGGATCACTGCAACAGCCGCAGGAGCAAGGTAAAGTTAAAGGGCTTGCCGCCTGCATTACACAGACAGCAAGCCCTTTCAGCTGCTTGAACAATTTCTATTAGGAATATTTGTCCAACTTTTTTGGGGTCACTTCCATCGGACAGGGCTGTTTTTTGTATTTTACGCCTCTTACTCGCCCATGGGAGCGCCGCAGTGGGGGCAGAACTTGTCCTCGCTGGCCGCGCCGCACACGGGGCAAACCTTCACGCTGACGGCGTTCTCTTCCTCCTTCGTCTGCTCGTTCGCGGGAGCGGCAGACTTGGAAGCCTTCTCGGCCTCCATCTCGGCGATGCGGGCCTTGGAGGCGTTGACGGCGGCCACCACATCCTTCACGGCGTCGGGGATCTCGCCGGTGTACTCGGAGATGAACCACTCGCCGATGGCGCGGTAATTCTTCTCCAGCTCACGCTGCTCGGTGAGGATGGCCATATTCAGCTTGGCGGTATCGGTGGCGTTCTTCGCCTTGTCGGCGGCGACCTCCGCCAGATCCTTGGCCTTATCCACGGCAACGCCGGCATACTCCTGCGCCTTCTTGCCCAGGTTGTTCAGATTATCCAAAATGCTCATGTGATCGGTCTCCTTTCAATTTATGATCTTCTTGGTGCATAGTATAGCGCGTTTTGTCCGCCGTTGCAAGCAAACAATCGCGAAATTTACACACTGTTCATCTCACTGCCTCGCTCAATGCTCGATCCAGTCCGCCGCACGGGATACCGCCCGCTTCCACAGGCGGTAGTTGCGGTCGCAGTCGGCCTGAGTGCCCTGGGGCAGGAACACCCGCTGGCTGCGGCGCAGGGTCCTCAGCTCCTCCATGTCCCGCCAGAGGCCGCAGCTCAGGCCCGCCAGTGCCGCCGCGCCGAAGGCCGTAGTCTCCACCATCTCCGGCCGGTCCACGGGGATGCGCAGCAGATCCGCCTGCATCTGCAGCAGGATGTCAGACACGCTGGCGCCGCCGTCGGCCCGCAGCATGGTGATGTCGCAGCCGGCGTCCTGCCGCATGGCCAGCATCAGGTCCGTGACCTGATAGGCGATGCACTCCAGCACGGCACGGGCCAGATGGCCCCGATCGGTACCGCGGGTGATGCCCAGCACCGCGCCGCGGGCGTACATGTCCCAATAGGGCGCGCCCAGCCCCGTGAAGGCCGGTACCACCACCACGCCGCCGCTGTCCGGCACCGAGGCCGCCAGCCTGTTGATCTCCGGCGCGGAGCTGATGATGCGCAGCTCGTCCCGCAGCCACTGGATGGTGCTGCCTCCGTTAAAGACGCTGCCCTCCAGGGCGTAGGTGGTCTTGCCGCCCACCTGCCACGCCACGGAGGTCACAAGGCCCGCGCGGCTGCGCACCGGCGTATCACCCACGTTCATCAGGGTGAAGCAGCCGGTACCGTATGTATTTTTGGCTTCGCCGGGGGCGAAGCAGGTCTGGCCGAACAGAGCGGCCTGCTGATCGCCGGCGGCGCCGCAAACCGGCACTCCCGCCAGCTTCTCCAACCCCTCGATACCGGGGCGCACCGTGCCGTATATCATGCAGTTGGGCACCGGCTGGGGCAGCATGGCCATGGGCACGCCCAATATGCCGCAAAGCTCCTCGTCCCAGCACAGGCGGTGGATGTCAAAGAGCATGGTGCGGCTGGCGTTGGAGTAATCTGTAACGTGCCGGCCGGTGAGCTGCCAGATGAGCCAGGTCTCCACCGTGCCGAACAGCACCTCCCCCCGCTCCGCCCGCTGGCGGACGCCCGGGACGTTGTCCAGTATCCAGCGGATCTTGCTGCCGGAGAAATAGGCGTCGATCAGCAGGCCCGTGGCGGACTGGATGCGCTCGTCCAGCCCCTGCCGCTTCAGGTCCTCGCACAGCTCCGCCGTCCGGCGGCACTGCCAGACGATGGCGTTGTATACCGGCTGGCCCGTGGCCTTGTCCCAGAGGATGGTGGTCTCCCGCTGGTTGGTAACGCCGATACCGGCGATGCTGCCCTCCGGAAAGCCCGCGATAGCCTCTGCTGCGGCCAGACGCTCCGTCTCCCAGATCTCCATGGGGTCGTGCTCTACCCAGCCGTCCTGGGGATAGTGTTGGGAAAAGGCGTGCTGCGACATGGCCGCGATGCGGCCCTGCCGGTCGAAAACGATGGCCCGGGAGCTGGTGGTCCCCTGATCCAGCGCCAGGATGTGATCGGACATGGCTTCTCCTCTTTTCTTTTTCATTTTTCTGTGGTACACTATGACCACATCAGCTTATTTATGGATTATACCACGAAGGGAGCGGGATTTCCATGACGAATATCACCGGATTCACTTTCCTGTCCACCGATGGGAAAACGCAGCTCCACGGCATGCGCTGGGAGCCGGAGGGCCGCAGCGTCCGCGCCGTGCTGCAGATCTGTCACGGTGTGGCGGAGCACATCGCCCGCTATGACGCCTTCGCCCGCTATCTCAACGAGCTGGGCATCGCCGTGGTGGGCCACGACCATCTGGGTCACGGCCGCTCCCTGCCGGAGGGAGGCACTCCCGTCTACTTCGGGGAGGGCAACACGTGGCACACCGTGGTGGACGACATCTACGTGCTGCACCAGCGCATCCGGCTGTGGTATCCCGACGTGCCCCTGTGCATTATGGGTCACAGCATGGGCTCGTTCCTGACCCGCACCTACCTCATCCGCTACCCCGGCACGGTGAAGGCCGCCATCATCATGGGCACCGGCTGGCAGCCCAAGGCCGTCGTTGCCGGCGGGCTGGCGGTGGCCAGAGCCGCAGCCGCCGTAGTGGGCGAGAGCGGCACCAGCGACCTGGTGACGCAGCTGGCCTTCGGCGCGTACAACAAGCAGTTCGCCCCCAACCGCACCAGCTGCGACTGGCTGTCCGCTGACACCGACAACGTGGACGCCTACATGGCCGATCCCCTGTGCGGCGCGGACGCCACAGTGGGGCTGTTCCGCCAGATGCTGCTGGGCATTCGGTTCAACCAGCGGCTCAGCAATCTGCGGCGGATGGACGCCCAGACGCCGGTGCTGTTCATCGCCGGCGACAAGGACCCCGTGGGTGCCAACGGCGCCGGTGTCCGTCGGACGTATCAGGAGTTCCTCCGCGCCGGTATGCAGGACTGCACGCTGAAGCTGTATCCCGGTCTGCGTCACGAGATCCTCAACGAAAAAGGCTGGCAGCGGGAGATCTTCCGCGACATCGGCCTGTGGCTCACCGCCAAGCTCTAATGTGACAGTGCGCGGATCAGGCGGGGCAGGGACATCAGGTCCACGTTCCCGCCGCGCCGCAGCACCCGCGCCGACAGGAAGCCGTCCGCAATGAACAGCAGCAGCGCGCCGTAGGTAACGGATGCAGGCATCACCGATGCCGCCAGCGCGATCCACGGGTGGACGTACCGCACCGTCAGCGCCGCCAGCAGGCCCCACAGCAGGGCAAACGGCATGCAGACCCTCCGGTTCAGGTCCATCTTGGTGCTGCTGTAATCCCAGAACAGCACGCCCAGCAGCCGCTCATAGAGAAAGTGAACGGCGTACTCTACCGCCGTGGCCGTCAGGCCGCCGTACAGAGCCAGACGCCAGAAGCTGCCGGTCATATCCGGCGGCAGAGCCAGCACCGCCAGCAAAGCCAGGCCGTACACCGGACACAGCGGCAGCAGCAGAAAGCACTTGCGGACGCGGTGGGACGACCGCCGCGCCCAGGCGTACAGCTTCTCCAGCAGATAGCCCCCGAAGCTGTACAGCAGAAACAGCCAGAACGTATAGGAAAACATGAGATACCCCCTCCCCTGCGGATATGCCTTAGTGTGCGCGGCGGCGGCGGGAACGATACAGGGAGGAACGACAGATGACGGAATGGGAAGCGCTGAAAGAGGAATGTCTCCGCTGTCAGGCCTGCACGCTGGCGGCCACGCGGACCAACGTGGTGTTTGGCGTAGGCGCCGAGGACGCGGAGGTGCTGTTTATCGGCGAGGCGCCCGGGGCCAATGAGGACGCACAGGGCGAGCCCTTTGTAGGGCGGGCCGGTAAGCTGCTGGACGACATGCTGGCCATGATCGGGCTGGACCGCAGCCGCATTTACATCACCAACTCCGTCAAGTGCCGCCCGCCCCAGAACCGCGACCCGCTGAACACGGAGAAGGACGCCTGCCATGGGTATCTTGCGCGGCAGCTGGCATTGATGAAGCCCAAGATCATTGTGTGCCTGGGCCGCATCAGCGCCATGGAGATCATCAAGGAGGACTTCAAAATCACCCAGGAGCACGGGCAGTTCTTCGAGAAGAACGGCATTCAGATGATGGCGCTGTATCACCCCGCCGCGCTGCTGCGCGATCCCCGGAAAAAGCCGGAGACCTTCGAGGATCTGAAACGCCTGCAGGCGAAGATACAGGAGATCTGCGACCACACGGCGCTTACATTCGAATAAAAAGAGAGGTGACGCTCCGCGTCACCTCTCTTTTTATTCTTCTTTTAATACGCCACGCCCCAGTAGATGTCGGTGGTGCATTCCTTGCCGCACACCACGCATTTGCCGGTGGTACCGGACTGCTTCAGCGGCATGCAGCGGCTGGACACGCCGGCCTTCTCCTTCATGGCCAGCTCGCACTCCAGGCTGCCGCACCACTTGGTACGGGCGAAGCCGCCCTTGCCCTGGGCCATCTCCTTGACCTCCTCCCAGGAGGTCATGTCGAAGGTGTTGTCCTCCAGATTCTTGGCTGCCATGGCGTACAGGTTGTCGTGGACATCCTGCAGCAGCTTCTGCACGGCGCTCTCCAACTCCGTCAGGGGTACAAAGGTCTTTTCGCCGGTATCGCGGCGGGCGATGCAGCACTGGCCCTTCTCCATGTCCTTGGGGCCGATCTCTACGCGCAGGGGTACGCCCTTCATCTCGTACTGGGCGAATTTCCAGCCGGCGGACTGGTCGCTGTCGTCCATGCTGACGCGGATACCGGCGGCAGTCAGCCGGTCGCGCAGGGACGCGGCGGCCTCCAGCACGCCCTCCTTGTGCTGGGCGATGGGGATCACCACCACCTGGGTGGGGGCGATGACGGGGGGCAGCACCAGACCGTGGTTGTCGCTGTGGGTCATGATGATGGCGCCGATCAGGCGGGTGGACGCGCCCCAGCTGGTCTGGAACGGGTACTGCAAGGTGTTGTCGCGGCCGGTGAAGGTCACGTCATAGGCGCGGGAGAACTTGTCGCCGAAGAAGTGGCTGGTGCCGGACTGGAGGGCCTTGTGGTCCTTCATCATGCACTCGATGGTGTAGGTGGCCTCGGCGCCGGCGAACTTCTCCTTGTCGGTCTTGCGGCCCTTCACCACGGGCATGGCCAGCGCGTTCCTGCACACGTCGGCGTAGCAGTTGAGCTGCTGCTCCGTCTCGGCCTCGGCCTCGGCGGCGGTCTCGTGGATGGTGTGGCCCTCCTGCCACCAGAACTCGCGGGAGCGCAGGAAGGGGCGGGTGGTCTTTTCCCAGCGGATAACACTGCACCACTGGTTATACAGCATGGGCAGCTCGCGGTAGCTGTGGAGCACGTGGGACCAGTGGTCGCAGAACATGGTCTCCGACGTGGGACGGAAGGCCAGACGCTCCTCCAGCGGCTCGCTGCCGCCGTGGGTGACCCAGGCCACCTCGGGGGCGAAGCCCTCCACCAGCTCGCCCTCCTTCTTCAGCAGGCTCTCGGGGATCAGAACGGGCATGGCCACATTGACGTGGCCGGTCTTTTTGAACTCCGCGTCCATGTACTTCTGGATATTCTCCCAAATGGCGTAGCCATAAGGTCGCAGGATCAGGAAGCCCTTGACGCTGGCGTAGTCCACCAGCTCCGCCTTCAGGCAGATGTCCGTATACCACTTGGCGAAATCCTCCTCCATGGGAGTGATCGCTTCCACATTTCTCTGATCCTTAGCCATGTCAAATACCTTTCCTTTGCTGATTTATATCGTGCATATGCAACTTGATATTTTACCCGCCGGAGCCGCTGTTGTCAATATCCCGCCGGAAAAAGGCCGCAAAAAGACCGCCTTTCGGCGGTCTTTTCTGATATACCTTTACGCTCTCGCTTATTCGTTTCCGGGGAACTGGGGGATGGTGGCGAAGCCGCGGGCAAGATCCTCATCCGTGGGGATGGTATCGCTCATGACGCCGTCATTGTACTTGCCGTAGGCCACCATGTCGAAGTAGCCGGTGCCGGTGAGGCCCAGCACGATGGTGCGCTCCTCCCCCGTCTCCTTGCACTTCAGTGCCTCGTCCATGGCCACACGGATGGCGTGGCTGCTCTCCGGCGCGGGCAGGATGCCCTCACAACGGGCGAACAGCTCCGCCGCCTCAAACACGGCGGTCTGCTCCACGCTGCGCGCCTCCAGATAGCCATCGTGATACAGCTGGGAGACGATGCTGCTCATGCCGTGGTAGCGCAGGCCGCCGGCGTGGTTGGGAGACGGGATAAAGCCGCTGCCCAGCGTATACATCTTGGCCATGGGGCAGATCTTACCGGTATCGCAGAAGTCGTACTTGAATACGCCCCGGGTCAGGCTGGGGCAGGAGGCCGGCTCCACGGCGATGATGCGGTAGTCCGCCTCACCCCGCAGCATCTGGCCCACGAAGGGAGAGATCAGGCCGCCCAGGTTGGAGCCGCCGCCGGCGCAGCCGATGATGGTATCGGGCTTGACGTGGTACTTCTCCAGCGCCGCCATGGTCTCCAGACCGATGACGGACTGGTGCAGCAGCACCTGATTCAGGACGCTGCCCAGCACGTAGCGGTACCCCTCCTGACTGGCCGCGGCCTCCACCGCCTCGCTGATGGCGCAGCCCAGGGAGCCGGTGGTGTCGGGGAACTCCGTCAAAATCTTGCGGCCCACCTCGGTGGTGTTGGAGGGGGACGGGGTCACGTTGGCGCCGTAGGTCCGCATGACCTCGCGGCGGAAGGGCTTCTGCTCATAGGAGCACTTCACCATGAACACGCGGCAGTCCAGTCCCAGATAAGCGCAGGCCATGCTCAGCGCAGTGCCCCACTGACCGGCGCCGGTCTCGGTGGTGACGCCCTTAAGGCCCTGCTTCTTGGCGTAGTACGCCTGGGCGATGGCGGAGTTCAGCTTGTGGCTGCCCGAGGTGTTGTTGCCCTCAAACTTGTAGTAGATGTGGGCGGGGGTGTCCAGCTTCTCCTCCAGGCAGTAGGCCCGCACCAGCGGAGACGGACGGTACATCTTGTAGAAGTCACGGATCTCCTGAGGGATGGGGATGTAGGCGGTGGTGTCGTCCAGCTCCTGCTTCACCAGCTCGTCACAGAACACATGGCCCAGCTCCTCCGCCGTCATGGGCTGGAGCGTGCCGGGGTTCAGCAGGGGCGCGGGCTTGTTGGTCATATCCGCACGCACGTTGTACCAGTTCCGAGGCAGCTCGTCCTCGCTGAGGTAGATCTTATAGGGGATAGTGGTAGTGTCTTTCATCTTAGTTGCCTCCTAAATTATAGTACCGCGTGGTGCGGGGTCTCACTGATTACGCGAATTATGCGAAATAGTCGATCATCATGGCGTGCTTCATCTTGTCCAGCGTCTGGGCCGCTGCGGCCTTGGCGGTCTCGCTGCCGGCGCGCAGGATCTCCATGATGGCGTCGGGGTCTCTGGCCAGCTCCTGGCGGCGGGTGCGGATGGGCTCCAGCGTCTCCTGCATCACGTTGTTCAGGAACTTCTTCACCTTCACATCGCCCAGACCGCCCCGCTCGTAGTGGGCCTTCAGCTCACCCAGATCGGCGTACTCCGGCAGGTAGCGGGCAAAGTGCTCGTCGGTGCAGAAGGCGTCCAGATAGATAAACACGGGGTTATCCTTGGTGTTGCCCGGGTCGGACACCATCAGGTGATTGGGGTCGGTGTACATGCCCATGATCTTGGTGCGGATGTCATCTGGCTCGTCGGCCAGATAGATGCAGTTGCCCAGAGACTTGCTCATCTTGGCCTTGCCATCGGTACCCGGCAGGCGCAGGCAGGCGGCGTTATCCGGCAGCAGCGCCGTGGGCTCCACCAGCGTCTCACCGTACAGCTCGTTGAAGCGCCGGACGATCTCACGGGCCTGCTCCAGCATGGGCAGCTGGTCCTCACCCACAGGCACCGTGTCGGCCATAAAGGCGGTGATGTCCGCCGTCTGGCTGACGGGGTAGGTCAAAAAGCCCATGGGAATGCTGTGGTTGAAGCCGCGGAGCTGGATCTCCGCCTTGACGGTGGGGTTCCGCTCCAGACGGGCCAGCGTCACCAGATTCATGTAGTAGAACGTCATCTCCGTCAGCTCGCTGACATGGGACTGCACGAAAATGGTGGACTTGGCGGGGTCGATGCCGCAGGCCAGATAGTCCAGCGCCACCTCCATGATGTTGTCGCGGACCTTCTGGGGATGGTCGAAGTTGTCGGTGAGGGCCTGCGCGTCGGCGATCATGAAGAACAGCTTCTCGAAGCGGCCGCTGTTCTGGAGCACGACGCGGTTGCGCAGGGAGCCCACATAGTGGCCTACGTGGAGGCGTCCGGTAGGACGGTCGCCGGTGAGGATGATCTTGCCCATACTTTCAATTCCTTTCTATATGTCAGATATTTCCTGTTGGTAAAACAAAAAACGTCCTGTCCCATGGAATTCCATGGGACAGGACGTACAATACGTTCCTGCGGTACCACCCAAATTGGCAAAGCGCCCGCTCTGCACGCACGATCATGCGCTCCGCCGGGATAACGGCCGCGGCTGCCGTCGGGTATTACTCACCTGCTCAGGCTTTCTCCCCGCCCTCGTAAGGCCATTCGCCGTACATTCCGCTGCCGCGCTCCCACCAATGCGCCGCTCTCTGAAAGGTTCCTGTACGGGTACTTCTCTTACTCAACGGTTTGGAATATGACGCCATTGTAGCACCTTTTCCGCAGATGTCAAGAGATTTTTTCACAGCGCCCGCAAAAATTCCGGCTTTAGGTCCCGCCGTCCCTCCAGCGCGGCCCGGATCTGGGCCAGCAGGGCCTCGCGGTCGCCGTTGAGGGTGCCCTTCAGCGTCAGGTAGTTGCTGGCATGGTTGGCGCGGAACACGGTTCCCTCGCTGTCCACGTGCTGCAAAAACAGCTCCGTCTCCTTCAGCACCTCCAGCGGGCCCAGCACCGTAAAGCTGCCGTCCTTGACCCAGCCCTCCAGCGGCGTGCCGTGGGGCACCATCAGCGTCAGCAGCCCCAGATAGTCGGGCTTCATCTCGCTGACGGCTCTGGCGGTGTCCAGCGCATGCTGCTGCCACAGCTCCACACTGCCAAGGCCGGAGATGGCCGTCACGGACAGCGTCAGACCGCAGCGTTTGGCCTTCTGCCCCGCCGCCACGATGTCTGCGGCGGTGTGGCCCTTGCGCATCCGCTCCAATACCGCGTCGCAGCCGGACTCCAGCCCCATGTATACCATTTTCAGTCCCTTCTGCCGCAGCAGGCGCAGGTCGTCCTCGCTCTTCACCTGCAAGCTGGCTGGGGAGGCATAGCACGTGACCCGCTCACACTCGGGGAACAGGCCGTACACCAGCCCCAGTATCTCCACCAGGTCCTCCGTGCGGCGCATCAGGGCGTCGCCATCGGCCAGAAAGACCCGGTCCACCCGGTGGTAGACGCGGCGGGCCAGCTCGAAATCCTCCCGTATCTCCTGCATGGGACGCATGGAAAAATGCTTGTCATCGTACATTTCACAGAAGGCGCAGCGGTTGTGGCTGCACCCGTAGGTCACCTGCACGATGAGGCTGTACGCCTCGCTGGGCGGCCGGTAGACCTTGCCTTTGTAGCGCATGGGATCACTCTCCTTCCGCTCTATTATGCCACGGTTTCCATCGTTTGAAAAGAGGCATCTTTCCGCATCCGGCGGCATAGGGTGGGACATCTCAACAAACGAGGTGTTCGATATGGAACTGAACTACAACCGCGTCCATCTATGCGGGCAGGCGGAGGACGTGCCCGCTCTGTCCCACGTCAACCACGGCTGCGCCTTCTACAGGTTTACGCTGGCGGTGATGCGCCTGTCAGGGCAGGCAGACCGCCTGCCGGTCATCGTGCCCCAGACGCTGCTCCATGCTGTACCGGTGGCGGCTGGGGCCACCGTCACCGTCATCGGTCAGCTGCGGTCCTTCAACAACAAAAGCGGTCAGGGCAGCCGCCTGGTGATCTCCGTGTTCGCCCACCAGCTGACCCTGGGCGGCGAGAGCCCCTTCAACCAGATCCAGCTGTCCGGCATATTGTGCAGGACACCCACGCTGCGGCGTACGCCGCTGGGCCGCGAGATCTGTGACATCATCCTGGCGGTGAACCGCCGGTACGGACGGGCGGACTACCTGCCGTGCATCGCCTGGGGCGCGGTGGCGGCTCAGGCGGCGGACATGCGCACCGGCCAGCGCCTCACCGTGGAGGGCCGCGTCCAGAGCCGTGTCTACACCAAAAATGACAACGGCGTCCTGACGGACCGCACGGCTTATGAGGTGTCCATCATGCGTCCTGCGGAGATCGAGGAATTTCTTGTACATATTCCCCGTTGAAAACGGGAATCACCAGTGTTATGATAGATTTAACGTCAGATTTTACAAGAGATTTTACGAAAGAGAGATAGATCCTCATGCAGCATCACCTGCACTTCCCTTTTCATCATCACAAGCCCCATGCTGCCCGGTACGACGTGGACATGACCCAGGGCAGCACCACGGGACACCTGATCCGTTTCGCCCTGCCGCTGCTGGCAGGCAACCTGTTCCAGCAGCTTTACAACATGGTGGACACCTGGGTGGTGGGCAATTTTGTCAGCAACGAGGCGTTCTCCGCCGTGGGCACCGTGGGGCCCATTATCAACACCCTCATCGGCTTCTTTCTGGGAATGTCCAGCGGCGCCGGCGTGGTCATCAGCCAGTATTACGGTGCGCACCGGCCGGAAAAGGTACATCAGGCGGTACACACCGCCATTCTCCTGACGCTGCTGCTGGGCGTGGTTTTCACCGGCGCGGGCATCGCCATGACGCCGCTGATGCTGGACCTGATGAAGACCCCCGCGGAGGTGGCGCCGGACCAGGCCACGTACCTGACCATCTATTTCGCGGGCATCATGGGCCTGCTGCTGTACAACATGGGCTCCGGCATCCTGCAGGCTGCCGGCGACTCCCGCCGCCCCTTCTACTTTCTGGTAGTGTCCGCCGTGGTGAACACGGCGCTGGACCTGCTGTTTGTGCTGCAATTCGGCATGGGCGTGGAGGGCGTGGCCTACGCCACCATCATTGCTCAGGCGGTATCCGCCATACTGACCATGATCGTGCTGATACGCTACGACGGCAGCATCCGGCTGGAGCTGCGGAAGCTGCGGTTCCACTGGGACATGCTGAAAAAGATCGTGTCGGTGGGCATCCCCGCCGCGCTGCAGATGGCCATCACTGCCTTCTCCAACGTGTTCGTGCAGGGCTACATCAATCACTTCGGCGCGGACTGCATGTCCGGCTGGACGGCCTACACCAAGATCGACCAGCTGGTGATCCTGCCGGTACAGTCTCTGTCCATGGCCTCCACCACCTTTGTGGGCCAGAATCTGGGTGTGGGCAACGTGGCGCGTGCCAAGGGCGGCGTGCGCCGTGCGCTGCTGCTGTCCTTCGCCGTCACCGCCGTGCTGCTGGTGCCGGTGCTGCTGCTGGCGCCGGGCCTCACCTCCTTCTTCAACAGTAAGGCCGAGGTGGTGTCCTACGGCGCGCTGCTGCTGCGGCTGCTGTCGCCGTTCTACTTCTTCTTCTGTATCAACCAGATCTACTCCGGCGCACTGCGGGGCGCGGGCAACAGCCGTATGCCCATGTTCATCATGCTGGGCTCCTTCGTGGTATTCCGCCAGATCTACCTGTATGTCATGGCCAACTACATTTCCAACGAGATCGTGCCCATCGCTCTGAGCTACCCCGCCGGATGGTTCGTATGCAGCGCCGCCACCCTGCTGTATTACACCCACTGCAAGTTCGACCACTATCGCCTGGTGGAGGATGTGTAAATGGACAAGTGTGAATCCTGCGTGTTCTACCTCTATGACGAGGAATACGACGACTACGTGTGCGACATGGACCTGGATGAGGACGAGATGGCCCGCTTCCTGGCGTCGGACACCGGCAGCTGCCCCTTCTGGCGGCCCGGGGACGACTATCTCACCGCACGGAAGCAGTAACATACAGCAAAAGAGGGGAGACAGCACATCCGCTGTCTCCCCCTCTTTCATCTGTACCGCACGCAGGCCCTCCCGCGGGATGCAGCGCCTTGTGTGCGGCGTCCCGCGTCAAAGCGGCGCCCGGCGCGGCACATCCCTGCAAAACGCAAGAGACGCGGCCAAAGGCCGCGTCTCTTTTCTTCCCCCATGGGCAAGACTCCGCTCGTTATACCCCCCAACAGGCGGAGCAGCAGAAAAAGCGTTACTTACCGGACTTCTTCCGGCGGCGCAGGCCCGCAGCACCGCTGAGGCTCAGCACAGCCGCGGCCGCATAGGCGGCGATACCGGCATCGAAGGTCTTGGGCGACTGGGCCGCGCCGTCGGCGCCGTTATTGGTGCCGTTGGCGCCGTTATTGGTGCCGTTGCCCTTGTGGTTGTGCCACTTATCGTCCGGCGCAGGTACAGGCGGCTTGACGGGATCGTCCGGCGTAGGCACAGGCGGCTTGGGGCCGTCATCGTCGTCGCTCTTAACGTCCTTCCACAGCGGCGTCACGCTGACGTCGTGCTCCACCACGTAGGTGGTGCCGGCCTCGTAGGCCACGCCGTCGATGAGCCATTTGTCAAAGGTTTTCTTGTCGGGAGCCCGGAAGCCCATGCTGTCCCAGTCGGAGCGCAGGGTGTAGTTCTTACCGCCCTCGGCACGATCCATGGCCAGAGTGCCGCCCACCTCGGTATCGTAGCTGACGGAGTAGTACACCGTCACGGTACCCTCGGCCTCGGTCTCGATAGTACCGGCATAGCCCTTCGCCGTGATACGCACGGAGATGGTCTTGCCGATGTCCTCGCCGGTCAGCTCGTAGGCAGCCTCATCGGCGCCCTCGATGGGCTGGCCGTTCCGCAGCCACTGGTAGCGCAGGTCAGCGTTGGGCATGCCGCTGGTCTCGGCAGTCAGGGTCTCGCCGCGCTCCAGCTTGCCGTTGATGACCACCGTGCCGGTGATATCCGGCAGAGTGCGCTGGTAGCCGCAGGTATCGCAGGTGGTATCATCCGCATCGGTGTAGTCATGCTCGGCCTTGTCCTTGGTATAGCCGCAGCCGTCCACCGTGCAGGTGTGCCAGTGATACGTGTCGTCGCTGTTCCAATCCTCGGTCCAGACGTGAGGCTGCACCTCGTACTGGGCATAGTAGGTGACGTTGCCGGTCACAGTCTCGGCCACATCCTCCACCGCACCGTTGGGCGTGGTGCTCCAGCCCAGGAACACATAGCTGTTGTCCTCGTCCGTCTCCTTGTCCGCGCCGGGCGCCTGGATGGCGGTGCCGTAGTCCACAGTGCCATCGGTGCAGCTGCCGGTCAGGCTGCCGCCCTGGGCGTTCCAGGCCACCGTGTACTGGTTGACGGTACGGCTGAAGATGGCGGTGATGGTGGTGTCATCCGTTACGGTGTAGGTACCGTTAGGCGTGCTCCACTTCTCGAAGGCGTAGGTGTACTGGGCGGTGTTGGCACTGGCCACCGCAGCCACCGTCACGCCCTTGACGGTAACGGTGCTGCCGCTGACGGTCAGATCCGCCCCCTCCGGCACGCGGCTGACCGCCTGCACGGGCGTCACCATGCCGTACTCGGCCTCGTTGGCCTCGAAGGACACGGTAAAGTAGTTCACGGTGCGGTCATGGCCGCAGGTCAGGCACTCTGTGCCCTCCAGGCCGTCATAGACGTGGGCCTCTCTGGTGGTCATATCCCACTCATCGCAGCCGTTCCGGCACTGCTTGACGTGATAATCGTTGTCATAGGACTTCCACTGGAAGTCGTGCTCCAGCTTCTGGCCCACCTCGAAGATGGCCTCGCCGGCAGTGCCCTCACTGGAGACGCCGCAGGCACAGGACTTGTAATAGAGCGCCGGAGACAGGCAGGTAGCGTCGGCCTTGCGGTACTGCTGGCTCTCCGCCTTCTGGTCGAAGGTATGCTGGTGGACAGGCACCGTCACATCCAGAACCGCACCGGCCCTGTGGGTGTCAGTCTCCTTGAAGCGCACCTGATAGATGCCGCTGTTCAGACCGGACAGTGTCCCGTCGGGGCAGGTGACGTAGTTCACACCATCGGCGCTGTACTCCATGGCGGAGGTCACGCCGGTGATGGTACCGTCGGTGCCGCCGATGGAGGAGGGCGCAGTGCCCTCCAGACCGGCAGGTGCATCCTGCGCCGCCTTCTGAATGACCAGCGTATAGGTGGCGGAGGATTGCGCATAGTTATGGTTGCTGTCGTCCGACATCGCGGTGATGACCACGGTACCGGCCTTGCGGATGGTGACCTCGCCGGTGGCGGCGTCCACCGCCGCCACGGTGTCATCGCTGCCGCGATAGACCACGGGGCCCTTGGCGCCGCTGACAGTCTGGGTATAGCTGGTGCTGGCGGGATCGTAGGTCAGCTCCACCCTCGCCTCCGCGAAGGACAGCTCCTGGCCCATGGGTACGATCGTCAAATCGGCCAGCGCCAGCTCCGCCGCGGCGAAGTTGCTGCTGCCGGAGACGCACAGCTTCACCGTGTAGGTACCGGCATTGGTGGGCTCTTCCACCGCGATGCCGTCGGCATTCGTGTAGACCACGGTCAGCGTGATATCCTGCACGGGATAGCTGTCGCTCAGCTTTGCGGTCACTTTCTTGGCGTTTCCGTTATAGACCAGCTCCTCGCTCCGGGGATAGGTCACAGCGAAGTCGCTGACCGCAGGGGTCTTCTCGCCGATGCTCCACACGATGGTCTTATCCTCGGTGGTGCCGTCGTCCCACTGATAGTTGGCGGTGTTCGTCAGCTTGGCCACGGCGGTGTACTCACCGGCGTTGATGGCCTTTGCCTCGCCCTCCAGCGTGTAGCCCTCACCGGCGGCCACGCCGGTCTGGGTCTCGCCGTTGTAGATGAGGCCGGTGACGGCCGCGGGGGCCTTCACCTTCATGGGCTGGATCTTCCACTGGATGGTCTTGTCGGTCTCGGTGCCGTCGGGCCACACATACCCCTCGTTCAGGCAGAGGGTGATGGTGTACTCGCCCACGTCCGTGGCCTTGTCCTCACCGGACACGGTGTAGTAGGTATCCGCGCCCTCGGGCACGGTGAGCACCGTCTGCTCCTCGCCGCTGTAGGTCAGGGTGGTCTCGGCGGCCACCACGGGCATCAGGTCTGCGGGCACCGCCTGCACCAGCAGGATGGTGTCGTGGGCCTCGTTCCACGCGAAGATGCTGCCGTTGTTGGTGGTGATCCTGGCCAGCACCTCCGGCGGCAGGGTCTCGTAGGTCACGCCGCTGAAGTAGTCCTTACCCTCGCGGCCCTCGACCTCCACCACCTGGATGTCCGCGTTCTCGGTCAGGCCGCTGACGCAGATCTTCGCCACACTGCCGTTCTTTGTATCAGTTACCAGGTACAGATTATCGTCCGTGTCGTCGGTCAGGGTGTTGCCGGTGATGCTGACGCTGCCGCCCAGCGTAAGTGCTGTGTCATTTGGGTTGTGCGAAGTGAGTACGCCGCCGCCCATCTCACCGGCGGTGTTGCCGGTGATGCCGCCGTTGAGGAGCTTGGCCCATCTGTACTGCGTCCCATAGGGCCAGTTGAACAGGCCGCCGCCGAATCTGGCCGCGCTGTTGTAGGCGATGGCGTCGCTGCGCAGGCTGTTCATGGTGAACTTGCCGTAGTTGGCCACACCGCCGCCTCCAGCGCTGCTCGCGTCGCGGATACCTTCAAGATCCGAATTAGGCCAATAGCCGCCAAACTTCAAATCTCCCGTATTGGTGGACTTATTATACTGGATCGCTGCATTTCCGTACAGGCCGAAGCTGCCGCCTTCACGAGGCTCTACGCTCACACCGGCGCCATAGCTGCTGGTAAAGCCGGTGATGGTGCCGTTATACAGGTTGGCGTAAGCGTTGCTCACTTTAAGTCCGCGCTGGTCGGTCATATTGCTGTTGCCCCGCAGGCCGCCGGGCGTGGCCGCGCAGTCGGTCAGGTTGGCCGAGGCGCCGCTGCAGACGCGCAGCAGGGAGCTGCTGGTGTTGCTCTTGTCGCTGGTGACGGTATGGCCGTTGAAGCAGAGGTTCAGCGTCACATCCTCGTTGTTGGCCTTCCACGTCTCCTTCAGCGTCACATCCTTGCTCAGATACCAGTTGCCGGTGCGGGGCAGCCAGTTGGTGGCTCTGACATAACCGCCGCCGGATGCGAACGTCGCGGAGCCGTAGTCCTGCTGGGCGGCATAGTCCGTCCACTCCTTGAAGTCGATCTCGCCGCCGCACTCGCCGGAGTGGCCCGCCACGGAGATGTCATGGCTGGCGCTGTCCAGATTGCAGAGGGTATGCTTGTGGTAAATGGTCAGGTGGATATAGGTGGCGCCGCCGCTGTTGGCGCCCAGCTCCATCTGGCCGTCGTTGTCGTCGTCCAGCGTGAAGCAGGGTATATCGTTCACCATCGCACCGGTGTTATAGTGGTTGCTCTTGCTATTGATGGTCGCAACATCTTTGTCATTCGCCGGCTCCAGCACGGTCACACCGATCCGGCTGCCGGTGCTCAGCAGCGTTGTGCTGGTGCCATACTCTCTGTCCAGCACAATGCACTGGGTGGTGGCCAGGTTGTTGGCCGCACCGTTTACGGTGTTGCCGGTCACAGTGATCCTGGAACCTCTGGTGGGATACAGTGTGATCTTCTTGTCGCGGGTATCATAGACGCTGTCATCTTCTTTGCCTGCGTTATAGATGCCGCCGCCCTGCGTACCGGCGGTGTTGCCGGTGATGCTGCCGCCGTACAGGGTCACGTAGGCAACATTGTCATAGACACCGCCGCCGTAGGTAGCCGCGGAGTTGCCGGTGATGCTGCCGCCGTACATCTCGAAGCTGCCGTTCTTCTGGACCGCCACGCCGCCGCCAACGTCATCGGAGTGGTTGCCGCTGATGGCGCCGCCGTACATCTTGAAGGTGGCGCTCTTCTGGACCGCCACGCCGCTGCCAAAACCCTTGATGGTGCCGGCGTACAGGTTAAACGTGCCGTAGGATTCCACCTTCACGCCCGCGCGCTTGCTGGCCGCCGTGCTGCCGCCGTTGATGACGCCGCTGCCCTGGCAGTCCACGATGTTCAGGATGTGGCTTCTGGTCACATAATAGGTATAGTCCGCGCCGTCCTTCACGGTGATGGTGTGGCCGTTCAGGCACAGCGTCACGTCCTCATTCAGAACGGTGCCGCTGCTGACGGTCACGTCGTTCATCAATCTCCACGCGCCCGCCGTGGTGGGCAGGCTGTCGGTGGAGGTCCATTTCTCATAGATAGCCTCGGTCTCATCGTTGCCGTTGGGGTCCTCTGTGCCGTCCGGCTTGTGGATATGGCCCGGGGACACCAGATACCGGCTGTTCTCCACCGTGTAGAAGTTGTTGCCGGTCTGGGTAACGCGGTCGGCGGACAGGCTGCCGATATCGATCTTGGCGCTGTCGCTGAGGCGTCTGATGATGCTGATGTTGGCGCTGTCGTTGGCGAACGCGATGCTGCTGGCGCTATTGTTGTTCCAGATCTGCACGTTCTTGCCCAGCTTCAGTGCGCCGCCGTCGTCCACATAGATGGCACTGCCCTGACCGCCGGTGATCACGCTGTTGCCCATGATGTCGCCGCCGGTCATGGTGAACGTACCGCTGGTGCCCACATACACGCCGCCGTACCGGACGCCCACGTTGCTGCCCACGCTGCTCGCGCGGCCGTTATTGCGGATGCTGCCGCCGTACATGTTGAAGGTGCCGTTGTTCAGAACGCCGCCGCCGTGCTCCACAACGACGCCGACGCCGCTCTGGTCGCCGTTGCGGTAGATATGGACCGCGTACATGTTGAACGTGCCGTTGTTGTACACACCGCCGCCGTCCGTGCCGACACAGCCGACGATGGCGCCCATATACAGGTTGAACGTGCCGTCATTGCGGACGCCGTTGCCCCGATACGTCTCGGCGTTGGCCGGCATCAGTGCGCTGGCGTTGTGGTACTCGCTCCATTCGCTGCTGCAGTCGGTCAGGCTGAACGTCACGCCGGAGTCCACCGTGATGATATCAAAGCTGCCGCCCGCGATGATGCTGTGGCCGTTGGTACACAGCACGGTGCCCTTCTTGGGCTTCCACGTCTCGCTGAGGGTCACGTCCTTGGTCAGGTGATAGCAGCCCGCCTCGGTGGGCAGGGAATCCCCGGACTCCCAGGGCGTGAAGGTCTGGAGGTTGGCCGCGGTATGGCTGCCGCTGACCGTGTGCTCCGCGCCGCAGACGCAGTGATAGTGGGCCGGCAGCTTCTTCAGCTGCTCGTTCTCCACATACAGCACGCCCAGGTTGGGATCGTCCAGAGAGAAGCAGCCCAGCGTCTCGTCCGTCACCTTGCCCTGCACGATGCCGTCCGTCCAGCTGTTCAGGGCGATCTTTGCCGCGCTCTGGAGGCCGCTGACGTGGATGGGATAGCTCTCGGGATTCAGCATGCACACGTTGCTGCGCGGCTGGGTGCCGGGTGCGCCGTCCTTATAGTTATAGTAGACCTTGGCGGTGCCGCCGATGTTCAGCGTACCGCTGCCGGTGGCGATGCCGCCATAGGCCGTACCGACGTTATTGAAGATGGAACCGCCGGTCATGTTGAAGGTACCGTTGTTCAGAACGCCGCCCGCATAGCCCTTGTTGTCGCGGATCTGGCCGCCGGTCATGTTGAACGTGCCGCCCTTATTGATCACGATGGTGGCCTGCTTGTCGCCGGTGCTCTTGTTATACTCGATGGAAGCGCCGTCGCACAGATTCAGCGTAGCCCGATCGCCCACCGTGATAGCGGCCTTCGCGCAGTTGATGCCGGTGAGGGTCACGTTGCTGAGCGTCAGGTTGTTGCCCCGCTTCAGAAGGATGGCGCTGTTTTTGGAACCGGCGGAATTATACACGCCGAAGCTGCCCCGCTTGGAGGCATCCTCCGTGCAGTCCATCAGCGTCAGGGACTGTTGGTCCGTGATGTCGTTGTAGGTCGCCTCGTCCTTGCCCAGGATGCCCGCGCCGTTGATGGTGTGGCCGTTCAGGCAGATCGTCAGGCTGTTCGTGCCGCCCCACCATGTATAGGGCGTCCAGTCCTTCGGCAGATACACATCCTTGGTCAGGCAGTATATGCCGAGCTGGCCATAGTCCACATAGGGCAGTGAGTTGCTGGCTGTACTGTTGGGGCCGCACTGCTCACGGGCTCTCTCGTCCGTCCAGAGGATGCACTCCACGTCGCCGTGCATATGCTTCTCCGTTGTGGACGACGAGGCGGCCTGCGCCTGTGTAGGCAGCATGCACAGCGCCGCCAGTGCCAGTGCCAGCAGACCGCCCATCCATTTCTTCTTCATCCGTCGATTCCTCCTTGTTGTGATTGCAGATTCTCTCATCGCTCCCCGCGGGTCTGCGCCCGCAGTGCGGTTATATACGTATTGCTCCCGCCGCGTCACACGGCGTGGGATCCCCCGTCCATGGGGCCGGGCTCCGGCTCCTCCGGCGCTCTGCGGAACCCCATGATGCGGGCCGGGATGTAGACCCACGGCCGGTGCAGCGCGTGGTTGTAGTTGTCCACCGCCTGACGGTAGATGCTCTCGCTGCGGTACAGCACGGCGGCTGCCTCCCGATCGGCGGGGGTCTGCGCCAGACGGCGGCGGAAGGCGGTGACTTGGCTGGCTGCGCTGTCCACGATGCTCTGCCGGCCGGTCAGCATGCGCCGCACCTCCCAGGACCAGAGCGCCACGAAAGCAGCCGCGCAGACGGCGGCGATCAGCCACGCGATCCACGGTGTCATGTCCCATCGCCCCCCTTTCTCCAGCTTTCAGCATGGTCAGTTTACCAGCTTTTTCCGGCGACAGGAGGCCGCGCCCTTGAAATGTATATTTTTTCGACACGAAATGTCAGAACATGACTTTTCAAACCACCCCTCCCTGTGGTAGAATCGTAGGCGATTATTCAAACGGAGGTGTTTGCGGTGTATATAGCGGTCTGCGATGATCAGGCGGAGGAGCTGTCCGCCCTGACGGCACTGCTGGACCAATGGCAGGCAGAGCGGCATTTCCCCCTGCGGTATCACACGTTCCGCAGCGCCGCCGGCATGCTGGACGCGGCCCAGCGCGAGCGGTTCAGCCTGTACCTGCTGGATGTGATGATGCCCGGCATCGACGGCATGGACGCCGCCCGCGAGATACGCACCTTTGACGATGCCGCCGATATCGTGTTTCTCACGTCCTCCCCGGGCTTCGCCTACGAGAGCTACGGTGTGCGGGCGCTGGAGTATCTGCTCAAGCCCATCAGCGGCGGCCTGCTGTTCCCCGTACTGGACAAGCTGATGCTGCGGGAGCAGCGTCCGCAGGACGGTCTGACCCTGAAGGCGGGTGCCACGCTGGTGCGGGTGCCGTTTTCCCGGCTGTCCTATGTGGAGGTCAACGGAAAGCATCTCTACTTCCACCTGGCCGACGGCACGGTGCGGGAGGTGGCGGGTTCTCTGAAGGACTACGAGCCGCTGCTGCTGGTGCGGCCGGAGTTCATGCGCATCCACCGGTCCTACATTGTGAACATGCTCCAGATCGATGAGCTGTCCCCCGCCGGTGTCCATACGTTTTCCGGCATGAACCTGCCGGTGTCGCGGCTGCTGTACCCCCAGCTGCAAAAGGACTATATGAAGCTGCTGTTTGCGGAGAGGGAGGAGCTGTGACCGTATCCGACATGAATATCGCGTCCCTGCTGGACGTGTTCGATTACGCTCTGGTGCTGATCTACGGGCTGGCACTTGATGTGTTCATCTCCGGCGGCTGCGATACCCCCCGCCAGAAGCGTCTGATCGCGTACCTGTGCCCCTGCTTTCTGGTGGTCCAGCTCCTGGGCTGGCTGGCGCTGGGCGAGCTGGCTGTCAAGCAGATCTACCCCCTGATCGTCCATCTGCCGCTGGTGCTGATTTTGGTGCTGGCGCTGAAAAAGCCCTGGGGCATCGCCATCGTCAGCACCGCCACCGCCTATCTCTGCTGCCAGCCGCCCCGCTGGGGCAGCATGGCCGTGGAGGCCCTGACCCACAGCGCCGTGGCCGGCAATCTGGTGTATATCGTGCTGCTGGGCGGGTCGTTCTACCTGTTCCGCCGGTACTTCGTGGCCGCGGCCTACGGCGCCATGACCAGCTCCCCCACCGCCCTGCTGCTGTTCGGGAGCCTGCCCTGCAGCTATTACATTTTTGACTACGCCACCACCATCTACTCCGATGCGCTGTATTCCGGCATTCAGGCCCTCAACGAGTTCCTGCCCACGGTGCTGGTGGTGTTCTACGTCCTGTTCCTGCCCGCCTTCCACGTCCAGAGTCAGAAGCGCTCCAGCGCCGAGATGCAGCGCTCTCTGCTGGAGGTGGAGCTGAAGCAGTCCCAGCAGGAGATGGACTCCCTGCGCCAGTCGGAGATGCAGACGGCGGTGTACCAGCACGACATGCGCCACCATCTGAACATGATCAGCGGCCTCCTGGCCTCCGGCAGCCCCCAGCAGGCACAGGAGTACATCCAAAAGGTCCAGTCCGACGTGGAGGCCATCACCTCCCGCCGCTTCTGCGAGAACGAGACGGTGAATCTGCTATGCTCCTCTTTCGTGCAGAAGGCGGAAAAGTCCGGCGTTACCCTGAATGTGGACGCGCGGGTCCCCGCCCACCTGCCCATCAGCGACACGGAGCTGTGCTCCCTGCTGTCCAACGCGCTGGAAAATGCCCTGCGCGCCGCGTCCACGCTGCGGCCGGAGTTCCGCCGGACGGTAGACCTCTACTGCGGCATCCGCCTGAACAAACTGCTCATCGAGGTACGCAATCCCTACGACACGCCGCCGGTGATGCGGGATGGCATACCGGTATCCGATGCGGCGGGCCACGGCTTCGGCTGCCGCAGCATTCAGGCCATTGCCCAGCAGCGCGGCGGTCTGTGCCAGTTCCTGGCGGAGCGGGGCACATTCCTGCTGCGCGTGGTGCTGCCGGCAAAGGGCGTCGCCAAGTAAACCTGCGGCCAATAAAAAAGGACCTGCACCTCGCGGTGCAGGTCCTTTTTTATTGGTTTGTTCAACCCTCGATGATCTCCTGGAAGTACAGGGCGTTCATGCCGGTGCCGTCCAGCATAGCCACCATCACGGTGTGGCCGTCCTTGTCGATGAAGGTGCCGGCATAGGTGACGCCGCCCACCTCGATCTTCATGGTGCCGCCGTCCTCGCTGAGGGAGTAGGTGCCCTCGGTCTGCTCCTCATCCTCGGCCAGCACAACCTTACTCTCGTCCACGAAGATGAACTGGTACACGTCGTGGAGCTGGCTCATGACCTCCTGGGTCTGATCCGCGGTCATCTGCACGCCGTCGACATAGCCGCCGATGAAGGTCCAGTAGGTACCCGCCACTTCGGGAGCGGGAATAAACTGATCGGCCAGGATGGTCAGCAGGCTCTGGCCCTCAGGGCTGGTCTGGGTATCGTCCGCGGCGGCATCGTCCTGCACCTGCTGCTGATCGTCAGCAGCGTCGTCGCCCGTGTCGGCGGTATCACCGCAGGCCACCAGAGCAAATGCCATCATCATCGCCAGCAGCAGAGCCAGCAGTTTCTTGAGTTTCATGTTCATTCTTCCTCCATTATTGTCGTTTCTCTTGATATCTATATAAACCGCCTCTGCGGTCTATATCGTTCTTTGCATCACACGCTGGTGGAGATGCTGTCGCCCTCCACGGTGAAGACGGCCGGGCTGGAGTAGGCGCAGTTGTCCATGGCGTCCCGCATTTCGAACACCATGACGTACCGCCCGTCCGGCAGCGCCGTCTCGCCGAAGGCGGTATCCGCCGTCACAGTGATGGTCTCCGCCTCGTAGGCCTCAAAATCATCATCGCCGGAAATACTGGACATATACCACACGGTGGTGAGCTCATCGCCCTCCTGCAGCAGCCGCAGCTCCTTACCGGCCATGCCGTTCTCATCCAGTCCCTGCCGCGCACCCAGGATCTCCCAGGTCTCCGTGGAGAAGTTATAGGCCACCTGCAGGTTGTATGCCTCGCCGTTCAGCAGCACCGGCACAGTATACAGGTTGTAGTCGTCACCCTCACTGCTGAGCTCCATGTAGACCACAGCGCCGTCGATGCTGCCCCAGACGCCGCGGAAGTTGTCGGTGAACACGCCGTTCTCCCAGTCGCCGACGATGTCGTTGTCCCTGCCCAGCATCAGCAGGCTGTCGCTGTCCGGATCCGTATAGTACAGGGAGAAATTCACGGACGCCAGCAGACTGTCGGCCTCCGGCCCAAGGGTCAGTACGGCGCAGCCCTCATCGTTCAGGGTCAGGGGCGCGTTGTCCCAATCCATGGCGGACAGCGTCTCCACCTCAGGCAGGTCGTGGATATCCATCTCCGCCAGATAGTCCATGCCGCTCTGGTCCAGCTCACCGGTAAGCTCATAGAGATAGAAGTACTTGAACGCCGCGCCGGCGCCCAGACCGGCATAGCTGACCGCCTCGTCTGCATCGCCGTTATAGGAGTAGTAGCAGGACAGGCCCGTGGCCTCGCTGCGGTAGGGGCCCTTCACCTGATACAGCACGCAGCTGTCCAGCGCGTCCAGCACCGCCTGGGCCGAGGGCAGCATATCGCCGCTCTGACGGGCCATGTGGCCCAGGTCCACCATGTTGGCGTAGCCCTCCTCGCGGGTGTTGCCGCCGTAGTTCTCGCTGCGATCCGCCACGCGGGCAAACCGCGTGAAGAAGGACGGATCCTGGCAGGCGGCGCTCAGCGCCTCCGCGCCATAGCTCTCGTAGGCCGTCAGCAGCGGCCCGATCTGGGACAGGTCGGTGAGGGACAGCGTCACACTGTCCTCCGTGCCCGCCAGCTCGCAGCCGGTGTAGTACGCATCGCAGATGGCGCGGCCCAGAGCGGCGCCGTCCATGGACGGCTGTTCCGCCAGCGCGCCCACCCAGTCGGTGTAGTACCAGCCGTTGCCCGGCTCCGTCTCCTCCGACGCCACCAGATAGCGGCTCAGGTCGCAGAAGGTGTAAGCCACGTCCACCGTGGCCATCAGGCAGGTGTCAAAGCCCACCAGCTCCACCGGCTGCTGCCCCGCCTCCAGCGACGGCTCCCACACCTGGGAAAACGCGGCGTACATCTCGTCCAGCGTCAGGGAGTCGTAGTCGTACAGCTCGTCAAAAGCCGCGCCGGACACCGAGCCGCCGCCGTGGTTCCAGAACACCACCGCCGTCTTGTCGGCGGGGTAGCTGTCCTTGGCAAACTGCAGAAACGCCGCCAGCGTCTCGCTGTCGCCCATACTGGCCGAGGGCTGCTCGTCCACCAGCTGCAATCCCTCGCTGTTGTACACGAAGCGCTGCAGCTTGGAGGCGTCCACCACGTCGTTCTGCCACTCGGCAGCGCCGCCGGTCTGGATGACCACCGTCACGTTCTCCGGCAGCTCCACCTCCATCAGCTCGCTGAGGTCCGTGGTGGCGCAGCCGCCCCCGGTCTCCAGATCGCTGCCGCAGAGGTACCAGTATACCGCCCAGCTGCTGCCGTCCTCCGCCGTATTGTTGTCCGGCGTACCGGGCTCATCGCCGCAGGCGGCCAGCGGCAGGGCCATGACCAGCGCCATCATCAGCGCGAAAATTTTCTTCTTCATATTCAGATCCCCAGCAGCTGCTTCTTCTTGGCAGCAAACTCCTCCTCGGTGATGACGCCGGTGTCCATCAGCATCTTGTACTTCTGCAGCTCCGCCACCGTATCCACGGCAGGCGCCGCGGCCTGAACGGGCTGGGCCGCCTGAGCGGCCGGCGCGGCGGCGGTCTCGCCGTCCCACAGCTCTCTGGCGCCGGGATTCATCACATGAGCCAGCGCCGTGGCCATGCGGTGCAGCTCCTCCACCTTTTCATCGTACTCATTGAGATAGTCGATGACGCTGGGGTTCGTGGAGCTGAAGGACGGCGCGCTGATCTCATTCCGGAAAGACTTCCAGTACGGGTCGCTGAGGATGACCTCCACGCTGAACTTATGCACCGGTGCGTCCGCCTCGAAGCGGGGCTCCGGTATATCGAACCGGCGGTCGTCCGGCTCCCCGGGACGGCGGTCGCGGTCACGCATGCGCTCCATCCGCTCCATGCGCTCGTACTCCTCTTTCTGCATCTGGAAGCGGTCCACCCTCATCTGCATGGCCCGCGCCCGCTCCGGCACGTCGCTCTGATGGCAGTGCAGACCGTCGGCCTTGCCCTCGAACAGGGTCTTGCCGTCCTCCAGGAAGCGGAAAGACACCAGGGCCGATGCCGGAAATACCAGTGCGCCGTCGTATCCCTTCAGCCGCAGCAGACGGTGCTCCGTGTCCGCCAGCAGCTCGCCGCTCAGAAAGCCGAAGCTCATGCGGTCCGTCTCCTTGAACGCATCCCGCAGCGCCTGGTTTTCGTCATAGTAAGCGATGTATTTCTTGAACTGATCCAGCGACATGCGCTCCAGCACGCCGTCCGGCAGATCCACCTTACCGGCGCACTCCTTGCACAAGGGCATATCCTCCACCTTGGTGGGCAGCAGCCGCGGGGTAGGGCTGCCGCAGATGGGGCAGAGCTTTTTATTGTTACTGAATAATCCCATAGGACCCTCCTGTATTCTCCGTTCGTTCCGGCGGTCTGAACCGCCCACTCTCCGTTTCGGCAGTATAGCATGTTTTTCGACAGCGATACAGGCTCCGCCTGAAATGTATGTTTTTTCGGCGCGAAATGTCGGCATCGTACTGCCGGGACTTCTGACGCAGCATGGCGCGTTTCGATCGGCGGAGCTTGTTTTCCCTTGCTGTCTGACAGCATTTTCAGCAGATATTACCAGCCCTCGCCGCCGCATATTCACCGTCCCTCGGGAAAAGCTATGACTGCGATACCCAATCAGAGTTTATCGCTCAACAACAGGAAAGGAGATTTTTCAATATGTCCAGTAAGAACAGCAGCAAGCTGAACGTTCCCGAGGCCAAGGCCGCTATGGATAAGTTTAAGATGGAGGCCGCCTCCGAGGTGGGCGTCAACCTGAAGAACGGCTATAACGGCGACCTGACCAGCCGCGAGGCCGGCTCTGTCGGCGGCCAGATGGTCAAGAAGATGATGCCCATACGAACGATGAGTTTCAAGCGGGCTGACCGAACAGCACTGGGGCATGAAGTTGAAGTACGGTACATAGCAGGGATCACAATATAGGGAAACGCACGAGCCACAATTTGGTTCGTGCGTTCTTTATCATTCTATCGTTGAGAAGCTGCCAATCAAAAGCAGCTGAATCAGCAAGAGAGCGAACGAGAAATCAATGAGAGGCGTTTTGAAAGTGATGGTAAGTTGGATTTTGCGAAGAAACGTGCGGATAGCCTTCAAAATATCTTTCATATGCAGTCCCCCTTCTGTTCTACGTTCTTGCCCGTTCGCTTTAGAGCCTCTTGAATCTGGTGAGTCAGGAAGGGGGAGATTTCTGACCCACTTAAATTATAACACACAATGTGTGGTGTGCAATAGCAAGTTTTTCGTAGTGACGGCGTATTGACATTGCATCATGCTGTGGGTATACTAAAGGAAAAGGAGGTCTGCTACTATGTCAAATATCAATGTGGCTACCGCACCGAAAACAGCGACGTTTCAAATGCGCATCAATCCGGAAATCAAGCAGGAGGCGGAGAATGTTTTTTCCAACTACGGCCTGAGCTTGACGGAGGCTTTTAATATATTTCTTCAGCAATCGCTGAATAGCAACGGCTTTCCGTTTCTGTTGTCTCCTGAAAACGCGGAATATATGAGATCCAAGGCCGCGGCACAGCTCATGGCCGAGATTGACAAGGGTTGGAAATCTGCTGAAGAAGGGGGCTGGCTTACGCTGGAAGACGTGGAGTCCCGGCTTGGGCTGACGGATGAATAAGCTGCGTATCACGCCGGCAGCAGCCAGTGACTTGGCAGAGATCAAGGCCTACATCTCGCTGGAGCTGCATAACCCACAGGCTGCACAGCGTATTGTGAAGAGTATTACTCACGATCTACGGCATCTACAGCAAAACCCTTATCTTGGCTTTTCTGTTTCAGCCAAAATCGGTAGAGAGACTGACCTGCGGGCACTTCTCAGTGGGAGCTATTTTCTATTCTACCGTGTTGGAGGCGAGACAATACAGGTTTCCCGTATTCTGGATGGGCGGCAAGATTATCTGCGTGTTCTGTTTGGCGCAGCGGAAGAGAAGTGAATATCAGTAACATGATAGCAGCCCCTTCTTTTCAGGCAGAAAGAAGGGGCTGCTCAGTTCTTCAATCGCTTGGTGTGAAAATTCACTTTTTCGCGAACGCCCTTTTAAGTTAACTGCGCATAAGTCTTGACGGTACCTGCTACTGCGTTGGTAGTCAACTTTTATGCAGATTTATTCATCATGAGACTAAAAGGCTCCGTCCAAATGGATGGAGCCTTTTAGTCTCATACAATAACAATATGGCTAGGGCGTTTATCTGGATCATTATATGCTATGCGTTCGTCCTTTATGAGTTGCTTTACAACGCTATTGATAGTCGTAGTACCTCGCTGTAGATTTTCTACATACTCAGATAATCCATCTCGTACATCATCACTGAGTAAAGGAATGATAACATTTTTGGCATCATCTTCGCAGATTTCAGCAAGCCCGTCCGAGCCTCTAGAAAATGCTCGCATCTGAACCCCCCAGCCTTCACTATTCAAATAGGCTAACAGGTCAGGAGTAAATTTTTCCATTCCGGCTTTTACCCTACATCTAAAGCAACCATTTGTTACAACGACATTATCAATTCCCTCTGGAATGTAGCACCACTTAATTGCACTGCCCCAAATTGCCCCAATATAGATATCGCCAGCCGATGAAAAATGTTTTGCACGACTCGGCAACTCCCAGCCACGCATTTCTTTGCAGTGGAAATCCCCAAATCCTATGTCCTGAATTTCAACATACTGATATATGCTAGACTTTTGAACGGTAATCTTTTTGCCGTAGGCGTTTTGTTTTTCTGGAATAAAATCCACAACATCACCTAGCAAAACATATGGCTGAGTTTTTAATTTACTTCTTAAGTCCACAACTTTTTTGCTGTAACGTTTTGGATCTATTGTCAGGTCAGGGTCATCATAAATATGTTTTATATTTACAGACCAGCCGTTAACCTCGGGATCTACATGTTTACCCTTGGATATCCAGTCGAAGCAGTTTGCAGCGTCACTTGCCAAAATTCTGTTAACAGCAACATCAAAATCACAATCTAAAATAGGGCTACCTTCTTCATCGATGATGAGGCTGCCATCTTCCGGGTCTCTCTTGTAAACTGGTGCAGCTTTTTTATTGCCAGCATCCCAGCCAACTTTTTCGATCAATTCAACCGCAAACTGATATTCTTCACTGTCAGCTATGTTCTCTAGAGGGGTTTTACGCTTTTCCAAATACAAAACACTTGCACTTACATCTGCACCACTGGACTTAAATGTAAATCTGGGTAGTGAAACGATAGCTGCCAACTTTGTATGTCTCAGGATCCATTCTCTAACAGTTCTGTATTTAATAGACCTGTTTCCTAAATAACCATTTGGAAGAATAATTGCAATTCTTCCACTCGGTTTACACTCTTTAACGCAGACTTCTACAAACAGAATACCAGTCTCTTGTTGAGATAACAATGTATCTGTTTTTTTCAGCACACCAGTTTCATCTATGTACCATTCAAATCCCAAGTCGTACTGCCTTAGAACCATTGAGCGTTTTTCTACAATTTTAGTTCCAAATGGTGGATTGCATGTTATAACGTCATACTTTTCAGCATATTTTTCTATGTTTTCAAGAGAGTCATCTTTTATAATATTGGTCTTTCCATCACCATTCAAAAGCATATTCAACACTGCCACTTGAACGGCGTTCGGCGAATTATCAACACCCCAGATACAATCTGCAAATCCAGGATTAAACTTTCTTGCGGCTCTAAATGCAGCGACGAGGAAATCTGCACTACCACAAGCTGGGTCCGCAATATGTTCACCGAACTGAGGATTGATAATATCAACAAGGAAATCCGTAACAGTAGTTGGTGTGAAATACTGCGCCATATCCCACTTATACAAAGCCTTCGCAAACTTCATATAAAAGGTTTGAACTACATCTCTCTTAGAATGAATAATCTTTACAGGAGCTAAAATCTTCAAAATTTCAAACAGGGTATCACCAGATAATGGCAATGTGTCTGACAGTTTGTTTGGAAGATGCTCCCCGTAAAAAGAGATTGCTCTCTTTACGACATCTCCAACCTTTTTCTTTGTGGTATCAGCCGAAGTACCAAGAGATCGATAATCCTGTATTTCTAAAGGTTCATCGCCTCTTACTTCAAAGGCATGTTCATCAAAGATTTTGGTAAGCAGCAGTTGCAAAATAATCTCATATCTTTTTTCAGGAGCAAATGATGCTTGATGAAGAATGTCCTCAATGCGCTCAAATGTCTCCGTTAGGGAGTCTACTGGTTCGATTGTATTGAATGTCAGTGGCGTAGTTTTGATCGGAAGTCCAAATTTGGGTACAAAAGTTAACGGACCTTCTTTTATCTCCTTTATCCCATCAGTGACTTCAATCCAAAATACACGCTTTTCAATGTTATCCCAGTATAGCCCTAGCGTACTCTGCTTTTTTGCAAAGTCCAGCATAGGCTTGACTTGAGTGTTTTTTACATACTCATTTTTCTTGTTATCACGCTTGACTTCACATATAATTACAGCATGACCAAGAATGTCATCGGGTTCATTAGTGCTAATTGTTGAAGCAGGCACATCAAGTACTGCAAAATCACTTCTGAAACTGTTACGACCACTATTGCCAAATTTCTTGATAATAGGCTCAATCCAGAAGTTTTCTTTCGGGTATCCCTTGCTTATAAGGAATTTAATTGCTTCTACCCTGTAGAATTCTTCAGTAGCAGTAAGGCCATCTTTACTCCGTTTATTAACCTTTAACTGTCCTCTAATTGGGCATACTATTTGTAGATTCCCAGTCAGTTCCATGATTGATACCCCTTTGCTGTGTTTGCTTATATTCAAAAGTGTACCATTTTCCGACTCAAAACACAAGGCAAAAAACAAGGCTCAGAAGTCAGTTTTGACCTCTGAGCCTTTGAATTATTCCACCGGCTTAATTGTAGACTCAATGTAGTCAATTTCCTCTTGCGTCAGATTGTACTTCTCATATAACATCTGGCCTGTCCATGGATGTTAAAAAACCAGTATAGGAACGAAGCCAAAATTTTTCTTTGCATATTTCGGATTTTATTTGCGATTATACACATCAACATTTATCTCGAAAAGGGACTTTGCGAAAAGAAATGCCAATGATCACGCATCTCTTGTACCGTTCCTATTCACAATCAAAGCTGCTTTTGCCGCAGTAGAATGGTGGCGCACACCCTATCCGTGATAATTCCGCGATCCCGCTGAGGATAGTATTGCAGCAGCGGCTCCAACCTTGCAAATATCTCCTCTTTTGACAGCTTGGGCAAGCGCAACTGCGCTCCATAAAGCGCTTGGACTGCTCCTGCCTGCCGGTTAAATGTCGTGCCGAAGGGACGGGCACGCTGTGCCGCGATCAGGGCCTTCGGCTCAATGTCCATGGGGGCTGTCCGCATATTGGAAAGCAAGCCCGCACCGTTATCAAAGATGGGGCAATAGTCATATTTACCGCCACTTTCCAAGACCGCAATATTGTTCAAATGACGGTCATCGTTCAGAAACAGCGCATCGATCTCGAACAGCAGCGTCAGATATTGTGGGAACAGCTCCAAGCCCGTCAACTCTGCCGTAGCCTCGGCTAAATAGGCAATGCGCTTCTTGTCACTGGATTGCCGCGGCAGAAGGGCTTGAAGAGACACTTCGCTCTCCCTTTTGTACAGATGGCTCAGTGTAATAATGGACTGACCCGGCAGCAGGAAATCTTCGCTGCTGCACCCTGTCCGTTCGATACCATGGGCGGTAATGCGTTCCATTCTGTAGCGGGTAAAGCGGAACGGGTAGTCCTGCTCGCAGTTGCTGCGTTCCAGCAGCTGCGAGATCATCGTTTCCGTCAAGGCCTCATACCCAAACTGATCCAGCTTGTACCAGCGGTTGCCATCTACCCACTTCTCCTGATTACCCTTTGAAGATGTTTCGGCGATCCTCTCGTTTGTCACAAAATGTATGCTCATTCCGTTACCTCGATCCACTGCTGATCCTCCGCCATACGGCCTCGTGTGCGTTTGACGATCTCCCACGGGTCGTATTCATCCAATCCCAAAGTCTCCAGATATTCACGAATGCCTTCCCGCTGCCGGGGAACGCACCGCTCTTCCAGGAAGGCCATCAGATCTTCCCATGTAGGCAATCTGTTTTTCCCGAAAGCGGTTTTCACCAGCTGCCTTGTATGGTTCTCCACGCAAAGCGTATGATCCGTAAAATCCACCGCGATGGTAGTACACAGTGTCTTACTATTCCAGAATTTTAGCTTTTTCACGCAGTGGGACTGCGCTTTTTTTTCGCTGATAAACTCCTCTATGGTGACGACTTTTGTGATTACGATTCTGTTTTGGTCAAAGGTCAACTCCACCTCCCGCTCCTCATCGGTAATGCCCATGGCTCGAAGCCAGCGGGATGGGAGCGTGACCTTATGCGTTTTTGCACCGGCGCCCGCCGTTCCCCCGGCTGTGCTGCTGTTGATCCGCGCCAATCGTCTTTCCATGTCATCACCTCTATGTATCTTGAAATATATCATATTCGGTACGAATAGTCAATATATCCGTCTTGCAGAACACCGCCAGTGTAGAGGGGATAAAAAACCAAACTTACTATAGCAAGTGCCTCTTCACTCTCCGATAAAATGTGCTTTTGCTCATTCCTAACTGCCGCATGGCCTCGGCTGCGGTGATTTCTCCGCGCCGCCACTTAACTATGACTTTCTCAAGCTCCGGCGGTTGAATAGGCTTGCGCCCTTTGTAAACGCCGTTGTCCTTGGCAATGGCGATGCCCTCCCGCTGGCGTTGGAGGATATATTCCCGTTCCAGTTCCGCCACCGCGCCGAATACGGTCAGCATAAACTTGCCGGTAGGCGTGGTGGTGTCGATAGCCTCCTTCTTACTGACAAATTCCACGCCTTTGACGGATAGTTGTTCTACTAACTCCAACAGGTCTCGGGTGTTGCGGGCAAAGCGGCTGATGGACTCCACAATGACCGTGTCACCTCGCCGGACGTATTCCATCATCTTCTGCAATTCTGGGCGGTTGGTATTCTTGCCGCTTATGCGGTCGATGTAGACCTCGTCCACCCCCAACTGCTCCATCAGCAGCTCTTGCCGTGCCGTGTTTTGATCTGCAGTAGGTATGCGGATGTAACCGATTTTCAATTGCGATACTTCCTTCCCTTGTAAATTCACATTCATTTTGTTATACTATGTATGTAAAACAGTGTTTTGATGGGAGGTGCCCTCGGTGAAAACACATACTCTGAATGAGATCAAGGTTATTGTGTCACGTCTTGCCAGGCAATATGGCGCGGAGCGCATCTACCTGTTCGGCTCCTATGCGCGGGGTGACATGACAAACAGCAGTGATATTGACCTGCGAATTGACAAGGGAAATATCCGCGGCTTTCAGTTGGCGGGGCTTCTGCTCGACTTAGAGGACTCCCTTGGTGTACCGGTGGACCTTGTCCCCACCACCAGCCTTGATTCACATTTTCTTGACTCCATACGGAAAGATGAGGTGCTGCTGTATGAAGCCTCTTGACCGCAACATCGGTGCTCTGGAGCATATCGTTGTCTACTGCCAGCAAATCGAGCAGACTGTTGAACGCTTCGGCAACAGCGCTGAGACATTTCAGAACGATCCCATTTACCGCAATGCCGCCGCACTTTGTATTTTGCAAATCGGTGAGCTGGTGGGTAAGCTGACAGACGAATTCCGTGAACAGCACCCTGCCGTGCCTTGGCGTCAAATCAAGGCTATGCGGAATATTGTCGCGCATAGCTACGGCACTGTCGATCCCGAAATCACATGGGAAATTATCACGGATGAAATTCCTCAACTAAAGGCATATTGCGAACAAATCATTGCCGCCGAATAATAACGTAGTCCCAATAGAGTCCCTCCCGCAGATGGCACGTACCAGAATGCCGGAAGTGACCCTATTGGGACTCTTTTTCTGTGTGCCGTTAGGGTACACCCTATCGGCACGGTTCCTCCACCGGTACGTAGATGATCTGACCATCGACGTTGACGAAGAATTCCGGCTTGGCAAAACGTCCGAGCCAATAGGCAATCTGCTCGTCCGTAAGAGATGTGAAGTTCTCGCTGTCTGTCGGTGCCCCGCAGATGAAGAACGTGCCCACAATGATGTCGTATATTTCTCCCTCCTCATCCCGCAGAGCCCGGTTCAGCGGCAGCCCCAGCAGCTTGCCCTCCTCGTTGCAGATCAAGGCTGCGTTTCGTCCTCCGGGTTCGTACACAGCTTGAATAAGACCGCCAACAGCATGCTGCATACTTGCAAGGCTATCTTCCAATTCCATTTCACAGGCGTTCCTCCCAACTTCTACCATTACTACTCGCATTTTTTATACCTCCCCGCAGCATAGGATCTCCTCTATCTCCTCCGGGCAAAGACCATAACTAAGGAACACGTCTATGTCATGGGGCGTGTAGCCGTAGGCGGCCGCCACGGATTTCAGATCATTGATGTACTCGTCCTGCCCAGCGTACACGTCCCAATACGGCCAGCTGAAATGTGCCGTGCCGTCCCACAGGTTGCGGGTATCAAAGCGTTCAACGGTGTACTGCCCCTGCCGGTCTATTCGCAATATGTCTCCTTCCCGAATCATCACCTCAAAGGGCTGTTCCATGCGCGGCATGCCCTTTTTCAGTCCCTTCTTGAGTATCTGCTCCGTGCTGGCGTAGACGTATAAGCCCATTCGCGGGAAGTGGTACAGCGTCAGCGGATTGTTGCCCTTGATGATGTAGAGGTTGTCCCTACTGTCCAAAACAGACAGCGTCAGCGTACCTCTGAGGGGTTCTACGGCACTGCGGATGCTCCGGAAGCTCAGCTCGCCCTGCTGCGCCAGTAACTGCACGGCCACATAGCTGTCTGTCTCGATTCGGGTGCGGGGTAGGTTCTTGTCCATGCGAAGTGTCAGATCGTTATACAGCACACCGTTGTGCGCCAGCGCAAAAGGGATACCCGCTGTACCCTCGAAGGGATGGTTGTTGTAATTGTGCTTCTCGTCTCCTTGGGTGGTCATGCGCGTATGCCCCATAATGCAGGCAGCATCATCGGACAGCCTGAACCGCATCAGGTGTGCAGGATAGGGGCGCTTGTAGACAGTCAGGTGACCGCTGTGGTTGTAGGCAATGCCGGTGGCGTCCGTCCCTCTGTCCTCACTGGCAACGGCCAACGCGGAGACAAGACGCTTCTTCTGTGCGGCGGTCAGGCTGTGGCCGTAGTCGTAAATTCCAAATAAGCAGCACATCAGACTTCTCCCTCCACTTCCACAGGCTCATTGACATAGAGATTGCGCTCCTTCAGATACTGCACCAGCTCCGGTTCTTTGATGGCACTGACGAAGCTGCTCCAGGACAGATCGTGCAGCTCGTCATCGGACATAAAAATCGCCGCATCGCAGATGTGGTCGACAAGCTGCAATGTGGCGATAAGCGTATTCAGTTTCAACGTACCCCGGAACATACGGAACTCAATGGTGTCCGCGTTGGTGAGGTTGACGCAGGTATAGCGGCTGCCGTGACCTTTCTTCACGTGCTCCAGCATCTCACCGGGTCGGTCGCGGTAGCCGTAGCGGGCTGCCCACTGCTCCAGCTGCCGCTGGGTGCGGCGGGAGAAGCGCAGCAGCTCTGCCCAGTGGCGCTCCACGAAGAACAGCACACGGGCAATGGCGTTGTCCTGCGCGTCCAAAGTGTCCCCGAAGGCCTTGCGGGATACATGGACGTGCAGCCCGCAGGTGCCTGCCTGATGGGATAGATAGCCCATGCCAATGGCTTTATCCAGCACCTCCGCCCAGGGCATCTCATGCAGCTGGCAGTCCAGCGACATGGGGTGGGTGACGATCTCAAAACCATCGTCCAATGAACCGTCGTGCTTGCAGTAGGCCAGTGTCTTCGACTGGTTGGCGATGTCCATCAGCGTCTCCGCGCTGCTGTCACATTCACCGCCATCGTCGATCTCCAGCTCCACGCCGAAGTAGCGCGGGCCGTCGCCGTAGAAGATGGGGTAGGGCTTGAAGTAGTAGTCGTGGATGGGGCTGTTCTCGATGGTAGAGCAGCAATCGGCACAGTAGGGATCGTCGTTGTCCAGCGGATACCAGCAGTGGTCGGTGTCGATGATGCGCCCGCAGCGGACGCATCGGGTGTAGTCCCGGTCATAGCATTCGGGGCAGACGGGGAAGTCATCGTTCTCGCTATGATTGTGGGTACGCAGGAAACGACTGCCGCAGTCATTGCAGACAAGGGTCAGGTCGTCCAAACAGTCGGGGCAGTAGAGCCTGCCGTTGAACTCGGTAAGCTCTCCTTCGGCAGTACCACAGTGGGCACAGGTGCGGAGTTCGGTCATAACAAAATTCCTCCAAAATATAAAATTGGCCTCCGGGGATCACCCGGAGGCCTTCACTTTTATATTACATATTTGGAGTTCCCTGTCAAAACGGAAACGTAGGGTTCTTCTCCCAGTATCACTCATCAAAAAGTAAGAACTTATACGGCTGCACATCCAGCACTTCCGCAATGCCAAACAGCGTATCCAGCGAGATCGCTTTGTTGATATTGGGCGCTTCTACATGTCCGATAAATGCCGGACTACGGCCCAGCTCCTCCGCCAGCTGTTCCTGCGTCAGTCCTCTCAGCTTGCGATAATAGGCAATCTTCAAGCCAAGCTGCAAATATTTGTTTGCGTACTGTTCCTTCATAAGCATCAACTCCCGATAGTATCGTATCGGAAATGCGAAGCAATTGACATGAGCCTTTAATTATAGTATTATATCTATTAGATATGATTATGTACTTTTTGACACATAATCGAAAAAGAGTTTGAAGGAGTGAAAGAGATATGTATTGCCACGAGTGTGGGACACAGCTTCCTGATGGGGCGATGTTCTGCCCGAATTGCGGCACGGGCACAGGATCGGCAGCATCGACAACTCAGGGCAGCACAGCAGAGCAGCCACATACTCCGAGCGAACCGGCGGCCGCACCGACGACGGGCGCTTCGCCGACTGCGCCGGTAAGACATCGGCACTTTCCCTTCGGTACGATTGTGGCAGCGGTCATTTTGGTGGCAGCGGTGTGGATGCTGTTTACCAACTACGAAAATAGACCAATACGCGACCTGAAAGGTATTATTTTTACCCAATACGACGTTGGCGACTCGCTGGGGAAGGTCATCGGCGAGAATATGTCCCATACAAAATGGTCTTCTGAAAAACGGGGGAATGACAGCTATGACGTTACTGTATCAGGTGTAGAGAATATGTATGACTCTTTGGTCGAGGCGACTTTCCGGGTGACATACATAGATGATGCCGTGCATGGTGTCCTGACCCGTGCCTCTGTGAATGGACAGGTATGCACCGACGCCTCCGATCTAGCGGTGGTAATGCTGCTGCTTTACGGTCAGCTGGACGAGGACACGCTGGCAGGACTGATGCTATGGAACAGCATATGGTGAGAGGGAGGACACTATGATCGACGGATATTGCCCCAAGTGTCACGAAAAAAGAAACGGTGAGCCAGGAACAGCCTGCGGCATCTGCGGTACGATATTGTGGGGATACGACTCCCCTGTAAACTATTTGTTCGCCGTAGACAGAGGATTCAGCTATATTCATTACAAGGAAATCAACACGGAGGCAGAATTAAAGGACGACTGTGTGGAGATCACGCAGACAAACACGTGGTTCGCATTTTTCAAGCGTCCTTCGTCCAAGGTATCTATTCCTTATGCGGACATACAGGACATAGAGATTTACCGCAGCTGGAATTATTGGAATTTGTTGTTTGCCGCGCTCATTACCATAATCAGCGGTGTGTGCCGGTGGTACTGGATCCTGTTCGTGCTGTTGTTCCTGTACACGGCAGCGGGACGTATTATAGCTATTCACTACAAGGATGACGCCGTTTTGCGTGTACCGATTAGCGCTTTTGGGAAAGAACCCCGCGTAGATCAATTTGTTGCGGAGCTGAACCAACGTATACTAAAGGGGGTACAATGATGGCAAAATTCTGTATCTATTGCGGCAAGCCTATTGATGAAAAAACGAAGTTCTGTCCATTCTGCGGCAAGGCAGCCACGACAGAACAGCCCGTGGCAGTGCAGTCTGCGGTAAGCCCTACATCCGCCAGCACTCTTCCTGCAGAGCCTGCCCCGGCACAGGTTCCTTCACCTCAGCCGACACCGACTTCGGCACCGGCCACTGGCCACACGAACTGGCTGCTGATCGGATCCATCGCTGTGATTGTGGCCGTGCTGGTGCTGGTCGTGCTCCTAGTGCTCCGTGATATGGACACTAAGGATCAGCCACAGAGCACACATGCACAGGACACCCAAAGTCAGTGGCCGGATATCCCCGGGTTCAGTCAGGATGACGTCGAAGGCGTGGCATATACGCTGCTTCCGGAATGTGAACTTCTGTCCTATGGCCGTGTCTACTACAACGAGGATGAGCAGAGCGTATTCCTCTATGATTGCCGCCTGAAAGCACCAGAGGACAGTCTGCTGGATCTCACAGATGCCACGGTGGATATACGGGTGGATCTGAGCGACCCCGACATAAACATGTGCAGCTTTTCCGGCTTTGACGGCACGCTCAAGCTGAAGACCGGCGACTACTTCACCATCTATGATGATGGCGGCAACGAAATTGAGGTCTCCTTCGAGGCTCAGCCGTACGTTGTTTCCGGCGGATATGCCATCCAATTCCCCAACGTGTTCGTGGCGGATCTGACGTGGATGGATATACGGGGAATAAGCGACCCAGCCATGTCTTTGGATATGTCCTTTGACATCGCTGGCGACGACAGCCCCTTTGCCTACGCACTGAGCACCGAGGATGATGCCTATACCATCTTTTTGGACACATCCTTCCGCCCGGTGGCCTACACCAGTACCAACTATTCTTAAGTGTAAGCAAAAGGGGTGCCTTTCTGCGCACAGAAAGGTGCCCCTTCTATTTTCTTACATGCTTGTACGGGACTTCGCCTAATCCTCATCTATCACGAGATAAAATTTGCGCTTAGACACGGATTCGTTCCAATGCAGCTCAAGCCACCTTATATTTATGTTTGCTATTTCGCTTTATAATCACGCAAAATGCGGTTTTCACTCAATCTGCATTACAAAAAAATACAAAAAAGACCGAGGCACATCGTCTGAGTGCACCTCGGTCCTATTTTTTCTTCTTTACGGACGGCGTGTATGCTGACCGGATTTTGATTTGCATTGCGCGGTAGTCAGCTTCGTTGATTACCTTCCGTTCCAATAATGCTTCATTGAAGTATTGCAGCATTCCTTCGTGATATGCACTCTCTTTTGTCAATTTCCCTGTCGGCATCGCGCCTTCCTCCTTTCCAGCTTATTATCATGTCCGATGGCATTTCAAAAAATACACGGAACCAGGTGGCCATTTTTCTTGATACTAACGCTATCCCGTCCTTCGCCCAGCTCGTTCAAAATCATCAGCAGCGACGGGAGCTGTTTGACGGGGTATTTTTCCCGCAGCGGCAGGGGATGAATGCCCAACCTTTGAAAATGGGCTAAGCACGTTTCCCACTGTTCTTCTGTCAGCCCTTTCCGCGCTTCTTTGAGGGACGAACTATTCGCCGTTCTCAAAATACTTTTCAGCCGTTTTCGCATTTTCTTCTTCATTCCGTCTGATTTATCAACGATTTCCAGCTGCGCCTTCAGCTTGCGGTACATTCCGCCATACATGCACTTCTGCGCATATTTCAGAATCAATTTCCTGCTATTCTGGCTCAAAGCCTGTATCGCATCTACAGTTGTTTCCAGATGTTCCTTCTTGCTAAAATCCCGGATCCACGCGCGACCACAGTGTAGCTCAACTCTTAAAACGCTCTTTGGCAGCTTCTCTCCCTTCATCAGGTCCTCGCGTTTCATTTGCAACAGTTTGTCATACGCTACCAACTGAGCCCGTCCATTGTCCCAACGCACGGCATGACGCCTCTGTTCGGATTCCTTGACGAATGCGGAGGACAGCGGTTCGCCCAAGCGCAGCAGACGTATCAATTCCGCTGCTGCATTTTTGCGATTCCAGCAGATATTGACACAGAGGTCCAGCCGATGCAGTTGCCATGCGTTCATATCTTCCGGCAGCCCCGCTTTTCGCATGACCAATGTGAAATTATCCCGTATTTCCTCCAGTGTGTCCTGATACGGCGGCACAATACCAAGATACGAAGCATCCGGTTCCAGCAACTTGCGAGGATTGACCGTCAACGAGATCATTTTCTGGCGCCCACGCGCCAGGAACACCTGAATCCCATTTCTCGAAAACGCATTACACCGCCACGCGAATACCCCGCCGTTTTCCTTCACCGGATAAAACTCGCCTCCGCGGCTGCATTGCCTCAGCCGATCAAACGCATTCGCAAATACAGCGTCTGTCGGATTCCATCGCAGTTCCAGAGTGTGAAAAGAGAAACCGTCTGATGTCAAAAAGATCTTCTTGCCCATAAAGTGCCCTCCCAACATGGCTTTTATTTTCCTGTTGGGCTCCGTATCTTTTTAAAATTGCTTTTCTTTTTTCTTTGTTTTTCCCCCTTCCCTGATAGGATAAGAGAAAAACAGGGCTTTCCATTTTCCCGGTTTTATTTTCCTATATATATTCTGACCATCCTCAGTTGCTGCCCCACCGCGCAGCGCAGAATCAGCATGCCTCTCCGCGTTTTTGCAGCATGCTCTCATGCAGCATAGCAAAATAAGCTGTTGCTTTTGATACGCATAGGGCTTTTCTTTTTCGCGCAACCGCAACCATCTGATATGTGGCAAATTTCATGTGATGATTCCGGCTCTTTGCTCTTGCATTCCTCGGAAAGCCTGAAATAGTTGCTGAAATTTGCAATTTTGTTGGTTGCAGGCTTCTGCAACTGCAAAAGAATACAAAAGCGCCGGACTTTTGTTTGAAAGTCTGGCGCTTTTGTATTCTTATTTCTATGCCTGTTTTTTCAGTTTTTCTGTATAGAAAGCGGCCACATTCACAGACTTTTCTCCTACCTTGATCGTGCTGTAATCCATCCCTTCTCTACAGGTCATAATGCCCATATCGCACAGCCGATTTGTTAGTGCGCTGTATGAAAGCCATGGCCATTTTCCTTGTGCCATCTTTTTGAATTTCGCATACCCAAAAACAAGAAGTTCATTGTCGTTCACGATTTTTCTCCGGCCGCCATCGGGTATTTCTGTTTCACCCTTTTTGATCTCTCCTGCTTCCTGGCAGCATTTACGAATATCTTTCAGCAATTCTTCAACGACCTTTTCTGTACGCTTTTCCGTATCCGACCATAGCTGTCTTTGCTGTGATGCCCACAATTTACTATCCTCTGAAAGTTCTTTCAGATCTTCACCTCTCCCATAAAGTACCAGGAAATTAGTCGCCAATTGGAAAAACTTCTGATATCCCCTGAGTCGCTGCCGCTCACTCTTCTCGGATTCCAACTCTTTTTGCGCTCCCCGTGCTGCTTTACGAAGCTCATCCTTCCAATCTTGCATCCAATCGAACTGCTCTGTGAGGTCTTCCGGGAAGTCCTCCCCCCAATTCTCCAGCCCATATCGGAAGCCATCCAGCAAGACATTCGCCTTGGTCGGCAGGCGCTGCGGATCATCTACGATGATATTGATTACGGCACTGCTTATGATCTCTTCCGTGCTTACTAAAATAGGGACGAGTTTTCCAAAGGGAAATTTCTCCCAGCTGCGTTTTCTCTCTATGGTCTCCTGCATCTGTTCCACAGCCCTCTGCTGAATGCGCGGCTTATCCACCTGGATATATGGTCTTACCTCGCAGGAGTTGCTGATTTCCTCCCTTTTTGACAGGGACGGGCCATAGTTTACCTCTCCACGCACAATAGGATCTTTCCGCAAGAAGTCTTGCGTCCAGATATGCAGCTTCTTTGCGACCTCCTCCGCCATGTCATCATCCTTGCACACATAGTTCAGCAGATACCACGGCATCATCTTTTTGGGAAGCGCTGGCATCAATTGCAAGGAGATGAGATACGTTGCCAGCGGCCACACCAGCTCACTGCTCTTCGCGTCGGGATAGGCGCAAACCGACACATTGTCTTCCCAGTTGTCTTTATAATCCTTTATGCGCCGCAGGAAGTTCCTGGGGAACTTTTCCTCAATTTCCTCCATTTCCGGCAGGAATATTTTCCACAGTTCCCGCATCTGCCGCTTGCTGTTCATCCAGTCCTGCTCGTTCATACCCAGCGGCTCCATATTGCCGCGGCGTTCAAAAAACGGCAGCTCCATCAGACAAGCAATAATCTTATCGTCATAATACACCTCGAAATAGGTATACCGCCGGAAGGCTGTTCCGCCTTCTGCCAACTCATGCAGCCGGAAGTATTCCACGCAAACGGCACCACAAAATACCGTTTTGCCCTTTGGCGTCCGCAGCACAACATAGGGGGGCTCAGCAGAATACTCTACAAAATCAGTAATGTCCACCGTTGTCGAACAGCGTGTGCCTATTTCTTCCAGCCATTCCATTTCTGTATTCTTTTGCTCGCTCACCTGAAGAAGCGGCGGCTTCTCCCCAGCGCTCAAGCGGCGAAGCAGCTTGTCCCTTCTCGCGCTTACCCGATCATATATTTTCTCATCCACAAAAGAATAGAAGTCCTTCCTTGCCATGCAGCACCCTCCTTTGTTATAATTCTATACTTTTCATTATATACGATATTTTTTCTATAGCAAGAATTCTTTCTCTCCTTGCCTTCTCTTGCTTTACATGTTACAATAAAGAACATGATACAACGAACTAAATTGGAGGCACACCATGGACATTCACGACATTCGCCAGCAGCTGCGGACAAAAAGCATATATGACATTCCTCTGCGGGTGACGTACTATGCCCGTGTTTCCTCAGAATCGGATGAACAGCTGAACTCGCTGGGCAATCAGATCCAATACTATGAGGACTTCATCCGCCGGAACGCCGCATGGGCGTTCGTCCCCGGCTACATTGACGAGGGCTTGTCCGGCATATCCACCAAGCACCGGGAGAACTTCAACCGCATGATCGATGACGCGGCGGAGGATAAATTCGATCTGGTCATCACCAAGGAGATCTCCCGCTTTGCCCGCAACACGCTGGACTCCATTCAGTTCACGCGGCAGCTTCTCGGTTACGGCGTGGGCGTATTCTTCCAGAACGACAATATCAACACCTTCGATGAGGACTCGGAGCTGCGGCTGTCCATCATGTCCTCCATTGCCCAGGACGAGCTGCGCAAGCTCAGCAGCCGCGTAAAATTCGGCCATCAGCAGGCCATAAAGAACAATGTGGTGCTGGGCAACAGCCGTATTTTCGGCTATCGTAAGGAAGATCGCAGATTGGTCATCGACGAGGAACAAGCGCCTATGGTACGGGAACTGTTCGAGCTGTACGCCACGGATCAATACAGCATGAAGCAGATCGAAACCATCTTTTGGGAGAAGGGCTACCGCAACCTCAATGGCAAGAAGATCGCCCATACCACCATGTCCAACATGATTTCCAACCCCAAATACAAGGGGTACTATGTGGGCAACAAGGTCAAGGTGGTGGACATGTTCACCAAAAAGCAGAAATTCCTCCCGCCGGAGGAATGGGTCATGTTCAAGGACGAGACGGGCGAGATCGTGCCCGCCATTGTCTCCGAGGCGCTTTGGGAGCAGGCCAATGCGGTTCTGCGCCGCCGCAGCGACGACGTAAAGAACCGGCAGGGCGTCTGCAACCACGCCAATCTGCTGACCGGAAAGCTCTACTGCACCTGCTGCGGCATCGCCTATTACCGCCGGGAGTCTCAGGACAGACAGGGCAACAAAAACAGCAAGTGGGTCTGCTCCGGCAAGATCAAAAACGGAGCAGACTCCTGCGCATCCTTCCCCATCTACGAGGACGAGATCAAGCCCCTGCTGCTGGATGTGTTCCGCGATACGGAGGCCAACGCAGAGGCGCTGATAGAAGAATATGTAGAGATGTTTAAGTCTCTGGATCGCGGCGGCAGGCTGGGGAAGCAAATCACCATTCTGCAAAAGCAGCTGGAAACAGTAGAACAGAAGCGCATGAAGCTGCTGACCTACAACGCCCAAGGCAAGCTGGATGATGCGGATTTCCTTGCCATGAACAAAAAGTGCTCCGCTGAGGCAAAGGAACTGCAAACGCAGTTGGCAGAAGCGCTGGCGCAGCAGGAATCCACCGGAAACATGAAGCAGCAACTGGACACCATACGCTCCGTTCTGCGTAACGCCCAGAAGGATGTCACCAAAGGTGTCATTACCAAGGAATTTGTCACCCGGTATATTGACAAGATCTTTGCCACGCCGGAGGAGGATGGTTCTCTGCGGCTGGACATCAAGATATTTACCGGTGAAACCTGTGAAAAGCACCTGCAAAACCTGCGGCGTCAAGCAGCGGCGCAAACCGCTGTGCCATCGGCGATCGCGGCGTTTTCACCGACTGGTGATCCCGAAGTTTCTACGGGTCACACGTTCAAGAAGATGATCGAGTCCTACGAGAAGAACCTGTAACCTCTCCCACAGACGGGGCGTCCGGCCTTTGGCCGGACGCCCCTTTTCGCTTATCGGCATCACTGCCCAGGACAGCTCGCCTTTTCGGTGAATATCTCCCTCAAGCACCGTTACCGTGTATCCCAGCTCAGACAAACGGTCGGGCGGAAGAAGTATTCGGGAAAATTACCGGCCGCCGCGATTGGCTCACCTCTTCTTTGCGTTTCTCCGGTCTTTTGGCACTCTCCAATACCTGAGCGTTGATACAGCGTTTCGTATCTGCTGAATTTCTTCCGTTGAAATCTGATATATCTTTGAGAGAACAAGCTCATCTCCTAACTGATATGCAGCCTGCAGGCCCCTTTCTTTTATACAATCGTCCAACTCCTTGAACACGCTTCCGGCTTCCTCCTGCGATATTGCATTTACTACCTCTATCCTATCTGTCTCGCCCGGGATCAGGACTAATACCCCGCCGCCTAAAGAGTGGACGTTGAGCTCGATCGACAGAAGCGTAAGGCTGTTGTACCACATACACACCAGTTGTTCCGCAGTAATGTCTGACTTTATATGCCCTGCAAGCAAGCTGTTCGATACCACGTATTTCCCGTCATTGACTACTAATTTGGGAGCATCTCCGAAAACCGTCAAAATCAAATCAGGGATCTCAATGCTTGGCGTAATATACCACGGCTTTCTCTGCCGGCACTTATAGCGCAAATGAACACCGGTCTCCACCCCATGCCTGATATACCGTTTGTCTGCGGCCGTTACGTTCCCGGGCATGAAAAGATTATTGAGCTGCTGATCGGGGCCTGCAATTGCACCTATACCCGTTCCGCCGCTTATTTCCTTTCCGCTGCTGATGCACGGGAGGAGACTTGCAGAAGGAAGCTTATAGCGCCTGCAGGTCTCCTTATTGGGGTGGAAATAGTTTTTATCGGCGCAAATATATCCGATATTGAATTTGCACAGGTCGATCAACGGTATGATCGTTTTTTTCTTCCGAAGCATTTCTATCATATTTCTTTGTTTTTCGCTGAGCATTGAAAAGGCAAACGGCTTTTTCCTATGTAGAATGTCGGAAATCTTAATTTTGTTTCTGCGTGATATGTTGTCTGCAAACAAATCATCGACCCTGTCGTAAATCTCAAAATCCACGCAATTTGTATTTGCCCCGTATTGGTCTGCAAGCAGCAGAACGGTCTCCACATCAACATCAGGAAAAAAGTCCTCGTGTATGCGAATGATCTTAACAGCACCAAAATTGCTGCCAAGATACGTCCACAGGGGATATGAATACTTCACATAGGTTATTTCAAAGGGCAGCACAAAGGCCATGCGCCCGTTTGGAGCCAGCATATTTGACGCATGGATGGTAAACGGCATCCAAAGGCTGCCGCTCGACAACATCTTGATTTTGTAATCCGCCATTCGGTCAATGGCCCTTGCACGGTCCTCCGCCTTTAGATTTCTCAGTCTGACATAGGGAGGATTCCCGACTACCGCCGAAACTGCAATTTTTTCAGAGCATTCCATGAAGTCTTTGCAGCAGCCGGCAAATGACGTCGGTGCGGAGTCTGCATATTTCGAGAAAACAGCAGGCTGCAGCTCAACGCCGATGACCGTGGGCGTATCGTTGCCAAGCGCGGAAAACCTATTGAAAGCAGCGTCTAAAAAAACGCCGTCGCCAAAGGCAGGCTCCAATAATGTGTCGGATCGATCTCTCAAAGCCCACGCAGCCATATAATCAGCAATACGTTGAGACGTATAATATGACCCTGTTAATCGAGTGACTTGCATACGGCGCCTCCCGCGACGATCTGTTCAATTTTTTCCATTTTTTGAATTACTGCATTTCCGGTTTCGGTGATATGGTAACTGCCTTTTTTCTGCTGCTCCACACACCCCACCGACTGCAATTCCCGCAGCCACTTGTTTATTGTTGCCGGACTGCTGCCATACTCGGCGGCGATCTCCTCCTGCGAGAAATTGACAGCTGCGCCGCGCGAGGTCTCTCGTTCCTGACTCTTTAGCCAGCTTAGAAAGTGATACTCCTTTGAGCCAAACAACTGTATTCGCTTGTCTGCCACGATAGCGTCACCCATTTCTATGATATTTTATAGCATAATAAACTAATTTTTAACTGCATTATACTATAATAAATTATCGTGTCAAGCATCACGCAATATACAAAACAGGGTATCATTTTCATTCGGCGTATTTACCGTCAGTCAGCATCGACTCCTACGAGAAAAATCTGCATCCTTTCCCGCAGACGGGGCGTCCGGTCTTTCGGCCAGGCGCCCCCGCTTATCAGTATCACTAACATCCCATATCACATTTCATAGCTTTACTTTTCTCGTTAATTATCCTACTATACAGGCACAGCAACGAAAGATCCCATTTTTCGATAATAAATTCACGTTCTAAGGAGGAACTTATCATGAAGAACATTGGTACTTACGTTTTCATCACTATCGTCTCTCTGGTCATGGTCGTGGCCACCGCTTTCCTGATGACCGCCGCCGATGAACCCATCCGTCAGGCCGGTATGTACCTGCCTCTGATCTTCGGTGCTCTGGCTACCTGGAGCGCCTCCAGAGCCGGTCTGCTGGAGATGGACTATGAGGGGCACACCGCCCACACCGCCGCGCACGCCGCCTGAAGTCTCAGAGTGCGCTCTGTTCTCCTTCCTGAAGCTTTTTCTCCAAAAGGAAAGACCCGCCCACGGCGGGCCTTTCCTTTTTCCCTTTTCACAGCCGCCCCAGCAGCAGGCACGCCCCCGCCAACAGCAGCAGCGGCTCTGTCTCCCAGCACCCCCACGCCTCCGGCAGCGGGATATCCTGCGGCTCGATGACGGAGCCGTCCAGCGCCGCCACCTGCCGCTGCACACACAGCACGCCCCGCCGCGTCAGGCTGGACAGCGTCAGCGTACTCTGGGGCGACGGCCCGTAGCTCACTGCCTGACGCACCGCCAGCGGCTCCGTCCACACCCCCTGGGGCAGCAGCAGCGTCCGGCACCGCAGGCCGCCCCGGGCCGTCAGGCGGCGCGCGCCCTCCCGATCCAGCGCCAACAGATCCCACCCGCGGCGCAGCACCTCCCTGTCGTCGGGCCTGCACAGCTCCGGCGGCAGCGCCCGCTGCCACGCCGCGCCGCTGCTGCGATAAAAACCGTGCTCCGCCATGTTCCTCACCTCGTGTTTAGTCTGCCGCGCAGGGAAAAACTTATGCCGCCCATTTTTTTGCTGGGCTTTTTCGCCGGAATGTGCTATACTGGCGCTACTACCCTAAAGGAGGCTGTCCCATGCAGTTCCGCGCCCATCTCCATACCGTGAATCGCCACCGCCGGCTGGTCCGCCGCTATTGCCTGAAGCTGGGTCTGGTGTGGCAGGGCCTGACCCACGACCTCTCCAAATACAGCCCCACGGAATTCTGGCGCGGCTGCAAATACTATCAGGGCTGGCGCAGCCCCAACGATCAGGAGCGTCTGGAAAACGGCGTCAGTCTGGCCTGGCTGCACCACAAGGGCCGCAACCGCCACCACTTCGAATACTGGATCGATTACTGCCGCCGCGAGGACGGCACCATCTACATCGGCGGCTGCAAGATGCCGAAGAAGTACGTGGCCGAGATGTTCTGCGACCGCATCGCCGCCTGCCGCGTCTATCAGGGCGACCGGTATACCGACGCCTCGCCCTACGACTACTATCAGCGTTCCAAGGACCTCTCCCGCACGGATGCCAGCCGCTTCATGCACGCGGACACCGCGGCGCTGCTGGACCGCTGGCTCCTGCTGCTGAAGGAGCGGGGGGAGGACGCGGCCTTCGCCGCTATCCGTCAGGAGCTGCGCGACAGCGCATTTTAAGGCATCGTTAAGAGAAAAACGAGGATTTCCATATCTTTTCCTTGCTTTTCCCCCCTATTGGGTATACAATATTCTGCGTACATTCACACACATGAGAGGTTATCAGAGACATGACCCATCCTTATAAAACGCGGGAGGGCGGCGCCACGGTAACGGTGTTCGTCCCCTACGACTGTCAGAATCACTGCCCCTTCTGCATCAACAAACAGGAATACGCGGACTGCACCGGCTTCAGTCTGGAGAAGATCCTCGCCAGCATCCGCACCATGGACGCTATCACACCCCGCTGCGACTTTGTATTCACCGGCGGCGAGCCGCTGGCGGACCTGAACGCGCTGCAGCAGATGCTGGACGCCATTCCTACCACCCACAAGGTGTATATCAACACCACCTTCCCCGCCCAGGAGACCACCACCTTTGACGAGATGCTGGCCTTTACGGAGCGGAACAGGCACAAGATCACCTGCATGAACATCTCCCGCCACCTGGTACACTACGTGGAGGAGAGTCCTGATGAGATCCTGGGCAAAATTGCCTGCCCCACCCGCATCAACTGCGTGCTCTACAAGCACTATCCGGCGGACAAGCTCCCTGCCTATGTGGAGCGCTTCCTGCCCTACAACATCCCCATCCAGTTCCGCTACGACTACACCGAGACCACGCCGGAGAACCTGTATGAGGAGGACAATGACAAGATCCTGCAGGACCTGAAGCGCCTGTTCACCTACAAGGGTCTGGACGGCTGCCGCATGCGCAACGGCTTCCACTTTGTATACAAGGGCCTGCACATGACGTACCACAAGACCCTGCCCTACTCCACCATCGTGGAGACCGGCGAGGACGGCGTGACCTACGACATTCTGTACGACATCCTCATCAAGCAGAACGGCGACATCCACAGCGACTGGACCGGCGTGAAGATGGACGTGGACGCCTACCGCAAGGTGGTGTTCGAGCCCTACGACCTCCGGGTACTGGACGGCGTGGTGGACTTCTGAGACAGCAAAAAAAGATGACCGCATATGCGGTCATCTTTTTTTGTTGTCTCATTTCAGATTCAGCTTGAACAGATTGCCGTCGGCGGCGAAGTTGGTGATCTCGTACAGCACCAGCACATCGTCGGCCTCATCGGCCAGCGGCTGTATCTTCTCGCGGCAGTACCGCAGGTCCACCATGGTGATGGTCTCGTAGTCGCCGCACAGGAACGGCACAAGGCTGTTGGCAAACGAGTCCTTGATGAGCAGCAGGTGCTTCCCGTTCTCCACGCCGGTGCGAAGCACCGCCTTGGCGTAGTTGCCGCCTAAAAACAGCTCGTACTTGTCCTTCTTCTCCAGTGCCGCCAGATCGTACAGCGAATCCGTCACCGTCCCGTCGCAGTCGGCGGACTCGATGGTGATATCCGGGCAGTAGTCCACCTGGTCGTACACGCTGTCCGGCAGCAGCACCTTGGAGTACAGCGTCCCGCGGAACCGGTCCGTGGCCTGCACCGGCGCATAGCTGCGGGCGGTGTGCCCCGTGGCCTCCGCCCACAGGCCGTAGGCCGCCTGTGCCCCCGCCGTGGTCCAGTGGTGGTCCGTATGATAGTAGGGATCGGCCACACCCGCCAGCGCCTGACGCGCATCGGCAAACGCCGTCCCCAGATGCTCCTCCAGCATGGCAAACGCCCTGTCCTCGTCGTAATACGGCGCGTCCTCGGGCAGACTGTCCCGCAGCACACCGGCGGGGCTGGGCACGATCAGCGCCGTACAGCGCTTACCGTCGTTGGCGGCGAAAAACGTCTCCACCGCCGCCAGATTCTTCTGATAGTTGTCCCAGTTGAAGGTATCGTCCGTCACCTTGGCAAAGTAGCGGCCATCCGCTCCCAGATACGTGCCGCTGATGTCCTGCCGCCCCTCCAGCCGCTGAAGGGCGGAGCGTGCGCCGGTCCAGAAGTCCCGCAGCAGGATCTGGTCGCTGGTGTAGTTCTCCACCTCCGTCATGAACTTGCCGGACAGCACATTGTCCGCCGTCAGCTCCGGCGTGGTCTGGAGATAGCGGTTCTCATTCTCGGAAAAAGCCCGATCCGGCGTGAAGAAGAAGCTCCCCACCGACAGCCCCAGCAGAATAACGCAGATGGCGACAAGCGGGGCCAGCATATTTCGTTTCATGTTCGCCCCTCCTCAGAACCGGAAATACAAAAACGGGTTGTAGCTGTCGCCCACCAGGAACGCCACGGACACCAGCAGCACCAGCACCATCCACACGGTGCGAAGCCCATCGGACACGGCGGGCTTCATGCCTGCCTCCCACCGGCCCCACAGCTGCCTGGGCAGGGACGTGCAGCCGATGACCGCCAGCACCAGCACCAGCCAGAAGCTCCGCAGCAGATAGGCCGCGCCGCTGTCGAAGAACGCGCCGGAGAACATGTGGCCCAGATAGGCCCCCAGCTTCCCGAAGTCCGTGATGGCGAACAGCACCCAGCCCAGGATAAAGCACAGGCAGGTATAGATATGCCCCACCACGGCGGGTACACGATCCAGCCATTGCAGCAGGAACGTCTTTTCCAGCAGCAGCAGCACGGCGTAGTACACGCCCCACAGCACGAAGTTCCAGCTGGCCCCGTGCCACAGACCCGTCAGGAACCACACGATGGCGATATTCAGCAGCTGCCGCCCCAGTCCCTTCCGGTTGCCGCCCAGCGGGATGTAGACGTACTCGCGGAACCAGGTGGACAGGCTGATGTGCCACCGCCGCCAGAACTCCGTCACAGTGCGGGACTCATAGGGATAGTTGAAGTTCTCCAGAAACCGGAAGCCGAACAGCCTGCCCAGGCCGATGGCCATATCGGAATAGCCGGAAAAATCGAAATAGATCTGGAACGTAAATGCCAGCGCCCCCAGCCACGCCGTGACCACGGAGGGCGCGGACATGGCCGCGATCTCCTCCCACACGGCGCCCATCTGGTTGGCCAGCAGCACCTTCTTGCCCAGGCCGATGACGAACCGCTGCATACCGGCGCTGGCCCCTGCCAGCGACTCGCGGTTCCGGTTCTCCAGATCGGCGGCCACCGTCTTGTACTGGACGATGGGCCCCGCGATGAGCTGCGGGAACAGCGTCACATAGGCGCTGAAATCGATGATGTTCCGCTGGGGCGGCACCAGTCCCCGGTACACGTCGATGGTGTAGCTCATGGTCTGGAACGTGTAGAACGAGATGCCGATGGGCAGCAGCAGCCCCAGCGCGGGGATAGCCGTACCCAGCAGACCGTTGAGATTGGTGATGGCAAAATCCGTATACTTGAAGAATCCCAGAATGCTCAGGTTGCCCACCACGGACACCACCAGCACCGCCTTGGCGCCCTTGGGCTTTCCCACAGCGCGGAAATGTCCGATGGCCAGACCGTTGCAGTAGTCGAACACCGTGGAGAACAGCATGATGAGGATATATTTTGGCTCGCCCCAGCCGTAGAACAGCAGGCTGAACACCAGCAGCAGCGCGTTGCGCAGCTTTCTGGGGCAGATGAAGTACAGGATGCCCACCAGCGGCAGAAACGCCAGCAGGAACGTGGTACTGCTGAAAACCATGTGTCGGCTCCTTTGCTCGATAGTCGAAAAATGGGGCAGGCGGACCTGCCCCATCTTTATGCACGCTTGTCCGCGTTACTTGACGCCCGCCAGCTTGCCCATCTGATAGCTGCCGCGGATGGCGGACAGGTTGTTGACGAAGATGACGTCTGTGACCTTATTGGTCTTGGCGAAATCCACCACGCTGCCGCTGTAATAGCGGTAGTCGATGACGTACACCGTCTGATAGTGATCCACCAGGAACGGCACGAAGGCGTTGCCGAAGGACTCCTTCACCACCACGCAGCTGGACCCGTCGGACAGATCGGGGTTGCTGATCACGGTGTAGGGGTTGTCGCCCATGATGAACGCGCCGTACTTCAGGCCCGCCGATGCCTCGGACTCGTCATAGATGATCTTGCCGGCGGTCAGGTCGCTGTCGGACTTGCCGTACTGCATCCGCGCCTCGGTGCTGATGGGGTGATACGCTGTCACCACGTCGGGGTTGTTCTTCATGGCGTCGGGCTTTCCGCCGTCGTTGTAGAACGAACCCAGGAACCCGTCGTACTGGCTGACCTCATACTCCGACAGCGCGTGGGGCGTCACGCCCTTGGCGCCGCAGAACTCGCGGTAGGCGTAGTACGCGCCCAGCCCCGTCCAGTGGTGGTCGGTGCGGAAATAGATATACTCCCCGCGGTGAGACATCATCACATCGTGAAGGGGTACCGTTTTCACATTCTTCCCCATAGCGGCCAGAATATCCTTCTCCGCCTGGGCCTGATCGCTGCCCGGAATATCGCTGTACAGCGCGTCCGGCAGCGTGATGCCGCTGGACAGCGGCACCGCCAGCGCGTACACCGTGCTGACGCCGGACAGCTGCTCGGCCACGGATGTCACGATCTCGCCGTAGTTCTTGGCCAGGCTGTCCACATAGTTGTACATCTCAAAGCCGGTATCCCCCACGATATACACGCCGCCGGACTGGTAGGGCGTGGCGTCGGTGGTAATGGTATCCAGCGTCTTGCTGCCGGTCTGACTGCCGCTGTTATCCGGCTGCTGGGTATCGCCGCCGGTCTGGCCGTCCTGCCCGTCGGCGCCGCCGGAGGGCTGCTGGGCATCGTCTGGCTTCTGCGTATCGTCGGGCTGGGTCACCGCGGGGTCGTCCGCCCTGTCGGCGGGCCTGTCCTTCTTGAACACATCCGTAAAGATGGCCAGCGCCCCCAGCACCAGCGCCGCCGCCACGATCAGCAGCAGGATCACCGGCATGGGACTTCTGCGGCGGCGATAGTGCCGTCCGCTGTATCTCCGGCCGCTCACTTCACATACTCCTTGATGACGCTGCGGGCCGTGTCGGTGTCGGAGCTGACGCACAGCACCACGCAGGTGCCGTAGGTCTCAAAGATGGCGCTGTTGATGCGGTCCACCTCGACGGGCAGATACCGCTCCATCTCGGTTTTCTGGCTGTCCAGGAACTCCTGCATGGACGCCCGCAGCGCCGCGGCGTCGTCGCCGCTCTTGCACTGGATGACGAATACCTCCTCGGCCGTGGAGCCGGAGGACATATAGGCCGCCGCCGTGCAGCCCTCGGGCAGCTGGAAGTAGTAGCCCAGCTCCTCGTCGGAAACGGCGGTCAGCTCGGATTCAAAGGATACCTTCTCCACCAGCGCCTTGGCCAGTCCCTGGGCGTCCACTGCGGTGTCCTTCTGCTGGCCGCAGGCGGTCAGTGCTGCCACGGACATCACGGCAAGCAGCATCGAAATGATACGTTTCATAAAAGCTCTCCTCAATCATTTTTCTCTGCGCAGGCCCCTTGCCTGCGGCGGGAAGGGCAGACTTTCCCGACTACGTATTATAGTACAAACCGCCCCAAAGGAAAAGTGCCAAATTGTAACAAAGCAGTTAATTTTCCGGAAAGACTTTTGGCGCTCCCCCGTCCCGGGCTCCGCCCCGTTCCGGCGCGATCTGCCCGTCCGCCCCGATGAGCAGGCTTGCGTCATACGCCTTTCCGTTCTCCTCCAGATAGACGTTGGGCGATGCCCAGATGTTCCACTCTCTGCTGGCCTTCCGGAACGCCTGCACCTCCGGCGACTCCAGCCCCAGCCGGTACCTCCGCACATCCTGCCCCTGATACTGCGGGAAAAACTCCGTCAGCTGCACCTCCGGAAACAGGATCAGGTCAGCCCCATGCGCCGCGGCCTCCCGCATCCATTCGATGCTCTGATTCTGGTTGGCCTCCACGCTCCCCTGATTTTTCATCTGCGCCAACGCGATACGCATCCGTCATCCCTCGCTTTCTGCGCCCTATCTTACCACATCCCCTCTCCCACGGCAAGACTGCCCCCTTTACAAACATTATAATTTTGATATAATAGTAAGGCTAAGGAAATTTACAGCATAAGGAGATACGATATATGGCCGTTATTGAATATGACGAGTATAAGCAGAAGCTGCTGGCGCTGGAGCCCACTCTGGGCGAGCTGGAGAAGGCGCTGGGCATCCCCAAGGCCCGCGAGGAGCTGGCCGAGCTCCAGAAGGAGACGGAGCAGGACGGCTTCTGGAACGACCTGGAGCGCAGCCAGCAGGTGAGCCGTCAGGTCAAGCGTCTGGAAAACAAGATCAAAAAGCACGACAAGCTGGTGTCCGAGTGGGAGGACACTCTGACCCTCTGCGAAATGGCACAGGAGGAGGACGATCCCTCCCAGCTGGACGACGTGGTGGAGGGCTACAACACGCTGGAAAAGGAGATCAGTGAGCGCCGTCTGGCCGCCCTGCTGTCCGGTGAGTACGACGGCAACAACGCCATCCTCACCTTCCACGCCGGTGCCGGCGGCACCGAGGCGCAGGACTGGACGGAGATGCTCTACCGCATGTATACCCGCTGGGCCGAGCGCCACGGCTACACCTACCAGCTCATGGACTACGAGGCCGGCGACGAGGCGGGCATCAAGTCCGCCACCATCCTCATCGAGGGTGAGAACGCCTACGGCTACCTGAAGAGCGAGAATGGCGTCCACCGTCTGGTCCGCGTCAGCCCCTTCGACGCCAATGCCCGCCGTCAGACCAGCTTCGCCGCGCTGGAGGTCATGCCGGAGCTGGAGGATGACAGCGAGATCGAGATCCGGCCCGAGGACATTGAGATGCAGGCCTGCCGCTCCTCCGGCGCCGGCGGCCAGCACATCAACAAGACCTCCTCCGCCGTCCGTCTGACCCACCTGCCCACCGGTATCGTGGTGTTCTGCCAGACGGAGCGCAGCCAGTTCCAGAACCGCGACAACGCCATGAAGATGCTGCGGGCCAAGCTGGCGGAGCTGAAGCTGCAGCAGCATGCCGAGAAGATCAGCGACCTGAAGGGCGTCCAGATGAAGATCGAGTGGGGCAGCCAGATCCGCTCCTACGTGTTCATGCCCTACACCCTGGCCAAGGACACCCGCACCGGCTATGAGATGGGCAACATCCAGGCCGTGATGGACGGCGACATCGACGGCTTTATCAATGCCTACCTCACCGCCGCCGCCAACGGCGAGATCAAGAAGTAAGTTCCCTGCGCTTACGAACCTCTGCCACCCAAAATCACCCTGCGTTTTTAATACGCAGGGTGATTTTTATGTCGTATTATACATTTTGTTGTCACTCTTTGGCAATTTCTTTCTGTTTCCATGGCAGCACCACCGGCCCCTCGCCGCTTGTCTCCACATACAGATCCTCGCACTTCTGCTGCGCTTCCGCCAGCAGCTGGACGGCCTGCTCCATGGCATCCATCGCCGCCAGATACATCGCTTTGTAATCTGCCATTTTAACACCCCCTGCTTCCATTGTAACATATTGTGTCTATATCCACAATATAGATTTTTTTATTTTCCCCTATAATGGAAACAGCAGCAAGTGAGGGTGGTGAACGCCATTTTTGATTATCGTCCATTGTGGGATACCATGCGCAAAAATGGCGTGTCCCAGTACCAGCTTCTCAAGGGCGGCATCGACAACAAGACGCTGGATTCCCTGAAGAAGAACAAGAACATCACCATGGTCACGCTGGAAAAGCTCTGCCGCATCGTGGGCTGTACGCCCAATGACGTGGTCCGCTTCGAGGAATAAAACCGGATCACCCTGCGTATCCGCTACGCAGGGTGATTTTTCTGTCGTATTATACATTTTGTTGTCGATAAAGGGACATTTCGCGCTCCGGCGCGACATCCTTTTGCCCACGGCGGTAGACCAGCGCACCTCCGCGCGGTACGCAGGAGCGGCAGCGATAAGAGAATCGCACGCGATTCGTTGTACGACGATCCGCACTATCTTGGTTTTCGCGTGGTACACGGCCACGGTTTTCAGCGCACCCCAGCCGCGCAGGAAGTCTTGAAACCTGCGGTTTCAGGCAGCGTTTTTGGTCACTTTTGGGGCTGCGGCCAAAAGTGACCCGTGCCCGAGGGCACGGAACATCCCCTTCCGCTGTTGGAAGAAATAGGGCCGCCGGAGGCATAACCCTGAATCGCCTCCCCCCCATTCCCGCTGCCGCTCCCACGTTCCACAGGGGAAATTTCCCCGCTCATTCTGTACAGTGATAGTGCTTTACACCTCTTGTGATTTTCCATCCCGCACCCCGACGGCCGCACCTACACTTGCCGGCGGCGGCAAGTGCGCGATTTGATAATCGCCACGGCGGTAGACCAGCGCACCTCCGCGCGGTACGCAGGAGCGGCAGCGACAAGAGGGCCGCACGCGATTCGTTGTACGGCGATCCGCACTATCTTGGTTTTCGCGTGGTACACGGCCACGGTTTTCAGCGCACCCCAGCCGCGCAGGAAGTCTTGAAACCTGCGGTTTCAGGCAGCGTTTTTGGTCACTTTTGGGGCTGCGGCCAAAAGTGACCCGTGCCCGAGGGCACGGAACATTCCCTTTCCGCTGCTGGAAGAAACGGAACCGCCGGAGGCATAAAAAGATCAGGACCGCTTTCGCGGTCCTGATCTTTTTATGTACCTTCAGTCGTGCTTCAGCACTTCTCAAACACCACAGCGGTACCCATGCCGCCGCCGATGCACAGGGTCGCCAAGCCCTTCTTGGCCTCGGGACGCTTCTGCATCTCGTGCAGCAGGGTGACGATGATGCGCGCGCCGGAAGCACCCACGGGGTGGCCCAGAGCGATAGCGCCGCCGTTGACGTTGACCTTGCTCATGTCAAAGTGCAGCTCGCGGGCCACGGCGATGGACTGGGCGGCAAAGGCCTCGTTGGCCTCCACCAGATCGATATCGTCGATGGTCACGCCGGCCTTCTTCATGGCGTTGCGGGAAGCCACCACGGGGCCCACGCCCATGATCTTGGGATCCACGCCGCCCTGGCCCCAGCCGATGAGCTTGGCCATGGGCTTCAGACCGTACTTCTCCACAGCCTCGCCGGAGGCCAGCACGATGGCGGCAGCGCCATCGTTGATGCCGGAGGCGTTGGCGGCGGTGACACGCTGGGTGCCCTTATCGGCAGCATCCTGTGCGCCGGTGACCTCAAAGGTGTGTACCACCTGAGGATTGGGGGACTCGGGACCCACGGGGAACGCGCCCTTCAGCTTGGCGATGCTGTCAGCGGTGACGCCTTCCTTCACGTACTCGTCGCGCTTGAACTCCACGATCTCCTTCTTCACCTTCACGGGGACGGCCACGATCTCATCGTCGAAGCGGCCGGAATCCCGGGCGGCGCAGGCCTTCTGCTGGGAGGCGGCGGCGAACTCGTCCTGCTCGCGGCGGGTGATGCCCCAGATGTCGTTGATATTCTCGGCGGTGGTGCCCATGTGATAGTTGTTATAGGCGTCCCACAGACCGTCCTTGATCATGGTGTCCACCAGCTTCTTGTCGCCCATACGAGCGCCCCAGCGGGCGTCCATGGAGGCATAGGGAGCGGCGCTCATGTTCTCGGTGCCGCCGCAGACCACGATGTCGGAATCACCGGCCAGGATGGAGCGTGCGCCCTCGATGACGGACTTCATGCCGGAGCCGCAGACCATGCCGACGGTATAGGCAGGCACGGAGTAGGGGATACCGGCCTTAATGGAAACCTGACGCGCCACATTCTGGCCCTGTGCCGCAGTCAGGATGCAGCCGAACATCAGCTCATCCACGTTCTCGGGAGCAACGTTGGCACGCTTCAGGGCCTCCTTGACCACGATCGCGCCCATCTCGGCGGCAGGAGTGTTCTTCAGGGAGCCGCCAAAGGAACCGATAGCGGTTCTGCAGCAGTTGACAACATACAGGTCTTTCATGAAAAGTTACCTCCTATAAAAATTAAGCTTATTATACAGCATCGGATAACGGATGTCTACGGCTATGATAGTCAACTTTTTAACAATAGTCAACCACTAAATGCAACTTTGTTAAAAAATCGTCAAAAGGTCCATTTCAGCCCCTGCCCTTTCCGTCATTTTGACGGACACATGGCTCACTGCTGGGCCTGTGCAGGCTCCTGGGCTGCCTCGCTGCGCAGAGCCACCAGCTTCTCATAGAACGCGCCGGTGTCGATGGTGCTGTACAGGTCCTCGTTGAACACCACGTTGGCGGCGGATCTCCGGTCCGCCAGCAGGCTGCTGAAATAGGCAGGCAGCACGGCGGACAGATCGGTGTCCTCCTTCAGGAAGATGTAGTATCCCTCGTCCAGGGCCACCACGCCGGTAAGCTCACCGGTCTGGAGGGCCAGCGCCTGCTCACTGAGCGCGTCACCCTCCGCGGCGGCGAAGGTGATGCTGTCCTGCTGGTCCACCTCCCGCTCCTGACAGATGGCGGTGTGCTCGGCCAGCTTGTCCTCGGCCTCCTGAAGGCGCTTCAGATAGCCGTTGGCCTCGTCCTCTGCGCCGTCACCGGCGGGTACGAACACCACGCGGCCGGTGAGATAGTTGTTGTCCGCAGCGTACTGCGCCAGCGCCGCGCCGTCGGGATACAGAGCGCTGCCCTCAGTGCAGAAGGCATCCTGCAAACGCTGATAGAGATAGGACGTCTCGCGGATGTGGTCATAGGCTTCCTCGCTGATACCCTGGATAGCCAGCTGCCGCTGATAGGCCTCCTCGCCGCCGTAGTACGTCACATACTCCAGCCGCTGGGCGTCCAGCGCCTCCTGATCCTCATCGGTCAGGGTGATGCCGGCCTCCTCGGCCCACGCCCGCACCACGCTGTACAGCTTCACCGTCTCCAGCGTATCGGTCTGGGCATAGTCGCCGTAGGTGATGCCGCTGGTAAGCTCCGCACTCCAGTCGATGTCCTGCACATAGGTGCTCAGGTACTCGCAGTCGTAGGCCAGCCAGTACAGGTACTCCTCGCAGGTGACGGTCTTGCCGTTCACCAGCAGCAGCTGTCCGTCGGGATGGAGCCCGCTGGCCTCGTACAGCAGGCCGTCGGTGCGGCTGCCCTTCTTCATACCGCCGGTGAGGGAGATGGCTCCTACCAGTGCCACGGACACCAGCACACCGGCGATCAAACGCACCCAGTTGTTTTTCATGGTTCATTTCCTCCTTCTTGGGGCTGCTGCCCCTGTAATTGTAATTCGTTCTGCTGCAAGCGCAGCTGCTCCACAAGGCCGCCAGCGGCGTCCAATGCGTCCTCCTTGGGCTGTAAAAACAGCGTCAGCTTCGGCGACGCCCCCGCCGCCAGCTGCAGCCGGTCGCGATAGCCCGCCATGCCGCACACCGCCAGCAGCGCCGCCGGCTCGATGCGCATGTCGAAGCTGAAGATCAGCTGCCGCCCCTTCTGGGTGATATCGGTGATACCCGTCTCCATGGCCGCCGCGCGCAGCATGGCCACGTTCAGCAGCGCCGTCACCGGCTTGGGCACATCGCCGTAGCGGTCCAGCAGCTCGTCCATCAGATCAGCCTCGTCCGCCGGTGTCCGCAGGGCGGCGATACGGCGGTACAGATCCATCCGCTGCTCGGCGGCGGGCACGTACCCCTCGGGGATGTAGGCCGGCACCGTCAGGTCGGCGGAGCACTCCGTCCGCACCTCCGCGCCGCGCCCCTGCTGCTCCAGCACCGCGTCGTTCAGCAGCTTCAGGTACATGTCGTAGCCCACGGACATCATGTACCCCGACTGCTCCGGTCCCAGCAGATTGCCTGCGCCGCGGATCTCCAGATCCCGCATGGCGATCTTGAAGCCGGAGCCGAACTCCACATATTCCCGTATGGCGGTGAGCCGCTTGGCGGCCACCTCCGTCAGTACCTTCCCCACGCGGAACGTCAGATAGGCGTAGGCCCGGCGGTTGGACCGCCCGATGCGCCCGCGGATCTGATGGAGCTGGCTGAGCCCCATGCGGTCCGCGTCCTCGATGATAAGGGTATTGACGTTGGGGATATCGATGCCCGTCTCAATGATGGTGGTACACACCAGCACCTGGATGTCGCCCTGGGCCATGCGCCCCATGACGCGGCTCAGCTCGCCCTCGGCCATCTTGCCGTGGGCCGTCTCCACCACCACGCCGTCTCCCAGCAGCTGCCGCAGGCGGGAGGCGGTGGAGTCGATGCTCTCCACGCGGTTGTGCAGGTAGTATACCTGCCCGCCGCGGTCCAGCTCCCGCCGGATGGCCTCGCTCAGAATGCCCCAGTCGTGCTCCAGCACGTAGGTCTGCACCGGCTGCCGGTCCTGCGGCGGCTGCTCGATGGTGCTCATGTCCCGGATACCGCTGAGCGCCATGTTCAGCGTGCGGGGAATGGGCGTGGCGGACAGCGTCAGCGTATCCACCTGCCGCGCCCGTTCCCGCAGCTTTTCCTTGTGGGTCACGCCGAAGCGCTGCTCCTCGTCGATGATCAGCAGCCCCAGGTCCTTGAATTCCACATTTTTAGCCAGCAGCTTGTGGGTGCCGATGAGCAGGTCCACCCTGCCCTCCTTCACCCTGGCCAGCACGTCCTTCACCTGTGCCGGCGTCCGGAAGCGGGACAGCACCTCCACCGTCACGGGGAAGGCGCGGAACCGGTCGATAGCCGTGGCATAGTGCTGCTGGGCCAGCACGGTGGTGGGCACCAGAATGGCCGCCTGCTTGCCGTCCAGAATGCACTTCATGGCCGCCCGCAGCGCCACCTCCGTCTTGCCGTAGCCCACGTCGCCGCACAGCAGCCGGTCCATGGGCGACGGCTTCTCCATATCCCGCTTGATGTCGCAGATAGCCGCCAGCTGGTCCTCCGTCTCCGTGTAGGGAAACGAGTCCTCAAACTCCTGCTGCCACGGGGAGTCCGGTGAAAACGCGAAGCCCGCCTGCCGCTGCCGCTGGGCGTAGAGCTTGATGAGTCCCTCCGCCAGATCTTTGGCCGCCGCCTTGGCCCGCCGCGTGGTCTTGGCCCACTGGTCGCCGGACAGCTTGTTCAGTCTGGTCTTTTCCGCCGCCTCGTCGCCGCCGCCGATGTACTTGCTCACCAGATCCAGCGATGTGGCCGGCACATACAGGCAGTCGCTGCCTGCATAGTTGATTTTGATATAGTCCTTCTCGATACCGTCCACCGGCAGCCGGATCATACCGGCGAACCGGCCGATGCCGTGGTGCGCGTGTACCACCAGATCCCCCACCGTCAGATCGGTGTAGGACTGGAGCTTCTGCCGGTTGTCCGCCTTGGCGGCACGGGGCTTTTTCCGGCTGCCGGACAGGGCCTGGGTCAGCTGTCCCTCCGTCAGCACCGCCAGCTTCAGCGCCGGCCACTCGCTGCCCGCGCTGAGAGCGCCCACGGTGATGCATACCTGCCCCCGCTGAGGCACGGCTGCGCCGTCCAGCGCCAGCGCCGCGGGGATCTTCTTCTCCCGCAGCAGCTGCTGCATGTTCCGCGCCCGCACCTCGCCGCCGCACAGCACCAGCACGCCGTAGCCCGTGGTGAGATAGTGTACGATGTCTGCCGCCGCCGTCTCCAGACTGCCGCCATAGCTGGCCAGCTGCTTGGCAGGGATGTCCAGCAGCAGCTGCGGCGCCGTCAGATACCGGCTGGTGGGCAGGCTCTCCATCTGGCACACGGGAAATTTTTCCAGCTCCGCCGCCGTCTCGTTCTCCGTCAGCGTCAGCCGCCCGAAGGCGCCGGCCATCAGCCCCGCCTCCATGGACGCCGTCACGTCCTGCTTCACCTGCCACACAAAGGCTTTCAGCGCCTCCTGTACCCGTCCCGCCTCACTGACGCAGATCAGGCAGTCCTCCGGCAGATAGTCGAAGGCCGTGGCCGCATCGGGATACACCGCCGCCAGGTACCGGTCGCCGCCCGGGGGCGTCACCCCCTGCCGCAGCGCCGCCGCGTCCTCCTCCAGCCGCTGCCGCAGAGCCGCGGCGCTCTCCTTCTTCGCCAGCCGCTTGACCGCCGCGTCCATCCGCCGGGCGGCGCTCTCCGCCGTGTCCGCATCATGGAACGGCAGCACCTCTCCCGCCGGCAGCACCGTAAACGTCTGCCGGTTCTCCACGCGGCGCTGGGTGGACACGTCGAAGTCGCCCATGCTGTCCAGCTCGTCGTCGAAGAACTCACAGCGCACCGGCCGCTCCGGCCCCGGTGAGAAGATGTCCAGAATACCGCCCCGCAGGGCAAACTGCCCCGCGCCCTCCACCTGCTGGGAGCGCACGTAGCCCGCGGCGGTGAGCTGTGCCGTCAGCGCCGTCACGTCATACTGCCGCCCCACCTCCAGCGTGAAGGCGGTCTGCCGCAGCACCTCCGGCGGCACGCATAGCTGGGCCATGGCCGCCGCCGTGGCCACCATTACGCGGGGCGCTTCCTGCGCCAGCCGGTACAGAGCCCACAGCCGCCGGTACTCCCACTGGCGGCTGTACGCCGCCGCAGGCCGCAGCTGCCATTCCCGAGCCGGCAGCACCACCGGCTCCTGACCGGTAAGGGCCCGCAGATCGGCGGCCTGTCGGGCGCACTCCTGCTCATCGGCGCACAGCATCAGCAGCGGCCTGCCGGTCTGCTCCGCCGCAGCCGCCGCGACGGCCGCCCGCTGCACAGGAGAGAGCCCCGTCACCACGCTGTGCTTTTCGCGGCCATTGATGCCCGCTGTCAGCTCCTGCACCTGCGGCAGCGTCAGCAGCTGCCGGATGAATCCTTCCATCGCTCTCCCCTCCTTGTCGTTTTTTGGTGGTAATATTCTGCTGTTTTGTCGTGATATTCTACTGTTTTGTCGTGATATTCTGCTGTTTTTTATGCTATTGCTCTTTTCCGGTTATTTTCAAAGGAATGCTCCGCGCCCGCGGACGCGGGTCACTTTTGGCCGCAGCCCCAAAAGTGACCAAAAACGCTGCTTGAAACCGCAGGTTTCAAGACTTCCTGCGCGGTTGGGGTACGTCAAAAACCTGTCGCCGCGTACCCCGCGAAAACCCAAATGCTGCACATCGTCGTACAACGAATCGCTTACGATCCTCTTATCGCTGCCGCTCCCACGTTCCGCGCGGTAGTGCGCTGCTCCGTTGCTGCGCAACGGCGGTTTTTGCGATGCTTCGTGGTTTTTTATATTGTTTGTAATGCCTCCGCGGGTCGCTCCTGCGCGGCTCGTGGATATATCTGTTCGTTTGCTGATGTTCTCAAATTTGCTGACGGCCCCGCTCTCGCTCCCGTAGGGGCCGGCGTCCCCGGCAGCCCACATCGACGCACCGCCAAATACCGGCGCACTTTCGCCTAACCCTTTGTAGGGGCCGGCGTCCTCGACGGCCCGTTCGTTTTTCCTCCATGTCACCAACAGGGAGAGTTCCGCGCCCGCGGGCGCGGGTCACTTTTGGCCGCAGCCCCAAAAGTGACCAAAAACGCTGCTTGAACCCGCAGGTTTCAAGACTTCCTGCGCGGTTGGGATACGTCAAAAACCTGTCGCCGCGTACCCCGCGAAAACCCAAATGCTGCACATCGTCGTACAACGAATCACTTACGCTCCTCTTATCGCTGCCGCTCCCACGTTCCGCGCGAAAACTTTCTACTCCCGCGCTGTACAGTGAAACATCTTTACACTCCGCATAATTTTTATATTCCCGCGGCCCAGCGGGCCGCACCTGCACTTGCCGCCGCTGGCGGCAAGTGCGCGATTTGATGATCGCCCAAGCCGGTAGGCCCATCAAGTCCCACCGCCCACCTTGTCAGCGGCAGCGGGGGTAGACTCGTGGCCGATTCCCTGTGGAACCTTTTCCTGCCGCATTTAAATCGGGCAAAGGAAATCCAAAAACCATTGGTTTTTGGCGGCGTTCTTTCCCCCATTTCTTTCGCTGCTGAAAGAAATGGGGCCGCCGAGACCGCCGGCCCCTACGGGGTGCGGGGACGCGGCCGCCGGAGCCACAGGGTCGAGGAGGTGACCCGCCCCCGGAAGCGTGGCCCCCTGCCGACGATATACCATTTTCTATTGTATGTGCCCTTGCTGAAAATTACCTGAAAAAACCGCCGCAAGTGCCGCGCAAAAAACGCCGCAGAGCGGACACGAAAACGCGGGGCCTTGCCCCGCAGGGCCGGTGCAAAAGCGATGCGCCGCGGCCCGCGCACAGTCTGCGGAGACCGGCAGTTCATCATTCTTCGGGCCGCCGCAGGGGGCAATGCGCCTTTTCTCTGGTACAGCAGGCGTCATCGCCATTTGAGCAGCTTCTTCAACATGCGATTGTTTTGTACGAAAAACTTTTATCCGTTAAAGCGATTCATGGCGGCATCCGCCCCCTCCTCCATGAGGCACAGCGCCGCCTCCGCCGCGCGGTCCAGCGTGGCGCGGAGCACCTTGGCCTCCTCGCCCTGAGGCTTGCCGATGACCCAGTCGATCATCTCGTGGTCAGGGTGCGCCGGCATACCGACACCGATCTTGATGCGGGGGAAGCCATCGGTGCCCAGATGCTGGATGATATTTTTCAGGCCGTTATGGCCGCCGGCAGAGCCGCTTTTGCGAATGCGCAGCTTGCCTGCCGGCAGAGAAACGTCGTCGGAGATCACCACCACATGGTCCGCCGGCACCTTATAAAACCGCGCCGCTTCGCCCACCGACTCGCCGGAGAGGTTCATGTAGGTCTGGGGCTTCATCACCAGGATTTTGTTGCCGTTTTTCTCCAAAATCCCCGTCCACGCCTTGAACCTCAGCTTGTTGAGTTTGAAACTTTCCTTTTCCATCAGGCTGTCCAACGCCAGCCAGCCCATGTTGTGACGGGTGGATTCGTACTTGGTGCCCGGGTTGCCCAGCCCCACCAGGATCCAGTTAACGCCGCCGCTCTGATTCCGATTAAAAAACAAGGCTCTCGCCTCCTTCTGCAAAGTAAAGAGGGACTGCAAACGCAGTCCCTCTATTATAACACAGTCTTTTCCGTTTGCAAAGCGTTCAGTTGAACAGCTTGGCGATGGAGATCTCCTGATAGATGCGCTCGATGGCCTCGGCGAACATGGGCGCCACGGACAGATACTTGATCTTGTCGCAGCCCTCGCCCATGGACTCGGGAATGGTGTTCAGCAGGGCCACCTCCTTGATGACGCTGGCGCTCAGGCGCTCCAGCGCGGGGCCGGACAGCACGCCGTGGCTGGCGCAGGCATAGACGCTGGTGGCGCCGCCCACCTCGACGATGGCCTTGGCAGCGTTGCAGATGGAGCCGGCGGTGTCGATCATATCGTCGAACAGGATGCAGTCCCTACCGGCCACGTCGCCGATAACGTTCATGACCTCGCACTGGTTGGCCTTCTGACGGCGCTTGTCCACGATGGCAAGGCTCATGTGCAGCTTCTGGGCGAAGGTGCGGGCGCGGGCCACGGAGCCCACATCGGGGGACACCACGACCATATCCTCGCAGCGCTCGCCGAACTTCTTGGCATAGTAGTCCACGAACACGGGGTTGCCCAGCAGATTGTCCACGGGGATATCGAAGAAGCCCTGGATCTGGCTGGCATGGAGATCCATGGTCAGCACACGGTCCGCGCCGGAGGCGGTAAGCATGTTGGCCACCAGCTTGGCGGAGATGGGATCGCGGCTCTTGGCCTTGCGGTCCTGACGGGCATAGCCGAAATAGGGGATCACCGCGGTGACGCGGCCCGCGGAGGCGCGCTTGCAGGCATCGATCATGATGAGCAGCTCCATCAGGCTGTCATTGACCGGCTTGCAGGTGGAGTTGATGAGGAATACGTCGCTGCCGCGAACGCTCTCGTACAGGGAGACAGACGCCTCGCCGTCCGCGAAGGATTTGACCTCCGCCTCGCCCAGCTTGATGCCGATGAGCTTGCAGATCTCCTGCGCCAGCGCGGGGTTGGCGTTGCCGGTGAAGATCTTGATGTCCTTGCCGTGAGAAATCATGGTGTTTACCCTCTCGCTTTCTGTCCTTTTTTGTATTCTCTGGTTGCTGTGCCGGAGGTCGTTTGCCTGTTAAAAAGCAAACAAAAACGCCGTCCCGCGCCGCTTACCACTGTATTCAGCGGCTTTCGGCGATGCAGACGGCGCACACTCCGACAGAGGGAGCGCACTGACAGATGATATGGGTCTTGATGCAGTCCATACGATCCATCGGCCCTTCCTCCCTTCGCATAAATCGGTCTGTCCTCATTATAGCAGGCTTTACAGGAAAATCCAGTATTTTTCCAACTTTTTTTGGCCACAATTTTTCAGAGAGGAAAAACGCTGACGTAAATTACCATTTTTCCATGGAAACAGCGGTCATTTTTTGTATTTCTAAGAAAATGCGGGGGTTTTTGGCATTTTTGAGTTGCATTTTCTTTTCCGTTGCATTACAATACCATCGGTTGACAAGGGCAGGCGCGGTTTTGCCCGCGCCCATAGATGACAAGTCGCGAGGGGGATGTCCGTTTATGCTGCATATCGTACTGGTCGAGCCGGAGATCCCCCAGAACTGCGGCAACATCGCCCGCACCTGCGCCGCCACGGGGTGCTCCCTGCATCTGGTGCGGCCGCTGGGCTTCGACATTTCGGACCGCGCCGTGAAGCGGGCGGGGCTGGACTACTGGCATCTGGTGACGGTGCGGGACTACGACGGGCTGGACGATCTGTTCCGGCAGCACCCGGAGGCGGCCGCAGACCTGTGGCTGGCCACCACCAAGGCCCCGCAGGACTACACGCAGGCCCGGTTTTCGCCGGACTGCTGGCTGTTCTTCGGCAAGGAGACGGCGGGCCTGCCGGAGGCGTTCCGCGCGGCCCACTATGACCGGTGCCTCCGTCTGCCCATGCGTGCGGAGGCGCGGAGCCTGAACCTCAGCAACTCCGTGGCCATCCTGACCTACGAGGCCCTGCGGCAGAACGGGTTCCCCGGGCTGTCCGGGCAGGGCGAGATGGCGGAGCGCTGATCTGTTTTTCCCATACACATACTATTTCAAAAGGAGATGTATCCGTATGAACTACAATAAAAAGACCATTCTGGACGTGGACGTGGCCGGGAAAAAGATCCTGCTGCGCTGCGATTTCAACGTGCCCCAGGACAAGGAGACCGGCGCCATTACCAGCGACAAGCGCATCGTGGCGGCGCTGCCCACCATCCGCTACCTGCTGGAGAAGAAGGCGGCGGTCATCGCCTGCTCCCATCTGGGTAAGCCCAAGGGCGAGTGGAAAAGCAAGCTGAGCCTCGCCCCCGTGGCAGAGCGTCTCAGCCAGCTGCTGGGACAGGAGGTCATCTTCGCCGGGGACATTGTGGGCGAGGACGCCAAGGCCAAGGCCGCGGCGCTGCAGGGCGGTCAGATCATGCTGCTGGAGAACCTGCGCTTCGATCCCCGCGAGGAGAAGAACGACCCGTCCTTCGCCGAGGAGCTGGCCTCCATGGCGGAGCTGTACGTATCCGACGCCTTCGGCACCGTACACCGCGCCCACGCCTCTACCGCCGGTGTGGCGGCGTATCTGCCCGCCGTGTCCGGCCTGCTGGTGGCCAAGGAGCTGGAGGTCATGGGCGGCGCGCTGAACGATCCCAAGCGGCCCTTCGTGGCGGTGCTGGGCGGCGCTAAGGTCAGCGACAAGATCGGCGTCATCAACAACCTGCTGGACAAGGCCGACACCATCATCATCGGCGGCGGCATGGCCTACACCTTCGCCAAGGCGCAGGGCGGCTCCATCGGCAAGAGCTTGTGCGAGGACGACAAGCTGGACTACGCTCTGGAGATGATCGCGAAGGCCAAGAAGAACGGCGTAAAGCTGCTGCTGCCCTCCGACACCGTGGCGGCGGACGATTTCTCCAACGATGCCAAGCGCCAGGTGGTCAGCACCATGGCCATCCCCGAGGGCTGGGAGGGCATGGACATCGGTCCCGACACCATCAAGGTATTCTGCGATGCCGTGAAGGGCGCGGGCACCGTGGTGTGGAACGGACCCATGGGCGTGTTTGAGTTCGACAACTTCGCCGCCGGCACCCGCGCCATGGCCCAGGCCCTGGCCGACAGCGGCGCTATCACCATCGTGGGCGGCGGCGACAGCGCCGCAGCGGTGGAGCAGATGGGCTTCGCCGATAAGATCACCCACATCAGCACCGGCGGCGGCGCGTCTCTGGAGTTCCTGGAGGGGCTGGAGCTGCCCGGTGTGGCGTGCCTGCTGGACAAGTAAGGCCCCTTGACGGGGGAGGCGCTCCCCCTTTACATCCGATCGTATCATGTAACGATATATTAGTTTTGAAAGACAGAGGAGTAAACAAGTTATGAATCGCAGATACCGTAAGACCATTATCGCCGGCAACTGGAAGATGAACAAGACCGCCAGCGAGACCAAGAAGTTCGCCGAGGAGCTGAAGGCCCTGCTGCCCAAGGCCAAGTGGTGCGACGTGGTGGTATGTGTCCCCGCCGTGAATATTTCCACCGCCATCAAGGCCTTCAAGGACGCACGGGTGTCCGTGGGCGCGCAGAACGTGTTCTTTGAGAAGTCCGGTGCCTACACCGGCGAGGTGTCCGCCGACATGCTGAAGGATCTGGGCGTGAAGTACGTCATCATCGGCCACTCCGAGCGCCGCCAGTACTTCGGCGAGACGGATCTCATCGTCAACAAGAAGGTGCTGGCCGCTCTGGAGGCCGGTCTGCACCCCATTATCTGCGTGGGCGAGACGCTGGAGCAGCGGGAGCTGGGCATTACCATGGAGCTCATCGCCCTGCAGGTGAAGTCCGCGCTGGCCGGTGTGCCTGCCGAGAAGCTGCGCAAGTGCGTCATCGCCTATGAGCCCGTGTGGGCCATCGGTACCGGCAAGACCGCCACCGCGGAGCAGGCCGCCGAGGTCTGCACCTTTATCCGCACCACCGTGCGCCACCTGTACGGCGCCCGCATCGCCCGTTCCATCACCATCCAGTACGGCGGCTCCATGAAGCCCGCCAACGCTGCGGAGCTGCTGGGCCAGCCCGATATCGACGGCGGGCTCATCGGCGGCGCCGCCCTGAACGCAGCGGACTTCGTGGAGATCATCAACGCCGCCAATCAGGACTAACGAGCAAAAGGAGGCAGGCATGAACAAAACTCCGACGACCCTTATCATCATGGACGGCTTCGGCATCGCGCCGCCGGCGGACGACAACGCCGTCACCCTGGCCAAGACGCCGGTGCTGGACCGGCTGTTCCAGGAATACGCCCACACCACCCTGTCCGCCAGCGGATTGGACGTGGGTCTGCCCGCAGGGCAGATGGGCAACAGCGAGGTGGGCCACACCAACATCGGCGGCGGCCGCGTGGTGTTTCAGGATCTGCCCCGCATCAGCCGCGCCATCGAGGATGGCAGCTTTTTCCAGAACGAGGCCTACAACAAGGCCATGGACGACTGCCTGAAAAACGGTACCGCCCTGCATCTGTACGGCCTGCTGTCCAACGGCGGCGTACACTCCCATATCGACCACCTGTACGCGCTGATGCGGATGGCCAAGGACAAGGGCCTCCAGCGCGTGTATCTCCACTGCTTCCTGGACGGGCGCGATGTGTCCCCCACCAGCGGCAAGGGCTTCGTCCAGGCGCTGGCGGACAAGTGCGCGGAGCTGGGCGTGGGCAAGATCGCCACGGTCATGGGCCGCTACTACGCCATGGACCGCGACAAGCGCTGGGAGCGAGTGCAGATGGCCTACGACGCCATGGTATACGGCGAGGGAAACCACAACCCCGATCCCGTAGACGCCGTGGCACAGAGCTACGCCGCCAACGTCACCGATGAGTTCATGGAGCCGGTGGTGTGCGACAGCGAGGGCACCATCAGCGACAACGACAGCGTCATCTTCTTCAACTACCGCCCCGACCGCGCCCGTGAGATCACCCGCGCCATCGTGGACCCTGACTTCGACGGGTTCCAGCGGGAATTCTTCCCCACCACCTACGTGTGCAACACGGAGTACGACGCTACCATGCCCAACGTGCTGGTGGCGTGGCCCCGTATCGCCGTGAAGAACGGGCTGGGCGAGTATCTCAGCAGTCTGGGGCTGACCCAGCTGCGCATCGCCGAGACCGAGAAGTACGCCCATGTGACGTTCTTTTTCAACGGCGGCGTGGAGAAGCAGTACCCCGGCGAGGACCGTGTGCTGGTGGCCTCCCCCAAGGTAGCCACCTACGATCTCCAGCCGGAGATGAGCGCTGTGGAGGTGTGCGACAAGTGCGTGGAGCGCATCGAGTCCGGCGCGTATGACGTCATCATCCTGAACTTTGCCAACTGTGACATGGTGGGCCACACCGGCGTACTGGAGGCCGCCGTCAAGGCGGTGGAGACCGTGGACACCTGCGTGGGCCGCGTGGTGGAGGCCACCCTGAAGATGGGCGGCATCGCCATGGTCACGGCTGACCACGGCAACGCCGAGGACATGAAGCAGCCCGACGGCAGCCCCATGACCTCCCACACCACCAATCTGGTGCCCTTCATCCTCTGCGGCGCCGGTACGGAGCTGCGCACCGGCCGTCTGGCCGACATCGCCCCCACCATCCTGGATGTAATGGGGCTGGCCTGCCCGCCGGAGATGGACGGCAAGACGCTGATCGTCAAGTAACCAACATCGTCATGTACGGCAGGTCCCGAAGCCATGCTTCGGGACCTGTTTATAAGGAGACATATCCATGAACATTACAGTCATCGGCTGCGGGCGGTGGGGCTCCCTCATCACGTGGTATCTGGATCACATCGGCCACCGCGTCACCCTGTACGGCCGCGCGGCATCGCCCCGCATGCAGGCGTTTCTCACCACGCGGCAGAACGACCTGCTGACGCTGCCGGAGTCCGTGGCGCTGTCCACGGCGCTGGACGCGGCGCTGGAGAGCGCGGAGACGGTCATCATCTCCATCGGCTCCCAGAGCCTGCGGAGCCTGCTGGGACAGTCGGAATTGCAGGCACTGAGGAGCCGCACGGCGGTCTTATGCATGAAGGGTCTGGAGATGGGGACCGGCGCTCGGCTCAGTCAGATCGCGGCGGAGCTGCTGCACCCGTCCAACACCGTGGCCGTGTGGCTGGGGCCGGGCCACGTGCAGGAGTTCTACCGCGGCATCCCCAACTGCATGGTCATCGACAGCGAAAACGAGGACGTGAAGCGCCGGCTGGTGCAATCGTTTTCCAGCGACCTCATCCGCTTTTATTACGGCGGGGATATGATCGGCAATGAGGTGGGCGCCGCCGCCAAGAACGTGGTGGGTATCGCCGCCGGTTTTCTGGATGGTTTCGAGATGTCCAGTCTCAAGGGCGCTCTCATGAGCCGCGGCACCCGCGAGGTGGCCCGTCTCATCAAGGCCATGGGCGGCAGCGAGCTGTCGGCCTACGGTCTGTGCCACTTAGGGGACTACGAGGCCACGGTGTTCTCACCGTACAGCCACAACCGGCAGTTCGGTGAGTCCTTCGTCCGCGGGCAGGATTACCACCAGCTGGCGGAGGGGTACTACACCGTGAAGGCCCTGATGCTGTTGGGACAGCGGTACGGTGTGGAGCTGCCCATCTGCAAGGCGGTACACGACATTCTCTATGAGCAAGCGGTGCCCAGAGATGTGCTGGCCGGTCTGCTGCGGCGGGGCCTGACGGAGGAATTCTACGACTGACACAGCCGCGCCGGAAAAAAAGTGCATAAAAAAGTCTCTGTCTGGTCACAATGCAGGCAGAGACTTTTTTATCACGGCGGGCCGCAGGCCGGAAACGGGCGGCGGTGGGTGCGTCCCACCCGAAAGGCGCGTATGAGCAGATTCGACAACTCCAAGATCAAGGCCATGTTCGGCGGCAAGGGCTTTTACATAGCCCTTGCTCTGTGCCTGCTGGCCGCCGGAACGATTGGCTATATCACCCTGTTTTCCGCCGACTCCCCCGTGAAGGAGCCGGACCCCGTCATTGAGATCAAGCCCACTCCCGTCACCCCCGTGCCTGCGGCGCCCACCAAGCCGGTGATCCAGTCGGAGCCCGTTGAGGTACCGGTGCAGGAGGCGGAGGCGGTCATCGAGGAGCCGGTGGAGCTGCTGCCGGAGGTCATCTCCCCGCTGGACGGCACCACCGTGACGGTGTTCAGCATGACGGAGCTGCTGTATGACCAGACCATGGCGGACTGGCGCACCCACAACGGCATCGATGTGCAGGCCGAGGAGGGCGCGGCCGTCAAGACCGCGGCGGATGGCACGGTGCTGTCCGTCACCAGCGATGAGCTGATGGGTACCACCGTGGTCATCCAGCACAGCGGCAGCTACACCACCCAGTACAGCAGCCTGCAATCGGACGTGCCGGTGGCGGAGGGGCAGTCCGTCCGCGCCGGTGACATCATCGGCCGCGTGGGCTCCACCAGCGCGGCGGAAAGTGAGATGGGCCCCCACCTCCACTTCTCCGTCAGTCAGGACGGCAGCGTCATCGACCCCCACGCCTATATCGAGGACTGAGGAAAAAGCCATCCCCCTGCGGTGCAGGGGGATGGCTTTTTCAGCTTATCGGATCAGGACTTCTCCGCCCGCGCTCCCTGGGCATGGCGGTAGATGAGGCGGAACACCGTGGATACCAGCAGGATGCCCACCGCCAGAGAACCGGCGATGCCCACCGTCTCCAGTCCCTTGGCCACGGCGTCCATACGGTTGCCCTCCAGTCCCAGGCTCATGGTGTAGTACACGCCGGCGCCGGGCAGCAGGGGCAGTATGGCGATGACCAGATAGGGCATGGCAGGGCACTTGCGGACCCGGGCCATCACCTCGGCATACGCCGCCGCGAACAGGGATGCGAACAGGTTGGCGGCGTACACATCGCAGCCCAGCGCGCCGCCCAGCAGGTACAGCATCCACGTCACCACGCCGCCGATGATGCACAAGACACTGCCGCGGCCGTGGACGTTGAACAGGATGCAGAAGCCCAGGCAGCCCACGAACACGGCCACAGCCTGCGCCAGCGGGTGCCACGTCACCGTGGCGGAGCCGGTGACACCGTAGAGCCCTGATGTCAGGTGCCATGCGGCAGCGGTGCCCAACGCGATGGCCAGCGCCGTGAACACCACCTGCACCAGCCGGAAGATGCCGGAGTTGGTATCGCCGTAGATGATGTCCCGCATGGCGTTGGTGATGGGCAGGCCCGGGACCAGCATCATCAGCGTGCCGATGATGGCGGCGTCCGGGCTGTCCATCAGCCCCAGTCCCGCGGCGATATAGGCCGGAAGCGCCATGCAGCAGGCGGCCAGCAGGGTACTGAAAAACGGGTTGGCCTCCTGCTTGTCCATAAAGCGGGTAACAAGGCCGATGATAAGGCCCATGAGTCCCGCCCACAGGCAGTCCAGCAGCGTGCCGCCGAACACCAGACAGAAGCCCAGGCCCACCAGAACGCCGCCCAGATAGATCACGCCGGTGCGGTAGGTACGGCAGGCGGCCAGTGTCTCGTGAAGCCATGTCATGGCCTCGTCCACCTCCGGACGCTCCGTGCAGATGCGGCGGCTCAGGGCGTTGAGCTTCTCCATGGTCTCCAGATCGTTGCCGTGGAAGTCGATACGTTTCATGAGCATCAGGGGCTTGCCGTTGGCCGCCTCCAGACTGACAGAGATGCTGTTGGGGATGGCGAACACCTCACACTCCACACCATAGGCCCGCAGGATGCGGTGGACGGTGTCCTCCACGCGGAACGTCTCCGCGCCGGACATGGCCAGATGATACCCCATGGTGACCGCCAGATCGGTCAGCAGATAATAGTCCATACAAACAGATCTCCTGTATCAGTTTGCCGGATGCGGCCTTCGCTGCATCCGGCAAACTGACAGTATAGGCGCTTCGCGGGCAAATGTCAACCGTTCATTTGGGTCACAGTCCCCAAAAACAGCGGCAGGTTGGCGTGGGTGTCCACGATCATGTACACGAAGGGACGATCCAGCACCACGCGGTACACCTGCGGCGGCTCAGCGCTGGCAGTATCGGTGACAACGGCGGTGACGGCAGCGGCTTTGGTGCCGTTCTCGTCCAGGGACAGGTACGTCTTGTGCAGCACGCCGCTGACGTACAGCTGGTCATTGGGTGCGCCGCCCATGGCCCGCAGGTCGGCGCGGGAGGCATCGAAGGCGTCGGTGACGCCCATGGCCTTCAGCGCATCGTTCAGCTCCAGCGAGGAGGACGCCGTGAAGCGGGGGATGGCGGCCTCCACCGTGCCGTAACGGTGTTCGTTGAGCAGGGCGTGGAGCTTACCGCCGGTGAGTCCGGCCACATAGTCCGCTATGGAGACACCCTCACTGGGCAGCAGGGCCACGAAGGCGTAGCGCCCGCCGTCGTAGTACTTCATGAAGCCGGTGGTGTTGTCGTCGGACAGGTAAACGCTCTCCTTGGACCACAGCAGGTCCGCCGTCTGTCGTGTGCCGTCGGCGGCGGTGAAGGCGGCGCCCTGCTCAATGTCGGACTTCTCGTAGGGCTCCCGCCACTTGGCGTCGAAGCAGACGGCGTTCACCAGATACAGCATGGTGCGGTCCGTGGGCGGCTGATTCAGCAGGCTGGAGATCATGCCGTCGGTCTTGTTGTCCACCCAGCGGTTCAGATCCGTCACCAGAGAGTCGTCGAAGGCGGAGCGGTAGGCCTCCGCGCCGTAGTAGTTGGCGCAGGTATCCAGAAAAGCATCGTCCACGCGGAAGATGTCCCGCAGCCACAGGGAGTTGGCCAGCGACAGCTTACACTTTTTGGTGTTCTCCGGCAGGCTCATACGGTAGGTGTAGAGGTAGTCGTTGAGGGCGGTCAGGTCCATGCCCATGACCTGCTCCAGCTGGGTCAGGGTGTCGCCGGAGGCGCCGTTGGCGGTCATGCCCAGGGCGTAGAGCACCGATACCGGTGAGAGCAGCACACCCTCCGGCTCGGCCGTCTGCCGCAGCAGGGCGGCGGCAAAGTCCATGACGGCGGTGCTGTCGCCCGTCAGGTCGGTGTGGGTATCGATGGTGCGGGCGGTGATGCCCTCCGTCAGGCTTTGGGCCTTCAGCTTGCCGCCGCAGCCGAACAGCGGCAGCGCCATACAAACGGCCAGCGCCAGCGCGGCCATACGCTTTCCCATGGGATCAGCTCCTTTCCACGTTCTCTATCCCTTAGACGGGGCGGAGTAGGAAAAGGTTTCCCTCCGCGCAAAATAAATGCACCGGCAGGGACAACTGCCGGTGCGGTTCTGTCATTTTTGCAGCTTTTTCAGAGCGCTGCGGGCGGCGGACTGCTCCGCCTCTTTCTTGCTGCGGCCCTCGCCGGCGCCGATGGGCTCGCCGTTCAGCGTGACGCGGAAGGCGAACAGGCGGGCGTGGTCGGGACCGGCGGAGCCGGTCATCTCGTAGCGCAGGGTCTGGTCGGGCTTGCGCTGCACCAGCTCCTGCAGCTCCGTCTTATAGTCGCGGCGGCGCTCCTCCACCCGCTCCTCCTGCTCCTTGTCCAGCAGGACGCGGTGGATCAGGTCGCGGGCGGCATCTACCCCGCCGTCCAGATAGACGGCGGCGAACACGGACTCCGTGGCGTCTGCCAGAATGGACGGGCGCTGACGTCCGCCGCCCAGCTCCTCACCGTGGCCCAGCTTCAGGTACTGGCCCAGCTCCAGATACTGAGCCACCTCGTGCAGGCTCTCCTCGCACACCAGTGCGGCGCGGATGCGGGTCAGATCGCCCTCCGGCAGGTCGGGGTGCTTGGCGTACAGGTACTCCGCCGTCACAAAGCCCAGCACCGCGTCGCCCAGAAACTCCAGACGCTCGTTGCTGGTGATGCCGCCGGCGCGGTGCTCGTTGGCGTAGGAGCTGTGGTACAGGGCGTTTTCCAGCAGCGCGGGGCGGCGGAAGGTATAGCCCAGCTTTGTCTCCAATGCCTGCATAGGTAACTCTCCTTTCCAAAAAGACGACCCCGCACAGGCGGGGTCAGGTCTCGTCTTTTCTATGTCAGATCAACCGAGCTTTCCGTTGAGATAGCGGACGCAGTCGCCGACGGTCTTGAGAGACGTCAGGTCCTCCTCATCGATCTCGCCGATGTCGAATTCTTCCTCCATGGCCATGACCAACTCGACCAGGTCCACGGAATCGGCACCCAGATCGTCCACGAAAGAACTCTCCATGCTGATCTCATCGGCGTCAATGGCAAACTGCTCAGCGATGAGGTCCTGCATCGTTTTGAAGATCTCCTCCATTGTCACGGGGTATTCCTCCTTCTTTTTTTCTTCGAAAATAATACGGCAATCCTCTGAGACTGTCAATACCCTTTTTCCTTTTTTATTCGGACACCAGCTGCATCTTGTCTATGTTCTTCTGAATATCCTCCACAATGCCGCTTTGGGCCACCTGAATGGCCTGTCCGACGGCGTTCTCGATGGCCTCGGCATTGGACGCGCCGTGGGCCTTGATGACGGGCTTTGAGATGCCGATGAAGGCGGTGCCGCCCACCTTGTTGGGGTCCAGTCTATCCTTGAAGGCGTTGAGCCCGGGCATCACCAGCAGCGCCGCCAGCTTTGTCAGCAGGTTCTTCTTGAACATGATCTTCAGCGCGGAGCCGGCAAAGGAGCCCACTCCCTCGATGCTCTTGAGCATGATGTTGCCGGAGAAGCCGTCGGTGACGATGACGTCGCAGCCGCCCTTGATGGCCTCCTTGGCCTCGATGTTGCCGATGAAGTGCAGGTCACCCCGCTCGCCGGCCTGACGCAGCAGGGCCAGCGTCTGCTTCTGGAGGTCGGTACCCTTGCTGTCCTCCGTGCCGATGTTGAGAAGCGCCACCCGGGGCTTTGCCACGCCCAGCACCCGCTGGGCATAGAAATTGCCCAGAAAGGCGAACTGCACCAGATACTCCGGCGTACACTCGGCGTTGGCGCCGCAGTCGATGAGGACGGCGCTGCCGGTGGCGGTGGGGATCACGGGGGCCATGGCGGCGCGGCGGATGCCGTGGATGCGCTTGGTGATGAGGGTGGCGCCGGTGAGCAGCGCGCCGGTGGAGCCGGCGGACACCATAGCGTCGCCGCCGCCGTTTTTCAGCAGCGTCAGGCCCACGCCCATGGACGTGTCCTTTTTCCGGCGGAATACGGTGGCCGGGTCGTCGCACATCTCCACCGTCTCCGTTGTGGGGATAACGGCCGCGCCGTCCGGCAGGTCCGTCAGGCCGCAGGCCCTGACAGCGTCCAGAATGGCGGCCTCGTCGCCGGTGAACACGATGTCCGCGCCGAAGCGCTTCTGCGCCTGCAGCGCGCCCTTGACGATCTCCAGCGGGGCGTTGTCGCCGCCCATGGCGTCTACAATGATCTTCATGTGTACAGTACCTCCTGCTCGATGGTCTGGCTCAGGATGTCCAGAGAGCGCCGGCTCAGCTCCGCGTTCTTGTTGCGCTTACCCTTGACGCGGTGGTCCAGCGGCGGGATGATGCCGAAGTTGATGTTCATGGGCTGGAAGTCGCCCACGGAGCCGTTGCTGACGTAGAGGCCCAGCGCACCGATGGCCGTCTCCGCGGGGAAGTCGATGGGAGCCTGTCCGTTGAGACGGCGGGCCAGCTCCACACCCGCCAGAAAACCGCTGGCACAGGATTCCACATAGCCCTCCACGCCGGTCATCTGCCCGGCAAAGACGATGCGGGGGTCGGACTTCAGCCGGTAGTAGCGGTCCAGCAGGCGGGGGGAATCCAGATACGTGTTGCGGTGCATCACGCCGTAGCGCAGGAACTGGGCGTCGCGGAGCGCGGGGATCATGGTGAATACCCGCCGCTGCTCCGGCCATTTCAGATGGGTCTGGAAGCCCACCAGATTGTAGATGCTGCCATCGGCGTTGTCACGGCGCAGCTGCACCACGGCGTAGGGCTCCTTCCCGGTCCTGGGGTCGATGAGCCCCCGGGGCTTCAGGGGGCCGAAGCGCAGGGTGTCCTCGCCCCGCCGCGCCATGACCTCCACGGGCATACAGCCCTCGAACACGTTCTTATCCTCGAAGCCGTGGACCTCCGCCTCCTGAGCGGTGGTCAGAGCCTGCCAGAAGGCCAGATACTCCTCTCTGGTCATAGGGCAATTGATGTAGTCCGGCGTGCCCTTGTCGTAGCGGCTGGCGAAATAGGCGCTGTTCATGTCCACGCTGTCGTAGGACACCAGCGGCGCGGCGGCGTCGAAAAAGTTCAGGGTATTGCCGCCGCCCAGTCTGGCGGCAATGGCATCCGCCAGCGGGTCGGAGGTCAGGGGGCCGGAGGCGATGACCACGTCCCCCTCCGGGATGGACGTGACCTCGCCGGGGATCATGGTGATATTGGGATGGCTCAGCACGGCCTCGGTGACTTTGCGGGCGAAGCCCTCGCGGTCCACCGCCAGCGCACCGCCGGCAGGCACCGCCGTGGCGTCGGCGCAGCGCATGATGAGACTGTGCAGCCGCCGCAGCTCCTCCTTCAGGAGGCCCACGGCGTTTTCCAGCCCTGCGCCGCGCAGGGAGTTGGAGCAGCACAGCTCCGCGAAATAATCGGTGACATGGGCGGGGGTCCTTTTCTCCGGCTTCATCTCCCGCAGCGTCACAGCCACGCCCCGCTGGGCCAGCTGCCACGCGCACTCGGAGCCGGCCAGTCCCGCGCCGATGACGGTCACATGGTTCATGTTTTACTCCGTTTTCTCCGCAGCCTTCTTTGTGGTCTTTTTGGCGGCGGTGGTCTTAGCCGCCGTTTTTTTTGCGGCGGGCTTCTTCGCGGCAGGCTTTTTGGCCGTCGCAGTCCTGGTGGTCTTGGTGGTCTTGGTGGTCTTGGCCGCCTTCGTGGTCTTGGCCGCCTTGGCAGGCTTCTCGGCGGCCGTCTCGGCGGGCTGGGCGCCTTCCGCCGTCTTCTCGGCGGCAGGATCGCCGTCCTCGGCGGGCTTGCGGCGGCGATAGCCCCGCTTATCCTCCGGCAGGAAGTTGCTGCACGCGGGATTGGCGCAGAAGGGCTTATTGAAGCCGCGGCCCGCCTTTTTGAACATGGTCTGTCCGCAGACGGGGCAGTCGTCCTTCACCGGCACGTCCCACGTCATAAAGTCGCAGGTGGGGAACTTGTCGCAGCCGTAGTAGGTGTAGCCGTTGCGGCTGGTCTTTTTCAGGATGCGTCCGCCGCACTTGGGGCAGCGGCCGGGCATCTCCACCACCAGCGGCTTGGTGAACTTGCACTCTGGATAGCCGGGGCAGGCCAGAAACCGGCCAAAACGCCCGGACTTGATGACCATGTTGCGGCCGCACAGGTCGCACTTCTCCTCCGTCACCTCATCGGGCACCTTCAGGTACACGCCCTCCATGTCCTTTTCCACCTTTTCCAGGTTCTCGTGGAACGGTACGTAGAACTGGCGGATCAGGTCCTTCCACCGGACATCGCCGGACTCCACATCGTCCAGCTTTTTCTCCATGCGGGCGGTGAACTTCACGTCCACAATATCGGGGAAGCGCTGGCACATCAGGTCGTTGACCACCTGCCCCAGCGGGGTGATGCGCAGGTATTTGCCCTCCTTGATGACGTACTCACGGTCCAGAATGGTGGACACGGTGGGGGCGTAGGTGGAGGGACGGCCAATGCCGTTTTCCTCCATGGTACGGATGAGGGTGGCGTCGGTGTATCGCGCGGGAGGCTGGGTGAAATGCTGGGACGGCGCGAAGCTCTCCAGCGTCACGGTCTCGCCCTCGGCCAGCTCCGGCAGCGGGGACTCCTTCTCCTCCTTCTCATCGTCGCGGCTCTCCTCGTACACGGCGGTGTAGCCAGCGAACTTCAGGTTGCTGGCGGAGCAGCGGAAGCTGTGGGTGCCCGCGCCGATCTCCACGCTGATGCTGTCGTAGACGGCATTGGCCATCTGGCTGGACAGGAAGCGGCTCCAGATCAGGCGGTACAGCCGGTACTGCTCGCCGGTGAGGTCGCCCTTCACCTGCTCCGGCGTCAGGGACGGATCGGAGGGGCGGATGGCCTCGTGGGCGTCCTGCGCTCCGGCCTTGGTCTTATAGACGCGGGGGGACGCGGGGTAATAGCTCTGGCCGTAGCGGGAGCAGATGACATCTCTGGCCTGGGTCTGAGCCTCCGCAGAGATACGGAGGGAGTCGGTACGCATGTAGGTGATGAGGCCCACGGTGCCCTCGCCGGTGATGTCCACGCCCTCGTACAGCTGCTGGGCGATGGCCATGGTGCGGCGGGGGGTCATGTTCAGCTTGCGTGACGCCTCCTGCTGTAAAGTAGAGGTGGTGAACGGCGGCGCGGGAGAGCGCTGCTTGTCCGCCCGCTTTACGGACTTCACCGCAAAGGGCAGGCTCTTCAGCTCGTCCATCACCGCCTGGGTATCGGCCTGACTGGCGGGCTCGTATTTCTTGCCGTCCTTGCCGTAGTAGTGGGCGGTGAACAGGGCGCCGGCGTGGTTTTTCAGGCTGGCGTCCAGCGTCCAATACTCCTGAGGTACGAAATCCGCGATCTCCTTTTCCCGCTGGGCCACCAGACGCATGGCCACGGACTGGACACGGCCTGCCGACAGGCCGCGGCGGATCTTCTTCCACAGCAGCGGCGACAGCTGATAGCCCACGATGCGGTCCAGCACGCGGCGGGCCTGCTGGGCGTCCACCAGATCCTGATCGATGTCGCGGGGGTGACGGATGCTGTCCGTCACCACCTTTTTGGTGATCTCATTGAACGTGACCCGCCGCGCCTTCTCGTCCGGCAGGTCCAGAAGATGCTTCAGATGCCAGCTGATGGCTTCGCCTTCGCGGTCCGGGTCGGTGGCGAGGTAGACGGTCTGGCTCCCCTTTGCCGCCGTCTTGAGCTCCTTGATGATATCCTCTTTGCCCTTGATGGGCCGGTAATTAGGGGTGAAGTCCCCGTCCACGTCCACGCCCAGCGTGCTCTTGGGCAGGTCCCGCAGGTGGCCCATACTGGCCTTCACCTGATAATCGGGGCCCAGATACTTGCCGATGGTCTTGGCTTTGGCGGGGGACTCCACGATCACCAGATTCTTTGCTTTTGCCATAACTTGATCTACTCCTCCTTGAGTTCCACTGTCCGCAGGAAGCTCCCCGCTCCCTGACGGCAGACATATCCGTCGATCTCCAGCATGGTCAGGGCCGACAGCACCCGCCGCACCGGCAGGTCCGTGGCCACGGCGGCCTCGTCCGCCAGCAGCGGGCGGTCCGTAGGCAGCATGCGCAGGATGCGCTGCTGGTCGTCAGTCAGCGCCGCGCCCTCCCTGGCCATGTTCAATATGGGCAGCGCCGGCGCCTTTTCCGGCTGCCGCACCGGCTGCGCCGATGCGGACGCAGGCTCCGTCTCCGCGCTTCCGGGCGTCTCCGGCAGCACCGCACGGATGGGGCGCAGCTTCTGGGGGAAGCGCTGCTGGTACGTGCCCAGCACGTCCCACGCCTCCATGACCAGCCCCGCGCCGTCGCGGATCAGCTGGTTGCAGCCGCGGCTGGAGGCGGCATTGATGGGGCCCGGGACGGCGAACACGTCCCTGCCCTGCTCCAGCGCGGTATTGGCAGTGATAAGCGCGCCGCTTTTCTCCGGCGCTTCCACCACGACCACCGCCAGACTCAGGCCGCTGATGATGCGGTTGCGCACGGGAAAGTGGCCGCCGCGCGGCTCCGTGCCCGGCGGGTACTCCGACAACAGCACGCCGGTGGCGGCGATGTCCTCGTAGAGACGGCGGTTCTCCGGCGGATAGATCACGTCCGCGCCGCCGCCCAATACCGCCGCAGTGAACCCGCCGGCCCGCAGCGCGCCCTGATGGGCCGCGCCGTCGATGCCTTTGGCAAGGCCCGAGATCACCAGACCGCCCTGCCGCGCCAGCTCATAGCCCAGCTGGGAGGCGGCGCGGGTGCCGTAGGGTGAGCACTTCCGCGTGCCCACCACCGCCACGGCGGCCTCCTCATCGAAAAGTGGCATGGAGCCCTTGCCGTACAGCAGCACCGGCGGGTCGTACATGTCCCGCAGACGGGCGGGATAGGCCGCGTCGTCCATGGTGACGATGAATTGTCCGTCCCGGGCGCAGTCGGCCAGCACCTTTTCGGCGCGGGCCAGCGATTTGTCCGACAGGCTCTCCGCCTGCTGTCTGGTAATGCCCTCCACCAGACACAGCTGGTCCGGCTGGGCATAGTATACGTCCTCGGGCGAGGAAAAATGCTCCAACAGCAGCAGCTTCGCCCGATTGCTCAGCGCCGGCGCCGTGGTCAGCCACAGCCAGTATTTCAGCGCCGCCATCTCCCTCATCTCCCTTTTTCAGCGATAGGCCTCCCACAGCAGCACCGCCGCCGCCATGGCCGCGTTCAGTGACTCGCAGTGCTCCCGCATGGGGATACGTACCGTTTTATCGCACATGGCCAGCACCTGCTCCGTCAGTCCCCTGCCCTCGCTGCCGATGGCGATGGCGCAGCGGCGCAGATCCAGCGCCCGCACGTCCTCGGTATCGTCCCGCAGGGCTGCGCCGTACAGCGGCAGCCCCGCCGCGGTGAGCCGCTGCCGCATGGCCGCGGCATCGGTACACCACACCGGCATGCGGAACACCGCGCCCATGGACGAGCGCAGCGTCTTGACGCTGTACGGATCGGCGCAGCCGGTGAGCAGCAGCACGCCGTCGCAGCCGAAGGCGTCCGCCGTCCGCAGCACCGTGCCCACGTTGCCCGGGTCCTGTACGCCGTCCAGCACCACGTAGCGGCTGCCCGGCAGCGTCTCCGGCAGGGCGGTGTCCGGCAGGCGGCACACCGCCAGCATGCCCTGGGGCGTGCGCATGGGCGAGATGGAGGCCATCACATCCGGCGGCACGGCCGCGCACCGCACCGACGCATCCAGCCCCTCCGGCGGCTCTACGCCGTCGCTGACGGCCACGGCCAGCACCCGCGCCCCGTGGCGCAGGGCCTCTCCCACCAGCTTGGGACTGTCGCAGAGGAACTCCCCCTGCTGCCGCCGGAAGGCGGCGCTGTCCAGCCGGCGCATATGCTCCAGCAGCGGATTTTTACGACTGGTGATGCGCTCCATACGCCCTCCCCATTTTGGCGCGCCGCCGGTAAGGCGGTGTGCCCGAATATTCTCTATAATATAGGTGTGTTTTCCCGTTGTCAACATAAAATCAGGGAACGCCGGTGGGCGCTCCCTGATTTTTGTCTGATTTTTATGGTTTTCCGGTTACACGCAGTGGCCGTTCCGCCGGATCACGTCCACCACGCGGTCCACGCACTGGCGGCAGATAGCGTCCTCCGGCGCTTCCACCATGACCCGCAGCACCGGCTCTGTGCCGGATTCCCGCACCAGCACGCGGCCGGTGTCCCCCAGCTCCGCAGCCACGGCATCCACCGCGGCCTGCACATCGGGGTCCTCCCGCGCCGTCTTTTTGTCCTGGACACGGACGTTCTCCAGCACCTGGGGATAGATGGTGAGGCCCTCGGTCAGCTTGCTGAGGGGCTTCTTCTGCTCCAGCATCACCTCCATCAGCTTCAGGCTGGTGAGCACGCCATCGCCGGTGGAGGCGTACTTGGAGAAGATAATGTGACCCGACTGCTCGCCGCCCAGCGCGCAGCCGTTCCTGGCCATGTACTCGTAGACGTACTTATCGCCCACGGCGGTCTTGGCGTAGGAAATCCCCTCGCGGTCGAAGGCGCGGTACAGGCCGAAGTTGGACATGATGGTGGTCACCACCGTGTTGTGGGGCAGCTCGCCCTGCTGCTTCAGGTGCCGCCCGCAGACGTAGAGGATGTGGTCGCCGGTGATGATGCCGCCCTGCTCATCCACGGCAAGGCAGCGGTCGGCATCGCCATCGTAGGCGAAGCCCACATCCAGCTCGTTGGCCAGCACAAAGCGGCGCAGGGCCTCGATGTGGGTGGAGCCCACGCCGTTGTTGATGTTGAAGCCGTCGGGCTCATCGCCCATGACGTAGGTCTTGGCGCCCAGTGCGTCAAAGACGCTTTTGGCGATGGTCCAGGCACTGCCGTTGGCGCAGTCCAATCCCACGCGCTTGCCCTTAAAGGAGAACAGCCCCAGAGAGATGAGGTAGCCCACGTAGCGGTTGCGGCCCGCCACATAGTCCACCGTGCGGCCGATGTGGTCCCGCCGGGCCAGAGGGATCTGCTGCCAGCGCTGGCCGAACACCTCCAGCTTGCCGTCCAGATAGTCCTCGATGAAGGCGATGGTGCCCTCGTCCATCTTCTCACCGCTGCCGCTGATGAGCTTGATGCCGTTGTCGTAGTAGGGGTTGTGGCTGGCGGAGATCATGATGCCGCAGTCGAACCCGTCCGTCCGCGCCACAAAGGACACGGAGGGCGTGGTGGTCACATGCAGCAGATACGCGTCCGCGCCGGAGGCCACCAGTCCCGAGGCCAGTGCGTACTCAAACATGTAGCTGCTGCGGCGGGTGTCCTTGCCGATGACCACCCGCACCGGCGTGGTGTCGCCGCTGCGGCGCTTGGTCTCACCGTAATACCAGCCCAGAAAACGTCCCACCTGATAGGCGTGGTCCGCCGTCAGGTCCACATTGGCCTCACCACGGAAGCCGTCTGTTCCGAAATATCTCCCCATAGTCGCTCCTTACTCCTCCCGCTGGGCGGCGATATCGCCGCCGCGCTTATAGATGCTGTCCGCCGGTACCGTCCCCCGCACGGAGGACAGCGGGTAGACACGGCTGCTCCGGCCCACCACCGTGCCGGGGTTCAGCACGCTGTTGCAGCCGATCTCCACGTGGTCGCCCAGCATGGCGCCCACCTTCTTGCGTCCCGTCTCCGCACGCTCTGCGCCGCAGCGAACCACCACCAGCGTCTTGTCGGACTTGACGTTGGAGGTGATGGAGCCTGCGCCCATATGGGCCTTATAGCCCAGGATGCTGTCGCCCACGTAGTTGTAGTGGGGCGTCTGCACGCCGTCGAACAGGATGACGTTCTTCAGCTCCACGGAGTTGCCCACCACGCAGTTGTCGCCCACCAGGGCGCTGCCGCGGATGAACGCGCCGTGGCGCACCTCCGTGCCTGCGCCGATGATGCAGGGTGCGCCCAGATAGGCGGTGGGCGCCACCACGGCGGTCTTGTGTACCCAAACCTCCGGCGCACGCTGCGCAAAGTCCGGCTCCAGTGTGGGCCCCAGCTGCCGGATCAGGTCACCGATGCCGGCCAGCGCCTCCCAGGGATAGGTGAAGCCCGCCAGATACGCCGCTGCACGGGTATGGGACAGGTCGAACAGGTCTTGAATGGTATACATGACAATAGCCCCCTTGTCTCCGCGCCTTCTGGTCTATGATACGCTCTGACGGCGCGGTTAGAAGCATTATACTATTCCGCCGCCCCCTCTGGCAAGAGTTTCTGCGGAAAAAGAGAAAAACAGGCGGCCCAAAATGGGCCGCCTGTTTTGCGTCTTTACTTGTCCAACGGCTTCATGGTGGGGATTTTCGTGACCAGCCTTAGATAAGCTCCGCTTAGCGTCTATAAGTCCCGACCGGCATCTACTCATTTGAAGCTGGGGTAAGCTCAGTTACGCCTAATTCAGATAGCGGAAAATCTAATGGCGTAAGCCGTGGAGTAAGCTGGCGTAAGGTGGCTTCATTTTTTTGAAAACGAGCCGTGTGCTATACTGAAACGAACTACTGAAACAGTATAACACACGGCTTAACGAAACTCAATATTTTCCGTTCAGTTTACAAGCATTTCGATTTTTCCATTCTAAAAATCTCTCTCGAAGCACTTGAACATCTTTCTCGGAATCCGTATGGAGATAGATATGATTGCGGATAAATAGCGTTTTGATTTCCGCTGCCATTTGCGAAGCATCCGCAGTTCTTTTAATAAGGTAGTAACCCAGCCGGTTACTTTGACAAATGTGGGCTTTCACGCTTTGCTCTCTTTTCTCCGTCACGGTTGCTCCGGCAATATCGACCGCACAATGTAATTCAGGGAGGTATGCAACAAGTCGCATTCCAAGCTCCGAGTCGCTATTGCTTTTGACCGTAATGCCGTTCTGTGCTCCATACATCATTATCAGCATCTGCGGGAGAGCCTGTTGAAACTCCGCTTCACATTGA